>Ga0187863_10000387_pt1 | contig 37962 bp, 39 predicted proteins | sample June2016WEW_11_1_FD_132975 | JGI IMG/M metagenome (GOLD analysis project Ga0187863, IMG submission 132975) | Peatland microbial communities from SPRUCE experiment site at the Marcell Experimental Forest, Minnesota, USA - June2016WEW_11_10 | ecosystem: Environmental > Terrestrial > Soil >...
CAGGCGGCTTCCGGCGGGTTAAACGACCTGCCGGACATACGAAAATGCGCTGATTTCATGCCCTTGCAGAAAAATACCGGCGACGGACTCTTCTAACTCGGCGCTTTTCAGAGGTTCCCTAGGTTTCACATTGAGACCAGGCTTATACCGTCCAGAAACCTATAAGAACCTGTCTAAACAGCCGGGAAGCCCGAAACCGAAAGACGAAAAAGCTAATCGACTTGACGAACTCTTTGATCTGGAACACGAATTGCGCGTCGACTTCACTAGCTTCGGTCACCTTCTGAATCAAGCCAATCAAGCTGAAACGGCGGCTGATTGGTATTTTCTGATGCAGCATCATGGACTACCCACGCGGCTCCTGGATTGGACGACGAATGCGCTCGCGGCTCTTTTTTTTGCACTCGACGGTCACAAACAGAGCCAACACGCGACGGCCGCATCTAATGAATCGAGTGCCAAGGTTGACGTATGGGTTGTAGATGCTTACTGGCTTTCAGATCGATTGAGCAATGAGTGGACCGCGCCGCTGCTGGCATGGTCTTCCGATGCGGACCGGTACATTCCGCCTATGGAAAGTCTCATCGATAAGATGGGAGACTCGAAGGCTCTGTTGCCGCGCAATGCAATGCCGATTGAGCCGCCGTCAATTCATCCCCGGGTGGCCTCTCAAGAAGGGCGATTCATAATTTTCGGGCAAACTGAAGATCTGATGGACGAAGAAATTCGGCTGGACCCGCTTGAGGATTGCTCGGGCATGGAAGAGATGCGCTTGGCGAATATCAAATTCGAAGCCAATGATATCGATGCTGTCTTGCGGGAGCTAGCACAACTTGGGGTCTCCCGACGGACGCTATTCCCCGATCTCGCTGGACTAGCCGATTTTGTTAAATGGAGGCATTTCCACAGCCTTAAGGGATACACGTTATAGCTCGCCGTGAATCGGATTGCGGGCCGTTAGATTTGGAAGTTCCTACGCCACCACCCTGCAACCGCACCCTTTCATCCTCCTGCAAGCAAACGAGGATACTGACCGGCTTCGCCGCCGCCGGATTCCCCTTCGGCCGGAGCATTTTCCAGGCCGTCGCGTCTTCATTCTTCAACAATCTTCGCCAGCCAAGGCGGCCGCCCGTGCCGTTGTTTGTTCTTTTGGAGGGAGCAGGGGCATTCATGCCCCTGAAACCAAGCCCCAAGCGATAGGGCTTCAGACCCGGGCCTTTCATCTTCGGCCAGAGGATGCCGGGCCTGAAGGCCGATCCATCAGCCGCTATCCTCAGGGGCATGAATGCCCCTGCTCCCTCCGACAACGATCACCGCGCGAAAACCGCCGCAGGGGTTTGCGGAGAATTACCTTCCCCTGGCGCACAATAGTCAATAGAGGACGAAAGATGAACCGGCGTCGCTGGGGTGGCTGGATTGCGAACCATGAAAAACATCGCAGAAGACTTGTTGACTACAAAATTAATACCCCCCACCCCCCTCCTATATTTTCAATACCTTGCAGATAATTAATTCGATAACAGCCGGGTGCCCATCCTTGACGGTCGCCGCGGAGACCGACAGGGCGGGAGCGATGGGAGCTCACGCAACCACCTGCAACAGCACCCTTTCGTGCTCCTGCAAGCAGGCGATGATATTCAACAGATTCGCTACCTTCGGGCTTCCCTTGGGGCCGAACATCGGATGCAGCGTCTTCCCATGAATGCCGGTCGTCTCCGTGAGCGCGGCGTCACAGGTCGAACGGCGTTTCCAAGTCCCGTCCGCGGGGGCGTTGGATGAAACGGCGCCCGCCACGAGCGCGCTGCCGGCCCTGTCCCCGCATGAGCAAAGCGGCAACGGCGCCGCTTTAATTCATCAGGACTTTGGACGCAATCGATCTTTCCTGCGCCAGCAGGTCGGCCAGCGCCCTTTCCGGGCAGATGTGATGGGCTTCAATCAGGCGCAGGTCCGCCTCTGTCTCCACGGAAAAAGCAACCGTCATGAAGCAGTCCAGGCAGCGGGTATTGTAAGTACCGTTTTCGTTCTGGGTGCGGCTGTACATCGTACCTCGGAGAAACGCGAGATTCAACGATGCTAGCCGCCGATGCATTTCCGTGACGTGACCTGCATCACCGGACCATGTTTAGCCGGGTTCCGGCGGAATCTTTCTTCTCAGCCAAGCTCTCAGAGCGTCGTCCCCTGGTTGGGGTTGCGCCGCAGTTGCCAGCACGGGGCCTGCCCGGCCTGGGGAAACAAGGAGACCGAGCAGGGCACGTCCATGGAGCCGAGATAGTCGAACTCCTGCTTGCCGCCCTTGAGCGGAATGGTCAGGAAGCGGTTAACCCTCACTTTTCCGCTGGGTGAGCCGCGCAGCTTGAAGACCGCCCAATCGCCCGCGTAAACGGCCACAAAGCCCGCCACCAGCACCACAGTCAGCCGCAGCAGCCAGCGCTTCATCGGGTCTCAGTCTTCCTTTGGCAGGCGGGTTTCGCTCATCGGGGCAATTCCACCTTTCGGATCCGGCTGAATGTGGGTGCGGCGGCGATTCCGCGCGAATCCGTCAGTTTGCATTCTGCGTTTGGCCGCGCACCACTTCGGGCGCGTACACCCGATAGCAATTTCGCCCGCCCGCCTTGGCTTGATAAAGAGCGGCATCGGCGCCTTTGAACAGCGCTTCGCTATCGAGCTCCCCCGCCGATTCCGAGCAGACGCCGACACTTGTGGTCACCGGCAGTTCAACGCCTTCAAAAGAGACGGGAGCGGCCAGATTCTTCACGATGCTTGCGGCAATCCTCTCGGCAATTTGCGGATCGCGCAGATCGGTGAGCAGCACGACAAACTCGTCCCCTCCTATTCTGGCCACGGTATCGATCTTGCGCACGGCTTCGATCAGGCGATCGGCGGTAACGCGCAAGACCTCGTCACCAGCCTGGTGGCCAAAGGTATCGTTTACGCCTTTGAACTTGTCGAGATCCACCAAAAGAAGCGCCAGCCCTGTCTTATGGCGGTTGGCGGTGTCCACGGCCGTAACCATCCGGTCTTGCAGCAGCACGCGCGTCGCCAGTCCCGTCAAGCCATCGTGCAGAGCCATGTGGCGGAATCGTTCTTCACTTTCGCGAAGAAGAATCGTCTGCTGCCTCACTCGCTTCTTGAGCGCCACCACCCATGCCAGCACAACCAGCGTTCCAATCAGCGCGAATCCGAGCACCAGAAGCGCGTGAGCCGGCGTCCACCAGGAAGGACTCTCGATCACGACAATATCCGACGGCGAGCGAAGCACTATCTCGAATGCCTTGGGAAGCCGGAAATGCCGCGACGCCTGGGTATCCGATATCACGCAGACGCCGGAGAGTTGAATTTGGCTGCCGTCGCGCAAACCAGCCAACGAATTCTGTTTGAGATCTGTTGGAAGGATAGCGGAGAAGACGGTGCCTCCCGCGTCGACCAGCAAGGAGTACTGGTCCCAGTCTTTCTTCAGCTCGATCAGGCGGCCGTTCAGGCGAATCAGATCGCCCTCGAAATCGCCGGAAAGCGCCTCTTTAACAGTCACCGATCTAGGTTCAGGCACCGGCGCCTCGCCCAGCCGCTTGAAGATGGCGTCGTCGAGGGTGTGCGCGGTTTCGCCCAGGACAGGGTATCCCACGGCATCCACCATCTCCCCCGGCCGCAGGTCGTTCGTATCGCGGCTGAGCACACCGGCGCCTTGATCGCCATCGTAGATAAACACAGTCTGGCCCCAGCGAGCTGTAACAATGCCGCGGATTCGAACCAGATGATCCAAACGGGCTCCCGGCGTGTACTCGAAGATGTTTCTCAGTCGCTTCAACGGCAGGGAAAATGGATCGGTGGGCGCGGGCTGGAGAATTTGAATGTAGTCCAAGCTGGGGGCGTAAGCGCTAACCGCGATGAGCTGGCGCCGCTGATTGAAGACCGGACCCGCGGCGCCGCGAATTCGTACCCGCGCATCGATGAGCCCTCTGTAGTCGCTCTTCCCAGGCGGAGTGTTCACTACGATCTGCCATCGTCCGGACACAACCGTCAGCGCCAGCATATCTCCGAGCACAACCGATCGCACCGTGCCCTCGAAGGAAATCCACTGTCCGTCCTCGACGCCGGTCGAAATCGTCTCCAGGGTAACCTCCTGGGCAGGCGGCAACGGCCTTTCCCCCAGAATGCGCAAGGTACTCTGGTCAACCACGGGGGCATACTCGCCCGGACCCGTAACCCCCTCTATATCCAGATACGTTCCAGGGTGGATTGCGGCGGTCAACAGGAAGTGATTCTTGGTCTCAACATAAACGCCGGCCACTCCGTCATTGACGAAGAAGCCATGCCAGTCGGCAAAGCAGACCGTGCAAACTGCCCGCAGGTGCACGGGATAATGCAGTTTGGCCTGGGAGGGAGTTAGGTTGTGAACCGCCTCGGCGGTGGTCAGGGTGGGCAAGGGGGCTGGAGTTGCCTGCGTCGCCGGCTCGCTGGCCGGAGTGCGCGCCTCGTGCGCCGCGGCCGGAACGCTTGTTGCCGGCGTCCCGGCATGACCATCCTGGGCGCCTGAAGCCGCCGCGCCGAGCAGCAGCAGGAGGGCGGTAGGGATCAGCACAAGTCCAGCCTTTCGGCGCAGGAGCTGTGTCCCCCGAGCTATCGAAGGCCATTCGAACTCGACGATTTCATCCGCCATCTCGCAACACTCTCGATACCCGAACCGCTCAAGCCTATGCCCCGCTCCAATGTGTGCCCAGGCATCTGCCCACGTAGCCGGCGCAGCGGAACCGCCAAAGAATGAACCGCCAACGCGATTGCCTGCGCCGCGGGTTAGGGACGAAGGCTGGCGTTCAGAGCGCGGATCTTTGTTCGCTTCTACCCGCGGAGGCGAACTGCCTCATTCTCCCGATTGCGCCTCTCTCCGCTCTCTCCGATGGCGCCTGAGGTCCAAACTCACAAAACGAGCGTTCTCCTCCCTATTGCCGAGCCACCTCTCGAAGCTGGTTCCATGGGGGCCTTATCGGAGGATAGGGAGCTAAACATTATCATAACGCCGCGATTGCTTCCCGAGCCGGAAAACGACGCTCCAGGGTACGATTGGCGAGATCGCATTGCAGGTGGAGCGGAAGCGCATTCCACTCCAGCGCTGGACCGTTTGCGGAAATCCTCGAATCCTTGGAGTTGCGCGAATCCCAAAGCCGCGGCGCTAGAATTCCGCGCGCTGAGCGATCGCCGCCGGACGCGGAGCGCCTGCCGGCAGGACGAGATCTTGCGGCGCGCGGCGGGCGCGGTCGAGCATGACCAGGTCAATTTGCATCTGCTCGTTGCGGCCCAGCGAAGCAAGCACGGCAGCCAGAATAGACGCAGCGGCCGCATCGGCCGGGGGGCAGATGCTGTAGTGCATCCACTTCCCTTCCCGGCGTGCGGCCACTATGCCGGCCTTGCGCAGGTAGGCAAGATGGCGCGATATCTTCGGCTGGCTCTGGCCCAGGATCTCGACAAAGTAGCAGACGCAGACCTCGCGTCCCGCCATCAGGTTGAGCAGGCGCAGACGAGTGTCGTCGGCCAGCGCCGCAAAGAGACTGGCCAGGTTGACCGGCTTGGAACAGCAGCCCATGAAGACATTGTATATGGTTTGACAAATATGATGGCGTCTAATATATTTGCTAAAGCGAATGTGAGGCGCTCGAAATGGGTACGCAAACCGAAATGGATACGAAGACCCTGGTACAGGAAAAGTATGGAGCCGCGGCGCGGCATGTGCGGGAGAGCGGTTCGGTAGCTTGCGGCGATCCGGCGCTGCGCTGCTGCGACCCCATCACCACCAACCTCTACAACGAGGCCGAGAAGAGCGGGCTGCCGGCAAGCGCCGTGCTGGCGTCGCTGGGCTGCGGAAATCCCACGGCGCTAATTCAGTTGAAGCCCGGAGAGACGGTGCTCGACCTCGGCTCCGGCGGCGGCATCGATGTGCTGCTCTCGGCCCGGCGCGTCGGCCCGGCGGGCAAGGTGTACGGCCTGGATATGACCGACGATATGCTCGCTCTGGCGCGCGAAAATCAGCGTCAGGCGGGCGTTGAAAACGTCGAGTTCCTCAAGGGCGAGATGGAGAAGATTCCCTTGCCCGATGGATCGGTGGATGTGGTGATCTCGAACTGCGTGATCAATCTCTCGGCCGACAAGGACTGTGTGCTGCGCGAGGCGTTTCGCGTGCTCAAGCCGGGCGGGCGCCTTGCCGTCTCCGACGTGGTGGTGCGCGGCGAGGTTCACGAAGAGGTGCGCAAGAGCATGCTGCTGTGGGTGGGCTGCATCGCCGGCGCGCTGGAAGAGCGGGAGTACGCCACCAAGCTGGCGCAGGCCGGGTTTGCCGCCATCTCCATTGAACCGACGCGCGTGTATTCGATCGAGGATGCGCGGAGTTTCCTGGTCGAGGCCGGCATCGATGTGGATGCGATCGCCCCGCTGGTCGAGGGCAAATTCATGAGCGCCTTTATCCGGGCTACGAAGCCGGGCGGCGGGTGCTGTGCGCCGGGCTGCTGCAACTGAGGCATTTTCACCGCTGCTCAAATCTGGGTGCCCCATCCTTTCGCGTTCTATGCGAAAGGGTGGGAAACCATGAAGCCAACTGTAGTCCTTTCATGGAGGAGTAGATCATGCGGAAACCCTACAACATCCTCGTCTTATGCACCGGCAACTCGGCGCGCAGCATCCTGGGCGAGGCGCTCTTCAACACGCTGGGCGCGGGCCGCTTCAAGGCCTACAGCGCGGGCAGTCATCCCACCGGCAAGGTCAATCCCTTCGCCATCGAACAGGTGCGGCGATTGGGTTATCCGGCCGAGGAGCTGCGCAGCAAGAGCTGGGATGAATTTGCCGCTCCCGGCGCGCCGGAACTGGACTTCGTGATCACTGTCTGCGACAAGGCGGCGGGCGAGATGTGCCCGTTGTGGCCGGGCCAGCCGGTGACGGCGCATTGGGGCTTTCCCGACCCGGCGGCCGTGGAAGGCAGCAACGAAGTAAAGCGCGCGGCCTTCACGCAGACCCTCCATCAGATGCGCAATCGCGTGCAGCTCTTCCTCAGCCTGCCCTTGGGAACGCTGGACCGGATGGCGATCGAAAAAAGCGTGCGGGCCATCGGCCGGGAGCTGCTCTGAGTTCCGCCTGGCTCTCGCATATTCGCGCAGGGTCGACCGGCTAAAACTTTACCGAAGCGGCGCGCGGCGAGATGCCGCTGAGTTCGGCGGCCTTGGCTTCGCCGTAGGCGGCGGCGCCCAGCAGCGCGGCGCGGCTCTCCAGGATGATGCGCACCGGCATGTTGATGAGCAACTGGCTCATCCGGCCCTTGTCGGCGAAGGCCTTCATGAAGGCGCCGTCCTTCAGCTTCTCCAGGATGCGGGGCGCGATGCCGCCGCCCACATACAGGCCGCCCGCCGGCAGAATCTTGAGGGCTAGGTTGCCGGCCTCGGCGCCATAGGCGGAGACGAACATATCCATCGCCTTCACGCAGATTTCGCTCTTGGCCGCCAGCGCCAGCTCGGTAATCACAAAATTGGGGTCTTCGCCGGTGGCCAGGCGGGCGGCCAGCTTGGCCGGCTCGTCCATGCCGCGCACCTCGCGCAGGAACTCGTAGATGTTGGTCAGACCCTGGCCGCTGACGACGCGCTCAAAACTGATGCGCCCGTCGTACTTCTGCTTGAGAAAACGCAGCAGGTCGATCTCGTCCTCGTTGCGCGGCGCGTAGTCGGCATGGCCGCCCTCGGAGGGATAGGGAGTGTGCCGGTGGCCGTTCCATACCAGGAAGCACTGCCCCAGGCCGGTTCCGGCTGCGATCAGGGCGCGGTTGCCGATCTGGCTGGGGTCGCCCTCGTTGAGCGTAAAGATCTGGCCGTCGGCCAGCTCGGCCACGCCGTATCCGTTGGCCTCCAGATCGTTGATCAGAAAGACGTGCTGAATGCCGAGACTGGCCGAAAGCTCGCGGCTGTCCAGCGTCCAGGGCAGATTGGTGAGGCGCAGGCGGCCGTCGCGCACCGGGCCCGGCACGCCGAAGCAGGCCGCGGTCACCTTCTCCGTGCCCAGAAACTCCTTTACGATCGTTTCCAGGCCGGAGTAATCCTTGGCCCGATAAATCTTATCGCGGGTATAAGTGAGCTTGCCATTGGTAAAGTCATACAGCGCCAGATCGACCTTGGTGCCGCCTACATCGCCCGCCAGAATCATCTTTCCCTCTCCAGGAACCCACAGCCCTCCGCGTCTGTCGCGGGTAAAAGCGCAGCTGCCGCCTTGTCCAGAATTACTGTCAGTATACCGCTGGAGGGCCAAATCAGCTGGCTGGGCAGCCGCTCAGGATCGCACGGCCCGGTCAGTACTTCACTCAAAACACTAGCCTTATCCGCCCCCGCGACGAGGAAGAAGACCGAGCTGGCGTGGTTGATCACCGGCCAGGTCAGCGTGATGCGCCAGGCGTCTTTCTGGGGCACATGGTTGGCCGTAACCAGCCGCCCGGTCTCGTTCAGGGCCTCGGTGCGCGGGAAGAGCGAGGCGGTATGGCCGTCGGAGCCCATGCCCAGCGCGATCAGGTCGAAGCTGGGAAGCTGGGCGCCCTCCAGGCGAAAGCCGTTGCGCAACTCCGACTCGTAGCGGGCGGCGGCTGCCTCGGGGTCGAGCTCGCCCTCAATGCGGTGAATCTGGCTGGGGTGGAGCGGCGCGCGATCCAGCAGCGCCTCGCGGGTCATGCGGTAGTTGCTCTCGGCGTCGCCGGGCGGAACGGCGCGCTCGTCCACCCAGTAGAGGTCGAGCCTCTCCCACGGCATGCGGCCGCGCCACGGCTGGCTGAAGTCGGCCAGCAGCTCGAATGCGGCCTTGGGCGTGGAGCCGCCGCTGATGGCGATGCGCGCGCGTCCGCTGTATGCCACCGCCTCCCACGCCATCTCCGTAAAATACTGCGCCGCGCGGCGAGCCAGCGCCTCCGCATTGGGCTCGACATAGTACTTGATCTGCAACTTCCTGCCAGAGCGCATGGGGAGGCCTCTTATCTATAGGGTACGCGAAAAGGTTTGAGGACGCGGTGAAAAGCTGCTCTCTCATTTCTTGGTCACGGCGATTGTGCCATCGGTATTCACAACAAAGACTCGCTTTGGCGTGCCAATGTACTCCGGCATGGAGGGCCTGCGTGTCAGTACACATAGCACATCCGTATCCTCCGGAACATCGCTCAAGATATGCGAGTGGACACCGGCGACAACGCCTGAGTCAGGTTTGTATTCCATGTCGAGAATGGTCTTGTGCAACTGGCGCTTCTCAATGATCTGCTTGCCATCCGGCGAAATCACATAGCGGACATCGCCGCCGATGGGCCAGATCGTGTCCTTCGTTTGCGCCGGGTAGAGATACACATAGAAGTTGCCGCCTGGAGCCGGAAGTATGGCGGTGTTGTAGGGCCGGTCCGGACGCTGGAAATCCGCGAGCGCAAGCTCCAGGGCGCGCTCCTTGCCGACCAGGTCGTCGCTGATTTCCTTCGGCGGATCGAGCTTCCGGGCCACGTATTTTCCCGGTTCCGATTCCATCGCTTCATAGACGACAAGCAGCTTGTCATGTGTCTCGTTCCACTTCGGAAACGTGACCATCCAGCCTGTTGGGGTCTTTGAACAGATGTAGTGCGTGAGTCCTTCGGTGTCGGGATGCAAGGCGAAAAAGGCGTCGGTTCCATGCCATGCTGCCTGGTCATATTCGTAGAGGGCGCGCCCGCGTTCGGTAACGCCATCCAGATAGGTCTTCAGGTCCTTGTCTTTCGTCTGACCGGAGGCGAGGTTTGAAAGTAAACACACGCACAAAGGAAGAACAATCGCGAATCGGCGCATGGCAGTCTCCTTTGGCAAGGTTGGAACATCATCTTGCTCGCAGTTCATTTAGCGAGCCTAGAATATCCAACAACCTGCTCTCGGGAAGGATACTCCGTCACGCGACGCCGAGACAGAAATGACCGGGCCGCCCTATCGCCCCAGGTACACCCGGTACTGCTGCTCGATGACGCCGGTGGCGCGGGCCAGGGCCAGCTTGGACAGGTTGTACTGGTAGAGGCTTTCGACCAGGTTGCTCTCGGCCGAGGCCAGTGTGGCCTGCGCGGTGACCAAGGGCAGGTTGTCGTCCACGCCGGCGTTGACGCGGTCGGTCTCGTCGGAGAGGGCGCGGGTGGCCAGCTCGACGTTGGAGCGGGCCACGGCAACCAGCTTCGAGGTTGCGTCCACGTCGAGCAGCGCCGAGCGCACCTGCTGGTCGATGGCGCCCCTCAGGTCGGCGAGCTGCGCTTCGACGGCGGCCAACTGGGCCTGCGCCGACTCCGCATCCCCGCGCAGTTTCGCCTCGCGGAAGAGCGGCACGCTGAGCGTGCCTTGGGCAACGAAGTTTCCGTGCGAGCCGACGCCGTTGACCTTGCTGACGCCGTAGTAGCCCCCGAAGCTGAGGCTGGGCAAGCGCTGGCTGCGATAGGCCGTGTGGATGGCCTTGTAAGCGACCGCCTGATTCTGCAAATCCTGGTAGTCCGAGCGGTTCTTGTAAGCGATGGCCCGCACCTCATCAGGGGTTTCGGCGGCTAGATCGCTGTAGGGCGCGGGGTCGGTGAGCGCAATCTTCTGGCCGGGATCGATGCCGATCTCGCGCTTGAGCAGGATCAGGTTCTTTTCGAGGGCGTTCTGCGCGCCGATGAGGGCCTGCTGCTGGGCCTGGAGCTGGACGCGCGCCCGCAGTTCGTCCAGATTCGCTACGACGCCGGCCTCGTGGGCAGCTTGGGCTTGGCTGAACAGCAACTGCCCGGCGGCTTCGAGCGCCTTGGCGTTGTCCACCTCGCTGGCCGCGGCAATGCAGTGGAGATAGGCCGCGGCCACCTGCTGGACCACCTCGCCGCGCGCCGACATCTTGGCGAAATAGGCCGCCCTCTCGCCCGCGCCGGCCGCCTTGAAGCCGGCAATCACCGGGCCGGAGAAGAGCATCTGGCTGTAGTGGATCTGCCCCTCGGTCAGGTCGTCGCGGGTGATGAAGGAGAATCCCGCCGGAATCTTGCCGCCGGGAAAGAGCGAGGCGAACTCCTTGATGACGCCCGGGCCAAACCCCAACGCGGCAAGACTCTGCTGGTGGACGCCCAGATCGCCGCCGACGGTGATGGTGGGGAGAAAATTCTGCAAGGCTTCGTTCTTCTCGCCGTGGAGCGCCTTTTCGCCGCTTTCCGCCTCCCTGAGGCCGAGATTGTTCTTGAGGCCCAGGCTGACGGCCTCGTCCAGCGACAGCTTGAGGGTCTCATCCGTGGCTGGATGGGCGGTCACGCTGCCGAAGAATGGGTTGGCGGCAGAGGTGGGATTGGGAGCCTGGGCGTTTGCGGCCGGTCCCGCAGCGGTCAAAGACAGAATCAGGGCCAGCGCGGCAAGAACGACCGGCGCGCCCGTCCGCCGGAAGACAAGATTGTGCGCTCTATCCACTGTCCTTATTCTCTCAGATGAGCCGGCCGGCTGAAGGGATTCCGGGATCGGGCGGAACGGGGCGGCCAATGCTTCGGGGCCCCTTAGAAGCGTCTCTCAGGCCTCCACCGCGTGAAAGCCGAGTTCGCGCGCTGCGTCCAGCAGTTGACGGTCCCCCGCGATGAAGACGCGGCCTTTGGGCCGGCCGATGCACCAGGTGAGCGCGGCGGCAAGCTGCAGGGCGTCGGCGGCCTTTACGGGAAAGCGATCGACGAGCCGTTCAGCTTGCTCGCGCAACTCCTTGCTCGGGTCCACTTCCCGCCAGCCGGATCGCGCACGGTCCAACCGGATTTGAGCCTGCACATGTTCAGCGGAGGTCAGCTGGCCCATCCTGAGCAGGCGCGAAAAGCCGCCCCGGACCTCAACGGGCGTCGACCACCACACAGTCACTCTGTACTTGGCTCCCAGCGCCTGTACGGCTGGAGTCGCACGCTGCTGAACGCAAAGCGGAACCAGCGCGCTCGAATCCCAAAAGGCGTCTTCCATTTAACGGTCGCCCCGGCTGTCGATCGTAGCTTGCACCGCAATGTCATGCGGAACATTCCCGGCAGGCAACGCCCAGAAGGCCTCCCAGTCCATCTCCCCCTTGGCCGGCGTCATCTGCCCGGTGGCAATCAAATACGCCTCCTCGGCGGCATAATCGCCCTCCGCGGGAAGCGGCACCGTGAAGGGCAGAATGCGCGCCACGGGCACATTCCGGTCGCGCACCACCACCTCTTCGCCATTGCGGACGTAGCGCAAATAGGCACTGAGCTGGTTCTTCAACACGCCAATGTTGACCGTCCTCATAGCCTTCACATTACTCCAGTTTGGCTAAGTTGGCTATGTTTGTCGCGGATGGGACCGGGGCAATCGCATTTGAATCGTTGAAGAGTACGGGCAATCCAAGCTGCGGCAAAACACTGTTCCGGAATCGTTCTGTAACAGGGCACGACTTCGGTCGTGCCATAGCTCGGTCTTCGGCCCGTGAAATCTCATGAAAGCGGTGCATTTTCGACCCGGGCAACAAAACGCTCGGAATCCGAAAGAGCAGCGTCACAGACGGCCGAGCGCATTGGTTGGCAGCATGTGACTTTCGAAGCGATCATGTTCAGCAAGATTCTGCTTCCTTCCGCGTTCGAGAATCCGGACCTGGGATGCCGCGATTCTCGCGTGGGGAAGATCGGCCATCCGCCAAGAGCGGGCAACCCTGCGGTTTTTCCGGTTGCTATTTGCACTTATCTCCAGAATAATCAGTTAACTTCATTTCATCCGTGATGCGGTGAACATGCCGGCGCGACAATCCATCCAGCTCGGCCAGGTGCAGGAAACGCTGCTGGTTCCGCTCTACGCCCGCGCGCTCGACTCGCTCAAGAAGCATCCGATCCTGAGCGATCCGAAGGCCGTCGAAATGGTCCAATCCATCGATTGGGACTTCCGAAGATTCAACCAAAGGCGGCGGGTCGTGGGGGCGACCTTGCGGACCGCGATCTACGACGAGTGGGTCAAGGAGTTTCTCAGCCGCCATCCGCAAGGCACCGTGGTCGAGATCGGCGCCGGACTCAACACCCGCTTCGAGCGGCTCGACAATGGCGTCCTGCACTGGTTCGATCTCGATCTTCCGGATACCGTAGAATTGCGGCGAAAGTTTTTCACCGATAGCGGGCGGCGCGTAACTCTGGCCGCATCGGTTCTCGATTCAGGTTGGATAGCAGCGGTACGTCAGAGCCCCGGACCGTATTGCTTCGTCGCGGAGGGGGTATTCTTCTACCTGACGGAACCGGAGGTCAAGGCGGCGCTGGCGCAGATCGCAGCCAACTTCCCGCATGCGAGCATCGCCTTCGACACAGCCACCCTCAAAGGGATAAACCATGAGAACCAAGACCACGCGCGCCGCAACCTGGATGCCCGTTTCAGATGGGCCTGCGAAGACCCGAGGGAGATTGAGCGCTGGAAGATCGGGTTGCGCCTGGTGGAATCCCGCAGCCTGGTGGAGGTCCACGATTCCTTGAGGTCGCGCCTTTCCCTGCCGATGCGGACCGCCTTGCGCGTCTTTGCCAAGCTGTTTCCAGAGCTCACGAAGACCTGCCGGCTCAATCTGTTCGCTGGACAGCCGGAAGCCTAACGGGCAGCGAATCGAAGCCCAAACGCAAAGAAGCCTTGACGGGCTCAACTGTCAAGGCTTCTTGAGGATGAGGTTTCGGTTGCAATGGCCTCGCTCAGGCCCGTGCTTATCGCGCGAGCTTTCTGCGCAATGCGCCGGCCAAGCCCACCAGGCCGGTGCCGAGCAGAAGCAGGCTGCCGGGCTCGGGCGTGACCGTCGGGGAATAGCCGGGATCCGAAAGGCCGACATAGTTGTCGGTCAAGGTGAAGGAGCCGATCGGCGTTGTCTCCAAGAATCCCAACCACTCGCCTTGATCATCGGCGCCGCTGGTGAGGAAGGTCAGGTTGTAGGACTCGATCAGGGTGTCGCTCGTGTCATACACCGCAATCGTGGTCGGCGTATCGCCGCCGGGAACGTAGTTGATGAAGTCGCCGACCTCGTAGACAGGCGAGGTAAAGGCAAAGGTCATGGTATCAGTGACGCCATATATGTTGTGGGCGTCGTTCACGCCTGCCATCGGCCCCAACGCTCCGGTCCATACCCCGTTGCTGCCGAAGCCATACCCGTCGGTGTAACCGAAGGCCGATCCGGTCTGATACTCGACGTTGGTCGAACTCCAGGTGTAATTCCCGTAGCTTTGGGGGCCTCCGCCGAAGTAGTTCACGGCTGGAATCGGAATTCGAGCCGACGCCGGCACGACCGTGATCACCTCGGCTCTGGCTTGGAAGGTCGCCAATGCGAGGAACGCCGCCAACAAGAAAGCTATCCTTTTTCCCATGTGCTTAGCTCCAAAACTGCATTTCGTTCGACGTGAACGGAATTTCGTTCATCGCGGGTAGGCAGAGCGGGCCGCGGTCAAGCTCATAATTGCCGAACAATCCCAGGGGTCGAGAATCCTGCGTAAACGGAGTAATCATGCAATTCCAGGTCCATGCTCATGGATATTATAATCAACAACTTACGCGGTAGACGCTGGGCAAATGCGCAAACTAATGCACTTGATTGGGTAAAGATTTTCCCATTTCGGGCAGGCTGACCGCGCTGTTCCCGCCCGATTCCGCGCCGGAGCGCACGGATTCCATTCCGCTGGAATCAACGCGGCAACGCTCTTGCTACGAAGTGGGACGCCGTCGCAAGAATGTGATTATAATCACATTGGAGAAGGAAAGATCGAGTCTCTCCACTGTGCTTTGGAAGGGAACTCCGCCACATGGCGACAGGCGACCTGGCCCTGGGTCAGCTAGAGGGCGAACGCAGCGCGCGCCCGCGCGTGGTCAACGACTTCAGCATCAACGTGGCAACGGTGAACGGCTCCGGTTCGCAATCCGCCAATAGCGTGCTGCTGAAAAGCATCTTCGGCATGGGTGTTCCGGTGAGCGGCAAGAACCTGTTCCCGTCGAACATCGCCGGACTTCCCACCTGGTATACGATCCGCGCCAGCAAGGACGGCTATGTGGCGCGCACGCGCAGCGCCGAGGTGCTGGTGGCGCTGAATCCCGATACGGCGCGGCAGGATGTTCTGGATCTGCCCGCAGGGGGCGCGGCCATCTGCGAAGAGACCCTGAACCTCAGCCAATATCGCCAGGACGTGGTCTTCTATCCGGTTCCCTTCGACAAGATTACGGTGGCCATCTGCGCCGAGCCCAAGCTGCGCAAGCTGGTGAAGAACATGATCTACGTGGGCGTTGTGGCCCAGCTGCTTCAGATGGACCTGGACGTGGTGGAGAACTGCCTCCGCAAGCAATTTGCCAAGAAACCCAAGGTCTTCGAGCTGAACTTTGGCGCGGTGAAGGCCGGATTCGACTACGCGGCCCAAAACCTGACCAAGCAGGACCCGTACTTCATCGAGCGCATGGACCGGACCAAGGGCAAGATCGTGATCGACGGCAACGCGGCCTGCGGGATGGGGGCGGTGTTCGCCGGCGTGACGGTGGTGGCGTGGTATCCGATTACGCCCTCGACCTCGGTGATTGAGGCAACCACCGACCTGCTGAAGAAGTTTCGCGTGACGCCGGAGGGCAAGGCGACCTTCGCCGTGGTGCAGGCGGAGGACGAGCTGGCGGCCATCGGCATGGTGCTGGGCGCGGGCTGGGCCGGAGCGCGGGCCATGACGGCAACCTCGGGGCCGGGCATCTCGCTGATGGCGGAGTTTGCCGGCTTCGGCTACTTTGCCGAGATTCCGGGCGTCATCTTCGACGTGCAGCGGTCGGGCCCGTCGACGGGGATGCCGACACGGACCTCGCAGGCCGACCTGCTGAGCGTGGCGTTCCTATCGCACGGCGACACCAAGCACATCATTTTGCTGCCGGGCTCGGTGAAGGAGTGCTTCGAGCTGGCCTACGCGGCCTTCGACCTGGCCGAGCGCGCGCAGACGCCGGTCTTTGTGCTGACGGACCTGGACCTGGGCATGAATAACTGGATGTCGGAGCCCTTCGACTATCCCAAGACGCCGCTCGATCGCGGCAAGGTGCTGACGGCCGAGGATCTGGAGCGGTTGGGCGGCTTCGCGCGCTATCGCGATGTGGACGGCGACGGGATCGGCTGGCGCACGCTGCCGGGAACGCCGCATCCGAAGGCCAGTTACTTCACGCGGGGAACGGGACATACCGATGCCGGCGTCTATACCGAGAATCCGGCCGAATATGTTGCCCTGATGGAGCGGCTGGCGCGCAAGTTCGAGAATGCACGCAAGCTGGTTCCGGGGCCGGTGACAGTGAGGGATGGAGCCTCGAAGATCGGCTTCCTGGCTTACGGAACCACGGATTTTGCGCTTCGGGAGAGTCTCGATCAGATCGAGAAGGAATTTGGCTGCAAGGTGGATTACATGCGCATCCGGGCGTACCCCTTTGCGCACGAGGTTCACGACTTTGTGGCCTCGCATGAGCGGGTTTACGTGGTGGAGCAGAACCGCGACGCGCAAATGGCCAGCCTGCTGAAGCTGGATCTTCCCGGCGAGCAGGTAGCCAAGCTGCGCAGCATTCTGCACTTCAATGGATTGCCGCTCGACGCGCGCACCATCAGCGAGGAATTTGCAACCAGGGAGGGCCTCTAATGGCAACCGCGACAGCCAGTCCAAAACTGAATCACATCGGCCTCCCGATTCTTGAATACCGCGGCGGCAAGAGCACGCTCTGCGCCGGCTGCGGCCACAACGCCATCTCTGAGCGCATCATGCAGGCCATGTGGGAGATGGGCGTGGAGCCGGAGCGGGTGATGAAGATGAGCGGCATCGGCTGCTCGTCGAAGAGCCCGGCCTACTTCATGAGCCGCTCGCACGCCTTCAACAGCCTGCACGGGCGCATGCCGTCGATTTCGACCGGGGCGATCCTGGCCAACCACACCATGACCACGCTGGGCGTCTCCGGCGACGGCGATACGGCATCGATCGGGATGGGCCAGTTCGTCCACCTGCTGCGGCGCAACCTGCCCATGATTTACATCATCGAGGATAACGGAGTCTACGGGCTGACCAAGGGCCAGTTCTCGGCCACGGCGGACATCGGCTCCAGGCTCAAGACCGGGGTGGTGAACGATCTGCCGGGCATCGATACCTGCGCGCTGGCGATCCAATTGGGCGCGACCTTTGTGGGCCGGTCCTTCTCCGGCGACAAGAAGCAGTTGCTTTCCATGCTGAAGGCGGCCATCGCCCACAAGGGCACGGTGATGCTGGACGTGATCAGCCCGTGCGTCACCTTCAACGACCACGAGGGATCGACCAAGAGTTACAAGTTCATGCAGGACAACGACGAGCCGATCAACGAAGTGGACTTTGTGGCCAGCTTCGACGACATCGAAGTGGATTACGGCTCGGGCGAGATCTACGAAGTGGAGATGCACGACGGCTCCAACCTGCGCCTGCGCAAGCTGCTCGAGGACTACGACCCCACCGACAAGGCGAACGCCGTGCGCACGCTGATGGAGGCGCACGACAAGGACGAGATTCTGACCGGCGTGTTTTACATCGACACCGAGAAGCCGACCTTTCTCGACCTGCTGAACGTGGTGGATGAGCCGCTGGGAACGCTGCCGGAGTCGATAACTTGCCCGCCGAAATCGGCGCTGGACGGGCTGATGGCGAGCTTGCAATAAGGGCCCGGTGGCGCGCGATCCCAGGTCTCAGAATCGAGACCTGGGGCACCCAATCTTAGCGGTAGAATGAGATTTGGGCTACCCAGCCGCTTCGCCCGCCGTACCACATTGCGACATGCAATCCTGCCCGTGAGCAGCGTCACATCTCAAAGGCAGTCAGCGATCTACCATTTTAACCATGACTGCTGCGACCCTTGTTCTGATTGCGCCTTGCTCACTTCTTTTGGGCGCGGCGCTGCAGATTCTCGTTGCGCGGCTCTGTTCGGCGCGCACCAAGGGGATTCTGGCCGCTCTCGCCTGTCTGCCGGCAGTGCTCGCCGTAGCCGCCACGGCGCCGTCGGTCTGGGCAGGACAGGCAATCGAGGTCGCTCCGCTGCCATGGGACGGACCGCTGGCGCTGGTCCTCCACGTGGACGCGCTCAGCATCCTATTCGCACTGATGGGGACGGGGCTGGGCGGCTTCGTGCTGCTGTATTCCATCGGCTACATGGCCCACGACAAGGCCGCGACGCGCTTCTACGCCTCGATGCTGGTCTTCATTGCCGGCTTCGTGGGGCTGGTCTATAGCGCCAACCTGTTCTTCTTCTACCTCTGCTGGGAGGTGGTGGGCCTCTGCTCCTTCAGCCTGGTGGGCTTCTGGTACACCAACCGCGAGGCGGTGGCGGGGGCGCGCAAGGTGCTGCTGATGACCCACATTGCGGGCTACGGCCTGCTGGCGGGCATCCTGACGATCTACTACCGCACCGGCAGCGCCCTGTGGACCGACCCCAAGGTGGCGCAGGCCTTTACCGGCGGGATTTTTGTGCTGATGCTGGTGGCGCTGGTGGCCAAGAGCGTGCAGTTTCCGCTCCATACCTGGATTCCCGAGGCCATGGCCGCGCCGACCCCGGTGAGCGCGCTGCTGCATGCGGCCTGCTACGTGAAGGCCGGCGTCTACCTGGCCGCCCGCATGCACAGCTTTGGAGCGTGGCCTCCGGCCTGGGGCGGGAGCCTGGTCTGGGTGGGCACCGTCACCATGGCAGTGGGCGTGATGTACGCCATGGTGCAGACCGATTTGAAACGCATGCTGGCCTTCTCGACGGTGAGCCAGATCGGCTACATGATGATGGGCATCGGCATTGGCACGCCGCTGGCGATTACCGCCGGGCTGCTGCATTGCCTGAATCACGGATTCTTCAAGGGCGGGCTGTTCCTGACCGCCGGCTCGGTGCAGCACGCCTCGGGCACGCGCGACATGAACAAGCTGGGCGGCCTGGCGCAGAGTATGCCGCGGACCACGCTGTCGTGGCTGATCGGCGCGGGCAGCATGATGGGCATTCCGCTGATGAGCGGCTTCGCCAGCAAGTGGATGCTTTACGCGGCGGCCTTGCAGGCGGGATGGGCGGTTCCAGCCATGGTGGCGTGGGCGGTGAGCCTGGGCACGGTCTTCCTGTGCGCCAAGGCTACCAGCGCGGTCTTCCTGGGGCCGGTGACCGAGGCCACCAGAGACGCGCACGAGTCTCCGCCGACGATGGTTTGGGGGATGGGCTTCATGGCCGCGGGCAGCATCGTGCTGGGCGTCGCGCCGCAGTTGGCTGTGAACTACCTGCTCAATCCCATTCTGGGCGCGCTGGGGCTGGGCGCGGGCGTGCATGTGACCTGGCTTGGGCTTTCCTCGGATGCGGGAAGTTTTTCGAGCATGGGCGGCCTGGTGCTGGCGGTGGTTTCGGTGGTTCTGGGCGGGCTGATCTACGCTATCGCCTACGTCGCGCGTTCGCCGCAGGTTGCGGGAGGCGTTTCGGGCGGGGCGGTGCTGGCGGGGGCCGGCGGCGGGATTTTCACCGGGGGCGAGCCTCTGTCGGACCAGGGCAGGCTCACGGCGGGCGATTTTTCCGAGATATTCCTGCAGAACTGGCATGAGTTCTTCAAGTGGTCCAATGTGGACCGCGTTTATCTGGGCGTTTGGCGCGGGATGCAGACTGCTTCGCGCGGGCTTGGCGTCGCGGTCGGCTGGATGGAGCGGTACGCGGCGATTCTGGTGGTCGTGCTGGCGGGGGCGGTCTTGGCGGGTGCTAAGTGGTTCACGCCCGGGGTCTGGGCTTGGAAAGTGTGGGCACCGAAATGGGAACTTGACCTGCCCGTCATACCTCCAACTCAAGTGCCGGCTCTTCTGTTAGCAGCATGTGCTTTAGCTGCGGTGGCATTGATCCTGGCCGCTCTTGCCGTCAAAATGAGCCGACTTCCGCTTTCGATAATGATTCTGGCTGGAGCATCCACCGTTGGGGGGTTGGCGATTGCCGATCCCAGGCTTCGCCTTGGCCTTCTTGAGTTAGGCGCGTTCGCGACCGTGGCGTTAGTTTGGCAGAGCGCTCGGACGCTCTCAGCAAAGCTGACCTACCTCGCTGTAGTTGTTCTCTCCGCGTTGTCGCTCGTTGCCAGCGATCTACAGAGACACGACGTGTTTTGGGCCTGGGCGTTTTTGCTTACCAGCGTTTGCGTTAAGCTGGCTGCCATTCCGCTCTTCTTCTGGCTGCTCAGCTTGGCCGACGATATCCCTGCACTGGTTTTGGGCCTGATTATTGCGGTTGTCGATATGGCCGCCTTTGGTGAGTTTTATATTTCTGCGTGGTGTCTTCCGGACCACGCCGATTTTTTCCCAAGTGCAACCCTATTGGGCTTTGCCGCTGCCACTTCCTTCCTCGCCGCCCTGCTGATGCTCACGCAGCGCAGCCTCAAACGGCTGCTGGTACTATCAACGGTCGAGGATGTTGGCTTCCTTCTGTTGGGCGTCTTTTCGTTGAAGACCCTTGGATACGAAGGAGCGATGATCGCCGCCGCCACTCACGCCCTGGCCAAGGCGCTGCTGTTCGTTTGCCTCAGCGGCCCGGAGGCTGACGGCGCGCTCAGCGGCGAAGCGACCGGCTTGGCCACGCGCTACCCGGTCAGCGCCTTCGGATTCCTTTTCGGGATGCTGGCCATGCTGGGCATTCCGCCCACGATGGGATTCATCGGCCGCTGGCGGCTGTATGAAACCGCGCTGCAGATCAATCCCCTTCTCCTGACGGTCTTTATCCTCTCCTCCGTGATGGCGCTGATCGCGTATACGTTGGCATTGACGCGCGTATGGTGGGGACCGGCGTCCGGCTTGGAGCAGCCGCAGGCGAGTCCGCCGCAACCATCCGCGCATCCAATGAGTGAGCCGGTTGTGTTGCAGGCCGTAATCGTCGCGCTCGCCGGATTGCTGCTGGTTGCTGGTCTTTGGCCCGGCATGATGGGAATGCTGATGGGGGGAAGGCCATGAACCTCTGGAACAAATTGATGTGCTACTGCCGGCGCCGCAGCCCCTGGCTCTTCCATATGAACGCGGGCAGTTGCAACGGCTGCGACATCGAACTGATCGCCAGCCTCACCCCGCGCTTCGATGCCGAGCAGTTGGGAGTGCGCCTTGAAGGCAGCCCCCGGCACGCCGATATTCTGTGCATCACCGGCCCCGTGACCCATAACAGCGTTCAAGCCATACAGACCGTCTACGGACAGGTGTGTGGACCGAAGGCCGTGGTGGCCATTGGCTCCTGCCCGGCGACGACCAACGTCTTCATCGACAGTCGAACCGTGGATGGACCGCTCAACAAGCATATTCCGGTGGATGTGTTTGTTCCCGGCTGCCCGCCGCGTCCCGACGCCATTATCCTGGGCATTGCAAAGGCGGCAGGGATCCTGGCCGAAAGAGGCGCGCAGAAGCCGGCAACCGCCGCGCTCCTTACTGCCGCGCCCGAGGCCATAGCGCTCCTTACTGCCGCGCCTGAAGCCATCCCAACCGTACCGGCAGCCGCTGAACCCGCTCCCGCTGAGCTTGTAACGGTCGCATCCGCAGCCGCGGCCAGAGAGGTGCAGCCATGAACCTGACCACTGCCCTGGCGCGCTTCCTCATCTTTCCCGGCCTTCTCTTTGCCGTGCCCGCGGCGTGGTTCTTCCTGTGGGTGGAGCGCAAAGCGGTCGCCCTGATGCAGGGGCGCATCGGCCCCCCTTTCATGCAGCCGGTTTTCGATTTTGTCAAGTTGCTGGGCAAGGATACGCCGCCTCGCAGCGGAGTGGCCGGGCTGCTGATGAGGATGTGGCCGCTGATTGCGGTTTCGGCCGCGGCCGGCGCGGTTGGACTGCTGCCCGTGCTGCCCTCGTCCGGCGGATTCGAGGGCGACCTGATTCTGCTGCTGGCGCTGCTGGAGCTGCCCTCGATGTGCATCATCGCCGCGGGCTTCAGCTCGCGGTCCATCTTCGGCGAGATCGGCTCGGCGCGCGAGGCCGTCCTCAGCGTTGCCTATAACGTGGTCTTTCTTCTGGCCATCGTCTCCATCGCCGCCTCGCAGCATACCTTCCGGCTTGAGGCGCTGGCGCAGCTTCCCGCCTCGCCGCTGCGCTGGCTTGGAGTGCTGGCGATCCTGGTGTGCCTGCCCGCCAAGCTGCATCTGAATCCGTTCTCTCTGCCCAACGCTGAGCAGGAGATCTACTCCGGGCCGATGACCGAATACGCCGGCCCCGAGCTGGCCATGTGGGAGCTTTCGCATGGGCTGGAGTGGGTTGCGGCTACCGGGTTGGTGGCCACGCTGGCCGCTCCTCACGTCCCGTTCGTGTGGCTCGCCATCCTGCTCTTCATCGCGCTTTCTTTCTGCGTCGTGCTGCTGTTGTCGGTAGTCGCGGCAGCCACGGCGCGCCTGGCGATCGATACCACGGTGCGCTTTTACTGGCAATGCACGCTTATCTTCGCGGTTCTGGCCGTTTCGTCCGCGCTCTTCATGAGGCTTTTGTCATGAATATTCTCACCATGCTGTGGAATAACCTGCGCGGCGGTTCGCGGACGATGCTGTTTCCCGCGCGCCCCAAGGTGAGCAAGGGCTACCGGGGCCTGGTGCGCTTCGATCCCGCGCTCTGCAGCGGATGCGCGATCTGCAAGTTTCGCTGCACGGCGCGCGCCATCGACTTCAAGAGCGGCAAAGGCACATTCACGTGGAGCTACGATCCCGGCCAATGCACCTTCTGCGGGCGCTGCGTGGAAGGCTGCAAAACCCATGCGCTGAGCCAGGACGCCGAATGCCCGCCCGTGTATGTGACCATCGGCGCGTTGAAGCAGTCCTACACGGTTGCTCGCAAGCCGGCTCCCAAGCCGGCGCCGGCAGCTCCGCCGGCCCCCGCCAGCCCGGCGGCGAACCCTGCCACTGGAGGCGCACAATGAACGCGGTTGAGACCAAACCGGAAAAGAGCCTGCTTGAATCCTTGCCGGCGAAGCTGGGCATAGCCGACCCTTGGGTCGAGATGGGCGGCGTGCGCTGGCTGAACCCCGGCACGATGAATGTGCGCGATCTGGCCAAGGGGATGAACGAGGCGCAGGCGCGCTTTGTCACTATCACAGCTACGCAGTTGCCCGGCGAGCAAGGCATTCGCCTGGAGTATCACTGGGACCTGGATGGCCAGTTGCTCGGCTTTCCCTTTCAGCTAGCCGGTAACTCCATTGAAAGCATCTACGACCTTTGCGAGGCCGTGGACTGGATTGAGCGCGAGATTCACGAAGGCTTCGCCGTGGACTTTCTGGGACGCGAGTACGAACCGCTTCTTCTGCGCCAGGGAGACAAGCTGGGCGTGAACCTGCGCGAGGAGAAAAAATGAGTTACAAGATCCCCATGGGGCCTTACCATCCGGCGCTGGAAGAACCCTACAAGCTGGACCTGATCTGCGAAGGCGAGACGGTTTGCGACGCCAAGCTGCATATCGGCTTCAACTTTCGCGGCATCGAGCATCTGGCCGAGACACGCAATTACATTCAGGTGATCGCGCTGATGGAGCGCGTGTGCGGAATCTGCTCGAACATCCACACGCTGACTCTCTGCCAGGCCATGGAGAAGCTGACCGGCCTGACTCCGCCGCCGCGCGCCCAGTACATTCGCGTGGTGATCGCGGAGCTGGAGCGGCTGCACTCGCACGTGCTATGGGCGGGCATCGCGGCCAAGCTCATGGGTTTCAAGACCATGTTCATGACCTGCTTCGAACTGCGCGAGAAGGTGATGGACATTCTTCAGGTCATCTCCGGCAACCGAGTGAACTACTCGATGAACCGCATCGGGGGAGTCAATCGCGACGTCGAAGATCCGCCGGCCATCCTGGCCATGATCGAGGCGCTGGAGCACGAGATGGTGCGCACGGTCATCCCCATCTTCACCACCAGCACCACAGCCACCTCGCGCTGCGCCGGCATCGGCGTGCTGACGCACGATAAGGCCATGTCCTGCGGCGTTGTGGGGCCCACGGCGCGCGCCTCGGGGCTGCCGCAGGACCTGCGCCGCGCCGCGCCCTATGCAGCCTACTCCGAGATGGAGTTCGACGTGCCGGTGCAGCAGGACGGCGATGTGCGCGCCCGCCTGCTTGTGCGCGCGCTGGAGATCATGGAGAGCTGCAAGATTCTTCGCCAGGCGCTTAGCAAGATGCCTCCCGGCGAGTTGAGCACGGGCGACGCCAAGATCGTCTTCAGCACCGGAACGGCCACCAGCCGCGTGGAGGCGCCGCGCGGCGAGGTCATGTACAGCGTCTCCTGGAAAGAGAGCGCCAGGAACCCGAGCCGCGTGCATGTGCGCACGCCCACCTTCGCCAACATGCCGGCCATTCGCTGGATGGTGATGGGAGCGCGCCTCGCGGACACGCCGCTGATCCAGGCATCCATCGATCCTTGCTACTCCTGCACCGACCGGTAGCGCGAAAGGAATAGACAATCTTCCAAACGCCAGAGCGCCCGCGCGATGCGGGCGCCCGGCATTTCCGGTGCTTATTTTTCCGCAAGCTGAGTATCGGCCTTGGCGGAGGGTTGCGCCGCCTCCAGTGCTGCTAGCCGCTTCTCCAGTAGCTCGATGGTCTTCTCCTGCTGCTCCAGCAGCTTGTGCTCCTTCTGCACCTCGTTCAGCAGCATGGGGGTCAGCTTTTGATACTGGACGGTTTGAATCTGGCCGTCCGCATCTCTTGCCACCAGGTCGGGATAAACCTCGGCGACCTCTTCGGCGATGAGGCCGTAGTCAATGGGCTTGGAACCGTCGGCGTAGGGCTGCTTGTACCGATAAATGACCGGGCGCAGGCGCATGAGCCCGTCGCTGGCGGCGGCCATGTCATGCACGTCCTCCTTGAAGCGGATGGAGGAGTTTTTCACGCCGAGTTGACCGTTGCTGTCGATCATCACTTCCGTAGCATTGCTAAGCCCGGTGGCTACGCCGAATACACCGGCGACATAGAAGGCTTGCTGCTTGCCGAGAGTTCCGATGCGAATGGTGGCGTTATAGTCGGTTGCCGATCCCTCATTGCCGATATCGATGTTGTTGCTGACTCCGGCGGGAAGGTAGTATCCGGCCGCATATCCAATGCCGACGTTCTCGCTCCCTGTTGTGATGGAACCGAGCGCGAAAGGACCCATGGCCGTATTCCCGGTTCCGCTGGTGTTGTAATAGAGCGCGGCGTTGCCGTTGGCCACGTTGTAGTATCCTGTGGTGTTGTCAGCCAGCGCCGAAGGACCCGTGGCCGCGTTGAACGAGCCGCTGGTGTTGGCTTGGAGCGCGAAGAAGCCGGTGGCCGTGTTGAAATAGCCAGTGGTGTTTAAATTGAGCGCCTCATAGCCGGTGGCAGTGTTTTCAAAGCCGCTGGTGTTGGATTCAAGCGCGAGGGCGCCGGTGGCAGTGTTATTAAAGCCGCTGGTGTTGGATTGAAGCGTTTGAGCGCCGACGGCCGTGTTGTTCGTGCCAAGGGTGTTGGAATAAAGCGCTTCGTAGCCAAATGCCGAGTTTAGGGCGCCGCTTTGGTTGGCAAGCGCGCCGCTGCCATCGAAGGTGTTTTCTTGCGCCTGGAGCGCAAGACCGCCGAGAGTGCCGATGCACACTGCAAGAATCGCTGTACGAATGTCTTTCATGAAACAGGTCTCCTTTTCCGGTGGGGAAAGATTGTAGTTGTGCGCCGGAGATCCCGGACCTCGAAGTTGAGATCCAAGATGGTCCAGATTCCTTACTTCGCCACCAGCCGGGCTTCAGCCACGCCGGACGGCAGCGCCGCCTCTAAGACCGCAAGCCGCTTCTCCAGCAATGGCAATGCCGCAAGCTGACTCTTCAATTGTTGAATAGTCTCTGCCTGCTGCTCCAGGAGTTTGTGCTCCTTCTGGACCTCGTTCAAAAGCATGGGGGTCAGCTTCTGATACTGCACGGTCTGAATCTGGCCGTCCGCGTCCTTGACCACCAGGTCGGGATAGACCTCGGCAACCTCTTCGGCGATCAGGCCGTAGTCAATCGGCTTGGAACCGTCGGCGTAGGGCTGCTTGTAGCGATAGGTGACCGGGCGCAGGCGCATGAGCCCGTCGCTTGCGGCGGCCATGTCGTGAACGTCCTCCTTGAAACGGATCGAGGAGCTTTTGGTGCCCAGTTGACCATTCTGGTCGATCATTACCTCAATAGCATCCTTGGATCCCGTGGTCACTCCGCGTACTCCGCCGACAAAGAAGGCCGACTGGTTGCCATTCGATCCGATGCGGATGACGCCGCTGTCGTTTGCCGATCCATCGTTGGCGATATCGATGTTGTTGCTGGAGCTGCTTGAAAGGCTGTACCCAGCCCAACTCCCGATGGCTATGTTATTGCTCCCCGTAGTATTCATAAGGAGCGCATAGGAACCGACGGCCGTGTTGCTCCCTCCGCCTTGGTTGCTATAGAGCGCCGCGTAACCGCTGGCCGTGTTGTAGACGCCGGTGTTCTGATAGAGCGTCATCGAACCGCCGCCCGTGTTATAACTGCCGTTGTTTCCATAGAGCGACCAGGAACCGGCGGCCGTGTTATAGCTGCCATTGGTGTTTGTGTAGAGGGATAGCGTACCGATGGCGGCGTTGCCTTCGCCCTCATTGTTGGAATACATGGAATCGACGCCGAAGGCCGCGTCGTAGGAACCAGCCGTGTTAGAGGCAAGCGATCCCGGGCCTTCGCCGAAGCTGTCATACTGCGCGTGAGCGGCAAGGCTGGCAATCGTTCCCAGGCATGCTGCAAGAATCGCTGTGCGGATGTTATGCATGAAACCAATTCTCCATTTCCGGTTGAGTCATTTCTGCCGTGCATGCTCAGGCAGACCGGCAGGTCAGCAGCCCGGGACGCCATGAGTCATGGGGGGAGGGACCGTCTCTTGCTTTTCTCCCTATACATATTGCGAGCGGGGAAGGAAAAATGCCTCACAGTTCTCGAAATACAGCTTTCCCGGGTGCCCCAGACCCCCTCCGCCGCGGCCGATGAGATCCGGGATTCCGCTTCAGCGCCACCCTTCGGATTCCCAATCCTTACGCGGCGTGAACGGCCTACATCCAGCAGCGGATTTGGTAGTAGACGATCTTGGCGGACTCGACCAGCATGGTCTCAAGGGCCGGGAAGCGTCCGTTCCAGTGCTCGGCGGATCGCAGCACGTCGGGGACGGGCATGGGGGTGGCCTCAATGCCCTGCTTGCGGAAGACTTGAATCGCCCTGTTCATGTGAAAGTCGCTGATAGGCAGAACCTTCCGGCCGGGCATGTCCTGGACCAGGCGTGCCGTCTCGATGGCGTTTTCACGGGTGGTGGCGGATCGCCGCTCGGCGGCCATCTCATGCGGAAGTTCGGACGGCGGAGCGGCGGGCTAACGGGCATGCGCGGCCACCTGACGGCTGGAGGTGAGCAACGTGAAGACTTCGAGGAGTTCAGCCGCCACGGCGCTCCAGCTTCGGCTCCCTTGCGCGGAGATGGCCGCGGCGTCCCAGGTTGTGTCAAGGACCGCTGCCAGAGCGAGAGCCAGCGCGGCCGGATCGCGAGGGGGCACAAGCCGTCCGCACTCGCTGTTCATGATCTCCGGGATGCCTCCTACATTTGTAGCTACAACAGGACGCCCGCAAGCCAGTGCCTCCAGAACAACATTGGGGCAGCCTTCCATGTAACTGGGCAGGGTGACCAGGTCGGCTGCCGCCATCCAGATGGCAACATCGTCCGCGGCGCAGCCCTGAAGCGCATGGATGTAGCCAGCGGCGTTGCGGGCCTGAATGGCGCTCTCGATCTTGGGCTTGTCCGGTCCCTCGCCGACCAGGTAAACCTGCATGCCGGGCCGCTGGGGATGCAGCGACGCCGCAGCATCGACCAGTTCGCGAAGGCCTTTCTTCACGTCCATCCGCCCTACGTAAACCACGGCCTCCTCGTCCGGGCGGATATCCAACCGCTGCCTTGCCTCCAGGCGGTCCATGACGTGGAAGACGGAGAGGTTGCAGCCGTTGAGAATGGCGCGAGCCTTCGTTGGCGATGCGCCCATCGCCACAGCTTTCGCGCGCAGGTCGCCGCTGACCGTGACCACGAAATCGGCTTCGCGCAGAACCGTGCGCGTGTGCAAGGCGGAGATGGGATCGCCGATCCTGTTGATGTCGGACCCAATGCCCATGGCCACGACCGGAACGGAGAGAGCCCTGGCGATCTTGAGAGCGGCAAACGCGTCGGGATAAAGGAAGCAACCGAAGATGAGATCAGGCGCAAAACCGCGCACATGAGGCAGCAGCACGCGGGCCGCCATCCAGCCGTTCATCGGCCGGGAAACCAGCGGTAGGGCGGGATAGTTATGGTAGCTTACCTTCACATCAGGCGGGCTGTACGAGGGGTCGAGCTTGCCATGACTCCGACTCCGGGGCTTGAGCCAGGATGGATACGCGGCGTTGGGAAAGAAGACGCGCACCTCGGCGTCGCGCGCCAGCACCCGCAGGGTCTGATAGGCCGAACGGCCCTGCCAGGGCTCCGCCGAGCTGGGGAAATACGGGGTGATGACCGCAATCTTTAGCATAGCTACTGTCCATCTCCGGCATGCTCTATGGCCGGCGCGTTTGGCACGGCTTCGGGTTGCCGGCCGGCAATGGAATGCAGCAGGCCGGCATAACGATGCGCGAGAACCTTGCGCTCGTATTGCGCGATCCTTTCCACGTCCGGTTGAAACTCGCTCGCCAGAGAATCGGTGCGGGCTGCAGCGTCGAGAAAGAGCCGGCGGATGCCTTCCACATCGTGAATGTCCGCCCACCATCCTGCCCGCATCTCCTGGAGCAGGCGGTGCGTCTCTCCGCCAGGGTGGACGGCGCCAAGAATAGGCTTGCCCCCGCCCACGTAATCGTAGAATTTGCCGCCGACGTTGAGAGGATCGTGGTTGATCAGCAGCACATAATCGGTCTCATTCATCGCGGCCAGGGCTTCGCGTTGCGGCAGAAAGCCCTTCAACTCAACCATGTCGCCGAGCCGTAGAAGATCTGCGCGGAAGCGAGGCTCCTCAATGTGCCCGATGAAGCGGAGCCGGAATCTGGACTTGAGTTCGGGGGGTAGCGATTGCAAGGCCTGAACCACCGTTGCCGGTTCAGTTGAGGCGTAGACGGAGCCGACGTAGGTGACAACAATCTTCCCGCCGGGCCGTGGCTCAGGTGAAGGCAAGGAACGGAGCAGCCTTGTGGAATCGAATCCGTTCGGGATGAGCAAGAACTTGCTTTCAGGCTCTTCCGGGTACCGGCCGCGAATCTCGCGGCGAGCGGCCTCGGTCACTGCAACGATGGCAGTTGCGTTCGTAACGGCGCATCTTTCAGCTTCGCGGGCAATTCGCAAGGCGCGCTCGCTTCGACTGAAGCTGACCAAGTCAATAGTGGTCGCAAGCCATTCATCCCGAAAGTCAACCACAATGGGCAGGCTCGGAAACTCCTCGCGGAGCTTCCTAACCAGAAGCACACTGGAGAATGGCGGAACTGTGATGAGGACGAGGCCGATCTTGCGCTCCTTGACGAGGCGGCGAGCGGTGCGCGTGAGCACAGGAAGCCACGTCACTTGTGGGTCGGGCAAGAGGATGTCCTGCAGAGATCCTTTGAGAAAACTCGGCTTCCGCGGGCCGGCGGCCGTAGCAACGGGGGCCTTTGCTCCGGCAATAAGTTTCTTGATCCCCTTTTTGATGCCGAAGGGAAGGTCAAGGGTGAAGGTGCGATGCACATTGACTTCGGCGGGGATATCCTCAAGCAGGGCGTAGTCGGCGCCCACAGCGGAAGCGTTGCGCGTCGTAAGCACATCGAGCCGGATTCCCTGAGACGGCAAGTAGCGTGCGAGACTTGCAGCGCGCAGGACTCCCACGCCTCCGGCAGGCGGAAACGAATAGGTGACCAACAGAACATTGAGGGGCGTCATCGGCAGGCTCCCGCAATAGAAACCGATGTATTCGAAGCAGGCGCGCGGTCATGGATCAGCGCATCGGCGGCCTGATACATCTGCCAGGCTGTGGCCCAGTGGAGCTCGATGCCGCGCCGATTCGCTTCTTCCGCAAGCCAGCGGAGCATGTTGCCGAGAGCGCCGAGGAGTAATGGTTCATAATTCCGTTCCTGGGCGCCGTGGGTGTAGAGCTTGAGGAAGAGATCGCTCCCGATGGTGGGCGCAAGATCGAACCAGCGGCGTACCCGCGAGGGCGTCGGCAGATCGTAGCCGGCTAACTCTCCCGTCTCCAACCGCGGCAGCAGCCGTCCGTCAAAGCGCAAGCCGAGCGGTCCGGCGATCATCAGCAGATCGCCCTGCCTGCCGCCGCCGACGGTGGCTTCGATGCCGCGATCGAAGGACCGCGGACGATTATCGGGATTGTTCGTGCACCAGTAAATCTGGTTCACAACGCGCCCCTGGGTCGGGGAGGGAGCGGAGGGCATGGTGAAGTCGGCGTAGCAGCCGAGATCGCGCAGCAGGGCGATCTCGCCGTTGAGGCCGCACCACATGCCGTCCGGGCGCGAGTTGTCCAGCGCCCAGTTGCCGTGGATGAATCCGAAGACGGTGCGGCCGTCCTGCTGGCGAAGAAGCCCATGGTCGCCGGTCAGACGGCGGCAGTATTCGCTGACCTTTTCGATGAAGAGTTCGCGCTGCTCGTCGTGGTGATGGAGATGAACCTCCACGTCGGCGATGCCCAGCCGCACCAACTCCACCAAGCTGTCAAGCAGATCGCGCCGGTACTCCTCCTGCGGATAGAAGAAGGTGTATTGCGGGCTCTGGCCCGCGGCGTCCCTGGGAGCGTCGCCGGCAATGCGCGGCCACATCTCGCGCCATTGCACAACCCGCCCCAGCGCGGTTTCAACCGTTGCGCCCATGCCCAGCGGTTCGTAGTGATCCGCGATTGCAACCCAGGCGCGCTTCGGCTTCGTGCGCCGCGCGATCTTCCGTAGGCGGCTCTTCAGATACGGCCCAAACCAGATTTCCGCGTTGCGAGGGAGCTTCATGGACGAGTCTGCCCGGTGTAAGTAGCCGCCACATGCGCTGGGTTCGCGGCGATCCAAGCCACCAGCTTGAAGTATCGAGTACGCTTCTCTTGTCTGTCAAAAAGGGTTTGGGAGCGGATTTTGCTCAGTGCTGTCCGCGATCCAGTTTCATTGGATAAGGAAAAGTCTATAACCCGAATTCTTGTGCCGGTGGCGAGACGGTTGAATGTGAAGTTCCGTGCAACGCGCTGAAACGAATGCGGCGGGGCTCGCACTATACCCTGTGCGGCCACTTGGAGTTTCGGCGTTCCGAGGCGGGAAGGCCCATGCAATCCAGCCCGGCCAGGGGTTGTCGCGCCGGCTGGGGCCCAGACTCTTGCATCGATCGGGCGCGGGAGCGGGTCGGGTTTCGCAATCCGAGTGGCTTCTCGATGGCTTCCCCCAACGCAGATGGGATCCGCCTTTCGAAGCGGGTCCCGTCTGCGGCCACCGCGAAAGGAAGTAACTCTGAATGATTGGAATCAACTATTTCTGGTGCTTTGCCTTGTGTGCGCTCGCCGTCTGGCGGGTAGCTCATCTGCTGGCCAGGGAGAGCGGCCCCTGGGATACGATCGCGCGGCTGCGGGCCACTCTCGGTTCCGGCGCGGTGGGCCGGCTGATGGGTTGCTTCGACTGCTTGAGCTTCTTGATTTCGCTGCCGCCGGCTATCTGGATGAGCAGCAGCCGGATAGGGTTTCTCGTCCAGTGGCTGGCGCTCTCGGCGGCGGCGTGCCTGCTGGAAAGGGTAACGCAGCGGCAGCATCGCGGCCTTCGCGCATCTCCCGCTTCCATATCTTATTTGGATAAAGTCATCCGCGGAGTGTGATGGCGATGGGGCAGAAAATACCGGCATTGCGGAAGGGCCTGGAGAAGCCGGCCCGGAAGAGCAGGCGGGAGCTAGCTCGCGATCCAAATGAGCTGACGGCGCATTGGACAGAGCGATTGGTTCCGACCGAGCTCTGGTTCCCGAAGCCGGGCAACGGGCGCAAGCTGGCATGGCGCGGCGTCGTACTGTGCAACAGCTTCCTGCACCGCTGGTTCAATCTGTGCGATTGCGGCGCCGAGGCTGCCCTGTATTTGTATGCGTCGCCGCTGCTGCGCTGTTTCGCGGAAATGGACTTGAGCGGCGCTGCCGCTCCGCATGATGTGGCGGCCCTTGGTTCGCGCCATCTGCTGGAGCAGCGCGGCCACCTGGGACCGGAAGTCTCCCCGGCTCTGTCTGGGAGTGGATCGAAGTTTGAGATTTCATGGAGATCGCCCTGGCTGTACCTGGTGTTGGTTTTGCTGGCATGGTTGCTCTTGCTCTAAAACGCCTGCGGAAAGGCCCCTTCAAAGCAGAGCAACCGCAACGCCTCCGGCTGTGGCGCAGGATACTTGCCTTGAAGGAGAACGGTCATGTGCTGTGGACAACTGAAAACCGAGTTGAAAACCGCTGCAATCAAGCAGAATGGCGAACTGAATCTTCGCTATTCCGGGCTCCCGAAGGTGTACGTGCGCGGGGCGGTCACCGGGAATCTGTATCCGTTCTCCCCTGCGTAGCCGGTCCAGCCAGTCGATCCCAGAGACGCGCGATTCCTCCTGGCCAGCCCGTTATTCGGGCTCACCCGATGAACGCTGCAACTCTCCATGCGGCTCCCCAGCGCGGCTCAGGCACGCGGCGGCTGAATCGACCTTCCGCCAGGGCGCACGGAGTTCATCCGCCAGTTACGTCCGCAATGCTATACTTTGGTCCTCTCGTATTGGCGGGGTCGGCGTTGCATTTTCATTCATTCGATGCAGGTTACGTTCAGAATCTCTGTGCCGGCGACCGCTGGACGCAGGAGCATTTCGCCGGCTATTTTACAGAACTGCTCCGGATCAAGCTTCGCTCCCGGCTAGAGTCCCCTCATGCCATCGAAGACGTGCGCCAGGAGACCTTCGCCCGCGTCTTCTCGGTTTTGCGCAAGGACGGCGGCCTGCGCCATCCGGAGCGCCTCGGGGCCTTTGTCAACACGGTTTGCAATCACGTGCTTTTTGAGCATTACCGCTCGACCGCCAGCGGCGAGTCTCTCGATACGGAAGACCGGCCCGAGCTGCCCGACACGGGCGCCGGCGTTCTGGACATTGTGGCCGCCCGGCAGATCAGGGACAAAATCCGGGAGATTCTTCTCGACCTACCCCCGCGCGACCGGTTGCTGTTGAAGGCCGTCTTCCTCGACGAACGCGATCGGGATGAAGTCTGCCGGGAGTTTGGCGTGGACCGCGACTATCTGCGGGTGCTGCTCCACCGCGCCAAGCAGGAATTCAAGACAGAATACGTGAAGCGCATCGGGAATCAGATGGCTTTGGGCGCGAATGCCTGAGAGGCTTGAAACGATTTGACGCTGGCGGCCACTATTTAGGTTGGACCGCGCTGGAGGTTGAGGCGATGGATCACAACGAAGCAGTAGAACAGATGATCGCGGAGCGATACCTCCTGGATGAGCTGACGCCCGATGCGCGCGAGGTCTTCGAGGAGCACCTCTTCGATTGCCCGAAGTGCGCCCTCGATCTTCGCGCCGGAGCCGCATTCGTGCAAGAGGCCAAAGCCCAGTTGCCCGAGCTGACCAGCGCCGCGCCGGCTCCCGTCCCGCCCCGTTCCCACGGTTTCAGGGCCAAACGGGAGTGGTGGCTGTCCTGGCTTCAGCCGGCCTTTGCCGCGCCCGCGTTTGCCACCTTGCTGCTGGTTCTCGGCTACCAGAATCTGGTCACGTTTCCGGCACTGCGCGCGGCGGCAAGCCAGCCGCGCCTTCTTGCCTGGGCTCCGCTGCACGGGGCCACGCGGGGCGGCGCTCCCATGACCGTGACCGCTGATCGCAAGAATGGAGTTGCGCTTCCGGTCGATCTTCCCCCCCAGCCCAGCGTGGGCGCCTACGCCTCGTACTCCTTCGACCTCTATGACCCGCAAGGAAAGCTCGCCTGGACGGGCCAGGCCGCCGCTCCCGCCAGCGACGCCGGCAACGGGCAACAGCTTTCGCTGGCGATTCCGGGCTCGATGCTCAGCAACGGCACTTATGCGATTGCGGTTTCCGGAATCGCGGCTCATGGGGAACGCACCGCAATCGACAGATATGCCTTCGATCTTCGTCTGACCGATTGACTCGCCTGCAATGACGCCTTACAATTCTCCCGGCCCATAAAAACGGAAAGGTAAAAAACGCCAATGTCCGAAGCAAACGAAAGAACGCACATCTTCGATGCGGAAGCGTCGGTCCTGAAGGGCCATTTGAAGCTTCCGGTTTCCCAGGAGATCGAACCCCAGACCCACTCGAAACTCGCCGGGAAGGGCGGGTATTTCAGCCAGCGCTCCGATGGTTACCGGCTGGAGTCGGTTATCTCCTTCCGCTCCTCATACAGCCATGTGGCGGGCAACCGCAGCCTCAAGCCCGGAGAGGGCTGGCACACCTTGACGACCACGGTTGTCGAGGGGCTCAACGTGCTCGACGTGCTGACCGCCGACCGCGTCGTGGGCCAGACGATCACCGAGCATCCCCTCATTGGCTACGTGCCGTCGATCTCCTTTTTGGGCACCCGCTTTGAGAATCTGCGCATCGCCGGCCACCCGGTCGAGTTGGACATCGATCACGAGATCTTTGGCTCCAAGCCGGCCGTTGACGCGCCCTACACCGGGGATCGGGGCTTTCTGGGCCGCGTCTCCCGCCAGTACGAGCGCATCCGCCAGCACAAGGATCTGCCAGCCGAGCTGCTCGAACGGTACAATCGACTTTCCTCTACTCTCGGCGCTTCGGAGGCGGTCGAATGTTCACTGGTCAACCAGGCGGCTGGGCGCTATCCTGGGCGTTCCTTCGGGCACGTGATCACCATTCCCGGCTTCGGCATCATCCACCTGATGAAGGTGACCGTGAAGCACGAGGACTTCACGCAGGAGACGAAAGTCCCCAAGAAGACCACCGTCCACCTGACTATGATCGATCTCAAGCTGGGCTGCGTAGTCGCCGGCGACGTGCCTGTTGGGAATGGCTCGACGAACGGTGGAAGCGAGCCATAGCCCGAACGATTGCCCTGAATGCCCGGCGGACGATGGATATTGCCTCGGGACCGGCGGGCATCCGGGGATGGATCGGCAGCGTGGGTCGAGGTCTCCGGCTCAGGGCATTGCCCTGCGCGTGGGCGCTCTTGCTGTTGCCGCTGCTTCCTCTTGAAGACACACGCCCCGGCGGAGTCCAGGCTGAATATGACTATGCATGGAAGCTCTTCCAGCATGGCGACCTGGCAAGAAGCCAGCAGGAGGCTGAAGAGGGAGCGCGGCAATTCCAGTTTGACGATCCAGCATGGGTCTCTAAGTTTGAGCTACTGGAAGCGGAATCCATGCTCTTTCGGGGCATGTATGAAGACGCCCTGCGTCTCCTTGCCGCCTGTCATCCCAGATCAGACAATCCTGAAGGAACCATCCGGAAGCTGGCGATAGAGGGGGTAGCTTTTACCCATCAGCAACAGTTGTTCGTGGCAGATGAAAGACTTGAAGAGGCTGAGAACCTCTGCAAGAAAACAGACTGCGCTGCCTGCGGCGACGTGCTCAGGGCGCGCGGCATCCTGGCTGTCAAACAGGGGCAACTCACCGAGGCAAAGCAGTCTTTTCTCGCAGGCTTTTCTTTTGCTCGGACCCACCATGACCCGTTGTTGGAAGCAAGCACAGCTTTGAACCTCGGTTGGACCGCACTCCAGATCAACCATTTTGACGAAGCCCTGGACTGGTCGAGGACCGCATACCGGGCAGGCGTGGAATTGGGCGCGGAAAACACGGTGCAGATTGCTTCAGGCAATCTCGGCTGGGCCTATTATCAGTTGGGGGACGATGAAAGGGCGCTGGGGCAATTTCTCGAAGCGGAGAAGAGCGCCGCAAAACTCGGAAACATCCACTACGAACTCAAATGGATCAGTACCGCCGGGTATGTCTATCACGATGCCGGCGATTCGGCCCGCGCCGCGCAATCCTATTGCCAGGCTCTCTACCTGGCAAAGCAGATCGACAGCAAGGAAGACATTGTAAACGCTCTGGAGGATCTGGCTCAGGTTTCAGTGGAGACCGGCAAGCTCGAAGAGGCAAGCAGTTATATCGACCAGGTAACTCCCATGGAGCTTGCGGGCAGCAATCGGCTGAGCGCAAACGTGTTGCTGACCCAGGGAATGCTGGCGGCCGCGCGGCTACAGGACCGGCAGGCGGAATCGCTCTTTCGCGCCGTCCAGGACGACCCGGCGAGCCCAACCACGACGCGGTTGGACGCCGGAGACGAACTGGCCAGACTGTATGAACGGCAAGGCAATACGCAGGCCGCGGAGCGGATGTACAAAGCCACGCTGACTAACTTCGAGTCGGCGCGGGCCGAACTCAAGAACGAGGAATCGAAGCTTCCGTTTCTGGCCAACGCCGCGCGCATCTACGACGACTACATTCACCTGCTGGTGCAGCAAGGAAGGAGCGACAAGGCTCTGGCCGCGGCCGATCAAAGCCGCGCGAGGACGCTTGCGCAGGGCCTGGGCTTGGCCGTGGGCAAGACCTCCTTTCAGCCGGCGGCTCTGAACCCCCGCCAGATCGCCCGCAAGACCGGTGCAACGCTGCTCTTCTACTGGCTCGGCGCCCGGCAGTCCTACCTGTGGGCGATCACGCCAACAAGGATTGCGCTGATTCAGCTTCCCGCGCAGGATGAGTTAGTCGCGCGCGCCGAGCGCTACCGCAAGGCTCTTCTGGACTTACAGAATCCCGTGGAAACCGGCAATGAGGACGGCCAGGCGCTCTATAAGTTGCTGGTAGCTCCGGCGGCGAAGCTCATCCGCCCCAACGTCCCGGTTATGATCCTGTCCGATGGAGCGCTGAACCAACTGAACTTTGAAACGCTGCTGGTTCCCGGCTCGGACCCCGGAATTGGCCCGAGTTCAGCCTCCAGCCCCAGGATGCACTACCTGCTCGAAGACGCAACCCTGCTCTCGGCCCCATCGCTGGCCATGCTCGCCGCGGCGAAACCTGCCCGAATTGGGGATCGAAGCCTGCTCCTGCTCGGCAACCCGGTTTCGTCCAGCGAGGACTATCCCAGCCTTCCCCTCTTCGGGTTTGAGATGAGCCGGATTGAAAGGCACTTTGCCGCTGACCGCCTGGCCGTATCCGAGGGCCGGCAAGCCAGTCCCGAAGCCTATCTCTCCAGCCATCCGGCGCAGTATTCCTATATTCATTTTGTAGCTCATGCGGTTGCCAGCCGCACCGATCCTTTGGATTCGGCCATCATCCTCTCCCGCGGCCAGGCCGGCGAGGACTCATTCAAGCTTTACGCCCGCGACATCATGCTGCATCCCATCGATGCGCAACTGGTTACTATCTCGGCATGTTATGGCAGCGGCACGCGTACTTATGCGGGCGAAGGATTGGTGGGGCTGTCCTGGGCATTTCTTCGCGCCGGCGCGCAAAGCGTAATCGGCGCATTGTGGGAGGTAAGCGACGACTCGACGCCGCGCTTAATGGACACACTCTATCAGGGCCTTGAAGACGGCCAGACTCCCGCGGTGTCGCTCCGCCAGGCAAAACTCGCCTTGCTGCATTCTCAGAGCAGATTTCGCGCGCCGTTCTATTGGGCTCCATTCCAGATCTACACCAGGCAATGAGTTGCCATCGGCATCCGCAAGCCGGCGCCCGCCGTGAGTATCTTTCGCGCCATGGGGATGAAAGACGCCAGCCGCGGCATTGTTGAATGAGCCATTACGGCTGGAGGCTATACTGGTCTCGTCTCTGTGAGCTTCAGCGATGCGCGGTCGACCGCTGCCGGCGCGCTATAACAAACCACCGCCGCCCTGTCTCCCATCGAACGGAAAGCGAGGTTCCCATGGAAGTGACAATCAAGCACCTTGACCGCGTGAAATTCGCCATTCACTCCCGGTCGCACACGATTCTCTGCGACCAGCCGGCGGACAACGGCGGCGAAGACTCCGGCATGACGCCTCCCGAGCTGCTGCTTGCGTCGCTGGGTTCCTGCGCAGCCTTCTATGCCGTGCAATACCTGAAGACGCGGCGCCTGGCGGAGAG
>Ga0187863_10000390_pt1 | contig 37810 bp, 24 predicted proteins | sample June2016WEW_11_1_FD_132975 | JGI IMG/M metagenome (GOLD analysis project Ga0187863, IMG submission 132975) | Peatland microbial communities from SPRUCE experiment site at the Marcell Experimental Forest, Minnesota, USA - June2016WEW_11_10 | ecosystem: Environmental > Terrestrial > Soil >...
ATCACGGCCTCGTCGCTCCATTATGTGTCCACCCATCGCGGCTCCTATCTTCCGGACATCAATCCAGCGGAACATCGCCTGATGATTCACGGCATGGTGGACCGGCCGCTGATTTTTACGGTGGACGAAATAAAGCGCTTTCCGTTTGTGACCCGGCCTCATTTCCTGGAGTGCAGCGGAAATCATGCCAAAGCCACGGATAAAACCGTGCAGCAAAGCCACGGGCTGACCAGTTGCTCCGAATGGACCGGGGTGCCCCTTTCTCTGCTACTCAAAGAAGCCGGCGTCCAGAATGGTGCGTCCTTCTTCATCGCGGAAGGGGCGGAGACCGTAAAAGGCGCGGTGAGCCTTCCCATTGCAAAGGGCATGGACGATTGTCTGGTATGCTACGCGCAAAACGGCGAGCCCGTGCGTCCCCAGCAGGGTTTCCCGCTCCGATTGATCGTGCCGGGTTTTGAAGGGATGGTTAACGTCAAGTGGTTGCGGCGAATCAAACTGGTCGAAAAGAACTACATGACCTACAACGATTACGGACATCTTGCCTCCGATTCGAAAGTCGCTGCATTGAATCACCAGATTGGGCCGAAATCGGTCATTACTTTCCCTTCCGGTGAACAAAAGCTGCCCGGCCCCGGATTCTATGAAATCACTGGCTTGGCGTGGTCGGGAGCGGGTGCTGTTCGAACCGTGGAAGTCTCGGTCGACGGTGGGCAGAGCTGGAAACCCGCGGAGCTTCGAACCCCGGCATATCCCATGGCGCATACGCGCTTTGCCTTGCCCTGGAAGTGGGATGGGACGGAGACCGTGATCATGTCACGCTGCACAGACCAATTGGGAACTGTGCAACCCACGCGGGCCGAGATCGCAAAATACTGGAATGTGCCAAATGACGCGCAGCTCCAGATAAAGGGCCTGGACAATAGTATTTTCCCCTGGAAAGTGGCCAGCGATGGGACCGTCCATAATGGACTCGCGTAGGCTGTTCCTGCTGTTGATGATTCTGGGCTTGAGCCAGATCAGCAAGGCACAATCGCCCACCTATGGTGTGGGCAGAACTCCCACTCCCGAGGAAGTCAGCAAGTGGGATATTACCATCGGACCCGATGGACAGGCGCTCCCACCAGGACACGGCACCGCCGTGGAAGGCGCCGGAGTCTTTGTTCGCAGGGCTTGCTTTGGGTGTCACGGAGAAACAGGTTCAGGGGGCCCAGCTCCTACTTTGATCCGGAGCGATGGGAAGACCAAGTCCCAAAATCCCTGCCTGCCGCCTTGCGTGAACGATTCGAACTTGATGGCCTTCCACTCCCCGTACGCTACCACGATTTGGGATTACATCAACCGCGCCATGCCACTCACGAAAGAGGGCACACTAAAACCCAATGAGGTCTACGCTCTGACCGCCTTTATCCTCTACAAGAACGGCATTATCAAAGAGGACGAGGTCATGGACGAACACAGTCTCCCGAAAGTGCAAATGCCGAACCGCGATCATTTCGTCTTGGCCCCGGAATGGAAGCATGGAGCACCAAGGCTTGAGGGTTACCCCTGATCCCTGGTCAGGTACGAATGTCGCGACACATTTCGTTATCACGCGGGACTGAGAGGCGCGTGCAATTTCGTCCTGTCTCTCCCAAACTCCTGGAAGTCGGCTAACCGCCCATATATCCGTCTAGTCAGTACTCCATGCTGGCAACCCCGTTGCTCGCGTCCGACTGAAATCCCCTTTGCGACCCCGCAGTTTCGGGCTTAATTTCGTCGATATTCGAAATGCAGAAAATCGTGTGCCTTGGCTGGCTCGGTCGGTCGCCAAGTGGCACGGCAGGGTGGTCAATAAACCCCGCCTAGCCCCCGGACCAGCAGGGTGCACCCAAGGGTCATTCCCCGCCGTTCAAGCGATCCTGGGACCCTTGATTGGGTCTCTGCTGAGCAGATGGAATTTCTGGACGCCGCGGCAGTCCCCCAGCCAGGCACATCCGTGTTGATTCCCACAGGGCAACTGCGCTAGCGTCACCCGCGACACTTTACGAAACAGCCGGAGTGCCGGGACTGCCCCTTTTACGATGGCTGCGGCCCAGAGCCCCAATCGGGTAGATGTTCACCCACCTGTTCACAAAGAACCCCCGAGAACAAAGGAGATGCAAATGCCGGCGGATTTGACGCAGGTTCGCAATATATTCAAGAATCTCGAAACCGGCGACGGGAATCAGTTTTTTACCCATGTTGCGGACGATGTTCAGAGATAAGGAGAAAGAGTATGAAGTGCAAAATAGCGGGAGCGGCGGGATTGGCTGGGGCGTTTGTTGCGGGCATGGTGGTGGCGACGGCGTTGGGTGCGGGAATGGCTGCTGGGGAGGCGAAGACGCTAGGGGCAGCGGCGCAGGAGCAGCGAGTTACCGTGCAGAGGGTCATCAGCCCGACGGTGACGGATGAGGACATTGCTTTGCTGCGTCAAGATCTACGGGCTAGGAAAATGCAGGTAATCGGGCAGAATATGTCGCTTTCGGATACGCAGGCGGAGAAGTTCTGGCCGATCTACAACCATTACGTGAAGGACTTGCAGGAAGTGAACAACCAGAAGTATGCACTGTTGAAGCAGTACGCGGAGATGTGGGCGACGATGACAGATGAAGATGCCTTGATTTATGTGCGGCACTGGCTGGAGGTGGATGGTCAAGCGCAGGCGCTGCGCTTGAAGTATGTGCCGATCGTGAGCCAGGTGTTGCCGGGAAGGAAGGCGGCGACGTTTTTCCAGTTGGACCGGCGGCTGAATATGATGATCGATCTGCAATTGTTTTCGCAGATTCCGTTGGCGCATGTGAAGGAGTAGGCGGGAAGCGATATCGGATATCAACAATTAGATACTATTGAGCTCACATTCAATAATGCAATGGCTAGCGCAAAAAAGGGGGAAGCTCCGACTGCTTGATGCAACCACGAAGCTTCGGGGGCGATTTGCGGATTTTGTCGATGGAACCGATGAGGTCTTCCATCAGTTCCTCGACGTCGTGAGTGCAACCGTTGGCCAAATCCCGCTTGGCTAATGACCAGACGCCTTCGTCGGATTGAGTTCCGGCGCGTAAGAGGGGAAGTGCTCGATATGGAGACGGGGATGCCGACGTTGGAGTTCATGCTCGATGGCCCCCACCGTGATAATCAGGCTGTAGGCATCGATGAGCGCACCGACCTCCAGGACCTGAACTGCTCGGAGGACGTCGCTTGAAGGCAGCGGCCCCAGCGAAGGATTGGCCAGTATGCCAGGAATCAGCGCCACACCGGCGGGCAGTACGTAGTCACCCGACCCGATTCCAAGAATTGGCCCGATGATGAATAGAGGAAGGCCGGCTTCCTGCTCGATCGTGGTGACCGGCGTGAATTGTCTTTGAACGGTCTTCGGTGCATCAGCGTCGGCGCTATCTCGGGGAGAGGCTTCAAAAGGGCAACAAGCATTGAGCCGCGCCATCAGCTCTTCGCGGTTAATTCCTTGTATGCGACTTCGGTGAAGCTTGGGAACCGCGGGCCGTTGCCTGTCGGCGTATCAGTTTCGCCCAGGGCCTGTTTGACTTCGTCCAACGATTTGCCTTGCGCGACCATGGCTTTGATTTTGTCGTACTTGCCCTCGACAAGATCGAGCTTCTTCTGCACGTCGGCCTTGGTCATCATATTTCCATGCCCGGTCAAGTAGGTATCGGCATCAAGGCCGATCATGCCCTTGGCGTTTTCGATCCAGCCGGCAGCGGAGCCGTTCTTTTCCATGTGAATCACAGTATCGGGACGGTTCGCGACCAGCAGGTCGCCGCCGAAGACGACTTTCTGGTCAGGGAGATATACGACCGTGTCACCGCTAGTGTGCCCAGGCGCCCAGTGGTAAAGGCGAATATGAGTGCCATCGATCGTCAATTTATCCGTTTTGTTGTAAGTCTTCGTGGGTAGGCGATCCTGGGGCGCGGGGTTCCGGCCGCCGGCGGAGGCCTGCATTTCTTTTTTACAGTTCTCCTGCGCGATGATGGTTAAACCCGCCGGGAAAGCGGCAAGCCCGTTGACGTGGTCGCCGTCGCTATGGGTGATGATGGCCGTATTCACGGCTTTGGGTGTGATTTTAGCGATTTCAGCGATCACTTCTTTTTCAGAGTCTGCTGTTGTTTTCGTATCCACGACAATGACGCCGGTCGTGCCCACAATGATGCCGTCATTCGAACCAACCCCGCCCTGGGCCCAATAGACGTTGTCCTTGATCTTCGTTACGTTAAGCGGCGGAACCTGCTGTGCCTGCTGCGCCCTGATCAGTTTGGCAAACACAAATAAGCCTAGGATCGCTGCAGCTGTGACGAGAAGATGTTTTTGAGACCGCATGTGGGGCCATCCTTTTTCTTTTGATATCGGCTGGAACCGGGCGCTATGGTAACTCCGTTCAATCCATTCCCAAAGTGGATACGTTTTCTTCACTGCCGTGATGGGACGATGTGACCAAGCTAAAGAGAGATTTTCTGAGTCCTTTCGATCATACGGACATCCGTATCGCAACGTTCGCTGTTCACCTTCCTTGGATAACAAATTGGCCTTCGCCAATGTATTAGCCGCATCGCCAAAGCAGATCTGGAGTGACCTGAATGCGAAACGCGAGATGTGGGCCAAGAAGTCGAGGAATTCCCAAACAACGTTCGAGGACAGGTTGCGCGGCAGCGCGGAGGTGTTGCTGCTCCGTTAGCTCGGGGAACCGAGGCTCCCCAAGCCTCCTACGAAGTCATTGGTCGGATAGCCCGAGTAATCGTGCTGGATTCTGTTTGAACATAATGTCGAGATCATGGTCGGTAAAACCCCGACTACGCATGGCCTCCGCAAACGCCCCCGCACCGTCCAGTCCTGCATATTCTCTCGGCGCTTTGACTGGCGGCGGTGTCGTCCGCAGCATGTTTGTCCAAAATTCTGAAATGAGGCAGTGCTCGGGCCCGATCATGCGAATCGCGTCGGCGCGCCGCCCATTCTCACTCAGGACATTTCGAAAGTCGAACTCGATAATCGCCCCGAGCTTTGCAACCTCCAGCATCTGATCCATGTTCATCTTGCCGGCTAAATCCATGGCATGCGTCGCTATCATGTTTCGCACGCCTTGCCTGCGCCCCTCTCGGAACACCATCAGGGCCTCGTCAGGAGCAATGTGACCTGATGCGAGTATCAAGTCGTTCTTGGCAATCAGCGAGATAACGTCCTTCACCTCGGGCAACAGTTCGCCGTTACGCGATACGGCTACGAACGGCTTCTTTGGATATGGTGGGTTCGACTCAATTTCCGAGTCACCGGCGGGCATCCAGACCACTTTCCCAACTGCTCCATAAATTTGCGTCGCCATGAACTCCACCGCCGCCGCATTCATCCCTCCGTTCGTCCGGTTCATGACAACGCCGCCGAATAATTCGAAATTGGGTACCTCCCGACGAAGGAGGTAAGCCAGGGTGGCAGTCGGTTCCCAGTGGTTCTTGATTAAGAGCCCGCGCATGCCTCGGGAATGCGCTTCTCTCACCGTTGCGATATCGGCGTCTTGGTGGGTCCCATCTGGATCGCGCGCGTCCATGTGGAAATGCATGTCGATGGCCCCCCGGAGCAGTCGGGCTCCGTCAGCCTCTCGACTGGCTTGTTTCGCAACGAGTTTGCCGGGCAATAGAGAGACAAGCGCCGCTAGAGCGAAGATACCGAAAGCGCTGAGCTTTGCCATAAATGTCACCGTTACAAATTTTCTTTTCATACGCCCCCAAAATCGTCTCCGCCAGCAGATCCTCAGAGCCAAGCGCAATTACCTCAGAAGTCGTAGAGTCGTGCCGGATTGTCGACCAGGATCTGTCTCAGCTGAGCCGCGCCGGAAGTCTAAGTGGCAAGCAGATTGAGGTCGTGGCCATCGTCGACTTGGAATGGCCGCCCCCCTTCGGTATGCGCCCAATCAGTAACCCATGTAATTCTCAACGGATTCGCTGCAATTAGCGCCTTGGCAAGGGGCGCGACTCCCCCCAAGGGGTCACGAAACTGGCACCGGGGATGCCATCGCTTGATCTTTGATGGCTTCAATTACCGACAGCCGCGCAAAGAATTCGGCATGCCAACCGCGACGGCCTTTAATTCGGTCGGTTGTGGCCTTAAAAAGCTGCCACGCGACCGCAGGCTCCAATGGGTCAGGATCCCTGATCCCGCGCATCCCACCACGATGCATTCGATCGAGATCCACGTTAGAAGTCTTATCGTCAACTATGACAATGCCGCGAGCACCGGGGCCCAACTGCTTGATGGCATCCAGCGCACGGGAATTATCGGCTCCGCAAACCGAGGGTTGCACGATGGCCATTGTTGCTCCTACTAAAATATCTCGCCGCGATAGCATCCGAACCTCAGTGAAGTGCTTACTATCCTAGAATAGTCGATGGGGTCAAGTACGTCGTTGTCTGTTGTCGTAGTTGTCTGCTTTGCGTGATTTTCCAAGTGAAGGCTTCTCAACCGTAACTGATTCCGCGCACGGAAACAGCGCCCTTTGAGGTCTTGGGATCAAGCTTGCCCAGAATACTTCTCGCCTCCATGTACCAAGCCATGCACTGCTTGTCTACGATCACGTCGTGCGGCTCGACGTGGGGCGCAGCAGGTCGTATTAGGTGACAATCACGTGCGTCGTCCTGCCTTTCTCGGGGCAATCTCGCGTTTCACAAGCAGTGGCGCGAAAAATTGCCCACTGTTGAGCCAATAATTCTTGCCTTCCACCAATGAAATCAAAATCGCTCCGGGAGAAACACCTGCGATTGCGTATTATTCTAGATGGGCACACTCCAAATCTCGACTTTCGACCTTGCGATGCTGCCCGCCTCGTTCGGGGCTGTTCTCTCCGTCGCCGCATTTTCGTTCACTGACCTATGCATAGCTGTGCTGCCCGCAGTGCCGGGACCGGACTTCGCGGCATTGGGGCCAAAGTGCTAGACTTTGCGGCGTCCGGGAAAAGGAGCAAGAAGGCCGTTTCCCGTATGGCAGATTGAATCTAAGAAGACGAAGCAACTGACATGATTTCGGTTCGCAAACGCGGCAAGAGCTACCACGCTGATCTCGTTAAGGGGGGAGAAGCATTCTGCGCGAGGCTCCCTCGGAACCCGTAATGAAGACGCTGCACGCCGCCTGACTCATCGCTTGGAAACTGCCCTCTCTGAGGGGCCAGACTCTTCGCATTGGTCCGAACTTAACAAATTGCTGCCGCATGGCACGTTCCGTAGGTTTGCCAGCCTTGTTGGTGCGGTCATGAAAAAAGCGCCGACTTGGAATGACTTACAGGGAACCTTTGGTGCGTATATGAATCAGCGAGTCAGGATCGGAAAACTCTCGTAAAACACGGTTGATCGTTACACCCACACCCTTGCCGAATTCTAGCTTTCGCCTCAAGTGTGTCCAAATGACAGGTCCGCAAGTCTTTGAAAAACCAAGGAGAGGATTTCGTACAGGGCGTCACACCGGCGTCACAATCGAGACCATTCAATCCACAAGCCATTGATAAAAAAAGCTTAATTGGCGGATGAGCCTATAAGCCGGATTTTGTGCTCCGCGTGCGGCGTCTTGATTTGCACCAAAACGCTGATGCGCGCGACGCGGCGATCATTCCTCTAGATCTCAGATTGCTCCGAGATTCAAGCAGCCTACCCGAGGGTAGCAGCGACCGCTCTTTCAAGCGAACGCATACGGGCCGGGCCGGCCCTCTCCTCCTATTTGGCCTTGCTCCACGCGGGGTTTTCCGTGCCCCGGATGTCGCCATCCGGGCGGTGGGCTCTTACCCCACCTTTTCACCCTTGCCCAATGCACTCGGACTCAAAGTGGCTAGCCCGCGGTTTTTCCGAGGGCCTGCCGCCGCAGTACGAGCGACACCGGCGGTCTAATTTTCTGTGGCACTTTCCGTAGCTGCGTCTCTAAAGGCCGCTTGCGCGGCCTCCCAGTCCGCAACCCCCTGGCGTTACCAGGCGCGTTGCCCTTCGTCGACGGCTCTTGCGAGTTCACGACGATGGAGTCCGGACTTTCCTCCCGTCCGCCGCTCTTGCGAGCGGCGAACCAGCGATCACCCGACTCACCCGCCGTGCTGCATTATAGCAGATTCGCTACATAGCCAGCGCTGCACGGTGTAATGCACCTAATGCGCGCAGGAGGTGTTTCCCCTTTGAATCAGGTCCATGTCAGCCTTTAGGCTCGCTCCGCCGAACTAGAGCGATCGACAAGAAAAAGGGGGGCATGGGGCACGTGGGGCACGTACGCGAACTTGAAATTCGCGCAGTTTTGGTACAGGCTGGTGCGCGGAATCTGAGACAAGTTTGGGGAATGGAGCTTACCCTGCGAGTACCCGACAAGAAGGAGCCGTTTGAATGAGGCGAACTGGCTGGAACAGCATGATACTTGCTTTAATGGTGGCTAGCACGGCGATCGCACACCCGCCCGAGAGCGGCTATCACCTGCTGAGGAAATATGCCCTCAGCCCCGCCGATGGAAGCGCCGGCGAGTACTTCGACTACATCTATGTGGACTCTTCCGCGCGGCGCGTGTATTTGTCGCATGGAACTGAAGTCAGGGTGATCAGCGCCGATGATGGCTCCTTGATTGGCAATGTCACCGGCTTCAAGCGCGACCACGGGATTGCGATCGCAAGCGAGTTTGGGCGGGGATTTGTCACCGATGGAGCCAACGGGAAGGTGTCCATTTTCGACTTGCAGACGCTGAAGGTGACAGGTGATGTGCAAGCAGCGCCTGACGCGGATTGCGTGATCTACGACGCAGCTTCGAAGCGGGTTTTCGCTATGAGTGGAGACGCCAAGAGCGCGACCGTCATCGATGCAAAGACTGGCGCAACGGTGCAGACCGTCGGTCTGGGGGGCGGTCCTGAGTTCGCGGTGGCAGATGGCAAAGGAACTGTTTACATCAACCTGGAAGATAAGGGAGAAATAGTGGCCCTTGATTCGCACACCCTCGAGATCAAATCCCGCTGGTCGGTGGCGCCTGCCAGCGCTCCTACGGCCATCGCCATGGACCGCGAGCACCGGCGGCTGTTTAGCGCCGGCCGCAATCCGCAGATGCTTGTAGTGATGGACGCCGATAGTGGAAAAGTGATCCAGTCGTTTCCGATCTCGTCGGGCGCCGATGCCGACGCCTACGATCCTGAGACGGGTTTTGTGTTCGTCTCAACGCGGGAAGGCATGATCCACATATTCCACGAAGACTCACCCGATAAGTTCAGCGTCGTCGACGCGGTCAGAACCGAGTATGGCGCAAAGACCATGGGTCTGGATGCGAAGACGCACAACGTTTTTGTGGACACGGCGGATTTTGGCCCGCCTCCGGCGCCGACGCCCCAGCGACCGCATCCACAGCCTGCACCGGTCGCCGGAACATTTCGCGTCCTGGTGTACGGCCGGTAGGTCGGGCCGTTGAGCGGACGCTGAAATGTAGCGAATTGACAGTACAGACAGTTCTTGGCGGGATTGAGCTAGGCCGATCAACATGGCTGGCAACGACGGCGGTTCGGGTTTTGGCGCACTCCTTTTGGGCGTGGGGGTGGGTTTGGCGGTAGGTTTCTTGTGCGCTCCGGAATCGCGCGAAGAAACTCGCAAAATCATAGCCTCTAGGGCAAAAGAGGCAATCGCAACCGCGGCGGAGGCGATCGACGAACGTAAGCTGCACATCGAGCTGGGTTTGGCCCATGCTGGGGAAGGTGTGCAAACCCTCCGCGCGCGGGCGGGAGACACGATCGCCGAGGCCCGCAAAAAGCTTCACGAGGCCGCGCGTGGGGCAGGATGCTTACCGAACGGAGCTTCGCGAATGCCAAGCCGAGCTTGATTCTCTCCACGATCAGAAACTGTTCTTGAAGGTTGTGGCGGATCTCTGCTGGGCTTTGCCACAGTCGTCGAAAGCGCCCGAGTTTTTCCTCCCCGCCACTCGCGGGAGCTCTATGTCACCGGTTCCAACCGACCAGTGCGCGCGCGCCTAGATAGAAGTTGCTGGATTTCCGCAAAAAACGCACAGCTGCCTGAAATAACTTCGTAGCAAGTCACTGATTCCAAGTTACTTGGTTGTGGTACTCGGCGTGCACTCGTGCACGTTCGTGCGCGGACAAAGCAATGCAGCAGCGAGTCGGGCTAGGGCCAGCAAATCCCCCGTCCCAGCTGTGGCAGTGACCTGCAGCCGGTATCAGACGGCGAGCCTGCGATTTCAGCCACTCGGTTGCGTGATGCAAACTTGCCCTTGCGCTCGCCGCTTGAACCAAACCGATTAGGTAACAGGGGATCGATGTCTGTGCAGAGGACAATCGTGGACGATTCTGTCGAGGATAATTTGAAGGCCACCGCGCCCAGTCCGAAATGGCGTGAGCGGGTCCACGCTCTTCGGAATAACGCTCCGCTGCTGTTCAGGATGGTATGGGAAGCGGCCCCCCGCGTAGTGCTGGGCGGCTTGGCAGCCCGGGTGATCGCCTCGCTCCTGCCGCTGGCCATGCTTGCGGTGACCGGCACGATCATCGAAGGCATCCATGCGTACACCTCACATCAGAAGGCGCTGCCGCACTACTTCTGGTGGCTCGTTGCAGCTGAATTTGTGCTCGCGGCCCTTTCGACGATTCTGGTTCGCATTCTCGACTTCTTCGATGCGGTTCTTGCCGACAAGTTTACGCGGCATATCAGCACGCGAATTGTTCTCCACGCCTCAAAACTCGATCTCACCTCCTACGAGGACCCTGTTTTCTACGACAAGATGGATCGTGCCCGAGTGCAGGGCACCGACCGGCTGATCATGATTCAATCCGCGGGCCGATTCTTCCAGCAAGGGATTACGGCCGCGAGCCTGGCGGCAAGCATCTTCCTGTTCTCCCCCTGGTTGCTTCTGGCGCTTATCGCGTGCGTGGTTCCTGCCTTTCTTGGTGAGACACACTTCGCATTCCTGGGCTATTCGCTGAATTTCCAGCAGACAACGGCGCGGCGGCAGATGGATTACTTGCGCACCCTGGGCGGCAGCAGGGAAAGCGCAAAAGAATTGAAGCTTTTTGGCCTGGGCCCGTTCCTGATCCATCGCTACAGCGAGCTCTCCGATGAGCTGCATGCGCAAAACCTTGTCTTGGAAAAGAAGAAGCTGCTGTTCGGCGCGCTTCTGACGATGCTGGGCACGGTGGGCTACTACGGAACGTATGCTTTCGTGATTTACCGCACCGTTGCCGGCTCTCTAACGTTGGGAATGATGACCATTTTGGTGGGAGCCATCGCGGGCGCGAGCACCAACATCCAGGCCTTCTTTTCGAGCTTCTCGATCATTGCCGATCAGGCGCTGTTCATGAGCGATCTGCTGGAATTCTTTTCCGTGCAGCCGAAGATTTTCTCGAGGCCCAACGCGCTGCCTACGCCGCGGCCGATCAGCCGAGGATTTGAGTTCAAGAATGTGTCCTTCCATTATCCCGGCAATCCGCGGCTGGTGCTCAACAATGTGAGCTTTCAGCTGGAGCCTTCCGCGCGCATCGCGCTGGTGGGCGAAAACGGACAGGGCAAGACGACCATCGTCAAGCTGCTCACCCGCTTGTACGACCCGACGTCGGGACAGATCCTCTTGGATGGCGTGGACCTTCGCGAATACGATCTCGACGATTTGCGCAAGGAGATCGGTGTAATCTTCCAGGACTTCACGCGTTATGAGATGACCGCCTCGGAGAATATAGCCGTCGGCCAGATCGAGGAGCGGACCAACCAGTTCCGCATTCGCGCTGCGGCCAATAAGAGCCTGGCGGAAAGGGTGATCCGCAAGTTACCGAAGGGCTATGATCAAACGCTCGGCTGCCGCTTCGAAGGAGCCGTCGATCTGTCGGGCGGCGAGTGGCAGAAGATGGCGCTTGCCCGGGCGTACCTGCGCGATGCGCAAGTGCTGATTCTCGACGAGCCTACCGCGGCGCTCGATGCACGATCCGAACACGAGGTGTTTGAGCGCTTTGCCGAGCTGACGAAGGGCAAAATGTCGCTGCTGATTTCGCACCGCTTCTCTACGGTGCGCATGGCGGACCGAATTTTGGTTCTCGAAGCCGGCCGGATCGCGGAGCAGGGCAACCACGATGATCTGGTTCGCGTGAGCGGGCGCTATGCCCAGATGTTTGAACTCCAGGCCGCCAGCTACCGTTAGGCCGCGGTAGCGTCCTCCTGCCCCCGAGGGATTTTTCGACGAGCGTTGCCCCTTAGCCCATCACAACTAGTATTTCGTGCTCCGCGCCGTCATCTACCAGTCCGATTGTGGCTTTGGCGGGCATGAGCTTGCCGTCCACTCGCGCGAGAGCGATCCCCTTGGACACGTTGGATGGATTCTCTACTTTTATTTTGTAAGTAGCGGAGTGGTAGCGGAACACGATGGAAAAATGCGACCAGTGGCGGGGCACGCAAGGGTCGATGCTCAGCACCATGCCTTGCAGTCGGAAGCCGAGGATCGCTTCCAGGCCCACGCGATAGAGCCATCCCGCCGACCCTGAATACCACGTCCACCCGCCCCGCGCCACGTGCGGCGGTTGGGAATAGACATCCCCGGCCACCACGTACGGCTCAACCTTATAGCGTTGTACATCGGCCCTTGACCGCGTGTGATTGATCGGATTCAGCATGCGAAACAATTCCCCGGCACGATCGCCATCGCCGAGGGCCGCAAATGCGAGCACTGCCCAAGTGGCCGCGTGAGTGTATTGCCCGCCATTTTCGCGAATGCCGGGCACGTAGCCTTTGATATAACCCGGATCGAGCGCCGAGTGGTCGAAGGGCGGCGCGAGCAGCAAGATCAATCCGTCCCGCTTGCATACCAGATACTGTTCGACGGCCGCCATCGCGCGCTGGGCGCGTCCCGGTTCGGCCGCGCCGCTGATGACGCCCCATGACTGCGCAATCGAGTCGATCTTGCACTCCTCGTTTTGAGCCGAACCAAGGGGGGTGCCGTCGTCGAAGTAAGCCCGCCGGTACCATTCGCCGTCCCAGGCTTCGCGTTCGAGAGCCGCGTGGAGCGCCGTAACATGCAAGCGCCAGGTCTCGGCGCGAGCATGCTCTCCGCGCGAATCTGCAATCTGCGCGAACTCTGAAAGCACGACGTGCAGAAACCAGCCGAGCCATACGCTTTCTCCCTGGCCGTGTTCGCCGACACGATCCATCCCGTCGTTCCAGTCGCCGGTGCCCATTAACGGCAGCCCGTGCGCGCCGACGGCGAGGCTGCGATCGATGGCTCGCGCGCAGTGCTCGAACACGCTCGCCCTGATTTCTGAAACACGCGGCTGGAAGTAGGAGACATTTTGTCCGTCGGCGAGCGCGTCGCCTTCCAGGAAAGGTATGACTTCATCGAGCAGCGGCGTGTCTCCGCTGACCTCGATGAAGCGCGCCACGGCATAGGGTAGCCAGAGTAAATCATCGGAAATGCGCGTTCGCACTCCTCGGCCCGATGGCGGGTGCCACCAGTGCTGGACGTCGCCTTCGACAAACTGCCGCGAAGCGGCCTTCAGCAGATGCTCGCGCGCGACATCCCGCTTCGCCACGCACAGCGCTAACACATCCTGCAGCTGGTCACGGAACCCGTAGGCGCCGCTTACTTGATAAAACGCGGCGCGGCCCCAAACCCGGCACGCCAGCGTTTGGTAGAGCAGCCAGCGGTTGAGCATCAGGTCCATGGCCGGCTCGGGGGTAGTGACCTGAACCGCTCCGAGGGTGTCGTCCCATGCCGCGATCACTCCTGCGAGAACGTCGTCCAGGCTGGATGCGCGATACCGTTCGATCAACTCCTGAGCCTTTTCGCGGCTCTCCGCCTGTCCCAAGAAGAAAACAATTTCGGTTCGACCGCCCGGACGCAGTTCGACAGAAGTCAGCAGCGCTGCGCACGGATCAAGCCCTGCGCCGACATTTCCGGAAAGCCGCTCGCCTCGCGCCATGGCCGCAGGATATCCCAGCGTTCCGTTGCGCCCGATAAACTCCTTACGGTCACACGTCCAGCAAGACTGTTTGGCCCTCAGGTCGGCGAAGGCAATCCGCCCCGCGAATTCGCCTTCCCATGTGTTTCTTGCGAAAATCGCGCCCGTCTTGGAATCCCATTCCGTCACGATATAGGGCGCCGAAGCGCTGCGGGAACTCCCCAACACCCATTCTGCATACGCGGCGATGGAAAGGTTCCGGGTGCGGCCCGATGTGTTCTGCAGCATGAGCCGGGAAATCTTAATGGGATCCTGCGGTGGCACGAATTGGACCAATTCGTGCTGAATTCCGTGAGACGAATGCTGAAACCGCGTGTAGCCCTGCCCGTGCCGGCAGACATAGGCGGCCGTTTCATCGCGGATCGGCAGTGCTGTGGGGCTCCATATTTCGCCGGTGTTTTGATCTTGGATGTAGATTGCTTCACCGGGCGGATCGCTCACCGGATCGTTGGACCATGGCGTGAGCTGATTCTCGTGGCTGTTTATCGACCAGGTGTAGCCTGAGCCCGATTCCGAGGCCAGGAAACCGAAACAAGGATTGGCGATCACGTTGATCCACGGCTGCGGCGTTCGCACACCTTCGCCAAGGACGATCCGATACTCGCGTCCGTTTTCGTCGAAACCTCCCAATCCATTCGCAAAAGCGAGATCCTGGAGCTCGAGCGGCAGGCCGGGATTACCGCGTGCCGGGGACCGTGTGGGGATTGCTGGCGCGACGGCCGTGCTGGGCCGCTGCGAACGACTGACTTGTTCGGAAACAGTGCCGCGGCGGCTGAAGATCACGGCCCGCGCTACGGCCTGCAAAATCGTGCGCAACTGCGGAGAGATCAGATCCGCTTTGAGCAGGAAAATGTTGCCGAGGGAATCGCCGCGCTCCGGCGAGACCCGCAATTGGTTTCCTCTGACCAGAGATTCGAGCGCGCTATGCAGGTCTTGCGCGTAGGAGTGGGCCTTTTCGTTGATAATCACCAGGTCGGCGGCCAGATTTTTCATCCGCCAGTATTCGTGGGCCCTCAGGAGCTGGCGGATGATCTCGATGTCGTCGCTTTCATCGATGGAGGCCAGCACGATCGGCCGATCTCCTGAAATCCCCTGCGCCCACAGAGCCCCCAGGTCAAGCGACTCCCGGCTGAGCGCGTCCGAAGAGGGCCGCAGAGCCGCATCCGCGTAGACGATCGCGTTTGCCAGCCGCTGAAAGAGATTGGCCTCGTCGGGGTCGACTCCCAAATGCCGGAGCTGCACCTGCGCCTGCGTCCAGGCCAGGGTGAGAGTTCGTTCGAAGGTTGTAGCATCGCGATGTTTGTCCGCCAGCTCCAACACCTGCTCGCGAGAGGAGGCGATGATGGTGGAAAAGATGACCCGGGCGGTGTTTCCGGGGGGGATGCGTACCGTCCGCCGGAGGCTGACGATGGGATCAAGCACCGGTCCGGTCGTTTGACTGAGCGGTGTGCCCTCGTAGATGGAAACCGCATTACGGGTGTCCCGGTTACGGCCGATCAATTGCGACCGGTCGGTCTCATACTCGAGGCCGCCCACCATCTCACCCTCGACCGCGGTCACGTGCGCCAGCCACACAGTCGTTTCCTTGTCGGATTGCCGGCGGCGCGTGGCTAGCAGCGCGCCGGATGCGGGGTCGAATTCGGTTTCTACAAACAGGTTGGAGAACGCTGGGTGCGCCGCGTCAGCCGCCTGCGACGTAAGGCAAATTTCGCAGTACGATGTCACTTGAATTTCACGCGTGCGGAGACCATGGTTGGTGATCGAGACGCGCCGCAATTCCGCGTCATCGTCGGATGAGACGACAACCTCCAGAGACGTATGCAGGGCACGATCGCGGCGGTGAATCTCCGCCCGGTCTTCGAAAAAGGAAGCCTCATAGGTTTCCGGCTGAACCCCGCAGGGCTGGTAGCCCGCCGACCACACCTGACTGGTCTGCAAATCGCGGAGGTAGATGTAGCTGCCCCAGCAGTCGCGCGTGCCGTCCTCCCGCCAGCGGGTGACGGCCATGTCGCGCCAACGGCTGTAACCGGAACCTGCCGAGGTGAGCATCACGGTGTAGCGGCCATTGGAGAGCAACTGCGTACGCGGGGAGATCTCGTGAGGCGTGCTGAAGCTCCTCAGAGCTGGGGGAACCAGTTCGCGGACGCGCGCCGCGGTCACTTCCTCCGCGCGGGGGCGCGCCACCAGAACGTCCCGCGGGGTTCTTTCCTGAAGAAGGAGCTCGACCGCTTTTACAATCGGTTCGGCGTGAAACCGCGTGCGCATCGCGCCGCCGGTCAGCACGTTGGCGAGCGCCACCAGCGTCATGCCCTGATGGTGGGCGAAGTATGCTTTTACGACCGCTGTTTTTTGACCCTCCGGAACACGCGCGGCAGTGTAGTCGAGCGCTTCGTAGAGTCCATAGGTGCCTCTGGCTCCCGCTTCCATAAGGCGCGTAATATTTTGCGTTGCCGCAACGGGATCGACCATTGCCGCAAGCGCGGTGGCGTAGGGCGCGATCACCACATCCTCGCTCAAGCCGCGCTTTAACCCGAGCCCGGGTACTCCGAAGGCCGAATACTGGTACCGCAGGTCGATGTCGCGGGCGTTAAAGGCGGATTCGGAAACACCCCAGGGTACGCCCCGCTCCGCGCCATATTCGATTTGCCTGCGGACCACCAGGCGTGCCGTTTCACTCAGCACGCCCTCCTCGGGCGCACGCATCACCAGACTGGGCATCACGTACTCAAACATCGATCCGGACCAGGAAATCAGGGCCGAGCCCCGGTCGACCGGGGTCAGGGTGCGTCCCAACCGAAACCAATGCGATGATTCGGCGTCCCCTTTGGCGATGGCGATAAAGCTTGTGAGGCGAGCCTCGGAAGCCAGTAAGTCGTAACAGGCGGCATCGAGCGTTCCGTCCGACACTCGGTACCCGATGGAGAAAAGCTTCCGCGTGCCATCAAACAGGAAGGTGAAGTCCATCGCATAAAACATGGTTTCGGTGGTTTGGGCGATGGTTTTCAGCCGGTTCGTCAACGCTTCGGCGCCCGTTGCCGATTTCCTGACGGCTTCGGCCAGTAGGTCGAGGCGGCCTAACGCCGCCACATTGGAAGGTGAGTCGCAAACGAGGCGTTCGCGCAGCGCGGTAAGCTCGACCAGGACGCCTGCGAAATAGCTGGACGCCTCCGAGAGTTTCGGGATCTTCTGTAGGAAAGGCTCGACGGCCGCCCAACCGTGTATGCCCTTGGCCATCGCTGCAAGTTCCTTGTTGTCAAGGCGGGTCCACGGCGCAAGCACCTGCGCGTCTCGCCAGTGGCTTTCCATACAGTCTCGCGTGGCATCGGCCCAGGCGCGCAATTCAGTTTCGGCGGCATCGCTGCGCTCCTGCGCGAACGTGTGGGCAATGTCGGCCACGGTGTGAGTTTGCGTCCTCAGATCTGCCAACCGGGCGGCCAGTGCCGCCGAACTCGCAGGCAGGGGCTCGAGCGAATGCGCAAGCGTGTCCACGGCGTTGGCGAGTTGCTTCCGCGTGACGATATTGGTGCGTCTGGTATCGGTGAGGCCGGTGAGAGGCTCACGCAATATCGCTATGCAATCCCGGATTCCGGAGAGCAGCTCTCCGCCGGCGAAGGGCTTCTCGAGCAGTTCGCGGCAGCCGTTGGACAACGCCAGCAAATGCCCGGCAAGGTTCCCACTGTCGACCGAGGAGATATAGCGGGGTTCGAGCGGGGCCAGATTACTGGTGTCATACCAGTTGTAGAAGTGGCCCCGGAAGAGTTCAAGACGGCTCATTGTCGCGAGGGTTTCTTCGAGGCGTTCGACCGCCTCGATGGTTCCCATACAGCCAAGATCGCGCGCCGCAAGTACGGAGAGCAGATAGAGGCCAATATTGGTGGGTGAGGTCCGGTGGGCTACGACGGGCTTTGGATCCTCTTGGAAGTTGTCCGGCGGTAAGCCGTGGTCGGTGGCCGATACAAACGTCGAGAAAAAGCGCCAAGTCTTACGGGAGGTTACGCGAAGGATTTGCTCCTCGGAGGCCGACAGCGGCACGGCCTCTTTCGACTTGGGAGCCACGCTGATCCACCGGGCCACGGCGGGTGCCAGCGCCCACGCAAAAATAAACGGGGTAGCCGCGACAAGCCCGGCGTGGCGTCCCAACGCCAAAACCGCGGCAGCGGCAGCTGCAAATAGGCTTCCTCCCGCCATTCGCCGGTACATGTTGGGCAGATCGAGGTCGACCGCGTACTTGGCTTGCGCCGCCGTTACCCACTCCAACATATTCCTGTGCGTGATATAGAGCCGCACCAGCGTCCGCACGATGGCATCCAGCATGAGCCATGCCTGATAGGCGAGGAAGGTAAGCGCCAGGCCCGCTTGCGAGAGACCCAGAACGAGGTCACTCATGAGCGAGCGCAAATGGCTTCGCTTGGAAATGCCTCCAAACCGGGGATCAAGACCGATCAGGAAAGGAAGCAGCGGGGGGATGGCCAGCGTGAGGACCAGGAACCTCGTCCACACCCAAGGAGACGTTGGCGGCAATAGCCATCCAAGGACCAGCAAGAGGAACGATGCGGGAGCCGAAAGGCTGCGGCGGAGATTATCGAGCATCTTCCAGCGCCCGACCGCAGGGACTCGTACGGGGTTGCCTTGGGCGATGCTCTGGGGGCCACGGCCGAAAATCCAAGGCAGCAATTGCCAGTCGCCGCGGACCCAGCGATGCGCCCGAGCGGCGGCCGTTTCATACTGCATGGGGAATTCTTCGAAGAGTTCAATATCGGTAACCAATCCGGTCCGAGCGAAAATCCCCTCGAATAGGTCATGGCTCAGTAACGCATTCTCCGGCACCTTGCCGGCGAGCGACGCCTGAAACGCGTCGATTTCATAGATGCCCTTGCCGGTAAATGATCCTTCGCGGAATAAGTCGTGATAGACGTCGGAAACAGCGGTGGCATAAGCATCCATGCCGCTTGGCCCCGAGAAAATCCCCTGAAAAAGAGATCCCCCATGGCCGGTCGGAAGAGTGGGCATGATGCGGGGCTGCATTAATCCGTAGCCTTCCACCACACGCCGCGCCGCGGGCGAAAACTGCGGACGGTTCAAAGGATGGGCCATGGTTCCCACGAGGCGATAGGTAACCCCAGGCGGCAGCCGCGTATCTGCATCCAATGTGATCACATATCGCGCGGCCAGCAGCCAGTCAGGGGCTCGCTCGCTCACTCCCACAAACGTAGTGTTTGTGGCGCCCCGCAGGAACTGGTTGAGCTCATGGAGCTTTCCTCTTTTGCGCTCCCAGCCCATCCATTTGGCTTCTTCTTGATTCCAGACGCGACGGCGGTGAAAGAGCAGAAAGCGATCGCCGCCTCCCGGAGCTGGGCCGTAGCGGGCATTTAGCTCCGCGATACCCTCCATCGCTGCGGTCAGGAGCCGGTCGTCGGCTGGCAATGTCTCTGTGGGCGCATCAACCCAGTCTGAGAGCAAAGCAAAATGAAGGTTGCCCTCGGAATTGGACAGATAGTGAATCTCCAGCCGGGAGACCAATTCTTCCACTTCGCGGTGGTGCGTCAGCAGGATCGGCATCACGACGATGCTGCGCAAGTGTTCCGGGACGCCTTTGCGCAGATCGAGGCGGGGCAGTGAGCGCGGGCCCAGCCAGTCCGTCACGACGCGGTTAACCAACGCAATGGCGAGATCGGAAGCAGGGAACACCGCCAGCAGACCGAGAAGGAAGAGGACCTTTGCCGACACGCCCGCTCCGCTCTCGTGCAGAAGAGGCAGGGACATGATTGTCGCGGTGACCAGGGCAATCGTGCCCAGGTAGCCCGGCAAGGCGGTCTTCAGGTAGGATCGCAGAGCGCGGTTTCTCCAAGAAAGGCGATATCCGATTTCGCGCTCAAACTCCGGGCGCCCGAGCGAAATCAGGTAGTAGCCGGGATCGGTCCTGGGCTCCTGAGCAGAAAGGGAGTGGTTGTGAACGTCAATCCTGGCCCGTTTGACGTGCTGCACGACCCGTTGCGCAATTTCCACCTCCGAATGGCGGGAACCTCGCGACAAACTTTCAATCGCGTGGCGATAGGAGTCGCGCGTAGCGAAATCGAGCTCCGCGAAATTGGTATCCTTGCCGAGAGCCTCGTCCACAAGGCTGACGCCTTCAAAGAAATCGGGCCATTCGAACGCGGACATGAGACGCATGCTCGTGATGATGTTGCGCACGGTCACGTTCATGGCCGCCTGCTGCTGGTGTTCGCGCCAGACAGTGTCTTCGGCGGTCGTCTTCTGCTGCGCCAGCCGCTCATCCAGCCACGCAAGCACCGGGCGAACGTTGGGATTCACATCGCGGAGCCGCTGCAGCAGTTGAACGGCGAAAGCAGCTGCCAGGAGACGGCCTTCAAATTTCTTGAGCAAATCCGCCGGAGGCAGGGCCGGCAGCCCGTTTGTGCCCAGTAGGCTGTCTGCCAGCGTGTCGGCTTCCTGTCGGGCGGCGCGGCTGCGCACGATCCTCTCGGCCAGTCTGCGCAGATTTTCCACAAGCACGATGCGCAAGGTAATCGCCACCGCCCAGAGTTCGCCAATGGTAAGCGGCTGTACCCGTTGATAGGCCTTTACGAAGCGTCCCAGCACTTCGGGATCGAAGCGGCTATCGGTATGCGCGACGAAGGCCCAGGCGACGCCAAAAACGCGGGGATAGCCTTGCAGGTACCCGGAGGAAAGCTTCGGGAGCTTTCGATAGAAGCCGGGCGGCAAGTCCTCGCGGATCTCGCGCAGCTGCTCATCCACGATGTGAAAATTGTCTACCAGCCACTCGGCGGCCGGGGTGATCGTATCTTCCTGCTGAATCGCCTGGGCCAGCAGCCTGTAGGATTCCAGCAAGACGCGACCATTCTCAAGAACCCTCGGGGTGAGGGGGCGCCCCCGAGTTAGCTCCGATTCGACAGTCTGTGCGGCCGCCAGGCTCTCGGCGTGCTGCTCGAGGCGTTCCACGCTGAACAGTTCGGCGCGGATGGGCTCCTGTTCGTCCGGCAGATTGCTGGTTATTGGAATGGCACTGCTCATCGGTGCGTCGAAACGGAGAAAACTCCTTTCACGCCGTCCAGTTGCGGAGAACCATCATACAGGCTTCTAGGCCCGCGGTGGCTGGTATTCCCGAAAACGCGCCGGCGGCGGGACTCAAATCCTGCGAACGAAAGGGGGCAAAAGGAGTGGAAACCAAGATGGGCGAGAGCGCGCCGGCCGACGACGCGCCTCAATCCACAGGCTGCTTTCTGCTGCGAAGCAACGGCAGAAGACTGGCGGCAATCGCCAAAGCCAAAAGAATATGAATATAGCCGTGCAGGGTGGACGGCGTGCTAATTCCCAGAAGCCAGAGGGTGAGCAGAATTACCGAGATCGTCCAGAGCATCGAGATCCCTTTCCGGTCTCGTGCGACCCGTAGCCATCTGGATCGGGGTCGATACACGCAGACCCAAACCTTAAAGACAAAGCAGTAAGTTGCCAAAGCTTGAGTTCGTTAAAGCAGGTCGACTCTATTTCACAGCGTCGAAGCCCCGGGGTGGGTAGGGCCCCTGCCTGCTGCCAAGTTCAGCTAAAACACAACCAAATTCAGGTTAAGCGAACAGAAGAAAAACGTCTATCCCGAGCTTTCTGTAGTCCGGCTACCAATTCCACTGTAGCACAGGAGGCGGCCTCGGTTGCGGCAAATTTTGCTGAACCGCCGCATTGTTCGCGCGGCAGGGAGAACTGTTGGGGGAGCCCGGTAGGATTCCCGATCGGGGCGGTGTCGAACGGGGGAGCTGGGAGCCGCTGCCGTTCGCCCAGGCGATTGTTTGGTTCCCGGCCAAGTCACGGGCAATTCGCCCATCTCGCCCATTTCTCGCCCATGGCGCGGAATTCCCGGATTGCGCAGGCGTGGTAGCATGACGTATTTGGTCGCGGCGCAGGAGGGATCGCTTCTTGCACATCGCTTGGGTGGGGCTGCTCGGGGGTGTCGCTCTTTTGTGGACGCTTGAAGCAATCGCCATGGGCCGCGGAGTTCGCTCCATGCCTTCGCTCGATCATTTTTCTGCCCTGCCGGATGCGCGATGCGATTCCGTCTCGATTCTGGTCGCCGCTCGCGACGAAGCGGAAAAGCTTCCTGGCGCCCTGCAAACATTTCTGGCGCTTGATTACCCGCGGTATGAAGTTGTGGCGGTGGATGATCGTTCCATCGACGCGACCGGACCGATTCTGCGGACCGCCGCACAAAATGACTCGCGCCTGAAGGCGATGCGCATCGACTCGCTTCCCACCGGCTGGCTTGGCAAGCCTCACGCTTTGCAGCAGGCGTATGAAAAATCGTCGGGCGAGTGGCTTGTCTTTACCGACGCGGATGTACACTTCCGGCCTGATTTGCTGCGACGCGCGCTGGCGCTCGTCCACCAAAAGGGCTGGGACCATTTGACGTTGCTCGGACACGCCAAGATGTTCCACGCGGGCGAGAAAATCGCCATGACCTTCTTCTCGCTCGGGTTCCTGATGGGGATTCGTCCCTGGAAGGTGAGCGATCCGGGCTCGCGCGTCTACGCGGGTGTGGGCGCGTTTCAGCTGATGCGGCGCAGCGCATACGAAAAAATAGGTACGCACCGGCGGCTCGCAATGGAAGTGGTCGACGATATGAAGCTCGGGAAGCTTGTGAAAGAGGCGGGAATTGCCTCCGGTCTCGCAACGGCCGGGGACGCCGTGAGCGTCCACTGGCATGCGGGGATCGGCAACATGATTCTGGGGACCACGAAGAATTTCTTCGCGACCACCGGATTCCGTATCGGCGTTGCCGCATTGCAAATTCTGGGGCTGGTACTGGCGTTTATTTTTCCGGTGGCGGCGCTGCCGTTTACTCATGGATGGGCGCGCTGGTTTGATCTGATTGCGATCGTGCTGCCGGTGATGGCGATGGGTGGGGTGTGCCGGGAATTTGGAATTTCCCTGTTCTACGCGCTGACCTATCCGGTCGGAGCGCTGATTTTTATCTGGATGCTGGCGCATTCGACCATCGTGACGTTGTGGAAGGGTGGAATCGACTGGCGGGGGACGTTTTATCCGCTGGAGGAACTCAAACGCGGCGCCGTTTGAGTCGGGAAGGCGATGACTGGCTAGCGGTGGCGAACAGGAGATCTGGGCGAGGGTGCTGACCTGGCGGCTTTTTCTGTTGCGGCAGCAGAGGTGGCCGGCGGTGGTGCACCGGAAGGGGGGGCCGACAATTCGGTCGAGAGGATGACGCCCCAATCGTGCTGCTTGAGGGATCGGATTTTGTCGCGCAGGGTGGCGGCGCGCTCGAAGTCGAAATTCTTGGCAGCTTCGCGCATTTGCGATTCGAGCAGGGCGATCACCTGGAGCAATTGCGCTTCGCTGGAGATATCGCCGAGGGCGGTGTCTTCAGAGGGCACCGTGATGTAATCGGCCTCGACGATCGCGGCAAGCTGCATGTCCACCGATTTCTGGATCGACTGCGGGATGATGTTGTTTTGGATGTTGTAGGCTTCCTGTTTGGCGCGGCGGCGATTGGTTTCACCCATGGCCTGGCGCATCGAATCGGTGATGCGGTCGGCGTAGAGGATGGCGCGGCCCTCGATGTGCCGTGCGCATCGGCCGATCGACTGAATCAGGGAAGTCGAGCTGCGCAGGAATCCCTCCTTATCCGCGTCCAGGATGGCTACGAGCGAAACCTCGGGAAGGTCCAGGCCCTCGCGCAAAAGATTGATGCCGATCAGTACGTCAAATTCGCCGCGGCGCAGATCGCGCAAGATACGCACCCGCTCGAGCGTCTCGATTTCCGAATGCAGGTAGCGGCAGCGGACGCCCACCTCCGCGAAATATTCGGCGAGGTCCTCGGCCATGCGTTTGGTGAGCGTGGTAACCAGAACGCGCTCGTTGCGCGCCGCGCGGAGGCGTATTTCTTCCAGTAAATCGTCTACTTGTCCCTTTACCGGACGCACCTCGACCTGGGGATCGACAAGCCCGGTGGGACGAATCACCTGCTCGATCACCGTGCCGCCGGACCGGGTAAGCTCGTAGGGACCTGGCGTGGCGGAAACATAGACAACCTGATTCATGCGATGCTCGAACTCCTCGAACGTGAGCGGGCGGTTATCGAGGGCGGAGGGCATGCGAAAGCCGTATGCAACCAGGGTTTCTTTGCGCGAGCGGTCCCCGGCGTACATGCCTCGGAGCTGCGGAACCGTCTGGTGCGATTCGTCGATGAAGAGCAGGAAATCCGCCGGCACGTAGTCGAGAAGCGTGGGCGGGGCTTCGCCGGGCAGCCGGCCGGAAAGATGGCGCGAATAGTTTTCGATGCCGTGGCAGAAACCGATGGTGCGCATCATTTCGATATCGAACAGGGTCCGTTGCACAACGCGCTGCGCTTCGACGATCTTTCCTTTGCGCTCGAGTTCGCCCTTCCACCAGTCGAGCTCCTCGTAGATGGTTTGAATGGCGCGCTCTTTTTGCTCGGCCGGGAGCACGTAATGCGTTTTCGGGTAGATCGCCAGCCGGTCGATGGCGCCGTCGCGCGAGCGGATTTCTCCGGTGAGCGGATCGATTTTGCGGATGGCTTCGATCCGGCTGCCCCACAGTTCGACGCGCACGGCCAGATCGTCATAGGGAGGATAGACTTCAAGCATGTCGCCACGGACGCGGAAAGTGCCCCGGCGCAAGTCTTCGGCACGCTCATACTGAATCTCGACCAGCTTGCGCAGGATGGCCTCGCGCGCGATGGACTGGCCCTTTTCAAGCATCAGCATCATGCCGTAGTAAGCTTCCGGCGAGCCGATGCCGTAGATGCAGGAAACCGAGGCGACGATGATCACGTCACGGCGTTCGAAGAGCGAGCGCGTGGCGCTCATGCGCAGCTTGTCTAGCTCATCGTTGATGGTGGATTCCTTTTCGATAAAGGTGTCGCTTGCGGGGACATAGGCCTCGGGCTGGTAATAATCGTAGTAGCTCACGAAGTATTCGACGGCGTTGTGCGGAAAGAAGGATTTGAACTCGTGGAACAGTTGCGCGGCAAGGGTCTTGTTGTGCGCCAGAACGATGGCCGGGCGATTGATCTGCTCGATCACCTTGGCCATCGAGAATGTTTTGCCCGAGCCGGTGACGCCGAGCAGCACCTGATGGCGGTCGCCGTCGGTCACACCCCGGACCAGCTGTGAAATTGCTTCGGGCTGATCGCCACGCGGCTCATAGTCACTAGCCAGCTTGAATTTCATGGTGCGCGTGCCTCGGTGCGCAAAATGCGGTTTGCTTCAAACTTCCGATTATACCGCAGTTGGCAAACGGCTCGGGGAGCCGTCCGCGTTTTCAGGGAGGCGGGCGGGGGGCCGAAACGAGACGGATTTCGGACTGGCTTTGGACCTGGCCTACGTGATGGATGCGCGATCCTGCGCCCGGGCGCGTGATCTGATAGTCCATGTTCTGCGTGCTGGTTTGTGTGGAGCTCTGGAGCAGGCCCGTGGCTATGGAAATGGCGTCGAGGCTTTCGCCCGAGCCTGTCCAGGTGCCGGAGGTGCGCAGCCCGTTGCGGCGGTAGTCCTCGGGGGTGGAATCGGCTTCCGCCGAGCCCCGGTGCAGAATTCCAAAGTGCGTTAACAGAACGGCACAGGTGGCGCGGCCGGCGTTTGGTTCTGGCTGCCCGTCGGCAGGACCGGCAGGACTGCAAGGATCGTCGCGCAGGTAGGTCGACTCGGTCCGCCAGGAAAGCCCTGCTAGAGGCCATCCCACTAAGGAGCGCTCGTCGCTCCATTTTTGCCCCAGGGCAATGCCATTGCGAGGAACACGGTCGCCGGTCAAAAGCGCTTGTACCCAGGAGAGCATGGGATCGGTTTCTGAGCGATGGGGAAAGATGTCTTCTAGGCCGGTGATATGAGCCAGGTGCCCGTCTGGCATCACGGTGACCTCGACGGAGCGGCCCTCCAGCTGTGCATATTGGTCCTCGATCGAAGGCGCGTCGGGATTGAACGCGTCGCTTTCTGCCTGCGCGTTCGATTTTTGGTAGGTGACCCGAAGCCGAGTCTGCCCGGAGGAAGGCAGCCCCATCTCGGTTGTGCCAACTACATCGAGGCGAACAAGCAGGCTGATTGTCTGGCTAATCTTTGTTTCTCCCTCGGGATTTGCGATGGGAGTCGTGGTATTGCCGGTCGATACCGTTCGCAGGTCAACCTGATAGCGAAGCGTTTGGCCTTCCACGAATTTCGGCGCGAAGTGAACACGAGGGCCCGAAGCGCCGGCAAGGGCCGCCGAAGCAATCATGAGGATGAGGCAGATCGCCAGCCGGAAGGAAGGCGCGCGTCTTACGGGATGCGAACTTCGCCACATCGAGAAACGCTAGTATAGCGCATGCATGCTGGCAAGCGCAGGGGCCCAGCCTAACGGGCGCGGTGCGGCGACGATGAAATCCGCGTGAGCTTTGGAGAAAGCAGAGGTCCGCTCAGTTGGACTGCGTCCGCGTCAGGCGACGGCGCCTCTGTCTCGCCGCGCAGCGCCGCGTTGCGAACAATACTCAGCCGGAAATCGAGGATATGGCTGAAATCGACGCTGCCGGCGCCGTCGATTTCTTGCGCCGGATCGATCAGCGCGAAATCGTGAAATTGAATCTTCCCGCCACCGCACGTGAATGCGGCCGACGCCTCATGGAAAAGGCTTGCTCCCGGGCGCAGGACAACGTCACGCAGCGAGTCCGGCAAATTGATGTTCTGAATTTGAGGGCCATCGACGTCGGCTGAGCCCCGGCACACGAGCGAGGAAACAAGGTCCGCGCGGGACGCACCGCGGGCGGTAAAAAAGACTTGCCCCGAAGCCCAGCCGGCGAACAGACCGGAGGTGCCGGGAGAAGCGGAGGCTAACAAGGACAAGTCCACCTTCGAGAAATCGGCGTTCACCTGATACCAGGGAATGGCCTTCCAGTCCGCGATGAACATTCCGCTGACACTGCCGCCATAGAACTGGCCGGCGGCATCGGTGAACTCGAAATGGCGCCCGCTAACAGCCGCTGCTCCCCGGACGTGGTGCACCGTCGCGGGAGCGAGCGTCAGCTGATCGATGTTCAAGCGGCCCGTCGCTTGCAGATTTTCCGGGACGGCACCCGGTGCGGTGCGCGTGTTCAGAAATGGCAGCATGCGGTCGATGAAGCTTTCGCGCCATCGGGGATTGAGCCAGAGATCGATGTCTGTCGTGGCCAGGCGGTCGGCTGAGAGGACAAATCCCCACGGAACGTCCGAGGTAGGCCGATCGAGCGTGCCATTCCAACGCGCCCCGAAGGCCCGCACCGATGACAGAGCCACGTGGCGGCCGCCGGGCTTCCAGTCGACCCGCGCTTTGATTTGCTCCACGGGGCGATTGAGGAATGCCGCGCGGAGCGAAGCGCCAGCCCCTTCGTTGGGGCCGCCCAACTCGACGAAGCCCGAGGAAGGACCGTTCCACGGCATCTGCGGCTCCTGCCAGTGAAGATCACATCGAAAGGGTCCCGCGAGGTCCCAACCGCGCGATGGATTCCATCCGAGCGAACTGGCGGCTGCCAGCAGGTCCCGCACCTGATCCATGTTTCCCGTGAGCCGCCAAGCGGCAGCCTTCGAACGCATTTTTGCAGACCGGTCGAGCCGGAAGGAGCCGGCCCAGGGCCCCTCGGGCGGACCGAATGAAACCGTCACCGGCGACAGTAAAAGTTGGTCATGATCGAAGTCAACTTCGGTCCTTGCCAAATGCACGGGTACGCCCAGACGGAGGGCCCTGAGATCAGCACCATTGGTAACCAAACTCGCGTTCTCCAAACGGGGCGGCCAACCGAGCACGAGTCCGCTGGCACTGGCCGCTCCATGGATCGAAATGCTATCGGCGATTCCAGGGCGAAATGCACGAACCCAGGCAAGAAGATCGCTTGAGTCGATGTTGAAATCAGACACCTTCACACGGAGGGACGGCAGCGGATTCCTGGCAGGACGTCCCCCATGATTCCAGAGCAGCTGCCCGGCGGCATGGGCGCTCGAACGGGGAGCTTCGAGCGTCGCATCGGTTAGTTCGAGTTGCGAGCCGCTGGCTCCGATCTTCACCTGGGCCATCAAATTCAGGGCGGGATTATCAAGGCGCAGGGGAAGATCCCAGCGGTGGATCTGGCGTATCTCTGCTCGTGCTCGCAACGTCCAACCGTCGTCGCCGGTTCGCGCCGAAAGCACAACGGCCAGAGCACCACGCAAACCATAATCATCGCCGCGGACCAGGCGCAACGCGTCTGAAATTGACGCATCGGTCCACGAGGAATCCAGGACGGCAGGCAGCAGGCGGGAAGATGTGCCACCCATGTGCCCCACGATGCGGATCAAGCCAGCCTGCTGCGTAACGATCGCAGCGCGCCACGGCGTTGCGGCAATGTCCATTCGCCAGCGCCCGGGACCATCCGCTTGCACCGTTCCCTCCACACCGACAAGGGCGAAGGGGAGTTTTTCGTCGGCGCGTTTGAAGTTCACTCGGCCGCCATCCACTTCGATGCGTTCAAAACGAAACGGGGGCGTGGCCGCCGGCGAACCAATCGGCGCGCGCGCAGCAGGGCGGGGAAGCCATTGGGCCAAATTCCAGTCGCCTTCGATGTTGCGGACAACGTTCAGGCTGGGTTGCGTGAGCAAAAGGGTGCCCAGCTCAAGATGCCCTCGCAGGAGACTTTTCCACCGCAGGCGCACGCGCAGCGACTCGGCTCGCAGAAAATACTCCTGCCCGAATCGGGGATCTTCGCTAACGATAACCGACTGCGCTTCCAGAGCAGGTCCGGTCCAGATGCTGAAATTGTAGCGGCCCACCTCGACCTGCCGCCCAAACGCCGCCGACAGCCGCGCCGTCAGCTTGGTCTGAAGCCCCGTATGGTGAATGAGCAGAGAGATCCCGGCATCGGCCAGCCACAAACCCACGATCAGCAGCAGCAGGCCCCTGGCCCGGCGGCTCCACGGGCCACGCTTTAGCAGATGATCGGCAGTGCCAGCCGCTGCGGAAGCCGCGGAATACTCGTCGGTGATAACAGACAATGGCCCCTCAGCCAACTTGAATGCCTCCAACGTGTAAGCCTATGCGCGATGCGTATCTGCTGCAAGATGAAACCGGAAACCCGGCTGCGAGCAAGGCCGTGTTCACAGCCGAACAAATGGGTGGAGGGGGGAGCAGTCGCTTCCCTGAGCGGCGAAAAGGGATGTCCGTGACGGGGAAAACGATTTGGTCGCACAGACTCTGCGGGATCGAAATGACTAATGAACCGCGCGCAGCATGCGGTGCCAGCGTGTGCGAGTGGGCAGATGGGCGATGGTCTGCTCAATACCCCGAATGGTTCCGGAAACGCTGCGATCCCCATAGTCTCCGGAGCTGGCATCCACCGACCAATAAATCAAGATGGGTCTCCCGATGATCGCATCCTGGCCTACAAAACCCCAGTAGCGGCCGTCCCAACTGCGGTCTCGATTATCTCCCAGCACAAAGTAGTGAGCCGGGGGAACAATGAGCTCATCGCGCCGGACGTAATCCATAATCTTAGCCGCCCACTCGGGGCGCAGCCCGAATTGCATGAAATGGCGGTCTGTCGGCGGGAAATTCGCGACGACGGGATCCTCGGTCGCCGGGTCATGCACCACGTATGGTTCCGGCACACGGGCTCCGTTGACGAAAACCCTGTCGCTCACAATGCGGACACGATCGCCGGGGAGGCCGACGACTCGCTTCACGTAATGCGGATGATCGTCGAACGGGAATTTGAAAACGACAATATCGCCGTGGCGGATGGGCCGGTAGGGGAGCAAGTGCTCATACCAGGCCCCGGTGCCTTCGAATACAAACTTGTTCACAAGAAGGTGATCGCCTATCAGCAGCGTGGGTTCCATCGACTCGGAGGGGATCTTGAACGCTTGGACGATGAACGTGGTTCCAAACAAGGCAAGCAGAACGGTGACCAGCAGCGAATCAATGAAATCGACGAGGCTGCCAACCGAGTGCTCGCGCCCGACCCTGACGGCAAGAGGTTCGGGTTGTGGTAGGACTTCCGGCGTTGAGGCGCCTGCTTCCAATGGGGTCATCCGGGGACGCCGTGGGCCGCTTCGAGAACTCGCATGGCATGCTTGGCGGCCGATTGCTCGGCTTCCTTCTTGCTGAAGCCCTCAGAGGAGGATAGCTTTCGGCCCGCGTGCCACACTTCCACCTCGAATATCTTCTGATGATCGGGCCCCGACTCCTTGTGGACGCGATAGGCGACCGTGCCCAGTGCGCGCTGCTGCAGCCATTCTTGCAGCGCCGACTTGTAGTCTGAGAGCTCCAAGCCGTCGGACTCGCGCTCCAGAGCCGGATCGATCAGCGTGCGGCGCAAAAAAGCAGCTGCGGTGGGAAGGCCTGCATCAAGATAGATGGCGCCGACAACCGCTTCGTAGGCATCCGCGAGGAGCCTTTTTTTCGCACGGCCGCCGGTTTTTTCCTCGCCCGGGCCCAAACGGAGATAGCTGCCTAAGCGGAGGTGATTGGCTGCCGCGTGAACCGAGGACGTATTCACGAGGCGGGCCAGGCCTTTGGAAAGCTGTCCGGCATCCCAGTCGGGGAAAGATTGAAACAGGTGCTCGCTTGCGACCAACCCCAGCACACGGTCGCCCAGGAATTCCAGGCGCTCGTTGTCGACGCTCGCCGCGCTCTGCCGGTGGGAGCGGTGCGTAAGAGCCCGTTCCAATCTCTCCGCATGCTCGAAACGGTGGCCCAGCACAGCCTCGAGTTGTCCGCGTTCCTCGAACGTCATGCGCGAGCTTTCCAATATTATTTCGCGTTCTTGGCGTCATTCGCCGATTGCTTGCAGCGATCCTGCAGGACGCCGGGAATTTGCGCGCACTTGTTGAACACGTCGGCGGCTTCAGGATTGTGGCTTGATTGCTGCAAGCTGACACCCAGCACGTAGAGGTCGGTCGCGTCGGGCATAGGATTATCTGTGGTGGCCAGCCGGAGTTCTTTGGTGGCGTTTTCGAAATCCTGCTGGCGGAAATAAGTCAGCCCCAGCCCGCTGTGCGCCTCGATCAGCTTCTGCGACTTGGCTTCGGCGAATTGCGCATCGGTCAGGTTGGCGGGCTTTTGGATGGTCGTGAGGAGTTCGATGGCATGCTTCTCGTAGGACTCGGCCTTGCTGAGCTTTTTGTCTTTGTTGGGATCGTCCGCGTTGTAGAGGTGAGGGATCACCCAACCGACCACCGTCAGCACATCGACGTCATCGGGGTCCTTCTCGATGAGTTTGTCGGAAAGGGAATAAAAGTTGTCCCAGTCCTGCTTGCTGTAGTAGGCGTTCACCATTTGGTTGCCAACCGCCTCTTGATAGCGCGTGCCGGGATAGTTCTGCAGAAACTGCTGGCCCAGCTGGATCTTCTTCGAGGTGTCGGAAGGCGATACGGCCGCGAAGGCCTTGTAGTCGGCCTCCTCCTTGGGATTGACCTTCGGAGGCGGCACGGGTGCGGACTTATCTTGCGTGCCCGATGGCGCGGCGGGCGTCTGAGCCTGTTGCGCGATAGCGGCCTGCACATAGCAAACCTCCGCGGCGGTGAAGGCAAAAAGGGCGACTAGAAATATCGCCGGATTGCGAGTTGAAAGAAACTTCATGTTCTCCCCTTCCAGAGTTTAGTTATTCGTCGATCGATTCGAACCGCTTCAGAACGTGACTTCGTGCCACCCGGTCGAGCTAGCGCCCTTGCGGCGCATTGCCGGCAGGGCTTGGCTGCGCGCTGTAGGCCGCATCCACTCCCCGTTGGGCGGCCAGGCGCGCCGACTCGGGCGCTCCCTCTACGGCAAGGGCCGCTCGATACTCGACGAGCGCCGAACCTCGGTCTCCTTCAAGATCATGGATTCGCCCCAAGTAAATGTGGGACCACGATACCAAGGTCGGATCCGCGGGTTTGCTCGAAGGCCCGGTGCCTGATTCCGGGGCCGGCGATACCAGCTTTTCGAACAGGTCTTTGGCTCGCGGGGCGTCTCCAGATAGCACGGATGCGATCGCCAGCCCATAGATCGCTCTTGGCTGATCGGGATTCTGTTTCAAGACCTCTTCAAAACTCGAACGAGCGGCGGCGGCATTCTGAACAGCAATCTCGCGGTCGCCCTGATCGAGCAGACGATCGATATCAGACTTCTGCCCGTCGGTAGACGCTTTATCCGGATTGAGCGCAGACGCCGCCTGGGTTGCGGTAAAGGTCACGCCCTGGAAGCGCTTCTGCTCAACGGCGACATCGACTCCTGCCATCAGGTCCCCAAAATAATAGGACATGGACGGGTCCGACTTCTCGAATGTTTTCAGCTGCAGAACGAGTGGGCGAACCAGTATGTAACCTGAGAGATCGTCGTCCTCAAGCGCCGCCTCCAGTCGCTCCGGAGAGAGCCGGCGCAGGCGCAACTCAACGGCTTTGATGAAGCATTCGTCGGCGAGGGCCACAAAATCACCGCGGTATTCAACGGGCAAATTCGGCGCCCGCGCGGCGATATTAAGCAACGCTTGCTTGGTTTCGATCACGTGACGATTCCTGAGCGCTATCGGATCGAGCAGAAAATGCAGATAGGCGTGCTGAATGTCATCGGCCGGGATCTCCGATGTGCTCCCCGCAACAAGCGCGTACCGGTCGCCGGTGTTACTGGCAATGGTTCGGTTTCCGATGAGCGGTTCCACGTACACCGTGAAGCTCAGGCCGCCGGAGGGCTTCACTACTTCTCGAAGATAGGCATTGGAATTCTCAACGATGTGCGCGACCGAAGCCTGGTAGCGCGCCACCGCATTTTGGTCTTCCGTGCTCAAGCGGCGCCAACGAGCATCCAGATTGGCTTCCCCATAGAAATCGGCAAGGACATCTTGAAACCCATCAATTGAAAGCACATCGGGAGGAAGCAAATCTCGGTCTACTTGAAAACCGAACTTTGGCGGCGGGCCGGCCACCAGCGCGAAGGCGATGTAGCGGGAGAGGTTTTCACCCGGATCAGCAAGCGCATGGCCGGTGTAGAAATCGCGCAAAGCGTTGGTCGCCGGACCCTTTAGCTTCAGCAGGTCCGCGCGCAGCGCCAACCGGCCAGGCATTTCTCCCAGAGTGCTTTCGTCGGCGCCGAAACCGGCGGCATCGAGCGCACACATGATCGAGAAAATCTGCTCGCTGGACTCAACGCTTACACCTGAATAGCTGGTCGGGGCACCGGGCTGAGCTTGGGCGCGCACGCATGCCGGCCCGAGACCAGCGCAGACAGCCAGCGTCAATACCAACCGAAGCATGGGCGGAGATTTTTGAATGGCTCCCTCAATCCTCGAAAGTTTTCTGGGATTTCACCGCCGGGCGGCGCATATAACCAAACTTTAACGACAGGATGGAGCGGAGTCAAGAAATCGCACCAATCGATCGCGTCCTTGTCTCCATTTTCGGATCGGGCTTGGGGCCGTCGCGCCATAGACGCCTGGCGCGCGCCTCCTACCTTTGGCGGGCCTTTGCCGCAAACCTCGGAGCTCTATCCGTGGACGTGAACTTCACTAAAGCTCAACAAGACACGCCCGCCCGCCATGGGCAGACCGAAGCTCAATTCCGGGCGGAATCGCGAAAACAGGAGCACCTGATCGATCTGCCTCTGAACAGCCGAATTATCGGGACCCGACAGAATCCTGTAGAACACCACCTGCCCCTGGGCATTTACCGTCGCTTCCAACAGAAGCGCACCCGAATCGGGATGGCCTTCGGTTGCGACGATGCCGGGCATCGGAAAGGGAGCCAGGCTTTCCAGACGGGCGGGCTGCACCAGGTCGAGAGGCAAATCGTTGGGAACTCTCCCGCTCGTGGGAACGCCCACCAGTATGTTCTGGACCACCAGCACAAACACCGCAAGAGCCGTCAACAGGCCGCCGGTGGCGGGCACGGCGAGGGGCTCGAGAATATTCTTGAATACCAGGCGCGCCTGTGAAGCGAGGCGCCCGAGGCTCAACCAAGCTGAATCCAGCTGCGAAGCCTGCACGCGAATCCGTACGGCGAGATCGGCGGGGGGAATCGCTCGATCGACATTCGCCAGACAGCTCCCCATTAGGCGATAGCGCTCCAACTCGTCCCGGCAGCTCCTGCAACAGGACAGGTGCTCGCGAAGCTTGGCGTGTTGCCGCGCAGGAACCGCGCCATCGAGGTAGCCGGGCAGATATTGTCCCGCTTCGCCGCAGTTCATTATCCAACTTCCTCGAGCTTAGGGAAGGCAGCTCTAATTGGTCGAGCGACTGGCAGATCGGATGGCTCTAAACCCTGTCGAGCTGGCCGAGCCGGTTGTGCGTGCAGCATAGGGTCGAGAATCTCCCGGAGCATTCGCCGTCCGCGGAGAATCCTGGACTTCACTGTTCCCACCGAAACTTCCAGGACTTCCGCAACCTCTTCGTAGGCGAGCCCTTCGAGGTCTCTCAAGATCACGGCACTGCGGAACAAAGTGGGAACGCCGGTCAGTGCGCGGCGCACGGTGGCCTGCATTTCGCTCGTGACGCATTGCTCAAAAGGGGTCGCTTGCATGTCTTGCAAGTGAAGCATTTGGTTGCTGCCGGATTGCTCGGAATCGATGGAAATCTGATTGCGATGGTGCCGCCAGAACCATCGGCGGTGGTTGAGTGCTTGACGCACCGAGATGCGATAGAGCCATGTCTTCAACGAACTTCCGCGACGGAATCCGTGAATGCCCCGGAACGCATGGATGAAAACCTCCTGGGCCACGTCGGCGGCGTCGCAGGGATCGGACAGAATCCCGTAGACCAAGTTGTATACGCTCGCGTGATAGTAGGTCACGAGCCAATCAAAAGCCGCATCCGATCCTTGCTGAAGGCGCGTTACGAGCTCGGATTCATCGCGTCCCCAGGAAAGGCTGTGTGCCAGTTCAGACATGCCGCGCCGCTCCCAAAGGGCCCGTTTCCTTAAGGTGTTTAGACACCGGGTCACCCAATTTGTTACTAAGGATAACAGAAATGTGCGCGTTGCGTATCGGGTGGCCACGATCGAACACGATCGAACGATCGACCCGCGTCGGTCCGTGCCATCCTGCGGGACGCTGTAAATGAGATGGTTACGCGAGCCCGCGGAGCCCCCGGGCAGAAATAGGGCAGCTTGTTCTCTCCAGGTTGCCGGGACGGGATCGCAACGATACCGGAAAACTTGAGAGATTCGCAATGGCCTTTCCGGGTAGTGGTGCTGGTTGGGAAGACTCCGAGTGTGTTGCTTTGCTTCGCGTAAACCAAGGGCCCCATTTCATCACCCATTTCATCACCCATGTCATCACACATGGGACGCGGTGCACAGATTGCGGACACAAGCATCGTGGGTAAGCGGCAGCAGCGCAGCCAAGGCCCTTGAGAACCCTCGGTTCCTACCGAGGCTCATTCATCCGACTTTGTCAAAGTAGCAGCGATATGCGGTTCCGAACCAGCCTCCGTCGTGATGAACTGGGACCAATTATGGTAGCCGTTCATGAACATCCGAATGGCGTGCTTGCCCGGCTTAAGCTTCAAGGTCATCGGAGTTTTTCCCGCGAACGAATTGTCCACGTTGATCTCGGCTCCATCGGGGTCGGAGGTGAGATAGATCATCACAAGAGATTCCGTAGAACTGGTGCCGGTGCCACCCGAGGTTGCCGGCGTCGGGGGAGGAGTCAAAGGAACGGCGACCTCCGCGTTCTGCGCGGATTGGTCTGATTTTCTTTCCGCTTGGGGTTCGGCGGCAATCGATGATGCCGGGCCGGTGGCACCCGCAGCCGGCAAATAACTCTGGGCAGGCGCGGAGTTTTCTTCGCCTCGATTCCCATTTTCCGCAACAGCGGAGGTTCGTTGTGTCGCTCCGGCAACGCCGCGTGAACTCCCCGTCCGCCACGCCGCGGTGTTCCTACCGCCTCCCTCTGCTGCAAATGCTGCCCGGAGGTCTCTGGGGACGATCGCTTCGAGCGCGGCACTGCGGGACACTTGGGGCGTTCCAGAATCGGTGGTGTCGGGCTCCACGCGGGTTGCCGATTCATCTGCTGGCATGCCCGGTTCCGGGGAGACGGCACGTGCGGCTGTGACAGGAGCACGCTCCCAATTCGCTGGACCCGAAAGACGTTCCCCCAGGCGGACCAGCAGGTCACCCATCGCTCTCCGATAGACAAAGCACGACACTCCCGTCGCTAGTCCGAGCGCCAGGGCAAGGGCGATTGTTGCGACCCGTAGCCGTGAAAGCTTGCGGGAAACGTTGGTCCAACCCGGCCGCGTCGTCCCCGCCCCCTCCTGGGGAAGGGTTGCGAGCCGATTGCGGCCAAGTTGATCTGAACTCGGAGCCATCGGCTTCGGCCGAGTCGTCCGCGATTCCAAAGACGATGCGCGCAGCGCTGCAAGATCGCGGCTGGCCTGGTTGCCGTTTGCGCGGTTCAGGAAGGGATCTTGGTCCTGCGCCCCATCGGGACCGTCCAGGCAAAGCGGTTCCAGGATCGCCGGAATTCGGTAGGTTCCGCCAGACGCGGGCCGGGAAGAATCCGCGATTGTCGATGGCAGTAGTTCCGAGTGGCTGAGCAGCTTTCCGATTTCTTCCTGGAGTGTGTCGGGCAAGTAGGTGAACCGCAAGCCGCCGCGCTTCCTAGTTTGGTCACACCACACCAATTCGGCGAGCGCTTCGAGTTCGTCAGCCGGTTTGGCTGATAGACAAAAGCGAATCGCACTCTCTTCAAGCGGCGCCACGGCCTGGAACCCCAGGCCATCCTGACTGACGTCGAGCATGATGCCGCCGTTGCCGGAGGTCAGCTTGATGTACTCGAGCTGACCAATCCTCACCCGGATACTCTGACGGCGTTCTTGAAGTGGTGTCACGTCCATAGGCTCTGTTGTGCTGCGCCGGTCAATGTCCTGGAAAAACTTGCCAAGCTCGTTCCATAAATATCCGAACGGTGCGTTTCCCGGTGTTTAGGTTTCCCTGCCATCGGAGCTCTGCTACAAGAAGATTCAATCTTAAATGCAGCACCATCCGGATCAGACGTCAGATACATCGTTATGAGTGCTTCAGAAGAGATTGTGTCGGCGTCACGCGACGGTCCGCGGGGCGTGGAGCTGCGAACCATCTCCAATATGTACTTATATACTTGCACTTTTTCAGTCAAGCCCAATTGCAGGTACTGGAAGTACTGAGACATGTTTGCAACCGGCGAAGCAGCTCTGTGCACAGGGCCGCGCATTAGTCCAGCTCGATTCTAATTTTGATTAATTGACCAGCTTGCAGACTGGCCGCCTGCGCTTCGCCGACATAAAAGCTGCAGCAGTAATAGCGGTCGGCAACGGGAATGTCGGACGAAGCTTGTCTCTCGAGTGAAACCTGAATCCTGCATTCGTTTTCCTTACTCCAACTGCGGCTTCTGATTTTCTCGGTCAGTTTGCCGGTTAATGTAACGCCGGGCCTAGACGCGGCCCCGTTGGAGTTCCCCTGTTGTGGTTGACCCTCGCGAGTTAGAGCCGCGAGAAGGGCAGTAGCGAGTTGGGGCGAGAGGTCGGGAACAGGGCGAGGTGGAAGCCCAGCGCCGGTCGCATGTTGCTCCGGCTCCGGGCGTCGAAGCGCTTCCAAGTCCAGCTTCGCCGCCGCAGTCTGCACAATCTTTGAGTCGATGGTCTTGGTTCCATCGGCATAGCCCATCCGCAGGGCGTTGAAACAGAGATTATTGATACTTCGAGGTGTGCCATGACTCCGTTCCGCAATGAGCGCCAGAGCCTCCGGCGTGAAGATAGGTTCGCCGCTTGAGCCGGCCGCGCGCAGCCGGTGCTCGACGTAGCGGGCCGTCTCGGTGGCGCTGAGCGGCTCCAGATTGGTCAGGACGGCGATGCGTTGGCGCAGCTGCGCGAGGCCGGGCCGCATG
>Ga0187863_10000392_pt1 | contig 37775 bp, 33 predicted proteins | sample June2016WEW_11_1_FD_132975 | JGI IMG/M metagenome (GOLD analysis project Ga0187863, IMG submission 132975) | Peatland microbial communities from SPRUCE experiment site at the Marcell Experimental Forest, Minnesota, USA - June2016WEW_11_10 | ecosystem: Environmental > Terrestrial > Soil >...
CAGGCCGTCGATCGCGCAGGCGGCAAGGCGGGCAACAAAGGGGCAGACGCCGCGCTGGCGGCGCTCGAGATGGCAAACTTGTTGCGGCGGCTGGATTGAGGCGCGCACGCCCGTGAGTCAAGTCCACCGTGCCCGCAGCCTTTCACGCAGACTCGCCTTGCAGGCCCTGTATCAACTGCAGATCAATCCCAGATCCTGGCAGGACACGCACCGGCAGTTCGCGGAAGATCCCGAAGCGGAGCGTGTCGATCGCGACTATTTCAAGGAGCTGATCGAGGCGATAGCGCCGGGCTCCGAGGCGCTCGATGCGCAGCTGAAAAAATTCAGCGAGATTGCGCCGGCGGAGCTCGATCCCATCGAGCACGCCGCGTTGTGGCTCGGTCTCCATGAACTGGCCTCGCATCCGGAGCTTCCTTACCGCGTGGTGCTCTCCGAGGCGGTGGAGCTCACCAAGCGATTCGGAGCCACCGATGGCCATAAGTTCGTCAATGCCGTGCTGGATCGGGCCGCCCGGGAACTGCGGCCGCTCGAATATGGACGAGTTTGAGCTGATAGGCCGTTATTTCGCGCACATGGGAGCCGCGCGCGCCGATGTCGACCTCGGGGTCGGAGACGATGCGGCGCTGTTGCGGGTGCCGGAGTCCACGGATCTGGTCGCGGCGGTGGATACCATCGTCGAGGGACGTCACTTTCCGGCCGGCGCCGCTGCCCGCTCGATTGGACATCGGGCGCTCGCCGTGAACTTGAGCGACATCGCCGCCATGGGGGCGGAGCCTGCGTGGGCGACGTTGGCGTTGACGCTGCCTCGCGCCGATAAAGAGTGGCTCGACGGATTCGCACGCGGCTTCGGCGACCTCGCCTGTGCCCACGGCGTCGCCCTGGTGGGGGGCGATACGACCGCCGGTCCATTGACGATCAGCGTGCAGATCTTGGGTCACGTTCCCCGAGGCTCGGCGCTCACGCGCGGGGGCGCCAAGGCGGGCGACGTGCTGGCGGTCACCGGAACGCTCGGCGATGCGGGCGCCGGCCTCGCGCTCGCGACCGGCGCGCTCGAGATGCGTGACCCCGCCGCCGCGCGCGAGCTTCTGCAGCGTTTCGAATATCCGACCCCGCGGGTCGAGTTCGGAATCGCAGCCCGGGGGATTGCGAGCGCCGCGATGGATATCTCCGACGGGCTGGTCGGCGATCTGCCGAAGCTCGCAGCCGCCTGCGGGCTCGGCGCCACGGTCGAAGTGGAGCGGCTGCCGATGTCTCGCGCCCTGCACGCCGCGGGAGATGAGGAGAAGACACGCGCCTGGGCGCTCGGCGCCGGCGACGATTACGAACTGCTGATCGCCGTGCCGCCCGAACGGTTCAGCGAGCTCGCGACCCGGGCCGGGCAATTGAACTTAACACTTACCGCGATCGGTGCCCTGCATCGCGGAAACGCGCTGAAATGGACGTTGCACGGAGCCGAATTCACGCCGTCCGTGCAGGGTTTCGACCACTTTCGCCGAGCCTCGACCCAAATCACAGTTTGATTCGAGCCCGCCGAAGTATTCTCTGCGGCACGGAATTCCACGTCGTCGCAGCGCCCACGGTTACCCTTGAACAATATTCGGCCTAAGGATCACGCGAAGGCTCAACACGGCCGCGCCGCTTTGCCTGAAAAAATAGGCAAATACGCGATCATCAACGAAGTGGGGCGCGGCAGCACGGGCGCCGTCTATCTGTCGCACGATCCCTACTACGGGCGCGACGTCGCCATCAAGGTCTACAACGTCGATTCGAGCGGCGATGAGAATCGCAAGCGCATCGCGCGCAAGATGTTCCTCTCCGAGGCCCACATGGTCGGCATGCTTCAGCATCCGAACATCCTGCCGATATACGATGCGGGGGAAGAGAACGGTCATTGCTACATCGTGACCGAGCACGTGCACGGCGCGCGCACCCTCGCCGCGTATTGCCGCCCCGACAACCTGTTGCGGATCGACGATGTGGTCGAGCTCATCTACAAGGCCGCGCGCGCCCTGCATTACGCCCACAGCCGCGGCGTCATTCATCGCGACATCAAGCCGAGCAACATCATGCTCACGCTCGACAGCGACGTGCGCATCATCGATTTCGGCATCGCCCTGGTGGCCGATTCCGAGATCTCGAGAATCGAAGGCATTGCCGGCAGTCCTTCCTACATGTCTCCGGAGCAGGTTCAATCCATCGAGCTCACCAACCGCTCGGACCTGTATTCGCTGGGCGCCGTGATGTACGAGCTGCTCACCGGCACGCGGCCGTTCCGGGCGGGCAATCTGCAAAAGCTCCTGCACCAGATCGTGTTCGCAACGCCGCCGCCAATCCATACGCTGCGGCCGGAGATACCCGAGGAGCTCGAGAACGTCACCGCGATCGCCCTTCAGAAGGATCCGGAGAAGCGCTACAAGACGGGTCTGGACTTTGCGGCCGAATTGACGCGGGTGCATCAGAAGCTGCGCGCCCAGTACAACCGCATCGATCAGCAGGAGCAATTCAGCCTGCTGCGCAAGCTCAAGTTCTTCCACGAGTTCTCGCACAGCGAGATCTGGGAGGTGCTGCGCGCCAGCAGCTGGCAGGATTACGCCGACGGAGAGGAGATCGTCAAGGAAGGCGAGATGGACGATCGGTTCTACATCATCGTTCAGGGGCGGGTCGGCGTGGCGCGCCTCGGCAAGGCCCTGGGCTATCTCGACACGGGCGATTGTTTCGGCGAAACGAGCTACGTGCGCGGCGCGAAGCGGACGGCAACCATCGTTGCCGCGGGCTCGGTGGTCGTCATGAAAGTGAGTTCCACGCTGTTGGAACAGGTCTCTGCCGAGTGTCAGCTGCGATTCAACCAGGTGTTCCTGCGCAGCATGATCGGTCGTCTGCAGAGCGCTGAGCGCAGCGCCTGAAACGTCCCGCGAGCCTCAAGGTCAGGCGCTCGCTTCCTTGTCGTGCTCGATCATCGCATACGCCGAGTGATTGTGGATCGACTCGAAATTTTCGGCCTCCACGACGTAAGCGCGCACCCGTGGGTCCCGATTCAGGGCAACAGCCACGTCGCGCACCGTGTCCTCGACGAATTTCGGATTGTCGTAGGCGCGCTCGGTCACGAATTTCTCGTCCGGGCGCTTCAAGATTCCGTAGACCTCGCATGAAGCCTGCGACTCGGCCACATCGATCAGCTCCTCCAGCCACATGTGCTCGTTGAGGCGCGCCGTCAATGTGATATGCGAGCGCTGATTGTGTGCGCCGTAGTCCGAGATCTTCTTGGAGCATGGACAGAGGCTCGTCGTCGGAACGACCACCTTGAGCCAAACATCGGTCTTTCCGCTCCCGTGCTCGCCGAAAATCGTGGCCTGGTAATTCATCAGGCTCTCGACGCCGGAGACCGGGGCCTTCTTCATGACGAAATAGGGGAAGGTCATCTCGATGTGGCCGGAGTCGGCGTGCAAATAGCCGGTCATCTCCTCGAGCATCTTGCCGAACGAGTCCACGGATATTTCCCGCTCGTGGCGATGCAGTATCTCCACGAACCTCGACATATGCGTGCCCTTGAAGTCGTGCGGAAGATTCACGTACATGTTGAAGTTGGCGACGGTGTGCTGCTCACCGTTTGCCCGGTCCTTGACCTTGACCGGGTGATAAATGTCCTTGATGCCGACCTTGTTGATCGGGATCTGCCGGGTATCGGCGTTGGCTTGCACGTCCTCGATGGCGGCAGTGCGGGGCTTTTTGGGCGGAGCGTCGACGTTCATATGGCGGTTCCTAAGGCGCGTTCAAATGCCCACATGGTGCCGAGAGCGCCGAATGCAATGATAGCAGACGGGGGGGTGCGGTCCGGGCGGCGCGCGGCGCACCGCTGCGGCGGTCCGGTCGGGAAAGGCCCCGGACGGGGGATTGCGCCTCAGCCGTTCTTCGCTTCGTCGGGTTCGAAATCTTCCACGCGGGCCTCGCCGGCCTTCTTGAGCAATATCTCGACTTTTTGCTCCGCGTCTTTCAAGGCCGACTGACAGTTGCGGGTCAGCATGATGCCGCGCTCGAAGGCCTTCAGCGATTCCTCGAGCGGCAAATCGCCATGCTCCAGGCGCTCGACGATCTGCTCGAGGTCGCGCATGGCAGCCTCGAAGTCCAGCGGCTTCGGGTCCGTTTGAGAGTTGTTGGCGGGCATGGGATGGAACGGTACACAGCCGCCGACGCCGGGTCAAACCGCCGGGTCTTACGTATGCAGTTCACGGTGTCGATCGGCAGCCGGGGTAAAGACTGCGAGAAATTGTCAAGCCGTGATACGCGTCACACGCGAAGAGTCGCACTCGGGCGCGATTTCAGTACCATGGCTCGGGGAAGCATTATGCGACACTATAGCAAGCAAATATTCGGCTTTGGCTGTCTTTGTGCGGCCCTTTTGGGCGCTGCGGGCTGCTCACCGCGCCGGATTCCTTCCATGACGGTCGAGGATCTCATGGAGGATCGGGTGACCCTCGACGGCATCATGATGAAGTGCAACCAGAACCCCGAAAAGCTGCGCGACACGTCGGACTGCGCGAACGCGCGGATCGCCATCGAGCGGCTGGCCTCGCAGAACGTGGACCCCACGGCCGAGAAGAAGCGTCAACAGGAATTCGAGCGCGCGCGCGAGCAGTTGAGGCTCGCCGAAGATAAGCAGCGGCAGGATCAGGAAGCCAAGACCAAGGTCGATGCGTATAGCCTGCCGGTCGTCCCGGTGACTCCTGCCGCGGCGCCCAACGGAGCGGCGCCCGCCGCTTCGGGCTTGCAGACCAGTGGAGGCGCGCAGCCGACTTCGCCACCCCTGGGGAATGCTCAGATGAGAGCGGATCCGCCTGCCTTGGCCGGAACCACGGCGCCTTAACCGCCGCCTCGATTGCCTCGGGCCGACCCCGCCGCTGCAGCAGGCGCATGGCTTCATGGGGCTTTGAGCCAGCCATCCGCGAGCCCGTTGTTTCCAGGTAAACTGCGCGCCTTCGAATCACGGCAGGCGAGAACCCATGAAGCAGTCCCTAGCGCGGCTCACCTCAGTATTCGTAGTGGTCGGTGCGATGTCGGTCTGTGCCGTAGCGCGCAGTGCCGACGTGAGCAGCCACCATTACCCCGCCGAGGTGAAGCTCGATGTCGATCTCTCGGACCCGATCCAACGCATATTCCGAGTCCATGAAACCATTCCGGTCGGTCCGGGCGCCTTGACCCTCTATTATCCCAAGTGGATCCCCGGTGAACACTCGCCGAGCGGAACCATCGACGCTGTCGCCGGCCTCATCGTGAGATCCGAGGCAGGGCAGCGTATCGAATGGCGGCGCGACCTCGAGGACATGTTCACGCTGCACCTCGCAGTGCCCGAGGGCGTAAAAGCAGTGGTGCTGGACTTCGAACTGCTTTCACCCGGTCCCGGCGGAGAATTCGGGCAAAGCGCATCGGTGACCGACCGCATCGAGGATCTGGAGTGGAATCAGGTCCTTTTCTATCCGTCCGGATACTCTGCGCACAACATCATCTTCAAGCCCAGCATACGGATTCCAGCGGGCTGGGGTTACGGCACCGCGCTCGATGCACAGAACACCAACGGCGCAAACGTCACGTTCGCGCCTGTTTCCCTCGAACAATTGATCGATTCGCCGTTGATCTGCGGCCAATACTTCAGCCGAATCGACCTGGCGCCGGGCGCCCCCGTTCCCGTTCATCTGGACCTCGTGGCCGACGATGGCTCGGACCTCAAGTTGGACGACGCCCAGCTTCAGGCACATCGCAATCTGATCTCCCAGGCTCAGGCACTATTCGGCGCACGTCACTACGGGCATTACGACTTTCTGTTCACCCTGTCGGAGAACACGGGGCACTTCGGGCTGGAACATTCGCAGTCGAGCGATGATCGATATTACGCGAGGTTCTTCGTCGATCCGGACACGTACCTCGCCGGCGGCGGGCTGCTGCCTCATGAGTACGTTCATTCGTGGAACGGGAAATTTCGCCGCCCGGGAGGTTTGGCGACGCCGAACTACAACGTGCCGATGCGCGGCGAGCTGCTGTGGGTGTATGAGGGGTTGACCGAATATCTCGGGGACGTGCTGACGGCGCGGTCCGGCATCTGGACGCCCGAGCAGTATCGCGAGGAGCTGGCGGCGACGGCCGCCAATATGGATCATCGGCCGGGCCGCGCCTGGCGGGATCTGCAGGACACCGCCGATGCGGCGCAGCTTCTCTACTACTCTCCGCCGGACTGGATGTCCGAGCTGCGCTCGGTCGACTATTATCCGGAGGGCGAACTCCTGTGGCTGGATGTGGATACGATCATTCGCGAGAAATCGGGCGGCAAGAAGTCTCTGGACGACTTCACGCGCGCTTTTTACGGCACCGACGACGGCAGTTTCGCGGCCAAGCCGTACGAGTTCGCAGATCTGGTCAAGGTCCTCAACGCCGTGCAGCCGAACGACTGGGCGTCATTTCTGCACAGCCGGCTCGATTCGCACGACAAGGGCGCGCCATTGGACGGTATCAAGCGCGGCGGCTGGAGCGTCACGTACGACGACCAGCGCAGCGCAGCCTTCAAAGCGCACGAAAAAACTCGAAAGTTTCTGGATTTGCGCTATTCCATCGGGCTTTATGTCGGGACCGGTGCCGATGACAACGGCCGCGTCATCGACGTGTTGTGGGGCAGTCCGGCGTTCACGGCGGGCCTCGCGCCGGGCATGGTGCTGGTGGCCGTCGACGGCCGCAAGTTCGATCCGGATCGAATGGATGAGATTCTGCGTAACGCGCAAAGCGGCAAGGCGCCCATCGAGATCTTGGCTCGGAACTACGATTCCTATTCGACCTTCAAGGTCGACTATCGCGAGGGCCCGAAGTATCCGCATCTCACCCGGGTCACGCAGGAAAAGGATCGCTTGGACGAGATCATCGCGGCGAAACCGGCGAACTAGCCGAGGATCATTCGCCGGTCCGAAAGCGCGTCCATTCGCGCGTCACCAGCCGCGAATATTCCAACGATGCTGCCGTGTGGGTCACCAACCGGGCACGGGTCGCAGCATCCGGGTAAACGCTCGGATCGTCCCGGATCGCCGGGTCGATGAGCGGTAGAGAGGCGGCGTTGCCGTTCGGGTAGCGGATGTCATTCGTGATTTTCGCAATGACGTCCGGCCGCAACAGATAGTTCATCCAGATCTCGGCATTCTTCGGATGAGGCGCATCCATGGGGATCCCCATCATGTCGAGCGTCATGAGCGCGCCCTCGCGGGGGACGAGGTAGGCGATGTTCGCCCCCGTCGATGCCTCCTTGGCCCGATTGCGCGCCGCCTCCACGTCTCCCGACCAGGTCAGCGCCAGACAAATCTCGCCGCTGGTCAGCGGCGGGATCAGGTCGGGATCGATGCGATTGACGAACGGACGGATCTTGCGCAACACCTCCGAGGCGGCGGCGACGTCCGCTGGATCGCGGCGATTCGGATCATGCCCCAGAAAAATGATCACGGATTCGACGATCTCGAGGGGCGAATCGACGATGGCGATGCCGCAATCCTCGAGCTTGGCGGCGTTGCGTGGATCGAGCAGCAGCGACCAGCCATCGGGAATGTCCGACCCGAGACGTGCCCGGACCTTGTCGACGTTGTAACCGAGGCCGGTGCTCGACCATAGATAAGGAACCGCGTGCTGGTTGCCCGGATCGTGGACGGCCATCCGGCGCATGATCTCCGGATCCGCGTTCTTGAGGTTCGGGATCGCGTCCTTGTCGAGCTTGCGATAAACGCCGGCCCGCAGCTGGCGATCGAAATAATTCTCGGTCGGCACGACGATGTCGTAGTTCGTGTGGCCCGTCAGAAGCTTCGTTTCGAGCACTTCGTTGTTATCGAAGGTGTCATAACGGACCTTGATGCCGGTCTCCCGCTCGAAATCCGTCACTGTGTCCGGGGCGATGTAGTCCATCCACGAATAGACGTTCAGAATCTTCTCGTCGTGCGCACCGCACGCCCCCAGCAAGGCGATGACGGTGGCCGCAATCATCGCGCGCAGAGTGTGCGAGTCCAAGATTCGCGCTCTCAAGGCGGCCGTCGGAAGCGCGAGAACATTCTCGCGCCCCAAACGACGATGGCCGCGAACAGCAGCGCCATCGACCCCATGAACGATCCGGTGGGAAAAGCGGGCGGCGTAGATGCGTTGGCTCTCACGAGAAACTCATCCACGAACGCCAAGAACACCAAGAAGATGCAACCGAACCAAACGCCCTGATCGCTGAGGAAGTCCACGGTCTCGCCCGCGCGCTCCGGAGCGAGCCAGTAGGCCCGATACGGAATGTTGATCATCGAATGCGGAATCAGCCGGGGGAGAAGTGCCGTCACGAAAACGATGAAGAGCGGCGCGCCGAGCGTGAACGAGCGCATGAATTGACGACAATCCTCCCGCGAGGCGAACCCGTTGGGCCTGCCCGAGGCGTCGAAATGCACCGCCACAATCCCCGGCAAAGAGTCCGCGAGCACACTCACGCGCCATGCCGCAGCAATCAGCAGCACGCCGAAAAGCATCATCGGAAATCTGCGCATTCGTTCATCCCGTCTTTTTTTGGAGGTATCATCGCTGCAACTCGAGTGGACCGGCTGACTCGGCCGCTCGTATGCGGGCAATGTCTCTACGTGTCGAGGCAGACCATTCTAACCGCCAAATTCGCCAAATTGAGCCTCGCAGCGGTGTTGTTTCGCCTGGGTATCATCGGCGTGGTCATGCTCGGGGCGGCGGCGGCATTCGCTTACGTGGCGGGCTGGCTGTCGCCCCAGCGGCTGACGCAAGCGAGCCTGATGGATGCATTTGCGCGGCTCAACGGCGCGCATCCGGGGTTTCGCCGCAATCATGCCAAGGGATTGTGCGTCAGCGGCTGGTTCGACAGCACAGGGGCCGCCACTCTGCTATCCAAATCGGCCATCCTCGAGTCCGGGCGCGTACCCGTCATCGGACGACTTGCACTTGCGAGCGGTATGCCGATGCAGGCGGATACCTCCTCTGCGGTTCGGAGCCTGGCGCTTCGCCTCGTGGGGCCGGACGGCGAGGAATGGCGGACGGGCATGAACGACATTCCGGTTTTTCCGGTGAATACGGCGCAAGCCTTCTATGAGCAGCTGCTCGCCTCGAAGCCCCTTGCGGCGGCCGCAAAGCCCGACCCGCAGTCCATGAAGGCATTCCTCGACCGACACCCGGAGACGGTGCGCGCGTTGTCGCTCATCGGATCAAGGTCAGTCACGCCGGGATTCGCCGATTCGACGTTCAACAGCCTGGACGCGTTTCGTTTGGTGGATGAGGGGGGTCGTTCCACACCGGTGCGGTGGGCCGCGGTACCGCTCGAGCCGCCGGTGGCGGACGCACCCGGGCCGCGCGTCAGCCGCGACGGAAACTATTTGTTCGACGATCTGATCGCTCAAATCCATCAGCATCCTCTGCAGTGGCGGCTGATGATCACCGTGGGCCAGCCGCAGGATCCAACGGCGGATGCGACGCTCCCTTGGCCCGCTGATCGCGCGCAGATCGATGCCGGGACTCTGACCCTCGATACGGTGTCGAGCGAGGACGGCGGGCCCTGTACGGATATCAATTTCGATCCGCTGGTATTGCCGCCGGGCATCGAGCCTTCCGATGATCCGCTTCTTAGTGCCCGCTCCGCCACGTACGCGCGATCCTTCACGCTGCGTCGCGCAGAGAGACGGGCAAAGCCGCCCAGCGCGGTCACCAGCAAGGAGGTGGGGGATGGTACGTGACGGTGTAGCGTTCATCGAAATCGACCAGGTGGCGACAGAGAGGGGGCTGCAAGGCAACCCTTATCGCGAATTTCTGCGGGTGCCCTCGATGAGCGCGGGTCTGTACGTGCTGCCGGCCGGCGCCGCGGATGCTCAGCTGCCCCACAAGCAGGACGAGCTCTATTACGTCATCCGGGGAAAGGCGCGCATGCACGCGGGCTCGCAGGATCGGGCGATCGGCTGCGGGAGTGTGCTATTCGTGGCCGCGAACATCGAGCATCGCTTTCACCGAATCGAGGAGGAGCTCGAGATATTGGTGATCTTCGCGCCTGCCGAAACCGAATAGATCGGCTGATGCCCTGCGCGGAGGCAGCTACTCCGATGGCGGTATCGTTACCATGGTGAGCGTCCGTTTGCCCAGAGAGGCACCGTCGCTCGGATCGTTGATGACGATGTAGAAGCTCTTGGGTTGCTTGCGCGTCGGGTCCGCGACCACGGGCACGAACAGGTTGGCGACGGACTTGCCGTCCTCGAAGTGCTCTTCGTGCGCCTTGACGTTCATGAAGTCCTGGCCTGGTTTGGCGGTCCCCGATTCGGTCCACCAGGTGAAGGCGGCGTCCGTCCGCAAGTTTCCGGTGCGTTTGACGAGAATGTGAGCTGCCGGATCGGTCAGCGCGACCTCCACCGCATCGGCGGCAAGCTCTATCCGCGTGTGCGACGGTTGCGGTGCCGCCGCGGGTCGGGACGACGCCATCGAGGCGGCTGGCGCCACCATCGCGACGGGCGGTGCGGCCGTACGCTGCGAAGCAATGTGCGCTGCAGGAGCGATGGGCGCCGGCGTGGGCGCGCTCGCCGGTGTGCGGTCTGCAGGGGGGGCGGCAGCAGGCTCCGCGGCAGTTCTGGCCGGCTGCTCCGCGGTAGGCGTACTCACGATGGCGCTCTGCCCTTGGTGCCAGAGCCGCGTCAATGCCGCATCGGCGCTGGCGAGAGCGTCCTGCAAGTCGCCGCCGGCTTCGCCGGCAATCTGCGTTACCAGGTCCCTGTGCCCATTCGCCCACCAGCCGGCGGCGGCCAACGCGAGCACCACCACGATCAGCGCGGTGGCGCCGCTGTGCCCGCTGCGGCGGGGCGGAGATTTCAATAACGCGACCAACACCGGCAATCGGGCTTCGGGCTTGGGCAGATCGAACGGTGCGAGCCAACCGGCTATATCGGCGGGGCGACGCTGCCGATCGAACGAAAGTGCGGCTCGAAGCGTGCCCCATTGCTTGCCGGTAAGGCCGGGAGGACGGGCGGGCTTGAGCCGCTGGGCACGGGCTTGAATGGCGTTGAGCTCGCCGAACGGGTGTTTGCCCGCCAGCAGCACGTACAGCACGCAGGCCAGAGAATACGTGTCGTCGCGCACATCCGCCCGTTCGCCGTCGAGCAACTGGGCGCTGGCATAGCGGGGCGTTGCATACGCGGTCGCATCCCAAGCGGACTCCTTGATCGACGGGGACTCACTCGGCGTGTGAGCGGCGCCGAAGTCCAGCACGCGGATCTCGCCGTCATTGGTGATGAAAATATTCCCGGGGTTCAAATCGCCGTGGACGACTCCGCGGGAATGCGCATGCTCCAGCGCGGCGGCGACGTCGCGAATGATCATGAGTGCATGGGGCCGCCCCAGCACCACTTCACGATGGGCGGACAGCACGCTTTCGAGCGAAAGGCCGCTGAGATACTCCATGGTGAAGAACGCGGTGTCGCCGTCCCGGTCGTACTCGTGCGCGCGCACGATGTTCGGATGCGAGAGCGACTGAAGGAGCTGAAACTCCCGGCGCAAATCGGTCAGCACCGCGGATTGCCCGGCGGTGCTGGAATGCAAAATCTTCACGGCCACCCGCTGGCCGTACTCCGGCAAATCCAGTCTATAGCGGTCGATCGCCTCGAACACGGTTCCCGTGCCGCCAAGGCCGAGCACGTTTCTGATCAGATACCGGCCGCGCAGTACATCGCCCACGACCACCTCTCGCGGACTGCCTTGCCTCAGGTCGGTCGGCCCATTCGCAGACTTCAGCAGAGGGATGGAGGTGCTATCGGCTCCGATCGGCACGGTACGGCCGCTGACGCTCGGGGACGCGGTCGGCGGGGGCGAATCCACCTCGCCCCGAGACGGCGGCACCAAAAAAGCTGGCGGCGCTGCAGCGTACGGAACCGCTGCGGCGGGCGCGGGGCGTTTGGGGGCGGGCGCAGGCGTAGCCAACGCCGGAGCGGGAGCGGCGATGGGAGGCGGCACCGGTACCACCACCGCCGTCGGCGCGGGTGGGGCTTCCTTCCGCCTCAGTGGAACGCTCAGTTGCACGTCGAGCGCTGGTCCGAGCAGTTGGCTTCCCAGTCGCGATTTGACCCGCTTGAACACGTCCTGCGTGATCTTGCCGCGGCGGTAGTACTGGTCGAGCAGTGCCAAAGAGTCCCAGGCTGCCTCCGGCGAACGCCGCGAGAGCATCTGCACCGCGCGCAGGAACGCCTCCTCATCGCACGTGCCGCGCGCGAGGGCGTCCAGCCAGACCTGGCTGACGTTGAAATCGCCTTCGTTACGGCGGTCGCTGACGGCGGGATCGGGCGTCATGAGAGCGAGCGTAACATTTCAGATCGAATTGGAGGAACGCACCTGCAATCGGTGCACTGCAGCGAATGGTTGCGCGCTCATGTTGCCGATCATAAGTCAATTGTTTTTTTGGTTTTCCAGGGGATAAGTGCGGGGGGCTTCAGCCGCAGGCGTGGCGGGCGGTGCCGGAGTCTGTGCCGTCGCGGCGGGCGCCTCGGCCTGCGGTGCGGGCGAGGATCTCGCCACGGTGTGCGTGGCCTGGGCCAGTTTCGCAAGAAATCGCTGCGCGGTTTCCGGGGGCGTCGGTGCGTTGCCCGAGAAGATTTCGGTCGCGGTGACCCCCTTCTTGCCGTAAAGGTCCTCATTGGCGGACTTGTCGATGGCGATCACGCTGCCATCGACGGCGATGCCGCCAAAGAGTCCCCTCGTTCGGGCGTACGAATAAATCTCCGCAAGCGACACGTCGGTCGCGGCCGAGCCTTGGCGTCCGACGGGACCCGCAGCCACGGAGGCGTCGGCGCCGAGCGTCAGTTTTCCACCGGTGATGCCCTCGATGCCGCCCTTGGTGGTGAACACGAGGATGATGTCCGAGGATTGCGCTCCCGCCTGAAGACCCCAGCTGCCGCCGGTCAGCGCGATGAACACGGGATTGCTCCAAGGCGAATTGAGCGTGTCGCGCACGGTCAGCACGCCGTTGCCGTGACGGCCGCCGAACAAAAATGCAATCTTGGTGACATCTGGGATCACGGCGATGCCGTAGGCGTGAGCCAGAAGCGTATCGGGCAGCCGTTGATCAGGCATGCTCTGAACGTCCTCGAGCACCTCGGTGGCGGTCAATAACCGGCCTTCCTCGCGCGCGGCCCCGGCGAATGAAAGATTTGCAATCATCGACGTTGCCACGAGGATCGCCGCAGCGAAAACCTTCGGAACTGCCCTTCTTCCCATACTCATATGACTCCCGGTTGCTGGATTATTCATGCGGCGCTTGTTCTCGGGGTCATAGCGAAGGGACCCCGCATCGGGCGCTTAGTTCCGCCAGCTTACCGCTTGTCGGACGCGTGGAGAACCTTGGCGGCCTCGGCGTCGCGGTGCCTCGAGCGATAGTATTCGGCGAGGCGAGCCGTGGCGAGCTGCGTCGCCGGATGCGAGGCCCCCACCGTGCTGAGGAGTTGCGCGCGCGCTGCCACCAGCATCGGTTCTCCTTCAGATGCCTTGTCGCTTTTGATCATTGCCCAGCCCAAGCTGGCCGCGCTGCGCGCGGTGCGCCAATGAGCCGCGCCGACCAGATTCGTGTTGATGTCGACGGCGGCCCGCAGCTCAGTCTCGGCGGCCGCAAGTGCGCCGCGGCTGAGCAGTACTTCGCCGAGCGTCAGCCGCGCGGCCGCGACATAGAGATGCTGGGGCGGGAGGGATTTCGCAAAGATCGCCAGCGCCTGGCGAGCGGTTTCTTCGGCGCGCGCAAGATCGCCCGTTTTCCAATAAAGGTTGGCGAGCGCGTCGATATAGTAGCCGGTCAAATAGTGATCGAGACCGTGGACCTTGGTTTCGATCGTTATCGCATCCCGAATCGCCCCGATCGCACGCGCCTCGTCTCCCTGCCGGTCATACAAAAGGCTGAAATGCGACTTGATCTGCGCCAAGACGTCGTTGTTTTCTCCGAACACAGTGCGTTCAATTTGAAACGATTCGGTGAGCAGTTGTTCCGCCTCGTGAAACTGGCCGCGCTCCGTGAGGATGTAGCCCAGAGTCGCCAATGCAATGGCGTGATCCGGGTAGTTGCGGCTCACCGTCGCCTGGTAGATGTCGATCGCCTGGCGTTCGTAATTCTCCGCGGACACATAGTCGTTGGCCCATAGGGCCGCCGCGGCGAGACCGCTCAAGGTGACGGCGACCGACAGGTGCTGATTGCCCAAGGCACTGCGATACACGCCGAGCGCTTCGGTGAACAGCTTGGTCGCCCGCGGTTGATCGCTCTTCGCGCTCAGCTCGAATTGAGCAAACTGGACCAGGATGTCGGCGGTCTCGACCGAGGTCCGGGAATCGTCGTTCTTCAGGAGGTCGAGCGCCTGCTGGAGATACGCCTCCGCCGAGACCAGATTTCCGCCGTCGGTCAGAGCGCGGGCGAGATTTGCGAGAGCGGCGGCCGTGCGCTGGTGGTCCATGGGTCGCTCCGACCGGCGGATTGCCACGGCTTGCTCGAACAGCGGAATGGCGCGATCACTGTCGCCCTTACGGCGGTAGGCAAGCCCGATGCTCTCCAGGAGTTGCGCTCGGACCTCCGGCTGGAGCGACGCATTATCGAGTATTTTTGCCGCGCCTCGATCCAGCAGTTCCCGCGCGGTCGCTTCGTGTCCCTGCGCCTTGAATGGGTCGGCTTCCGAAAATACATCCACCAGGAATGCCGAAACCTGACGGGCCCGATCTCGCTCTTGGGCCGTCGCCTCGCGCGCCAGTTCGATCCGATGGTTCTGCCATAATGTTACGGCGGCAATTGCGGCGAGGCCGAGAAACGCGGCGCTGACCGCCAGAACAGGCAGCAAATGACGGCGCAGAAATTTGGAACTGTTGTAGCGCCAATCTCCCTGACGCGCCTTCACCGGCTGCCCCTGCAAGTGGCGGTTCAAATCGTCGGCGAAAGCCTCGACCGACGGATAGCGACGGTCAGGTTCCTTGCGCATTGCCATGGACACGATCGCGTCAAGATCGCCGCTCAATCGCGCCCGGAGCCGCGGCGGGGAAAGTCCGCGTCGATCGGATATGCGGCTTCGATCGGTGTCGCTTTCCTGGCCGAGCTTGGCGATCACGATCTGGCTCGGCCGCATGGGGTCGTCCATGCAGATCGCACGCTCGAGTTGGAGCTGACTGTAGCTCAACAGCCGATACGGTGAACGGCCGGTGAGCAGCTGGTACAGAAGAACGCCGAGCCCGTAAATGTCGGTCGCCGTGGTGATCGGTCGGCCCAAAACCTGCTCCGGGGCTGCGTTCTCGGGAGTCAGGATGCGCTCTTGCAGCCGCGTCACCGGCACCGTGTGCGAAAGGCTTTCCGGAGCCAATAGTTTCGCGATGCCAAAGTCCAGCAGCTTCGGCACACCGTCAGCGGTCACCAGAATATTTGCGGCCTTGATGTCCCGGTGAACCACGAGATTGCGATGGGCGAATTGCACCGCCGCGCAGATTTGCACGAACAGCTCAAGGCGTTCGCGGACGAATAGCGTGCGGCTGTCGCAATACGAGTCGACGGCCTCGCCGTCGACGTGCTCCATCACCAGATACGGGGTGCCGTCGTCGAGTTCGCCGCTGTCGATCAAACGTGCGATCGACGGGTGATCCAATGTCGCGAGGATATGCCGCTCGCTGTGCAGACGATTGCGCAGCCGCGGATGCAGCGCCGTGTGATGAAGCACTTTGACGGCCACGACCTGCCGGTATTGAGCGCCATCCCGCTCGCCGCGATAAACGGTGCTCATGCCGCCGTGTCCAAGGACGGACACGAGGCGATAGTGTCCCACTCGAGTGCCGATCAACCGATCCTGATGCTCGGCCAGCAACGACTCGGCCGCTGCGCTGATCGCGTTCAGCAGCGGGTCCGCCGTCTTCTCATCCGAGGCAAGCAACGATTCGACCGAGCGTTTAAGGTCTGTGTCACTGCCGCAGGAATTCGCGAGTCGACTCGCACGCTCAGGGAGCGGCACGTCGACCACCTCGTCGAAGAGCGACTGAATCCGTTGCCACCGATCACGAGAAATCATGGCGCCCGCTGACCTGCGATTTCGTTGAGCAGCCATGCGCGCGCCAGCCGAATGTCGCGATGAACCGTCGCCGCCGACGCGCCGCCCGCCGCCGCGATCTGATCGTAAGTCAGTCCCCCAAAGTAATGCAGTTCGATTGCCTGGGCCAATCTCGGCTCCATCTTTTGAAGCGCTTCGAGCGCTTCGTCGAGCGCAATCACGTCGATGCCGGCAACCGGCGGCATGGTGTCCTCTGTAACGGACTCGCGAATCCCGGGTCCGCGCTTGACGCGCGCGCGCGACTTCGCGTGGTCGACAAGCACCCGACGCATGAGGCGCGAGGCCAGGGCGAAAAAGTGCGCCCGGTCCTGCAGCGCAACATTGGCTTGGATCAGGCGCAAGAATGCTTCATGCACAACCGCCGTGGCCTGGAGGGTGTGGCCTCCGCGCTCTCCTTTCATATAGTTGCGCGCAAGGCGCCGCAGCTCGTCATAGACCAAAGGCGTCAAGCGCTCCAATGCCTGCGGATGACCCTCCCGCCAGTCGGTTAGCAGCTGGGTGAAGTTGGACGGGGCTGCCATTCGCTGTCGCCCGTCCTATTCAGGTATTCCCGTACTGACTTCACCGGGATTTGCAGCAAATGTACGGATGTCGCGTTGCACCATGAGGGAATTTTCAACTTATTGTCGCTTTATCGCCGAGACCGCCACTTTGGTGGTCCCCAACAACCAACGGAGAAGTCAAATGAAGGTAAGTCTAATCGCTTTATTCGCAGCCTGTGCAGTGTCCAGTGCCGCTTTCGCGGTCACGGACGACCCGGGCGTGAACCCGCCTCGCGTGGCGCTCGCCGATGATCCGGGCGTGAACCCGCCTCGCGTGGCGCTCGCCGATGATCCGGGCGTGAACCCGCCTCGCGTGGCGCTCGCCGATGATCCGGGCGTGAACCCGCCTCGCGTCGCGTGAGGCAGGAATCATGAACCGTCGCAAAGCAGTAGTCGTAGGCGTGGCTGCTTTTGCCATTGGAGCGGCATTTGCCGCACAGCCGGTCTCGGTACGGGCAGACAGGGGCAGCAGCGGGGTGATCGAGCGCCTGACTTGGACGCCCGGGACCAATGGTGTGATGGCTGCCTACGAGACAAATACGCTGCTGGTCGCGCCGCCACCGTAAACGAGAGGAGCCGCCGGCGGGCGGTCCCGCGGCGGTCGAGGCTCCCCTCACGGGGAGCCTCGACTGTGCGCGTCAGCTAAACTGGTGCGCTAACCACGACCAGGTGCGACGTGCCAGAAAGACATGCAACACAGGTAATCGTCATCGCCCACCGCGGCGCAAGCGGGGAGCGTCCCGAACATACGATTGCGAGCTATCAACGCGCCATCGAGCAGGGCGCAGACTATATCGAACCGGACCTGGTCATGACGCGGGACAGTGTGCTGGTGGCGCGCCACGAACCCGAGATCGGCGGCACGACGGATGTTGCGGACCATCCGGAGTTTGCGAGCCGGCGCCGCACGCAAGCCGTCGACGGCGAAACGATGGACGGCTGGTTTACCGAGGATTTCACGCTCGCCGAGATCAAGACTCTGCGCGCGCGCGAGCGGCTCCCGACGCTTCGACCCGCAAACACGGTGTTCGGCGGTCGATTCCAGGTGCCGACCTTCGATGAGATCATGCAGTTGGCCTTGGACACCAATCGCCGGCGCCCGGGCCGCCCCAAACTCGGCGTCTATCCGGAAACCAAGCATCCGGCACATTTCCGGTCCTTGGGGCTCCCTCAGGAGGGAGCCGTGCTGGAGACGCTGGGGCGTTACGGCTATGACGCGCCCGGCTCGCCGGTATTCATCCAATCATTCGATCCGCATAACTTGCAGCAATTGCGGGGCATGACGCGCTTGCCCCTCGTGCAGTTGCTCGAGCATGAGGTCGCCGATCTTGCGGGTATGGCGAAATACGCAGACGCCATCGGTATTGCCAAAGCGCTCGCGACTGGCGAAACCGTATCTGCCGCCCACGACGTGGGCATCGCGGTGCACGTCTGGACATTCAGGGCGGAGAACGAATTTTTGCCGGACGACCTCAAGTCAGGCGAGGATCCGGCCGCGCACGGTGATCTGCCCGCCGAAATCGAGCGCTATCTGGCGCGCGGTATCGACGGATTCTTCACCGATTTTCCCGCTGTGGGCGTGCGGGTGAGGGACGCGTTCGCCGCCCGATCGCGCTGATACGCGCCGCCGCCTCGGCTACATTTCCGCCGCCCACCCCGAACACCAGCCGCTCACCGACACCAGCTTGCCAGAAAACAAGCCGCAGGGCCGGTAATCGTTGCCGGCTTTACCTTGCAATTGCAGGCAATTCTCGCAGTTCGATCCGGGCACGAACTGCGGGTACTTCTTGCCGTTGACCTCGCTCGCCTTTTCCACGTAACCGAGCGCCACGGCGGCTGGGTCGTGGATATCGACCTTTTGGGTGGATTCGGCGCCGTGCAGCCGCTGCGTCGCCAGCCCGGCGACGGCTCCGAGTGCCAGAGTTTGTACGACGGCACGGCGGGATATCGGCGGCTGCCCCGACGGGGAGGGCGAAGGAGGTGTTTTTGACATGTCTTTAATATGCAGAAAAACCCCGGCGGAGTCACTGTCCGGGTCGCGCCGCCACCGTTGCCCGCCGCAAGGGTCGCATTTGCTATGCTCGCACCTTTGGATGTCCCGTGCTCCGAGTCTCCTTGCTGCTACGCCTGGCACAGGCCGCGTTCTTCGCGGCACTGATATTCACTTTCTACAGCGCAGTGATTCCGCCGAAACAAGCCGTGCAGCTCGTGCCCTGGGACAAAGCGGAACACTTCATCGCCTTCTACGCGCTGACCGGACTCGCGGTGGCGGCGTTTCCACGGCGTAATCTGTTTGTTCTGAGCGCGTTGTTGTCCGCATTCGGCGCATTCATCGAGTTCGTTCAGGGTCTCGATATCGTGCACCGAGACCGGGATTTCTGGGATTGGGTGGCGGATACCATCGCCATCATCGCTGCGCTTGCCCCCATGCTGCTCGTATGGTGGCGGGGCGTCGTCGCATCCGGTCAGAAAAACATCGACATGTAGATCTGGTAGACGGTGGCGTTGAACTGGTACAGGGGCTCATCGCCCGGCTGGTAACCGTTCGCGACACCGTAGTATTTGATGTCGCGGAAGTCCAAATAATGGAAGGCGATGCGGCTCACGTCGAACGTCACGGTGGCTCGTTTGAAGATCTTCCACCCATTGGGCAGGAAGGCGTAAGTCGCCTTTGCGCCGAGGGTGTAGTTGTCCTGCGCCGCCAAGTCCTGGTCTCGGGCTTCGAATCGGTACTCGCTCGCGTAGTCGAACAAGTCATTGTAGAAATTGGCGTGATTCTGCTTGTAGTAGCGGAACCGGCCTTCCAGGATCCAGATGTTGCTGATCGGATGGGTGTAGTCGAGCTCGTAGGTGTTGCCGACGATCGCCCAGGTGTCGCGGAAGTATCGAAACGACGCGGTGATGGCGGCGCGATAGGGTAGATAGTACTTGCCCTCCATCTGGACCGCCGTGCTGGTGCGCGTGTCGGGGTAGGTTTGGCTTGCGAGTGAATAGCCGGTTGGCGTGGCGGCGCGGAAGCGGACCGATCGATACGGATTGGCGAGATAGCCCTGATCGGTGATGACGTTGAAGTTCACCCCCCCGATGAAATTCTTGGTGAGGATCTGCGACAGATCGACGTCGTAGCTGCGGCTCTCGGCATGCCCGAGCCAGTCTATTACCGGTACGAAGGCCGTGCCATTGTTCTCGCCCACGGTGTCATTGGTGTTCGAGAAGGCGAGCGACAGGGTGGTCAGATCGCCGAACATGTCCTGTTTCAGCGAGAAGCTGCCGGTATCGGACTTGTAGTCGCGCTCGACCGAGTTGATGATCGAGGCCGTGTAGGTGGTCTTGTCGTGAACGTATTCGACCGTTGCGCTCTTTTGCTTGCGCTCGTCCTTGATCTGGCTCGCCTGGCTCAGCACGTCGATGGACGCACCGCTCACCTTGTCGACGAAGTAACTCGCCTCGACTGCGAAGTTTTCCGTGAATTTCTTGCGCACCAGCGCCGATTCGCCGGTGATGTCCATGCCGCCGCCCGAATACTTGCTGTAGAAGATGTCCGCCCGGTCATCGGGCAGGACGTCCGCGCAGGTAGCCCGGACCAGCAGGAGGGCGGTGAAGATCACCGCCCCCCGGCCGACGACACGCTTCGCGGACACCCTCATCATCAATTGCAGCCGCAACCGCCGCCGGCGCTGCCGCTCGCCCCCCGCGAACCCTCACGAGACTCGCGGATGTGATCCAGGTAGGCGGAAGAGATGGCGTCCCGATCCCAGGCCATGATGGGATCGGCCAGGCGATCCCGCTCATACGGCTTCACCCAGGGCTGGATGCTGCACGCGGAGCTCATGAGACCGGCGCCCGCGATCAGCGCGGCGCCCGCCCATCGAATGGAACGCTTAAGGGATGGCATGGCTACTCCCGAATCAATTGACGGATGCGATCCTGGTAATCGTTCTCGTCGCCCGGCTTGTAGCCGCGATGGATGTAGCGGATCTCGCCCTTGCGGTCGATGATCACCGAGCTCGGCATCTCATCCACGTGGTACGCCTTCGAGACCTGATTCGCCGGATCGAGCATCACGGGGAAGCTCACCGGTTTGCGCTCGAGCAGCGCTTTCACCGGCGGCGCCTCCTTGTCGACGTTCACGCCGATCAGCGTGAAGCCGGCGGGCTTGTACTTCTTGTACATCTGATCGAGGAGCGGCATCTCCTGCTGGCAGGGCCCGCACCAGGTCGCCCAAAAATTCACCATGACGACCTGGCCCTTGTACTGGGCGAGGGCCCCCTGGCTGCCGTCCAGCTCGGCGAGCGTGAACGCGGGAGCCGGGCCGGCGGCGTCGCCGGCAAAGGACGCGGAGGCGGCGACGATCGCCGTCATCGCACAGCGGGTGAGGAACTTTGCTTTAGCGCTTTGCATGAAAAATCTCCTGATACTGCTCATTAACCGGCTGACAGCTAGAAAAATGTCGTCAGCCCCAAGGTCCCTTCTATGTTGTGCACGTTCTTATCGACTCCGAACAGGCTGGACTCGAACACGTGATCTCTCACGTCCAAATGCAACGCGAGCCAATCGGTGATTAAAATCCGCGTGCCGACTCCAAAATTCAGCGCGAACTGGTCTTGTGCGGCGAATTTAACGTCGCCCATGCCGGCCGTGACATAGAGCGCCGTATTGAAGGCCCGTCCCCGTCCGAGAAACACCTCTCCGGGCAGGATGTTGTAGCCCACGTCCAAGTCGTAGTACGTGAACTGCCTCCCAGAGTTGCTGAGCACCGTAATCGCCGGGAATACCTCTTCGAGGCTGCTCTGGCCGGCTTTCGAGCGCGCCAGAAATCCCTCGAGGAAGAAATCCTCGGTCACGTGGTAGGCCGCCCGCACGCCGTAAACGGGATTGGTGCCAAAGTCCTCGATGCTGAGCGCTCCGAAATAAGCCCCCACCTCGAAATCCTTGGCCTTGATCCTGGGCGTCTTGATTTCGCGCCGCGTAACCTGCGGTTCCACGATGGTGGGTTCGGCGCCGGGATCCTCGACCGACACTTGCGCCGGCTTCTTGTCCCCGCGATGGAACCAGCCGCAGCCGGACAGCAGAGCCGCCGCTAAAAGAACACTGCAAAGCCGACTTTCCATTCTTCTAAATCCTCGTAAACGTTCAGATTGTTGAAGACCACGTAGTGACGCCAGTCCGCGCGCCACATGAAGCGGCGGGTGATGAACCCGCGGGCGCCGAGCGACACGTAGGCCATCTCGTTATTGCTCTCCAGGGGAGCCGGCGGAACCTTGTCCACGATGTGCTGGAAGCCCGTGCCGAGGCCGGCCGTGGGCGAAAACCATTTCCATTCGGGAATGAAGGTATGACGCAGGCCGATGGTCGCGACGACACGATTGTCGAGCGTGCCGAGCGCCTGCTGCAGCACGGCCTCGAGGTCGATGCTGTCCGTGAGTCCGAAATCGCCATACGCGGTCACCAAGTTCTGCCGGTTATACACGCCGTACCCCGCACCCACCTCCCATCGATGGCTGGCAAAGTCGGGGTAGGGTGGTATCGGCGCGGGCTCGCCGTCGGCGAGCTTGGTGATCGTAAGATCCTGACGCCGCGCCCAGCCTTCTTCGCCGTGCGGCGCGCGCACCTTGTACCAGTCGGTACGGCTGAAGAGCACCGTCACGATCTCGTCCCGGCCGATCACATAGACGACGGGATATCCCCGCCCCGGCCCCGAGTGCATCTCGAGGTAGGGCGCAGTCACCACCAATTGCAATAACGGCCGTTTCGCCGCCTCCGCGACACCTACGTGCAACGCCTGCAACAGCAGAAAGAGCCCAAGCAGACGTCGCATCAGTTCATACGCTTAAGGCTAAGTCAGTCCGCCGGAGCGACGAACGGATCGTTGTAGTACTGGCCGCCGATGTCCAACCATTCCGAAATCAACCGCATCTCCCCGATCGTCAAGAATCCCGTGTGATCGAGCACGGGATCATGGAAGCTCCCATCGAATATCCGCAAGAAGGCAGTCGATGCCGCTGAATCGCCGGCGGCCATGGGCGCCGCCAACATCACCGGCACCTGCGTCGGTGGCGGGCCCGGATTGGTGACCGTCAAGTCCTGCAGCACTCCCATATTAAGCGTGAGTTCATCATGAGAAAACAAGACTTCCTCATACGATTGCACGTGGGTCGCGTCCCCGTCCCCTCCCGTGACGCTCTCCGGAAGGCCGGTCAAGTCGAGCTGCCCGGCGGGGACCTGAACTTTATTCTGCGCACTGAGCGGGTTGTGACAGAGCGTGCAGGTTATCGGCGTGTTCGCAACGTTGTTGACGGTCGCGACGCGTGAAATGTCGTTCCAGAGGTTTTGAACGAACAACTGAGTCGGGTTCGAGGCCGGGTTGGCATAGTGGATCGTGATCCGGCACTGCGCGCTCCAGGGAGCGCAGCTTCCATTGGTCGGGGGTGCGCTCGGTATGCCCGTGGTGCCGCCATACGGGTAGCTAAAGAATTTCGTCCCCCCGACCACAGTCAGAACGTCGGGCTGCGGAGTCGTGATGGTGTCCGTCCAGATCGGCGCGTAGATGACATCGGTCGCGAGAATTTGCGAGCAGGGCTGGGTGTAAGGCACGGGAAGCGCGGCCAGCGCGCTGCCTTTCTCGCAGCTGATGCGTTCCAGCGTCTGCGCCATGGTCTCCCCAGCGTTGGCGAACAGCGCATTGTAGGTGCCGGGGAACGACTCGCCGGTGGTCGGGGCTCCCTGGTTGACGGCGACCGTCAAGCCGCTGCGGCCGTGCGAGGGAGTTTTCAAGTTGCCCGCCGTGTGGCAGCCGTTGCAGCTTTTGGTCTCACCCGGCATCACCTGCATCCAGCTCGTGTGCTGCGCGCTGATGCGTCGGCCATTCACGTCCAGAACATCGATGACGAAGGGAACCTGCGCCGGTACCTGGATCTGCACCGAGCCGTCCGGCTGGACGGGTGCGTATCCCAGGATTTCGCGCATGCCCATGCCGGCGGGTCCAAAATCGGCCTGATCGAGCTTGCGCACGGTCTTCGGCGGGATTTCGACGGCCTTTTCGATGCGTACGAAGCGCGCGGGGCGGGTATAGAAGCCCGCCTGGGAGGGGTTTGCCTGAGTCGCGATGTTCGGCTTCGCCGTGTCGACCCCGTCGTAGTCGTACACGCTCGAGATGTCGAAGATCCCCACCTGATTGTTGACCAGGGTCTCCTGGGCAGGGGTGGTCGGCGTGAAGTCCGGGATGTAGGTGGGCACCGGGGTGCGGGCCTGCAGAATGACGGGCTCGACCACTTCCATGCCCTGCTCGGCGGAGAGCAATGGACTCAAGGTGCCGGCGCCGAAATCGTAGATCCAGAGCGTGTACTGCGGCGGAGCCTGAATCACGTTGGTGCCGGTGGTGTTGGAGCTGTTGCAAACTTCCGTGGTCTTGGCGGTCGTTAGGATCAGGCAGGGCGCCCAGCTCACCAACATCCGGTTGGTACCGTCGTATAGAGGATATAGAGAGTAGAAGCGCCCGCCCGCGGACGGCATGTTCGCATCCGTGGTCACCCCGAGCGTGGTCGCCTCGGTTTGGCCCACCGCCGCCGCGGCGGTTCCCGAGGTCCCGGTGGAGGCGGCCGCGGTGGGAGAGCTCGGCTGATTGATCTCCACGAAATTGGCAGCGTCGATGAGCTCCAGGTCGCCGCCGAGCTGGGTCCCGAGCATCGGGCGAACGATCGCCAGGAGCTTTCCATCGGCACGCTGGCGTGCGCCTAAGAATTGAATCACGTTGTTGTTGGTGGCCGCGATATTGGCACCGGTCGCATGGCTGTTGGCGCCGTAATAGAGCTGTAAACCGCTGCCGTCCGGGTTGGTCACGTACAGGCTGATCTGATCCTGCCCGTTGGTCACCTCCCAGCGCGAGAAAACGATCTGCCCGTTCGCGAGCACGGAGGGCGCGAAGTCATGATTGGTGTTGAAGCTGATCTGATGCATGTCCGAGCCGTCGGCGTTCATGACATGCAACAAAAAAATGGCCTGCTGCTGATTGCTGGTTACCGCCTGGTATTGGGGACGCCCCTCATCGAGCAAGATCGCCTGGGTCGCGAGCTGGCGCGTGGAGGCGAACACGATTCGACCGTCGGGCAAATAATGGCCACCCACATCGTGGCCGCTGGTGATGCTGTCGTTGGTGAGCTGCGTGACCGTCTTGGCTTTCGCGTCGTACGCGTAAATCTTCCAGTTGGGTTGCTTCGGGTCGTCGTTCTTGAGCGTGGGGTCGAGCGGCAGGCGCAACGAGAACACGATCTTGGTGCCGTCCGCCGACACGTCCAGATCGCGCACCGCGCCCATCCCATTGGTGATCGGCAAGGTGACGTTGACCTCCGGGCTCGAGGCGCTCGCTGTCTCGCGAACGTATAGATCGCTCCCGGTGATCGAGGTGATGAGATCCTCGACGTTGATATCGGTCGGCGTCGCGGCCTTGTCCTTCTTGTTGGTGTTGGCGGCCAGCACCGGCTGCTTGATATAGGCCATCGGATAGTTGGTGATGCCGGGCGTCAGGGCTTGACCGCCGGCGACACCGGGCGCATTTCCGGTCGGCGCGCTTGAGCACGCGAACAGCAAGGCTGAGGACAGCGCGAGCGCCGCGGCCTTGATGATGCCGTGGTGCTTCGAGAAAGCGTGACCGAAGTCACGAACGCAGAAGTTGTTCATTGTCGTATACCTACCCTTGGTCTCGAGACCCAGATGCAGGTGAGGTTCGAGTCATTGAACTTAATGATCTCATAACTGCATCTTCGTTTGATGTGAACGCCCAATCTGTTAACGCACTCACAGAAGAACTTCGCCACATCCGTTTTCCTTGAACAATTAGGAGCGAAGTCTCGCAAATCGCGGCTCAGGATAAGTGTGCGTAGTTGGCTCTCGGTACTGTCGCGAATCACCGACGTCGTTCGAATGAGACATTATTTACGAGCTTCGATGGTGCTTATATTGGCGCCGGTCCAAAACACAACTCTGCGTAAGTGGATGTGAACATGATGCACGGGATGGAAAACTCAATGAGCGATATCAACCGTCGCGCGGCATTGCCGCGTCTCGTCAAGCTCGCGCTCGCCGCGACCACATGCACCGGCGCGCTCGCGCTGTTCGGTGGCAGCGCGAATGCGCAGCCGCCGACCACGAGTCAGGCGACGCGCATGTACAACCGCATCGCGGGCATACCGCCGAGCGCCGCGGAGCTCGCCAGCATGTTGCAGGCGCCGAATGCGACGGCTGCAGCGCTGATCGCGACCAACGACGCGAAGTTCTACAACGACACCATTCGCAACATGGCGGCGCCCTGGACCAACAGAGCTCAGTCGGTGTTCGTGCCGTTGAACGATTACACTGCGACCGTGATCGGAATGGTCCAGCACGACATACCGTTCAATACTATCCTGAGCGCCGACATTCTTTTCGTCGGCGACGGGACCTCCGGTGAGGGCGCCTACTCGCCGGACAACAACAACATGTACCAGACGCTCGACGACAACAACGTCGACTTGAGCGTGCATCTGAAGCAGACCACCCAATCCTCGGTCACCGGCATCCCCACGGCTGCCACGGCCGGTGTGATCACGACCCGGGGCGCCGCGAGCGCGTTCTTCGTGAACGGCACCAACCGTGCGATGTTCCGCTTCACCATGGTCAATCACCTCTGCAACGATCTGCCCACGGTGATGGATACCACCCGGCCGCCTGATCGCATCCGACAGGATGTGACCCGAAGTCCCGGCGGCGTCAGCACCTTGTTCTTGACCAACTGCGTCGGCTGCCACTCGGGGATGGATCCGATGGCCCAGGCGTTCTCGTACTACAACTTCTCGTATCCGGCGAGCGAAGTCGGCGCGACGGCCTGGCCGATCGGCCAGATCGTCTACACGGCCGGGCAGACGCAGCCCAAGTACCACATCAACAACACCAATTTCCCGCAAGGGTTCGTCACGCCGGATGACAGCTGGAACAATCGCTGGCGCACGGGACCGAATCAGGTGCTCGGCTGGAGCGCATCGCTGCCCGGATCCGGGAGCGGCGCGAAGTCCCTGGGTCAGGAGCTGGAGAACAGCGCGGCGTTCAACACCTGCCAGGTCACCCGAGTCTTCAAGACCGTGTGCTTCCGTGCTCCGGCGACCACCAACAACAACGGAACGAGCGACTTGAACGAAATCAACACGCTGGTCCAAACGTTCCAATCAAGCAACTACTCGCTGCGGCAGGTATTTGCGGCAGCCGCCGCCTACTGCATGGGAAATTGATCATGAAAGCAACACGCATAATCGGGATGTTCATCCTCGCGACCTCGCTCGGCCTCGCGGCTTGCGGCGGGGGCGGTGCCGGCAACTCGGCATTGCCCACGGTCGCTCCCACCAGCAGCGCCGATGCTTATACGGGTCCCGCGCCGGCGACGGCGGACGTACAGGCCTTCGAGGTCAATTTGTGGAACAACATCCGCGGGCAGAATCGCTGCGGCCAATGCCACAATGCGACCACCCCCGCGCAGATGCCGAACTTCGCGCGCAGCGACAATGTGAACCTGGCATACGCGCAGGCCAATACGATCGTCAATCTGTCGCAGCCCTCCACCTCGATCATGGTCGTGAAGGTCAGCGGCGGCCACAATTGCTGGCTTGCGGATCCGAGCGCCTGCGGCCAGATTTTGACCACGTGGATCAGCAACTGGGCGAATGCCACGGGCGCCTCGTCGGCGACGCAGGTCCAGCTGGTGGCGCCTCCGGTGCAAAACGCAGGGCAGAGCTTGAACTTCTCCTCCACGAATGCAGCGCAAGCCGCGTATGCAAGCACGATCTATACGTTGACGAGCAAATACTGCGTGAGGTGCCATTCCTCCACGGCAAGCCCGGCCAACGCGCAAACTCCGTACTTCGCGGATCCGAACATCGTGACTGCGTACCAGGCAGCGATCCCGAAAATCGACTTCACCGGCTGTCTGCCGTTCGTCGCGAGCGGAGCGGGCGCCTGCGGAACGAGCTCGCGCTTCTATCAACGGCTCTTTACCGACCTGCACAATTGTTGGGATGTGTGCTCCACCGATGCGGCACTCATGCTGGCGCAGATCCAGGCTTACGCCAAGGAAGCCACGCCCACGAACCTCGACCCGGCGCTGGTGGTGAGCAAGGCGGTGACCCTGACCCAGGGCACGGTGGCGAGCGGAGCCAATCGCTACGATGCCGATACCATCGCCAAGTACTTGTTCTCCGAAGGGGCCGGATCGACCATGGCGTATGACACCAGCGGCGTCGACCCCTCGGCGGATCTGACGCTGACCGGCCACTATCAGTTCGACGGCAGCTGGGGAGTCATTTTCCTCGCAGGCGGCGGCAAAGCGCAGGCGACCGTGCAGGCGAGCTCCAAGCTCAACACTCTCATTCAGGCGACGGGCGAATTCTCGATCGAGGCCTGGGTCGCCCCGGCGGTCGTGGCCACGAACCTGTCCGACATCGTCAGCTACTCCGGCGGTGATACCCTGCGCAACGTCACGCTCGCGCAGACCAACCAGGACTACGACTTCCCGCTGCGCAGCTCCAATTCGGATCTGAACGGCATGCCGAGACTGCAGACGCCGGATGCGACCATGGCACTGCAGGCCTCTCTGCAGCACGTCGTGTTGACCTACGACCCGGTCAACGGACGCCAGATCTTCGTGAACGGCGTGAATCAGAACATTCCCGATCCGCAGAAGGGCGGCACCATCTCGAACTGGGACTCGACTTTCGCGCTGGTTCTCGGCAGCGAGGTCTCGGGCGACAACGCCTTCCAGGGCGAGATCAAGTTCCTCGCGATCCACAGCCGCGCTCTGTCCGCCTCCCAGGTGCTGCAGAACTTCAATGCGGGCGTGGGGCAGCGCTACTACCTGCTGTTCAACATCTCGAACGTCCCCGGCGTCAACGTCAGCCAGGCCTACCTGATGTTCACGGTGAGCCAGTTCGACAACTACAGCTACCTGTTCTACAAGCCCACGTTCATCTCCTTGGATTCGACGGCGAAGCCGACCAACATCCCGGTCAGCGGCATGCGCATCGGCATCAACGGCACGATCCCGCTCGTAGGTCAGGCCTACATTCCGCTGAATACCGCGATAACGGCGGCGAATTACTCGGCAACCGCGGGCGACATCCTGTCGACTGTCGGCACCATCATCGGCCTCGAGAACGGCCCCTTGACGGATCAGTTCTTCCTGCAGTTCGACACGCTCGGCACCGCGCACGATGTGGTCGTGGAGGCGCAGCCGCAGCCGGCGACCCTCGCTTTGGGGCCCCCGGCCGCGGACTTCGGCGTGCGCACCTTCGCCCAGGTGAACTCCACGTTCTCGCAGCTCACCGGCGTACCCACCTCGAACTCCTCGGTGGTCAAGACCTATCAGAGCGTCCAGCAGCAGCTGCCGGCGATTAATACGCTCGAGGCGTACTCGGCCGCGAATCAGGTCGGCGTCGCGCAGCTGGCGGTTCAGTACTGCAACCAAGTGATGCTGAGCCCGAGCTTGCAGGCGAAGATCTTCGCCGGGGTGAATTTCAGCAGCCTGAGTTTGCCCGCGAGTGCGAGCTCGATCACGGGGCCCCTGACGGCACTTGCGGTCGGCAGCGCCAACGTTGGAACTGCGCAAGGGACCGCTGTGCAAACCGAACTCGGCAATCTCGTGACCAATCTGTGCAGCACCATACCCTGCAACAACTCGGCGCGCGTCAGTGCAGTGACCGTCGGCACCTGTGCCGCGGCACTCGGCAACGCCAACGTGCTGATCGATTAATTCGACCAATAGCTAAGGAATCGTAGAGGTTTCAAATATGCGCATTATTCGCAAGATCCCCAGGGGCCTCGGCCGCCATGAGCCGCTTCGTCACGCCGATCATCCGCGGCCCAAGACGCGCCGTGAGTTCATCGCCCAGGGGTTCATGACGGGCGGCGCCTCGGTGCTGCTCCCCTCGGTGTTCAGCCTGATGGCGAATCCGCGCATCGCGCAGGCCCAGCCGCCGCTCGTTGGAGATATTGCAACCGCGGTTCTGAACTGCGGTATCACGGCCGGCGCCGGAATGATTCCCTTCATCTGTTTCGACCTGTCGGGCGGCAGCAATATCGTCGGCTCGAACGTTCTTGGCGGCGGTCCGGGCGGTCAGCTCGACTTCTTGAGCGTCGCGGGCTACAGCAAGCAGGGGTTGCCTGGCTCCATGGTGCCCAACTCGAGCACCAAGAGCTTCGTCGACGCGAGCTTGGGACTTCGCTATCACTCCGACAGCGGGCAAATGCGCGGCATCAAGACGCGGTTCACCAACGCCGCTGCGGCCGCCAAGGTGACGGGAACGCTCATCCCCGCGCTCTCGCAGAACGATACCAACACCAATCCGCACAATCCGATGTACGGTATCTGGCAGGCGGGCGCGCGCGGCGCACTGCTCGATCTCATCGGTACCGACAGCTCGACCTCGGGCGGCAACTCCATGGCCCCTCCCGGCATGGTCAACGTGGCGGCTCAGCCGAGTGTGATCGACAACGGCACCGACACTGCCGGGCTCGTGAACACGGGTCAATTGAGCACTTTGTTGCCCAATCCACCGAACCCCCTGGCGACTCCAACCGACGTGACGCATGTTCTCGAATCCATGAAACGGATCAGCGATGCCAAGTACTCCGGCGTATCGGCGTACGCGGGTGCGATTCCGAACGGCGCCGCGCTGCAGACTGCCGCCATACAGGCTCAGACCTGCGCATACACCAAAGCCGCCTATTTGCTGAACCGATATCCGAGCCCGGGTGCGGTCGATCCGGACTCTGATCCGAACATCGTCGGCCCGAGTGGCATATTCCAGACGGCCGAGTATCAGGCGAGCAGCGACTTTCAGTCGACCGCCGCCGTCATGAAGCTCGTCATCGACGGCGACGCGGCCGCCGGCACCATCCAGCTCGGCGGCTTCGATTACCACACGGGCGATCGAGCGACCGGCGAGACACGCGATTTTTCCGCCGGTCAGTGCATCGGCGCCGTGCTTCAATACGCGGCCATCATGGGCAAGCCCGTGATGATCTACATATTCAGCGACGGGTCGCTCGCGAGCGACGGCACCATCGATGATTCGGTGGCCGGACGCGGCAAGGGCGTGTGGACGGCGGACAATGGCAGCGTCGCCGCCACGTATTTCCTGGTTTACGACCCGAAAGCCAAACCCACACCCGCTCAGTCGAACCCGGAGCTGAGTTTGCAGCTGGGGTACTTCAATCCCGACGGCTCGCAAATGACGACTTCGAGTCCGGCCGGCAACAACGTGCCGAACCTGGTGCAGACGGTCGTGCTCAATTACATGGCGCTGCACGGCACGTCGGCCGTGTCCAATTGGCCGAGCCTCTGGCCGAACACGCCGACCAACAACACCTTGGGTGCAGGCGCGGCCACGCTCGACCCGCTGATCATGTACCAGCCGCTCGCGAGCTTGGTGAACGGCAAGGTACCCGGCTGACGCAGCTTCGGTCCCGTTCCGGCCCGGTGCCCGAACGGGAACCCGAAGGGAGACCGGAAGGCGAACCCAAAAGGATTCCCGAATGGGTATCGCACCTCGGCGCGTACGAACTGTCTCAACGTAGAGACAGTCTCGTCGCATGATGTGACGAGACTTTCCGGCTCTTCGATGCGTTCGCCACCGAGTTTGGCACTGCGTGCGGCGAGAAACTTCCACGAATGTGCGCCACGTCATACTGATTACTCGGCAAAGCAAAGCCCCGCGCGTTGACACTTCGACATGCAGTATGCGATTTTGCATAAGGTCTGATCAGGGCAAACTCGTCGAAAGTCGAGGGCGCAAAGCTTCCGGTCTAGTCCGAGGAAACTCGAACCCAGGACGTGAACCTAGGACAGCGGGGTTACCAGCGTGATTGATTCGCAGCCGTGCCGTAATGCCGGCTTCTATCTGATTCGTCCACGAGCGATGCGGTAAGGGCATCGCCCCATGCGTAAAGTATTGGTTCTTTGCGGGGTGATGCTCGGCGCTTCCTGGGGTTGCCCGGCGTTTGCGGAGGCGCCCTCCCTGGTCGGGAAGGATGCGCCGGACTTCGTGCTGAAGACGAATGGCGGCGCCAATCTTCGCCTGTCGGAATTTCGCGGCCAGGTGGTGCTGGTGAATTTTTGGGCGCGCTGGGCCGGAGACACGCACCGGGAAATGCGAGCGCTCGACAAGATCAACACGACTTATCAGCGCGCAGGCCTGGTGGTGCTCGGCGTCTCCATCGACGAGGACTTGCGCCGCGCTCAGGAATTCGCCGATTCGATGAAGGTCTCGTACCCGATCATGTTCGATACCGGGTCGGATATCGGCCGTGATTATCTATTGGCCAAGATGCCGGTGACGCTGCTGGTCGATCGCTCGGGAGTGGTGCGTTTCGCCCACATCGGGTTCAAACGCGGCGACGATCGGATGTACCTAGAACAAATACGCGAGCTGCTTCGCGAGTAACGGACAGGTCTGATATGAATTTCACGTCCAGAGTTGGGTCGATCATTGCGGGCGCGGTGCTGCTCATCGGAGCATACGCGGCCAGTCCGGCGGCGGGCTCCGCCGACGCTGTGGCTCCCGCTGCCCCGGCATCCGCCTCCGCGGCGCCCGCGCCCGATGCAGTCGCGCCGACGCCTGCCGCCGCGGCGCCCCAACCGGCACCGGCGAACGGCGCAAGCCCTCCCGGGGCGTCTGGAGCCGCAACGCCCGCTGCTCCCGGCGCCGCGCCGAGCGACCCATCCGCCTCGGACTTCAAGACCCTGGATCAAGAAGTGCAGGGCATGAAAAAGGATGTGATCGACCTCAACAAGGATTTGTTCGTCCTCGAGGAGGAGTTGCTGTTCCCGGCGAATACCCAGGTCGCGGTGTACGTGTCGATGGACGTGGGCGCCTTCTTCGCGTTGGACTCGGTGACCCTCAAAATCGACAACAAAGAGGTCAAGAACTATCTGTACACCGCGCGCGAGGCGGATGCCTTGCTCAAGGGCGGCGTGCAGCAGCTGTATCTGGGCAACCTCAAGGTCGGCAAGCACGAACTCGTCGCCTTCTTCACCGGCAAGGGCCCGGTGGAGCGCGGCTATCGACGCGGCGCCACCCTCAACTTCGACAAGGGCGTGGGCGCCAAGTATCTCGAGCTCAAGATCTCCGACAAGGTCGCCAAGCATCAACCAGAATTCCTGATCAAAGATTGGGAGTGACGTGCGGGGTTTAAGAGTCAAGCTGCGCCCGATCGTTCTTGCGGGGCTCCTCTCGGCGCTGCCGCTGATCCCGGCCGCCGCGAAGAACGTGAAGCCGGACCCCGATGGGTTGCCGCCGCACGACGTGCGCGACCTTCACTACGGCGATGTGCTTTTCTACTTCTACCAGGATGACTACTTTGACTCGATCACCCGGCTGCTCGCTGCACAGCAGCTCGAGCGGCTCCCGCACACCGAGGGCGAGGCCGAGCTTTTGCTCGGCGGGCTCTACCTCTCGCTCGGCGAGCATGTCGAGGCCGGCAAGATCTTCGAGGCGCTGCTCGCGGGCAAGGCTTCCGAAGCCGTGCGCAACAAGGCGTGGTTCTACCTGGGCAAGGTCTGGTATCAGCGCGGCTATGTGAAGGAGTCCGAACGCGCACTGAAACAGGTGTCGGACAAGATTCAACCGCGCATCAGCGCCGAGCGCTACATGTTGCTCGCGCAATTGATGCTGCGCCAGGGCCGCTACGACGATGCGATCGCGGCCCTGCAATCCTGGCACGGAGCGCCGGATTGGACCGCGTATGCGCAATTCAACCTGGGCGTGGCGCTGGTTCGCAAGGAGCGCCTCCCCGAGGCGATCAAGTATCTGGATCGGGTGGGAAGGATGGAGACCAAGGACGAGGAGTTGCTGTCGCTCAGGGACAAGGCGAATCTCGCCCTGGGCTTTGCGTACCTGCAAGCGCAGCGTCCCGCCGACGCACGGCCGGTGCTCGAGCGCGTGCGCCTGGAGGGGCCCTTCTCGAGCATGGCGCTGCTCGGCGACGGCTGGGCGGATTCCTCGCTCGGCGAATTCAAGAAGGCGCTGATTCCCTGGACGGCGCTGCGAAAGCGCAATCTGCTCGACTCGGCCGTGCAGGAGGCGTACCTCACGGTGCCGTATGCCTACAATCAACTCGGCGCGCGCGGACAGGCGGCGGAGTACTACAGCTCCGCCATCGATTCCTTCGATGCGGAGCAAAGGCGCATCGACGAGTCCATCGAGCTCATCAGGAGCGGCGATCTTCTCGATCGGCTGCTGAACGACGACAAGAAAGACACCCTCACCTGGTATTGGCAGTTGAAGACCCTGCCCGACGCCCCGGAGTCGCGGTATCTGTACCATCTGCTCGCGACCAACGAGTTCCAGGAGGGGCTCAAGAATTATCGCGAGCTCAAGTTCATGAGCAAGAACCTAGACGACTGGCGCGAGGTTCTCGGCGCCTACGACAGCATGCTGGATACGCGTCAACGGGCCTATGACAAAGAGCTTCCCAAGGCGGATGCGGTGATGTCGGCAACGGACCTCGATGCACTGACGCAAAAGCGCGTCGACTTCGAATCCCGGCTCAACGCCATCGAGAAGTCCAACGACGTGGCTGCGCTCGGCACGCCGGAAGAGCAGCGCACCTGGGTCCGGCTCAGGCGCATCGAGGACTATCTCGCCATGCATCCCGACGATGCCGACCTCTCCGAGATGCGCGACAAGCTTCGTCTCATGAAAGGGGTCATGTACTGGCGGCTCTCGGAGAGCTTCAAGGCCCGGCTGTGGAACGAGCGCCGTTCCGTGAAGGAGCTGGAGGCCTCGCTGATCGAGACGCAAAAGCGCGCGGTGCTGGTCAAGCAGGCGCGCAGCGGCATGCCGGCGAATACGGGAGCCTTCGCCAACCGGGTCGGGGCGATGCGTGCCCGCATGGACGATCTGCAGGGGCGCTTGAATGCGCTGACCGACAAGCAAAGCCGCTATCTGCAGGACATCGCGATCGTGGAGCTGGGCCGGCAGAAACAGCGCATCGAGACCTATCAAGTCCAGGCGCGCTTCGAGCTGGCGGCGATCTACGACAAGACCGCGAACCCGAGCGAGAAGCCGGGCGCCGGCAAGCCGCCGAACGATCCGTCGAAGGTCCATCCATGAACCGCGCCAGAGCCGCGCTCGTCATCGGCGTTCTCGGGTGTCTCGCGTTCGCGACCCCGGGGCACGCGGACTCGAAGAAAAAGCCGCAGACGATCAAGGATCTCGACAGCCAGCAGGTCGACATCAGCCCGGATCCCCCGAAGGGTGTGGACAACACCAAGACCATGGACAGCTACAAGCGCTTTCTCGACTTGAACGCCGGCGATGCGGCGCTTCGCGAGGAGGCGATGCGCCGGTTGGGCGATCTGAACCTGGAAAGCTCGGAGTCGGAGCGCATCGAGCATGAGCTGGCGACCAATGAGGGGCTGCGGGCGACCGAGGCCATTCACCTCTATGCCGCCTTGCTGAAGACCTATCCCAATTACGAGCGCAACGACTCGGTGCTCTATCAGCTCGCGCGGGCCTACGAGCTCAACGCGCAGCCCGACAAGGCGCTCGCGACGCTCGACAAGCTGGTCGCGAGTTACCCCAAGAGCCATTACATCGACGAGGCGCAGTTCCGCCGCGGCGAGATTTTATTCTCGAACAAGGCTTATCCCGCGGCCCAAAGTGCCTACGAAGCGGTCATCAAGTTCGGATCCGTGTCGGGATTCTACAATCAGAGTCTCTACAAGCACGGCTGGTCGCTGTTCAAGCAGGGTGAGAGCGAGCGCAGTCTCGAGTCTTTCTCCCACGTGCTCGATTCAGTGCTGGTCTCGAAGAAGGACCCCAAGTCGCTGGTCGAGATCGACACCTTAAGCAAGCCGAACCGGGAGCTCGTGGAGGACACGTTCCGTGTCATGTCCATCACCTTCTCGTATCTCGACGGGCCGAAGTCCATCGACGAGTTCGTGAAGCACAAGACGCCCCGCCCGTATTACTACCTGCTCTATGCGCGCTTGGGCGACCTGTACATCGAGAAGGAGCGCTACACGGATGCCGCGGACAGCTACCGGGCCTTCGTTTCCCAGGACCGCAACAACGAGAAGGCCCCGCTGCTCGAGATGCAGGCCATCGAGGCCTACTCCAAGGGCGGATTCCCGGATCTCGTGCTGCAGGGGAAAAAGGAGTTCGTCGAGAACTACAGTTATGGCACTGCGTTCTGGGCCGGCAGACAGCCGAAGGACGAGCCGAAGGTGGTGGCCGAGCTCAAGACCAATCTGAAGGACGTGGCCCAGTTTTATCATGCTCAGGCGCAGCGCACCAAGAGCGTGGCGGATTATCAGGAGGCGGCGAAGTGGTATCGCAGCTACCTGACCTCCTTCCCCGACGATCCGGAGTCCGCAGTCACCAATTTCCTGCTCGCCGATACCCTGTACGAGAGCAAGCAATACCTGGATGCCGCGCAGCAGTACGAGAATACCGCGTACTCCTACGGCACACACCAGAAGGCCGCGGATGCGGGCTACGCCGCGCTGGTCGCTTACGGCAAGGAGGAGGAGGGCTCCTCGGGCGATGCCAAGGCGAAGATTCACACCAAGGAAGTCGACAGCTCGTTGAAGTTCGCGCAGGCCTTTCCGACGCACCCGGAAGTGCCGCAGGTGCTGACGCGGGCGGCAACCGATCTGTACGCTGCCAAGGACTATGCCCGTGCCACCGCTGCCGCGCAGACCTTGCTGGCGCGCCAGCCGCCGGTCGACGCCGGCAAGCAGCGCGTTGCCTATACAGTGATTGCCAATGCGAACTTCGAACAAGGCCATTTCGACAAGGCTGAAGCGAGCTATGCGAGTGCGCAGGGGCTGATGGCGGCCAACGATCCGGAACGACCGGCCATCGTCGAGCGACTGGCCGCTTCCATCTACAAACAAGGCGAGCAGAAGAACCAGGCGGGCGACAGTGCCGGGGCGGTCGACGACTTCCTCCGGGTCTCGAAGATGGCGCCCACCTCGAAGGTGCGCGCCAACGCGGATTTCGACGCGGGAGCGCTGCTCATCACCCAGAAACAATGGGACCGGGCCATCGTCGTGCTCGAGGACTTCCGCCGCAATTTCCCGCAGAGCCCGCTGCAGGCGGATGTGACGCGCAAGCTCGCGGTGGCGTATTCGGAATCGAACCATCCGGGTCAGGCCGCTGTCGAGTTTGAAATGATTGCCCAATCGCCCACCGAGACCGCGGAAGTTCAACGGGAAGCGACCCTGCAGGCGGCCGGGCTGTATGACAAGGCAGGCAACAGCGCGAAATCGCGCGCCATGCTCGAGGCGTTCGTGAAGCATTTCCCGCAGCCCTTGAACCCCGCCATGGAAGCACGCAACAAGCTGTCCGTGATCGCTCAGAAGTCGGGCGACTACACGGCCCGCGACTATTGGCTCAAGGAGATCATCAACGCCGACCGGGCCGCGGGTGCAGCGCGCACGGATCGCAGCAAGGCGCTAGCGGCCAAGGCGACCTTGACGCTGGCGGAGCCCGCGCGCGAGGAATTCATGCGAGTCAAGCTGGTCACACCGCTCAAGAAGTCTTTGGCTGAGAAGCGCAAAGCCATGGAGGCGGCGCTCAAAGCCTATACCCAGGCCGCCGACTACCAGGTCGCGGAGGTGACGACGGCGGCCACTTTCGAGAGTGCCGAGCTTTATCGCCAATTGGGCAAGGATCTGATGAGTTCCGAGCGCCCGAAGGGGCTGTCGAAGGACGAATTGGAGCAATACAACGTGTTGCTCGAGGAGCAGGCCTTCCCGTTCGAGGAGAAGGCGATTCAACTGCACCAGGTGAATACCGTGCGAACCAAGGACGGGACCTACGATGAGTGGGTCCAGAAGAGTTTCGCAGCATTGGCACAACTTAACCCGGGGCGTTACGCCAAGGTGGAAATCGGTGAGCAGCAAGTCGATTCGATTCGTTAGCGCGGCGGCGGCGCTGGCGCTGATCGCCGGCTGCCACAGCTCGCCGCCGCCGCGGCCCGCACCTGTGTCGGGCCCGTCAGCGGCGTCGAACCCGGCACCGGCGTCGAGCCCCGCGCCGTCCGGTGCCGCAGCCCCCGCTGCGCCCGGAGGGACAGCCTCCCGCGCCGCTGCGCCAGTCCCTGCGCCCCCGGC
>Ga0187863_10000400_pt1 | contig 37451 bp, 25 predicted proteins | sample June2016WEW_11_1_FD_132975 | JGI IMG/M metagenome (GOLD analysis project Ga0187863, IMG submission 132975) | Peatland microbial communities from SPRUCE experiment site at the Marcell Experimental Forest, Minnesota, USA - June2016WEW_11_10 | ecosystem: Environmental > Terrestrial > Soil >...
AGCAAGAAGACGGTCAGTATGATGGCTACGTTCAACGCGTAATCTCCTTCACACGGCCTCGACGAGTCGAGACAACTGTTTCGCAGTGGCTTCCCCGGAGTGATGAGCTTCGACCCAGGCTCTTCCGTTCTCCGCAATCTTGCGGAGGCCTTCCGAGTCGGCGAGCACGTCTTTCAGGCGGTCTTTCAAGAAGACGTCCATATCCCAGTAGTGTTTTCCGGAGGCGATGGGCACGCCCTCGACGCCATGGGCGGTGCTGATGAGGGTTCTTCCCGCCGCGAGGGATGTAAGCGTCTTGAGCTTAATACCGCCGGTGCTTTTTTGAATGTTCAGCGCCAGGCGACCCTGACGATACACGGCTGCGTCGTCGCCGACGGTGCCGGTATAGGTGACTCCCGGCGCCTCGATGGCCTTTCCATACAGCGCCCCGGCGAAGGTGATGGCTGCATCAGGATCGACGGAGAGGATTTTTGGCCAATTGTTGCTCAGGAAGGACTGGAGATCGGACCAGCGCCTGTAATCCAACGTGCCGATGTGAATGAAGTGACGCGGCTGGCCTTCACTGGTTGCGATCGAACGGTACCGTTCAAGGGGAATAGAGACGGACAAAACATGGTTCCGGGTGCCGTAGAGCATCGCCAGCCGGTCGGCATCGGACTGTGTAATTGCCCATACCGCGTCGGCCTGAGCGAGAGAATCGCGCTCGAAGCGGCAGTAGCGCTCGGTGTCGAATTTCACGGCAATGCGCGATGGATATTTGGTTCGAGCCAACTGCTCGCGGCGGACATCGTGCATCACGTTGTGTGTGCGGATGACAATTTTGGCTGCGGGCACTGTTTCACGAATCAGAGAGATGTATCCGGCCATTGAGACATCGTTGATGACTACGATTTTGGGTCGCCAATCGCAGAGAGCCTCTTTAATACCGGCCATCGAATCCCTGGTATAGAGGCGTTCCGAAGAAGGGGGAATTCGGCTCATGAGTCCACGGATAAACCTCATCACGAAGGAGCCGCCGCTTACGCGGAAGTAGCGAGATTCGCAGGCTGTGACGGCGGAGGGCGTCTGCTGACCATAGAGGAATGTGACCACGCCCAGGCTCAATTTGCTGTCGAGAATGGCTTGAATATCGCTGGCCATTGCCATGCGGTGGCCATCCGTTTGTTCGAACGGAGTGACTGGGCAAAGCACTGCGATATCGACCATAGCTTAACGCTCCTTCAGATCCGTTTGGAACTAGACTGCTTCAAGCTCAATGTCAGCCGCGGCGATGCGGATCGAATGCTGAATTGCCGGAATGGCGATGGTGATGACTCTTGATCCCGCATCCGTGAGCAGAGTGCCTTCGAGCCCGGCGAGAACGCCACTCCGCACTCTTACTCGTTGACCGCGGCACAGCACGCCGGGAACCGCGGATGCATCGACACTGCTTTCACTCAGTCGGCGCAAGTACTCGATGTGATCCTCGGGGATGGTAGGGAAGACACCGCCGAATCTCACGAATGAATGCACTCCCGCCGTCTCAACTGTACGCAGCCGCAAGCGGCTGGTGAGCGCGATTTTGACAAAGACATATCCGGGAATCAGCGGCGTGGAAACGATTTTTGTTCTGTCGCTCCATTGACGTTTTCTTCGAGTGCACGGAAGGAACGCATCTACTCCCTTGTTGGCGAGACGCATCTGGACCTGAATTTCGCTGCCGACGTGCGCCTGGACGGCATACCAGCAGGGCTCGGCGTGCTGCGGATCCTCGGTCAGATACGGCCTCGCCGGATCTGCGCATTTTGGACGAAGCTTCGCCATTTGAGCCACAGGTGTGCCTCCTCTCAAAGAAATTCGTCGGCAAAATTGACTGCGAAAGGCCCAATGGGCGCTTCGGGGGAGCGCAGTTCCGAAACAAACCTAGATTCGGCGGTACAGACTGCTGGGAACAGGACATGACCAGTTATTGAGAACGGCACCCATGATCCTGACTCCCTGGGATTGAAGTGACTGAGCGACTGTATCCGCATCTCGACGAAGCGTGATGTTTGCCTCGATCATCAGGACAACAGCACCTGCTAATTCAGCGAGGGTTAAGGCGTCTTCTGAATGCAGCAGGGCGGCAGTATCGATCAAAAGATATTGGAAGATGCCGGCGAGGGCATCAAGATGTTTCTGGATCTGAACCAACGGGAGGAAGCGGCCCTGATCGTCGCGAAAGACCCAATCCCCAGCGAGCCAGAGATTGTCTTCGATCGGGACGCAGTGTTCGCGCGAGAAAGTTCCTCTGCCGTTGGACTGGGGGACGCGATCTGGAAAATAGAAAGATGTAAGGTTTTTCTCTGCGAAGTTGCCATCGAGAACGCAGACATGGCCTGCATTCTGGCGCGCAAGCAAGCGGGCGGCACGCGCACAAGTGAAACCGCTTGCTGCGCTATTGCTGATGGATGCGAACGCAAGCCGCCGAGGAGCATCTGCGCGTGGCGAGAGAAAGACCCGATTTACGAGCAGCTGCAACTCCTTGGTGTGCTTGTCGAGCAAGGTCGGGCGAGGAGTTGCTTGTTCCTCGACCGCTTTTGCGGCCGGAGCAGATTTTGGCGGAGCATAGCCCTTTTCGGCGAGATCGAGCAAGTTGTAGCTAGCACTCATGGTCGGGAATTCCTCCTGGCATCTCGGGTGCGGCTTCAGTTGCTGATTCGCCGGTTGGGGTTGGGATTGTTTGCTTCAAGGGCCGCCAGCACCGGCGTGCCCAGGTAAAGGACAATTTCCTCCGGAGTCCGGAAGGACGGATCGAGCCGGTCAATCGTGAACGCGACCGGGACGCTGATCGTGAACCCGACGAGAAGCATAAGAAGCAGGGAGCGAGCGGGCGAGCGGACCGGAATCCGGGGCACCGACGGCTGTTCCGCAATGGCGATGTTCACGATGCCGAGGCGGTCGAGAGCATCATTCATGCGGGCTTCTTCGCGCTTGCGGACATAGAGGAGATAGTTGTCTTCCTGCAGCCGCGCGTCGCGCACGAGATCCTGCTCGGTTTGTGCTTCCTGCGCAATATGTTCGGCGGCCAGGCGATATTTGCCGGCGATGGTGGAAGCGGTTCGTTCGCGGGCCTTGGTCGCGTCGAGATTGGAGCTCGATTTTGCGATTTCCTGTGTTAGCCAATCGAAGGACGGATTGCGATCGGTGGTTTGGTGCACGACTTGTGCGTGCTGGGCTGCTGCGACCGCTCCCTGGGCGGCGGCGATTTGCGCCTCTGTTTCACGCACCAGCGCGTACTCAGGGGAGAATTTGGTGAGTTGTTCGATATGTTTCAGCTGCAGGTTGAGAAGCGTCGACTGCATGCCGGTGACTGACTGCTCATTCTGCGAAGTAGTTTCGGAACTCTCCACGCGCTGCGGGGTGCGATCCAAAAGGTCCTGGAGGGCCTGAATGCGCTTCTGTTCCTCGGCTACTGATTGCTTTGCCTGGTTCGCGTCGGCCTCGAACTCAAACGATCTCTGCAGGATCATATCGCGCTCGGTTTGGGGGGCGACGACACCATTCTCGCGATTGAAATCGATCAGCCGTTTCTGTGCCCGATCGAGGCCGGCCTGGTATTGAGCGGCCAGTTTCTCGAAGAATGGGAACTCGCCATTGGCCCGGCGCATTTCCATGTGCTTAGCGAGGTATGCATTGGAGAGAGACTCGAGCACGCGATAGGCGGATTGCGGGTCGCGCGCCTCATAGCGAACGGCGATTACATCGGATTTGCGAATGGGCTCGATTTTCAAGTCCTTCCCGAGCGTGTAGACAGCCTTGGCCAGCCGCATATCCGGCGAGCCAGGCGAGAAGAAGCGAGGCATGGTTGAATTCGCAAGGTTGGTGGAGGCCGCCACATCGCGGAGCAGGTCGCGGCTGTTGAGCAGCTCAACCTCAGAGTTCAAGTCCTCTTCGCTCACCTGGTCAGAGCCCATATCGGCATTGCCGTTGGCCGAGGGCGTGATGACGGTGTCGGCGCGCTGCCGATGCACGAGGATTTTCATCTGGGCTTCATAGGTTGGAGTCCAGAGTCCGAAGGCGAACATGGCTAGCATGGCCAGCACAAACACGGCGAGGAAGACGTACTTCTGGCGATAAACGATTTCCACGATCTCGCGAACGCTGAAAATCCTTGAAGGTGGCCGGGGCAGTGAACGCTGTGCATTCATGGTTGCGCCTCCTCAATAGCTCAGTGGGTCCAGAAAGACGTTTGTGTTCGGAATAAACGGCTTGAGCTTCCCGTATTGACTCTTTGGTACATAAAGCATGTCGCCTGGATGCATGTACACATCCGAGGTCATCTCACGGGCAGCAAGCAGTTTTTTCACATTGACGACGGTGGGCTGATACTGGGCCTCGGCCAATCGGCGATAGAGAATCACGTTGGAGGTCTTGGCTACATCGGTAAAGCCGCCAGCAATCGTAAGTGCCTGTAAGACCGTAGTTTCCGACTGCAGATCGTATTTGCCGGGTTTCACTACTTGGCCGGTCGCGATGAAGTACGGTCTTTCAATGTCAGTCGCCTTTAGCGAAATGGCCACATGCGGGTTGTTCAGGATAGAGCGGTAGGCAGTGTTAATTGATGTCGCCAATTCTGACAGCGTCGAGCCGGCTGCCTGGATGGTATCGGCGGCTTTCAAGCTGATAAGTCCATCGGGAGAAACTGTAAGAGTTTGATTGAACTCAGGGCAGAGATCAAAGACAAGATCAATGGAATCGCCTTTGCGAAGGTGATATACGCCACCTCTTACTACGAGCGTAGGATCCGTCGACACGGTGGCGGAGGCTGCGCTCGCATTGGCCGCGACCGGCATCAGGCCTGATTGTTGCGCCTTTGCAAACGATGGGCACAAAGCTAGTAGAAGACAGATATGCGGAGCAAATTCCAGTCGTCTGAAATTCACAGTGCCCTCCTCGGAATGCGGCTGCGGGTATTGCAGGGGGAGTGTCGAGCCGGTCGCTTTGGGACGAGACAACGTGAGTGTGACTGGAATGAAGACTGCGCACAACGGCAGAAACTATGGGAGAGCTATAGCAACTTCTAGCTATAGAGACGCAATACTTCTCGCCCTCTCCTCTCGCCACGTGGGTGTAATTGAACTGCGAGGGGAGTTATCGCGAAGTGCCTTTTATCCTGTGCAAGACCGGAACGGTATCGCCATTACTCATGGCGCAAAAGTAACTCAGGGCAACCATAATAGTAAGCGTGTCCGGAATTCCGTTTACTTTTGATCCCGCGCGTGTTCCCTTGGAGTTCATATCGATGCTGAATTGTACGGATTTTGCTCGATGAATGCCTTGGGTCGCTGCGCTAAGACCCCCTAAAGTCAGGGCGCAGCTTGGGAAAGTTTGAGTCCGTCTGCTCTTTGTAAAGTTGTGGGACCAAGATACTAATGCGCACGTGAAGCTTGAGAGCCTTACCTTACGTGCGCCCTCCCCTCTGACGGGAGAGAACCGTCACCGACAAGTGCCCAAGGGAGAACCTTCAAATGAAGCAGCCCAATACTAGTCGCATACGTGTAGCCGTCGCTGATCCGTCTCCGGTAGTTCTCTCGGGATTCGCAAGAATTCTTGAATCGGCCGACAAGATTGAGCTGGTCGGATCTGCAGCCAGTTTGCAACTCCTGGAGCAATTACTCCAGCAGAACCGTCCGCATGTGACCATTATCGATTGGGCGCTGCTGCGGGGGGATATGGATAGGACCCCCTATTTCATAAAGGACATCAGCACTTCAACGAGGGTGCTGATCAGCGGCATGGCCGGGCATCTTCGCGACTGGAAGCTTGCGTTTGAGTTCGGAGCGAAAGGTGTACTGAGCCGGCGGAGTTCTTCTGAGGAAGTGCGTAAGGCGATCTACAAGGTTGCGACTGGCGGGATCTGGATCAAGAAAAGATTTGCGGATGCCCTGCTGCAGGCAACGTTCACTGAAAGCAGTGCCGATGGGTCGGTGGATAACCGCATCAGGAGCCTGACCCCCCGTGAGCGGCAAGTTGTGGAATGTGTTTGCCGAGGAATGAAGAGCAAGGAGGTTGCCGCTTCTCTTCAGATTTCAGAGAACACGGTCTCCCACCACCTCAGCTCGGTGTTCTCGAAGTTGAATGTAAAAGATCGGGTGGGCCTTGTGAACTTTGCTTACTGGAACGAACTGCATGTGACGCGGAGCGTAATGGTGAAGCAATTTCGCGAACCGAATTCCCTCGGAAAGACGCGAGGCCTTGTGCCCCAGGTTTCCGCTACCGATCGCCAACTCTCTTCCTGACACAAGCATTTCCGCGGAGGTCCAGCAATGTCTTCCGGAAAAAGCATCACTCCGTCCCCGCGCGATGGTCTGCATTCTGGGAGGGCGATTGCAGCCGGATTGGTCCCCATTTTTTTGTGTTTAAGTGCGTGGATCGTTGGCGGCGAAGTAGGCGCCGAAGGGACCGTGCCACCGACATTGGCGATGGCAGCGGTTGGAGAGCCCCGCATCTCCCCGTGCAACTGGACATTGCCTGAATTCGGAACAACGCACAGTGGGCTGTCGCGCCGAGCGGAACTGCCGCTCTCCGATCAGGAGAATCGGGGTAAGTGGGTACTCGATTCCTCGCTGAGCGACGAGTTCAATGGCGCGGCCCTTGATCTTTCGCGATGGCTGCCTGGAATCGACGGATGGGCGGGCCGACCGCCGGCCCTCTTTATCCCCGAGAATGTGAGCGAGGGCAGCGGCATGCTGAGCCTGAAGATGGCGCATCAGCACGTCTCTGCGAAGTTTCTTAAGGCCGGCTATCGAGACTACACAACTGCGGCAGTGCAGAGCCGGAAACCGGTGCTCTATGGCTATTTCGAGATCAGAGCGAAGATCATGCCCTCCGCCGGATCGAGCGCGTTCTGGCTGGCTGCGGAGACACCTCAGAACTGGAACGAGATCGATGTGTTTGAAATGGCGGGGAGAGCTCCGGGGAATCCGCACAAAGTCTTTATGGACGCCCATGTTTTCCGCCGCAATGGGAAGACGGCGGACATGTCCCTACCGGGTGTGATGGCGACGGCAGAAAACATGTCTGACGATTTTCACGTGTACGGCCTCGACTGGAGCGCTTCGTCGATCGAGGTGTATGTGGATGGACGCCGGGTGAGGCATATTTGCAATACAAGTTGGCACATGCCATTAAAGGTTATTTTGGACGCGGAAACCCAGGGAAAATGGTGGGGGCTTCCCTCATTCCGCGACCTGCCCTCTACCTTTCAGGTGGACTATATTCGCGTGTGGCAACACAGGACCGCAGGGATGTAAGGATGTCTGCAAGGAAACTAATGGTTTGATTCGTGACGACGCGCACTGTCGGCTGTGAATCGTAGATAGAAGAATCGATATAGTTGGTAAACAGCTAATCCACGTGGACAAAGAACGGCTGTACTTGTGGTGCGGATACCCGGACGATGTGGCCGATGAGGCAGCTCGCGACGGCTGCGCGTTGATTCTGAATGAGGACGAGCGAGCGCGTTGGAAGGCGTTTCGGTTTGAGAAGCATCGCCGTGAGTACCTGACTAGCTGCGCTCTCGCGCGTTTTGCTCTGTCGCAATATCATTCGCTTGCGCCTGAGGCATGGCGCTTTCAAGTCAACGCCTACGGTAAGCCAAGTCCTGATCCGGAATGCGGCCTTCGATTCAATTTGTCGAATTCCCCTGGCCTGGTGGTCTGTTTGATCGCGCATGGGAACGAGGTGGGAGTCGATCTGGAGCCCTATGAACGCGCGGAAGAGATCGCGCGGCTTTCGGAGACGGTGTTCTCGCCGCTAGAGCTTGCACAGCTTGAAGAATTACACGGGAGCGAGAAAACGGACTGGGCATTGTCGCTCTGGACGCTGAAGGAAGCGTACCTGAAGGCACGAGGCACAGGGTTATCGCTGCCGTTAAACAAGTTTTCATTTCTGTTCGGAGGCGCGGCCGGGATCCGGCTGGAATTGGACTCGTGCCTTGAAGATCGGGCTGAACGCTGGCGTTTTTGCCTGTTGGACCGCGCCGGACACCGCATTGCCATCGCGGTCGATCGCGCCGATGCATCCGATCTGCAGTTCTTCGAGACGCGGCCACCTCTGGCTGCGGCTATTCGCATTGCACGCGGGAGGGAAGTTTGGTATCCGCTGCAACCGACGGGCCTAGATTCGACAGATTCCCCAGCACAAGTACGGAGAACGTGAAGATGGGTCTCATTGCTACCAAGTCCGAATCCGTTTTGGCTCCGGTGATTCTCGCTGATTCGCAGCGTATGGAAAACATTGCGGGCGAGCTGGCGCGGTGCGAGTACACCCTCTCCAATTGTTCGAAACGGCTGGGCGTATTTCCACGCCTCGGCGTGAATTTCTGGCCAGCCCTCCGGCGCAAATGGGTGCCAGAAAAGCACGACGGAGTCGATACGCTGCTGGAGCTCTTCATCGACGGAAATGACGTGCCGGTGGATCGCTTGAAGCAGCATGTGTCTGTCGCTTTTGTTGATGCGATTCTTGAAACTCGTCTCGCAGAGAAGGATGGGGCGATGCTGCGTTCGAAACTCTGCCTCTTCCCGTGCTACGGGAAATACATCGTGACTGACCAGGCGTGCAAGAACACAGATATCAATCAAGTGATGTGGCTTTGGGGAGAGAGTTTCATTCTTAGTGGGCTGGTGAAGCGTGTTCCACGAAGGCGCGCCATCGATCTTGGGACAGGCTCCGGCGTGCATGCGATTTTAGCGAGCGACCATTGCGAGAGTGCCGTCAGCGTCGATATCAATCCGCGGGCGCTGGAGTTCGCGCGGTTCAATGCGGCATTGAATGGGAGAAGAAATATCGAGTTTGTGCTGAGCGATCTTTTCCATTCCATTGATGGGACGTGCGACTTGCTGCTTGCAAATCCGCCTTATCTGCCCGATGGCGGCGCGCAAGCGGGAGACAACTTCTGGAGCGGAGGCATCGAAGGCACCCATCTTCTGCGGAGGATTGTGCAGGCTCTTCCGGTTAGGCTGGAGCGTGAAGGAACGGCCCATATTATCGCCCTTTATCCGCTTCCTGCCGGCACGTCGCTCAAGAGCCATTTTGATTCATGGCTGGGCGGTGCTCTTGAGCAATACGAAGTGTTGGATCATACGTGGCCCGTTCCGCACTACCAGGACGTGCTTTCGGAGAAGCCATTTGAAGGAGACAAATCCGCGTGGCGCTTCGGGGTGGTGAGCCTGCGACGAACGGAGAACGGAGCAGGCCGGTGGAGGGACGCCGGCGGCGACGGGATGTTTTTTCGCGAGGATGGGAGTTGCTGCGTGGTTGCCGACCACGACAAAGTTTGACCTGGCAGCATCGAATTCGCTCTACACCAATTGGAGAACCGCCCAGGGTTCAGGACGGAAGAATCGTCCTTAGCTTATCTGCAAAATTTTGGACATAGGGTTCATAGAGTATGGATATGTGTGCGCTGAGGATGTCATGGATATCCAGGCCGCCCACCGCATATTGTCCCCATCCCAGTGTTGGATGTTCGCGCCTGCCGAGAATCTCCCCGCGGTCTGTCGCCTTGAAGAGTGTAATCTTCCCTGGATAGGACCTGAAGCTGTACCGTTGGAGGGCTCGTATGTGAGCTTCCTCGGCCTGAAAGTAATGGAGCCGAAGTGGGACGCGCCTACCCGCGAGTTGATAACCGGCACATTCCGCGATCCGAATGCGACGAATCAGCATTATTCTCCAGTATGCCGCCTTTCCCGAGAGTACCCGCCCAAAGTAGGTCAAACGACCGTTGCGCAGCCTTGTCAAGAATGCATGGACCTTTGTCCTGGTTTTCAAAGGTTCATCGCTTCCTGGAACACCAGCGTCGATGAGCATGAGCAATCTTGGCTCCGCACCCTGCGCACTCAGCTGTCTGGCCATCTCAAAGGCGATGTGCCCGCCCAACGATGCGCCGAGGAGAAGATAAGGGCCGTTGGGACGAAAAGCTCGGAGCTCCTTTACGTAGATGGACGCCAGTTCTTCAAGGGTGATCTCGTGAACCTCCCCTAGGACGAGGGGGGATTGGAAGGCGTAAAAAGGCTGATTGGGTCCGAGGGCATTGGACAGCGGCTGATAGAAAAGAACATCTCCTCCGATGGCGTGGACACAGAACAGGGGAATGCGCGAGCCTTTCGTCTGAATAGGCACCAGCGTCGACCCGATTCTCGGTTCCTCACCGGTCGTCTGCTTCTTTCTGGCGATCACCTCGGCGAGGTGGCGCACGGTGCGCGCTTCAAAGAGGACAGCGAGGTCGAGGTCGACCTGATATTTCTTCTTGATCTTGGCAAAGAGGCGGACACCGATCAGTGAATGGCCACCGAGTTCGAAAAAGTCATCATCAAGACTTGCGTGTTCGACGCCGAGCAGATCCTGCCACCAAGCGGCTAGAGTTCCGTCGATGCCCTCACCGCCTGATCCAAGATTGGGGGCGACGGATGGAGTGGACCGCGGTGATGTCGATGCTCTGGCGGTGTCCACTTCATCGATATGCCCGGCGACGACAACCAGCGCGGGCGGAGTATTGGTGTGCAGAATGTGCACCAGGGCGCGAACGGCTTCTTGCGGGGGAATTCCAGGCTTATTGACGATCTCGATTGGCTGCTCTCCGCCGCTGACCCCGGCCTGGCGGAGGCCGTGTGCGTCGGCAGCCTCGACGGCATCCTTGATCCGGCGCATGGCAAAGCCTTCGATCTCTGCCAACACCTGGTCGTGCTCATCGAAGAGGGTAATGTCGAAGGTTTCGACTTCTCCATGAAGTACGTTCTCCCGCCGGGCGCGCTTGTGACTGTACATCCGGGAAGGAAATGGGCGGTAGACGCAAATTCTCTTGTAGGAGATCGGGAGGTGGAGATCGGCGGAGGACTCGTAGCCGTCCGTCAGATAGAGAGCGCAGCCGGTGGCAAGATCGAGCAACGCAGGGTGCATGAGGAACGTGGAGCAGTCTGAGACGAACCTGGGGTCCAATTGGAGCTCGGCCAATCCTTCGCCGTTGCCGATTTTCAGCCAGTTGAGGCAATGCCAACGAGGGCCAAAATTGAAGTAGAGCTCTTGTTTGGTCCGGTGTTGTTCGTCGAACGCGATTTCGCGTTCATTGCAGCGTGCGATGATTGCGGCGCGATCGATATGGGAGGCGGGGCGCGTTGCCGGTCGTGCAGGGCCTGGCGCGATGAGGCCCGTGGAATGCTCGACCCACTCGCCTGCCTGCCCGGAGCTTGGCTTTGCGAAAACCGAGAAGCGGTAGGTTCCTTTTTGCGCGGCGCTTTCGTCGTCGAGCCGCAGCTGGACGCGCACCTCCTTGGATTCAGAGGGTCCGAAGGTCAGGGGAGCGAGAAAGAAGGCATTCTCGAATTGGATAGGGCTGCGGAAAGCACCGCGCGTAAAAGCTGCGGCGGCCATCTCAAGGTACCCCGTTCCGGGAATCAGGGCCTTGCCGATTTTCATTCTGTGTTCGGAGAGCAGCCATTGCCGTTCGATCGAGAACTGGCTCGCGTAGACTTTTTCGCGCGGGGTTTCGAGCAGGCGCTGTTCGAGCCAAGGATGGGGTGAGGCGGAGCGCGCGCCCATACCGATCTCGCTCCATGCGCCCCAGTTGATGACGGTTACCGGGCCTTTGCGGCTGAGCGCGAAGGCGTCAAGAAAGGCGTTGGCGGCTGCGTAGTCCACCTGGCCCGCAGGCGGAAGGATGGAGCTGATGGAAGAGAACAAAACAAAGCAGCTCAGTGGCGCATCGCCGAGCGCCTCTTCCAGAACCAATGTTCCTCGCACTTTTGGATCGAGTACGCGGGCTGCGCTTTCCGCGGTCTTTAGGAGCAGAGGTCCGTCGTCGAGCACGCCGGCGGCATGAAAGACGCCATCGATTTTGCTGTATTGCTTTCTCGCTTGATCGACAACGATACGCATCTGGCCGAGGTTCGTGACGTCTGCCTGAGCTACCACGAGACCGCCGGCGAGGGAATTGATTTCGATCAGCTTTCGAATGCGCTGCTTATCGACCTCCGTTGTCTGGACGTCTTCCAATGCGGCTTTCCACTGTGTTTCTGGGGGCACCGCGGTGCGGCTCACGAGCACGAGGCGCGCATTGAATTCACGCGCAAGATGCTCGGCGACAACCAGTCCGATGCCACCCAAGCCTCCCGTGATGAGATACACGCCTCTGTTCTGCAAGCGAGGACGTTCGGGGGCTGCTCCGAGGCTTATGGATTCGAGCGATTCAACAAAGCGCTCGCCGCTGCGGAAAGCGACTACGTTGTTATCGCGGACGGAAGTTATTTCGGCGACTATCTGGGCTGCGTTCTCTTCAGCCTTGTTGGCTTCGAGGTCTATATCGATGCTGCGGCAAACGAATCCGGGAAGCTCTTTGGGGATCACTCGCGCCGGACCGAGCAACACGGCCGGAGCCGGATTGCGCACTGGTTCGTCGTGGACCTGTTGCATCCGGTTTGAGACCAGCGTTATGTCCGCGTCAGAAATGTCCTGATTGGCCAGAGCCTGGGCGAGATACAGTGGGCTGTAAAAGCTGCGATCCAAGGATTCGTCGAGAAGCGGTTTGGTTTCCAGAGGCGCTGTTGACCAGAGATGGAGGATGTTCCTGGGTGAGAAGCCCCTTTTGATTACGTCGGCGATGAGGGTGTCGTAGTCTGCGCGAACGCCGGGCCGGATTGTGTATTCGCCTTTTCTGGATTGCTTGTAGCTCTTGCCAGCGGCGACAAGAATCACGTCGTGTTTTGTTTCTCTCAGATTGGAAGCTACGCGATCGCCAAGGCCGAGTGAATCTGTGAAGACGATCCAAGGGCCAGTCCCATTGTTGGAAGCGGCATCGGCTGAAACGGGTTTCCAGGCGCGGCGATAGAACGATAACCCTTTCTTGCCTTCTTGTTGCGGTGCGGGGGCGAGTGCTGGAGCGGGCGCGAGCGCGGATTGAATCTTATCCGCCTCAATCCAGAACCTCTGATGCTCGAAGGGGTAGGTCGGCAGGGAAACGCGCTGCACGGAGCCTGGGGTATGGAGTTTGGCCCAGTTGATGTCGATGCCCGCAACCCAGAGTTGGCCGAGAGTCTGAAGCGCGCAGCGAAGGTCGGAGACTTTCTCGCGGGGATGCGGAAGGGACTGGAACGCCTGGGCCGCCGTTCCGGCTTGCTGGCGCGCCAACGAGGTGAGCGCATTGCCGGGGCCGGATTCGATAAGAATCTGGTTCGGCTGATGCAGCAACTCCGCGACACATTCTGAGAAATGAACCGTCTGGCGAATGTGGCGCGCCCAATAGGCAGGGTCGGTGGCTTCTTCGGCTTTGATCCAGGTTCCACTGACGTTGGAGAGATACGGGATGCGCGGAGAATGCATCGCGATTTTTGAAAGCCGCGCTGCGAAGGGCTCAAGGATCGGATCCATCATCGAGGAGTGAAATGCGTGCGAGGTGAACAGGCGCCTGCAGGCGACTGACTGCGCAGCGAGAGTTTCTTCGAGCACTGCAATTGCCGGCGTGGGACCGGAGACTACGCACATACCCGGATTGTTGACGGCGGCCAGAGAAATTACGCCGTTGAGATGCAGTTCGGTTGCCGGGAGCGGAACGGCGAGCATCGATCCAGGAGGAAGGTCGTAGATCAGGCGTCCGCGGTAGGCGACGATGGTGAGCGCATCTTCAAGGGAGAAAACTCCGGCGAGACAGGCAGCGACATATTCCCCGATGCTGTGGCCCACCATAGCTGCGGGCTCGACGCCGAGAGACATCCACCAGCGTGCGAGCGCGTACTCAATGGTGAAGAGCGCAGGCTGCGTGAGCAAGGTTTGGTTCAGCTTCTCGGATGCTGTGTTGCGTTCCTGTTCAGGGGGATAGAGTGCCGTGCGGAGATCGAGCCCGAGAGGCCCGAGAAGGTGCTGTGCGCAGAGATCGACCGCGTCGCGAAAGACAGGCTCGTGAGCATAGAGTTCGCGACCCATGCCGACGTATTGCGAACCTTGGCCGGGGAACATGAAGACGGCGTGGGGCGCAACTTTGGCCGCGACTCCTTTGGCCACGTGAAGGTGTTCGCCACTTGCGAGGGCGGTCAATTCATCGCGGGATTCTCCGACGACGAGAGCACGCCGGTGTGTAAAAGCGTGGCGGCCGAGCTGGCAGGTGAAGGCGGCGTCGGCAAGGTTGAGATCGGAGTGCGAATGCAGGTGAGTGACGAGATTGGAGAGGCCATGTTCAGCAGCGGCTTCGGTCTTCGCGGAGATCGTCAAGAGTTGATAAGGCTTGGTCTCGCGCAGCAGGATCGGCGGTGGTGCTTCTTCAAGCACAACGTGGGCGTTTGTGCCTCCGATGCCTAACGCGGTGACGCCGGCGCGCCGCGGCGATCCATTGGTCTGCCAGTCGGCGAGTTTGTTGTTGACGTAGAAAGGGCTGTCCTTGAGCTGGATGTGCGGATTCAGATTCTGAAAATTGAGGGTCGGCGGCAACTGCGCATGCTCAAGTGCCAGCGCAGTTTTGATGAGGCCGGAGACACCTGCCGCCGCATCGAGGTGTCCGATATTCGACTTGAGCGATCCGATTCCGCAATAGCCGCTGCGCGTGGTTGATTTGCGAAATGCCTGGGTGAGCGCGCGGACCTCGATGGGGTCGCCGACGATGGTGCCAGTGCCGTGCGCTTCGATGTAGGAGATATCGTCGGCACTGACACCGGCGAAGTCCAACGCTTCGGCGATGACTTCGGCCTGACCTTCGACGCTGGGCGCTAGGTAGCCGACCTTGCGTGCGCCATCATTGTTGAGCGCCGATCCGAGGATGAGTGCATGAATGTGGTCGTGGTCCTGCAGCGCATCTTCGAGGCGCCGCAACGCAACGATCCCCAAGCCGCTTCCAAAAATCGTGCCGCTGGATGCGGCATCGAAAGAGCGGCAATGGCCATCGCGCGAGAGAATCTCTCCCTCGCGGTAGAAGTAGCCGCGTCCATGCGGAATTTCGATGGTGACTCCGCCGGCAAGCGCCATGTCGCATTCGTTGTTGAGGAGGCTCTGGCAAGCGAGATGAACCGCGACGAGTGAGGTGGAGCACGCAGTTTGCACGTTGATGCTGGGGCCGCGCAGATCAAGCTGGTAGGAAACGCGCGTGGCGAGGACATCCTTGTCATTGCCAGTCTGCTTGAGTTGAAACAGGCCTGCAGTTTCAAGAAGGCGGCGATTGGCCAGCAGGTTGTAGATCAGGTAAGTGTTCATGCCCGATCCGGCAAAGACGCCTACTGTTCCATCAAAGCCGTGAGGCGGATGGCCGGCGTCTTCCAGAGCTTGCCATGCGCACTCCAGAAAATGCCGGTGCTGCGGATCCATGATGGATGCGTCTCTCGGACTCAAGCCGAAGAACGATGCATCGAACATGGGGACATCGTCGAGTCGCGATGCCGATTTGACGTAATCGGGGTCGGCCAGCTCTTCAGGCGTGGCGCCGGCAGAGAGGAGTTCGGCATCGGAGAGTGGCCGAACCGACTCGATGCCGTCGCGCAGATTCCGCCAGAAATCGGCAATGGTAGGAGCGCCGGGAAAGCGCCCCGCCATGCCAACGATCGCGATTGTGGCGGAAGGTTTCATTGCTTGCCTTTCAGCGCTTAAGGGCCAACCTGCGGCGCTGTGCGCGATCAGAAACCTGGCTTTGCGGCTGTGTTCCCGCGAGATGGGCCGCGAGTTCTTTCACCGTGGAGAAATGAAAGAGATCGATGAGTGCGATCTCGCGGCCCAAAACGTCCTGCAGCCTTGCATGTACTTCTGCGACGGTGAGGGAATGAGCGCCAAGGTCGAAGAAGTTATCATTCAACCCTACAGTTGCAACTCCCAATGCATCCTGCCAGGCATGGGCGACAATGCGTTCGATGTCGCTGGCGGGTTCACTGTGGGATTGCGGTGTGACTGCACCTGTGGCGAAGCTGGGAGGTGGAAGCGCGAGCAGGGCTTTGCGATCGATCTTGCCGTTGTCGGTCAGCGGAAATGCAGGAAGAAAGACAAAGGCGGAGGGGACCATGTAATCCGGCAACTTCGATTCGAGCGCGTCGCGCAGAACCGCGGACGAAGTGGTTTGTGAGGCTTCACCCACCAGGTAAGCGACCAGGCGCTTGTCACCTTCGCGGTCTTCACGTGCGACGATGACGGCTTGTTTGACTCCGGGGAGTTGCTCGAGCACGGCTTCGATTTCGCCGGGTTCGATGCGGTGCCCGCGCAGCTTGATTTGGAAGTCGGCACGGCCGAGGAAATCGAGATTGCCATTCGGCAGGCAGCGGGCCAGGTCGCCTGTGCGGTAGATGGGCTTGTCTGAGAGCGAAGGGATTCTGAGAAAGCGCTCGGCAGTCAATTCGGGACGGTTCCAGTAGCCGCGGACTACGCCATCGCCGCCGATGAACAGTTCTCCTATTTCACCTGCGGAAACGGGATTCAAATCCGGATCGAGAAGATGGATCTGCGTGTTGGCGATGGGTCGCCCAATTGAAATCGAACTGTCCGCATTTTTGATGAGGCATTCTGTGGACCAGACGGTGGTCTCCGTGGGCCCGTACATGTTGTGAATGTCGCCTTTGAATACCTGGCGAAGAAGGTGGACGAGGGACACGGGGACGACTTCGCCGCCAAGAAGCAACTGCTTAAGCGAGCCGAGGGATGCGAACGCGCGCGGATCGAGCGTCAACATGCGAGCGAGCGAGGGAGTCATTTGCAAATGCGTGACATGGTGCTGGGCGATCTCATCGGCGATGGAACCCGTGCCATCGTCGCCGTGGACGACGACTTTGAAGCCGCGGGTGAGTGTCCACAGAAGCTCGAGAACGGAAATGTCGAAGGAAACGCTGGTAACGGCTAGCCAGACGCCCGGTTCACAACCGATGGCACGGTCCATGCCCGTGAAGAAGTTGACGACGTTCCGGTTTTCGATCATTACACCTTTCGGTTTGCCTGTGGAACCGGAGGTGTAGATCACATAAGCAAGATTGCTGCTGGTTGCATCGGAACGTACGGGTTGAGTGGGATGGGTCTCCACCGCGGAAGCGCCGGCGTCGACTGCGGTGAGCGAGCGGCCGCTGAGTGGAAGCTGCTGGTGCGTCTCGGGAGTCGTAACCAGCACTTGCATTTGTGAGTCTTCGATGATCCAGGCGAGGCGATCTTTGGGATAACGAGCGTCGAGCGGAACATAGGCTGCGCCGGATTTAAGAATGGCGAGCAGGCTGACGACAAGAGCCTCGGAACGCTCCACCGCGACGCCGACGAGCATGTCCGGCTTGACGCCGAGACTCTGCAGTTGGCGGGCGAGATGATTGGATCGATTCTCGAGTTCGCTATAGCTTAGTTGGCGGTTGCCTGCGGCCACGGCGATGGCATCCGGAGTACGGACAACCTGCTGCGCAAAGAGATCCGCGATGGTTGCGTTGCGCGGATAATCCGCTTCGGTTCGATTCAACTCAAGCAACGGAGCGACTGACATAGATATTCTCCAGAAATAGAAACTCTATGCCCGTACCTAGAAAGGTCTCGATCGCCTCTTCGGGCGTGTTGACGATCGGTTGTCCCTTGACGTTGAAACTGGTGTTCAGTACGAGTTGGCGCCCGGTTGTCTTACCCACGGCCAGCAGCAGTGCATGAAAATCGGGATTATCTTTTTCGGAAACGGTCTGCAGGCGGGCGGACCCGTTGACGTGGGTGATTGCGGGAAGCAGTGCGCGTACTTCCGGGCGCACGTCGACGACGCTGATCATGTAAGGCAGATCGGTTCCGGGAGAGACTTCAAACCAGCGATGAGCTTCTTCCGCTGAGCATGCCGGCGCAAAGGGCCGAAAGGCTTCGCGCTTTTTGACCATGGCGTTGATACGATCGCGCATCTCCGGGCCAGCCGGGTCGGCGAGGATGCTTCGATTGCCGAGGGCGCGCGGACCGTACTCCATCCGGCCGCGGTACCAGGCGATGACGTGTCCATCGGCTATGAGGCGGGCCGCACAAGCACAGGTGGCCTCAAGAGAATCGCATCGCTTCCATTGGATCTTGCCGTCGAAGCGCTGAAGGGCCGCAACGATGGCGGCATCGTCGTATTTGGGTCCGAAGAGCGGAGCGGGGAGGCGCCGGTTCGGGAACTGCTGGGCAAGCGAGGTGCGGTAGAGCGCGGCTCCGAGAGCAACGCCGTCATCGCCGGCGACGGGCTGCACGTAGACTTCGTCGAAAAGTCGTGAGTGAAAGAGCTTGCCGTTGGCGGTGCAATTGAGAGCGACGCCGCCCGCGAGGGCAATGCGCCGCAGTCCAGTCTTCTTTCCGAAATGCTCGCAAACATGCATGACCGCGCGCTCGAGGCATTCCTGGAGGGCGGCGGCCACGTCTTCATGAATCGAATTGACGGAATGATCCTGGTGACGGCGCGGGATCAGGTTCTTGTCGAGCCACGCGCGGGTTGCCAGATATTGCTCGCGCTCTTCGCGCGAATGGTTCAGTTTGAGAATGGGGATGCGAATGGATCCGTCGTCGCGGAGTTCGACCAGCTGCTGAAAAAATGAGCGAAAGTGCGCGCGGTCTCCGTACGGCGCCAGCCCCATGATTTTGTATTCGTCGGAATTGAAATCGAATCCGAGGTGGAGCGTTACCAGGGAATAGAGGATGCCGATGGAGTCATTGGCGCTGATGGTGTGGAGCTTCTCAAGCTGGCCATCGTGAAAATCGTAGACGCTGATGCTTTCAATCTCGCCCATGGCGTCGTTCACGACCACCAGGCATTCGTCCCAGCCGGAGGTGTAAGCCGCGCTGGCAGCGTGTGCCAGATGATGACCGACCGGGACTACCTTGTCTTCGGGGAAGCCGGGCAAGTCACGGCGCACCTGTGCGAGAAGGGCCTCGCGAGAAAAAACCTGCTGATAAAGCTCAGCCGAGATTTCGTCTCTTAGATAGAGCTCGCGATAGGGGGAGTAGTCAAAACCATGGGCAATTTCGTCGATTTCATCGATCGAGATGCCGGAGTCGGCGAGACACGATCGGATCGCATCGATGGGGAAATTGCCCGTATGCTTGGCCCTGCTGAATCTCTCCTGCTCGGAGGCGGCGACCAACTGCCCGTCGACCACCAAGGCAGCTGCCGCATCCATTCCCTGTGCAATTCGATATTCGCGTTCGTCCAAGCCGGGCCACTTGGCCCGTTTGAAGGGTACGGAGTTCTCTAATCCACTAATTCCTATAACTTTCATTACTGGTCCCTTCCGTCTAAGAGCGCCAGACATCCGTCCTGCGGGATGCGCGACGAGTCTCTGCTGCTCTCTGCTGGGGGACAGCAGATTATCCGAAACTTTTGCCTTCAGTGTGTTTATCTGAACGCGAATTGGGTTTCTGTACAGTGACGCTTATCACAGACATCGCGTTCAATTTCCTTGGCTTTTGGAGAGGGGCGGGAAGGCGACACGGGGGGCGATGAATTCGGGCAAAATCGAGAATTTTGGCGGGGTGCCGACTGAGCGTGCCGGTTGCAATGCTTCAAAGGTTGTAGATTCGAAAACAGGACCGAGCCTAGGGAAGGTCTATTTCTCCTGGTTCGAACTTCCGGTTTGTGTCCCGCAACGGCTTGAGGGTGCGTAAGAACGCCCAGCGCATGGCTGTTGGGAACCGTGCTCGGCGGGATCGGGATCTCACTTACGGCTATCGCCGCAGGATGCTTCGGGCTGCAACGTGAGACCCCGTGCCCAGGCCTTAGATCCAGTTCAGATCGCGACCGCTGTGGAGTTTTCTCTCGCTAGAAGAACAGCTTCAGGGCAAATTGCAACGTGCGAGCCCCATTGTTTCCGTTGCTATTCTTGGTGCTGGAGATGTACTAAACTTCGCGGTTGTGAAGATCAGCTGGCTTGTGGGTTGCGCAAATGGCGGCGTGTTTGTGGTGTTGAACGCTTCCGCACGGAATTCAACCTTTACCGATTCGGTGAACGGGAAGTCCTTGAGGACCGAGGAATCCAGGTTAGCGAAGTGAGGCCCGCGCGCTTGCCCCTGGCCTCCGCCCAGGGGCGAATAATCTGTCTGCCCAATTGCAGTGGCCGCGGAGGCTCCGCAAAGGCGGCGGGATTCAGCCACTGCGTGTAGTTGTGAGGGCCTGTGTAGAGTCCTTGCCCGGCCACGACATTCGCAAAACATCCGAAAATCGGACGTCGTCGCGAAAGGGCAAGTTACTGCGAAGGGCTGCCCACTCTGATAGCTATAGATGCCGTTGACGATCCAACCCCCGAGCACAGCATCCACCGCCTTATTGGTGCTGGATAGGAACGCGCGGCCGTGGCCAAGCGGCAACTCATAGGTACCAGCAATGTGGACCGAGTGCGTGGCGTTGGAATCGCAGAGCGCATAGTCGCGTCCAATCCCGAATCCGGGCAGCCATTCGGCGCGGTATTGCTGATTCTGGCCGGCCTGCGTGTGTTGATCGGACAGGCACTTGCTGAGCGTGTAGTTGCCGAGCAGATACAAACCGAAGCTCGTTTGATGTTCATAAGTCGCCTGCAGGGAGTTGTAACTGCTGACCGCATTGGTAGTTTCGTAGGTCGCATTGCGGGCAAAGCTCGGAAATGGAATGAGGGGTTGCGGATTCACACCGGGCGGCAGGAAAGTGATCCAACACATGCGAGGGAGATGTTACTGCTGGCGAGGAGTGTATTGAATGCGCTGGAACACGGCATAGCGGACGATGTGTGGGTAGCCGGAGAGCTTGTGGCCATTCTGGACAAGGGATCCTTTGCCCAGGCTTTGCCTGAATTCACACCAAACGTAGGAACGGCCCCAGGTGACTCAAGGAAGCCCCTTAGAATCTCTAGCTTTTGGTTGCGGGGCCTGGATTTGAACCAGCGACCTTTGGGTTATGAGTTCTCAAATCTAGCAATTTGAAAGAGTTGGCCGGCGTGGCTGGTTACCAAGTGGAATCCAGAGAAGCGGAGAGGAACCTCGGGGAGTTTCAAGAATGGGTTGATCTATGGGTTGAAGATCTGGGCGAGATGCCAGTTGCCCTTGATTTATTTATTGTGGCCGATACGGAAATAACCCCCGTTTTGCTATTTTTTGAGTTACTTCTGGATGATGGGCGCACCCGGATTCAGACGATCTTTAGGGTAATCGCATAGTCACAGGGCTTCTGTTCCGGCATCGCGACTGTGAGGCCCTGTTCATCCTGGGTCCAGATCACCTTGTCTTTGTAACCCAGCAGTTCCACATTTTTGATCTTCGGCGGCGACAGTGGGCTCGAGGTTGCCAGCGGCTTAATTAGTGCCAACTTCTCTCGCCATCCCATGATGAACGCGTAGAGCGTTTCACCCTTGGTCGTGAAGCGCACTTCGTCGGCAGTCAACTCCTTGCGGCCTGACTCGTTGAACCGGGTGCCTTCGCCCGACGGCGGCGCGGTCGCCACTGGGCCGTCGCCAAAGGTCTTCCACGGCCGGGTCGCGTGGACGCCCTCGCTGTTGATTGCCATCCATTTCGTGATTTCGTCGAGAATGACCCGCTCTTCGTAATCGAGCTCACCGCTGTTGGGGAGCGGGAAATTCAGCATCAGGTTCCCATTGCGACTGACGACGTCGACCAGCAGATCGATCACATACTTGGGCGACTTGTATTGGGCTTCCCGGTTGTAGTGCCATTCGCCGATGCAGCTGTCAGTCTGCCAGGGGGTGGCCGGAATGCCGGCAGCTACGCCGCGCTCCCAGTCCTGCACGCACGTCCCGACTTCGCAGTCGCTCGGTAGCTTGCTGGTGTACACGGCTTCGCAGCGTCCACCATGGCGATTGGCATCCACGTTGTAGAGGTTCGCGACCAGTGCCAGGCCATACTCCTCGAAAAAGATATCGCCATCGGTGTAGAGCAGGTCGGGCTGATACTTGTCGACGAGATCTCTGATCCGGTTGAAGTAGTGCTGCTTCCACCGAACCGGCGCCTGGCGGTCGTTGAGGATCCTATCGCTGTAGAGATAGTACTTCGGCAGCTCGTGGTAAAGATCGGCATAGGCCGGGTCGGCGCCATCGTAGAGAACCCCGGCGAGCGGACCGGTCTTGTCGCTCATATGCGAAGTGGAGAACCAGTGATAGCTGGGCGCAAGGTGCTCGCTTAGGGCGAAGCGAAGTCCATGCTTATCGGCGGCCTTCCTGAAGGCACCGACGATGTCCCTCTTCGGTCCCATGGCAACGGCATTCCAGCGCGGCTGGTACTTCGAATCCCAAAGATCGAATCCGTCGTGATGCACAGCCATGCTGCAGAAGTACTTTGCTCCGGCTTTCTGGTAGAGACCGAGCAGATGGTCGGGATCGAACTTGTCAGCCTTCCATGTTGGAATCACATCCTTGAATCCGACTTTCGTCGGATGGCCGTAGGTCTTCAGGTGATACTCGTACTGCTTATGGCCCTGGACGTACATGTTGCGGGCGTACCAGTCGCCGTATTCGACGGCAGATTGCGGTCCCCAATGCGCCCAGATGCCAAACTTCGCATCGCGATACCAGTCAGGAACCTGCCACTGGCGAAGCGACTGGCGTGTGCCCTTGAAGGGGCCTGGCGCGATGGTCAGATCGGGACTTGCAGAGACCTCTTGAACTGCCCCACGTCCTTCGTCGAATCGCCCAGCATCGTGAAGCATTGAGCTCGCTGCCCGGGACTTGCGGGACAAAACGAGCGCAGGTGCAGCAGAAATCAGAGAGAAAGCTCGTCTTCTGGTGATCCTCACGGTCTTGCCACCTCCACGGCAAATCCTTCAACGGAACGGCCCCGGGCGACGGCTGAGTAAACCACACATAACAGATCAAAATCCCCAGAACCAAACCATAGTCGTCGAAGCATCCCCTTGCCGTAAAGTCGGCGATGGAAGGCTTCCGCTTCCGCCTGTGTGGTTTCGTCCTCTTCCACCCCTCACTCGTCCCGCGCGGAGGGCTGCGCCGGTATCGTACGTCGGCGTGACAGGCAAAACCACGCCTTTGCGCCGTGGCCGCGGAACTCGGCCGATCGCAGCTCGACGATTTCCAGTTCAGGCTCGACGGCAAGAGCAATCTCGCGTGCCGAGCGGCGCGGCGGACCGACCTCGCGCGGCGGACCTTCGGTGCTGCCTATCATGCTCAGCCACAAGCCGCACGGCGACAGTGCGGCAGCAACTTGTGCCACGAATCGCAGCCTCTCGTCTGGTTGATCGAAGACATGAAAGCAGCCGCGGTCGAACACGAACTGGAATGGACCGCCGGGCGGAGGCGCGGCTAGAAAGTCCAATGCAGCGAAGCGGCAGCGCAGGGCGCGTCCCTTCATTTTGGCGTGCGCTATTTCCACGGCTACCTGCGAGACATCGACTCCGAGTACGTCGAAGCCGTGTTCGGCCAGCCAAATTGCATTCGTGCCGGTACCGGCACCGATCTCAAGCGCAGAAGCAGGCGCAACACCGGCTGAAGAGACGAACTCGACAAGCAGAGGCTCTGGTTCCCCTGTGTCCCAAGGCAGTTGTCCCGAAGCATAGCTCTCATTCCATGATGGGTGCGGCATCACAATATGAGTTTAGCTCCGACCTCAGATGGCGTTAAACGGCCGGTACGTATTCTCGCAAGGACCGAGAACGCCAGATTCGGCTCGCCTGGTCCGCTGGCGATATTGCGATGATCGAGGCTTCCTTAGAACTCGAACTGGTGAACTGCTACCATCCGCACATGGACCTGTCCAGTGGATATGAGGCCGTGGCGATACACTTCCTTGCTCGTCGCGGTGGAGCGCCGTCAATCGGAATCGGCGCGAACGTGGTGCGGAAATGGGCCAGGAAGCTGCCAATCGGGAGCTGTGTCTTCGATCTCGGCTGTGGGCCAGGCTTCCCCATCACGGCTGTCTTGGTCGAGGAAGGACTGCGCGTTTTCGAACGATCGATGCGGCGCCATCTTTCTTAGCTGCATTCCAGCGTGGCTTGCCCGGCGTGCCCATTCTCTGCGAAGCCGTTCAAGACTCTAGAATGTTTCGATCGGACCTTCTACGCCGCATTAGCTTGGGGGCTGATTTTCCTTCTCAAGCCCGATGATCAGCGTCATCTCATCCAAAGATTCGCCGAGATACTTGCTCCAGGCGGACGCCTCCTATTCACCTCACCCGCCGAACCCGCCGTTTGGATGGATGCAATGACCGATTTGGAATCAACATCGCTGGGTGCCGGTTGATTCCTCACAGGTGGCGGCTACGAGCTACGAAGGTATTCCCCTCGAACGAACGCAAGCGCGCTCGGGGCAAGATTCGAAGAGAAAAGGCAACCAGAGTTTCGACATTGGGAAGGCAGGTGTTCCCTTGCCGACGGAGTGAATCGAGAACGGTTCCGGGCACGGAGAAGGCGCAAAGTTAGCGAGTGCATAAAATGCTGTTCAGCCGCGCATGTCTCAGACGATTTCAGTCCTCGTCTTCCTTACCGTGACTGAAGAAGAGACCACAGTGCTTCTCGACCCATAGGTCGCAGTCCGATCAAGATCAGATCGCTTCAAGGTCAACAGCGACCTTGAGCGTATGAACTCCACCCCCCAGAATCAAGCCGTGCAGAGGGCTCACGTCCCCAAAGTCACGACCCCAACCAATTGTCACATGGCTGTTAGACGGGACAACATTGTTGGTAGGATCCAAGTCAAGCCAGCCGATCCCCGGGCAATAGGCAGACACCCACGCATGAGATGCATCCGCTCCTTCCAGCCGCGGTTGCCCCGGCGGTGGATGGGTTCTAAGGTATCCGCTGACATATCTCGCCGGCAGTTTTAGTGAACGAAGACATGCGACTTGAATGTGCGCGAAATCCTGACACACTCCTCGCTTTTTTCGGAAAACTTCTTCGATCGGCGTTCGGACATTTGTCACTTTTGAATCGAAGCGAAAGTCGCTGTGGATTCGCGCCGTCAAATCTAAAAGCGCTTCCCGCATGGGGCGCCCGGGAGCAAACGACTGACGCGCATAAGTGGCAAACTCCGGTCGAAGCCTGATACGCGGCGATTCAAATCTGAACTGGTAAGCTTCAAGAGCTGCGGGGCTGTGATCGTCGGGCAAAGTTCTGGCCACCTCCTCCCATCGAGGCGACGATTGCGGCGATGAGGTCGGGGCGTCCTCCATGATCACTTCGCTCCGCGCCTCTACCACCAATTCGTCGTGCGGCTCTTCAATGGTAAAAAAGTAAAGGTGGTTTCCAAAATAATCCAACCTCTCGGTCATTGTTGCCGGACTCGGTTCTATATGCAGTTCGCTTTGTGCAAGCTTGTGGCGAGGCAGAGAACGCGGTTTGAGACACGCGACGTGGCTTCCGACAGAGACAGGATGCTTATATTTGTAAGTGGTGCGATGAACGATTTTGTAGATCATAGGCCCATGGTGATCGGCAAAGTGCGAGCGTGGCTAAAATAGCGGCTCGATAAGTTATCCGACCATGAAGGCAGCAGTCGTTCCAATCCTGCGAGGAAGCTTTCAAGCCGAGCGAGACCTTCCGTATCCGTAGCCGTCGCTGAGTCGCCAGGCAAGGTATAGCCTATAGTTCGCAGATCGAAACTGCGCAGCAACGCCAACGCGTCTCGCATCGCCTGCAGATCGCTTGGTAGGTGCCGAGGTAACTTTTGATAGAGATCCGCGAGGTGCGTCAATTGAAAGTCCAAAGACCTCGGGTTGTTCCCGTCCGCCATCAAGACGTCCAGGACGGCCAAGGGCTGCAGTGTGGTGTAGTACCTTGCACGGTAGGTCATTGAGCTGTCAGCAACTTCAAGCAAGCACTCTAAGAGAGGCCAATCCTGTTCACCGAGCGGAAAGGTGATCTCGCGGAGTTGCCTTGTCAGATAGATCGCGCGCTCAAGACGTCGGCCAATGCTCATGAACAACCAGCCCAGTCCGCGGGTGGTATTTTCACGCTCCATTCCAGAGAAGGCGGAAAGCAACTCCAGGCAAAGGGTCAGCATCGCCGGATACTCAAGAGACTGTCTGTCCAGGCCAGTCTGGGTTGAATTTCGTAGCTCGCCAATGAGGATCATCATATCCGCCGATAGCCGCTCTCGAACGCTGTTGCCGAGGCGAGACACCTCGGAAAGTGTAAAGGCCAAGCTATCGGTCCGTTTGACATCAGAGATTATGGAGACCAGTTCGTGCTCAAATTCCGACGCAGTTGGCCGCCGTTTCTTGGCTTTGGGCAACGTGCTGTGCCGCACCTTCAAACAACGATGCAACCGTATCAAGCACCCAAACTCCTCATGGTCGGCTCGCCGCACACGAGAAATCATTGAGCGCACGATCCGAGCTGTGTTTTCGGCACGTTCGACATAGCGTCCTAACCAAAACACCCTGTCAGCCACACTGCTCGGAACACCCGGCAACTCACGTCGCAACGCGACAGGTTGATGGCGCGGATGCAACATGCTGAAGGTATCGACTGGGCTATCCCATAGTACCCATGCGTCCTTGCTGTGCCCACCTCGCTGCATCGAGACGACCGAACCCTCGCCCTCGGCAACCCGCACCAATCCTCCCGGAATCGCTATCCAGCTGTTGCCGGCATTGAGCACATAGGCTCTCAATACCAGGCTGCGCGAGTGAAGATGCCCATTGCCCCAGACGGGAGCATTTGATAATGCGATTTGCTCCTGGGCGACGTACTCATGGGGTTGTGCGCGCAATAGAGCAGCGAGCTTTCCCTTTTCGGATTGCTCTAACTTTGCTCCGAATACGGGCTCCATGCCGCGTGATGGAAACGCGGGCTTCACCACCACCGACTCAAGATGATTGAGCACCCAATCGAGCGCGTAGGATTGTCCGCACCACCAGGTCGCAACGGACGGAAGCTTCAGACTCTCTCCGGTCATTTGTCTGGAAAGGCCGGGTAGGAAAGGCATGACCGCTGCAGTCTCAATCACCCCGCTACCCAAGGCATTGGCTACTTTCACGTTCCCTGCTACGATCGCGTCGACCAGGCCTGGCACACCGAGTAAAGAATCACTACGCAATTCGAGTGGATCGCAAAAGCTATCGTCTACCCGGCGCAGAATCACATCCACTCGCTCCAGTCCCTCGACGGTCTTGAGGTAGACAGACCGATCACGCACAGTCAGGTCCGCTCCCTCGACCAAAGTGAATCCCAGGTATCGTGCAATATACGAGTGCTCGAAATAGGTCTCATTGTGCGGGCCAGGGGTTAGCAACACGATGCGTGGATTGCTGCATTGGCTCAGCCCGGTAAGTGCATCGCGCTGTGCCCGAAAGAAGGGAGCGAGGCGCAAGACATTCGAAGAACGGAAGAGTTTGGGCAGAACATCAGAGACAATGGTGCGGTTCTCCAATGCGTAGCCACTGCCCGAAGGCGCTTGGGTGCGATCGGAAAGCACCCACCATCGGCCGTCCGGTGAACGCGCAAGGTCAACGGCAAGCATATGCAGATAGCTGTGCGATGGTACTCGCACACCCACCATCGGCCGGAGAAATGCGGGGTTGGCATAGAGAAGTTCAGCAGGGAAATGTCCATTCGCAAGCAAATCCTGAGCGCCATAAAGATCCTCAAGAATCAGACTCAGCAGCTTGGCGCGCTGAATGATTCCCTGCTCGATTAAGCGCCACTCGTCGGCGGCAATCAGGAATGGAACAATGTCGATTTCCCACGGCCGGTTTGCTCCGAGAGGATCGCTGTAGATGTTGTACGTGATGCCGTTCTCGCGGATACGCCGTTCGGCTCTATGGCAGCGTCGCCCCAACTCCTCGGGTCCGATCGCTCGAAGAGACTCCATCAAGCGCGCCCAGTGTGGTCGGGGAGTGACGCCATCAGCCGATAATTCGTCATAGGCATCGCCGTAACGCAGCGGAGTTTGATAGAGATCAACCGTCATGGCAAAAGCTCCCGCGTCTCGTTCCGGCCGTTTTGGCCGGGTGTCGGAACTCGCAGGTCCAAGGTCCCAGGGAAGATTGAATTGTTCTCAAGCTCAGGTGTCGTCATTGGGTTAAGCGCCGGGCCAGTGACTTGAAACCGTTGCAGGCGCCGTTCGAGGGCCTCAACTGCATTGGCTGGGCGCGCTGTGAATTGGCGGCCGTCGGGCGATTCAACATGGTAAATACATTGGCCGACGGAACGCTCGTTCCAGCGGTCAATAAGGTCGAAGAGGAGGGGTGCATGGACGGGAATTGTAGGATGCAAAGTCGCCGACAATTCACGTGCACGAAACCTTACTCCAGCCACCGCCACTCCTGGCTCGACCTCGGGTTGAAGCGGTACCCGGCGTCCATTACAGGTGACGGCGAAGCGGGATTCCACGGTTAACCCTGACACCTTCACCTGTATTCGCTCGAGCGATGAATCCACACTGCGAACAGTTCCGCCGGAGCTTGTCTCTTCTGCGAGCACGTTCCAAGGTTCGAGCGCTCGACGCAGTTCAAGTTCCACCCCATCCGCATAAATTGATCCGATCTTTGGAAAGCGAAACTCCAGATGCGAAGCAAACCACTCATCCTCGAAATTGAAGCCGGATTGCCGCAATTGAGCGAGCACGGCACAAAAGTCTTGTTGAACAAAATGCGGCAGCATAAAGCGGTCGTGGAGCGCCGCGCCCCAGCGAATCAAGCAGCCCTCGAAGGGCCTTTTCCAAAACATGCAAACCAATGCGCGGACTAACGACATCTGCATAAGACCCATTTGCACATTCGGCGGCATTTCGAAGGCGCGCAATTCGAGTAGGCCAAGTTGCAATCCAAGACCCGCGGGCGGAAAAAGCTTGTCCACACAGAACTCGGCGCGATGCGTATTCCCAGTCACATCGGCGAGCAGGTTCCGAAACAATCCATCCACAACGGCTGGCGGGCAATCGGTTGTAGGAAGATGACGAAAAGCAACTTCGAGTTCGTACAACGCGTCCATCCGCGCTTCGTCTACGCGCGGATATTGGCTCGTGGGACCGACGTACAGTCCGGAAAACAGATAGGACATCGACGGGTGATTCTGCCAAAACGCAACCATACTCCGAAGTAAATCCGGGCGTCGCAGTATGGGACTGTCCGAAATGGTCGCGCCCCCAATCACGATGTGGCTGCCACCCCCAGTCGCATTCCGGTTGCCGTTGAAGTCGAATTTTTCAGCCGTCAATCGGTTTCGGCGGGCGTCCCGGTCTACCAGAGTTTTGATCTTTTCAAGTTCATCCCAATTTTTAGCGGGCGGCAAGTTTACTTCCAGAACGCCGGGATCAGGTGTGACGCTTAGCGAATGCAGCCGCGGATCGGGAGCCGGAGTGTAACCCTCCACCCAGACTGGCATCTTCAGATGACGACATGTATCCTCGACGGCGCCAACCAGATCGAGATAGTCCGCAAGTACGGGTGCATACGGCAAAAACACATGAACGCGACCTTCGCGGGCCTGCACACACAGCGAAGGCCGGATAAGTTCGGACACTTCATCAGGCGCGCGCACTACAGAGGGCAGCGCGTCGGCCTCCGGCTCTATTTCAAACAACTCCATGCGGTGCGTCACGCATTTCGGCAACCTGGCCCGATCCGCAAACGGTGCATCATCGAATTCATACTCAAGCTCATCGGGCGCCACCCATGGAATGTACTCGGTCGGTATGCGATAACCAATCGGTGAGTCGCCTGGGAGCAAGGGGACGCGCTCCACACGCGGAAACCACCATTGACTCGACCAGCGCAAAAGGCCGTCCGGTTGCCGACGGCGGATCGGCAGGATGTACCCGGCCGGCTCCGTCAATTCGATGGTCGGATCAAAGGCAGGCAGCGCGTTCTCCGAGGTTACCTGAAGACGGCGCGTCAGCGCCTTCATAAACCTGAATGCATCGGGCGTCTCAAAACTGTAGTCGTGATCCTCGTGTGCGATAAGTTGGATCTCTTCCCACACGGGAACGCCGTCGACACGCCAGAAACAGCTGAGCATCCAGCGCGGCAAGGGCTCACCCGGATACCATTTTCCCTGACCATAGTGAAGCAGCGCTTCAGGCGCCATGCTTTTGCGAAGGGTACGAATGAGAGCCAAGCCACGGCTGCGTTTCATGTCGCCGAGGGCGTCAATGTTCCATTCGGGGCTCTCGGGGGCGTCGATGCCGACAAATGTGGGCTCTCCGCCCATGGTCAGCCGTACATCGTGCGCCTCCAACTCCGCGTCCACCCTGTGTGCAACCTGTAGTACGCGACGCCACTGTTCTTCGGCGTCGGAAATGGAAGGCATTCGAGAATCATTCAATCGGCGAACAAACATGGAGTAGCTGAAGTCGGCGCCGGCCGGCTCCGCCGTGCCTGAAATTGGTGCTGCCTGTGAAGCGGTGGATGTGCAGACCAGCGGGATATGACCCGCGCCTGCGAGAAGACCGGAGGTCGGATCCAATCCAATCCAACCAGCGCCCGGCAAAAAAGCCTCCGCCCAGGCATGTAGATCGGCGGAGTCCATTTGCGAAGGACTCGGCGGGGCCGCCAAGACCGTCTCCTCTTCCGCAAGCTGAATCAGATATCCCGAGACAAACCGTGTTGCTATCCCAAGATTCCGGAGACTCTCAACGAGCAGCCACGCGGAATCGCGACACGAACCCGAGCGTTTCTCGAGGGTTTCCTCGCAGGTCTGGACGCCCGGCGTAAGCCTCGTGACATAGCCAATTTCGTCTCGTACTTTTCTATTCAGAAACAACAAGAAATCGATTGTCCCGATCTTCTCGGCACGGCAACTTTCAAGAAACGTCTGAAGCGGGAGGCCAGGCCGTTCCACTAAAAGATAGGTATACAGATCCCTCGCAAGATTTTGCGTGTATTGGAAAGGGTATCTCTCGACTTCGGGGTCCAATAGGAACTCAAAAGGATTGATAGGGGATAGATCCGCGACGAGGTTCACTTCGACTAGAAACTCGCTTGTCTTCTTCGGAAAAAGAAGGCGCGCCTGATGGTTCGAGGAAGGATCGCGTTGCCAGCTGAGGAAGTGTTCCGACGGAGTGACATTCAGCGAGTAGCTAAGGATTGGGGTTCGGCAATGTGGTGCAGGACGCAACTGTATAATCTGCGGACCAAGTGAGACCGCCTTCTCGTACCGATAGCGTGTCCGATGATTCAGTGCAACTTGGATTCCCATCGGCCCTCATTTGATTTTTGGCGGTCGCCATCATTTGGCACCGGAGTCCGCGGGGCCGCCAAACGTCTCGTGGAAGCTGGGGTGTAAGAACACGTTAGCATACTGAATACGAGGTCTAAGACCGATTTCCCCACCGAGAAGGTCGTGCCAGAATGTGGATTTGGTACGGGGAGGGATACAGGTATCCAACGGCAAGACGGCGGCCATGCGGCTCCTTGGACTTGCGTCTGGCGCAATGTAGGTCTTGCGGCGGCGTATGACTGGACTGAGAGACTTCCTATTTGTTCCCGTGCGAATGAGCTTCTGAGCGACCCATTCCGCAGGCGAACGATGCTCAGGATTGCGCGGTGGCCAGCAATATTACACCGTTTCACCACTAAGATCTCGCCACATTAAGGGTCACCTCGCAGCCTTGAACTGACGAGGTGACGGCAAAGCGTTTGAAGAAGATTCCCCATGTCGCGCCGATCCGGACCGATTGATCCCGCACCAGTTCGGTCTCCCCCTGCCGCAAGTGATCTCTGAGCAGGTCAAGGAGGTTACCAAGTTTTGCAGACCTACTAACGCGGCTGCCGTGTTACCTTCCTCCTCTCAACGTGGAGTCGGCATCCTGATCCCGCCACTTTTCGACGCTCATTAAGCCCGGCCCACAACTTGGCGAGGTTTAAGCGTTGGTACGCATTCTCCCCGACTTCCGCGGTTTACTCACAGACTAGTTTCACCGCACTGATCAATGTTGTGCCGGCTCTGTGTCCGGCCACCGCATTGCATTGATGAAACCGCCAAATGTCCCTTTGCCCGATGACGATGTTACCGCGTCGGGGAGACGTGCACACCGCCTCCCGCGAGGACATCACTCCTGGGTCATCGCTCCTACGCACTCATTCGCCAATCCCAGATGGCTCTTCCACCTTCAGCCTTTGCCTCGTGCGAAAAGTCTTTGCAGGTCGCTACCAGCCCCTGGTGCCGGTGGGATTCTACCGGAGCGAGGATTTGAAGCGCCTGGATGTCATGAAGATTACTCAAGCGTAGAATGGTGGGCGGGTTCGTCAGGAGGATTCATGCCGAATCTATGGAATGTCGTCTCTAATTCAGGAGAACGCTTGATTCTTGAGCGCGGATCGGAGCGAATGGAGATCGAGAAGCCCGAAGAGGCTTTCGCGAAGGAAATGTTCATGAGGAGAGTCACCGGCTCAACCGTCAGTGACATTGGGGTGGATCTATTCAGAGGCCCCAAGAAACTCCCTGAGAGTGAAAAGGAAAATGATGCAGGCGCAATTCCTGATATAGCTTGAGGTAAATCGGGTATCCGCATCTCTTCGCGAACTACCGACTTCGGGTCCTTGTCCTCCCGCATCCGCACGAATTTTGTGACCTTGGTGACAATTGCGCCGAATATACTGACTCTGTCTGTAATCTAGGAAAGAGCTCAATACGCCGGCCACGTCATCCAGATCAGAGGTCGATGTATCTGTGGCCAGCGCCACTTCTTTCCCCTGGCGGCCGCAGCAATTGTGGACGGATGGAGAACGAGCGAACAGATTTGGGGTTGAAGATCTGGACGACTTGCGGTCCTTGCTCCCGAGAGTTGTTTAGCTTTAGCGCTCGACGAGGCCTCAATGGCTCCAGCTGGCGATTCATCACCAAAAGGCATTCAAGCCCAACTGAACCCGCTCCGCTTCAGCGGCAGCGTACGAATCCTTTTGCCAGTAGCGGCGAATATGGCGTTGGTGACCGCAGGCAAAGTGGGCGGCAGCGTTGGCTCACCCAAACCTGTTGGCGCATAGTCGGTCTTGCGCCAAGACACCTCGATCTTCGGCGCCTGTCTCATGCGGATCAGCGGATGGTTGTGGAAGTTCGACTGCTGGATTCTGCCGTCTGCCAGAGTGATCTCCTGGCCCAGATGGCTCATTCCCTCGATGATGCCGCCAAAGGCGATGTTCTCAGCCGCGGCCGGGTTAATGATTTGGCTACCAACATCGCCTGCAGCCCAGATCTGGTGCACCGTCACTTGATTGCCTTCGTCAACGCTTACATCCGCGACCTCGGCGAAGTAACCCAGATGACAGAACCATGCGGCGATTCCCATTCCGCGCCCCGGCACCTTGGGGCGATGAGCCCAGCCGGACTTCTCTGCGACTAACTCAAGCACGCCTTTAAACCGGTCGGCTATGAGTACGGATTGTCCCGTCGGTTCGTGGTCGCCGACAGCATCGTGTTCGCCCGAGGACCATGGCGCTTGCTTGTTACTCAGAAGCTCAAGTTGGAACTCGAGCGGATCCCGTCCGGCCGCGTGTGCCATCTCGTCAAGGAAGGACTGTGAAACCCAGCAGTAGGCGTTGTCGCCGGGGGCGCGGAGAGCTCCAGTCCGGAGCATGAGTGGCTGCAGGGACGTGTAGAGCGCATAAGCCGGAACGAAGCCGGCAGGATACGTGTCCTGACCGATGCCGCCTCCGGACGTCGAGTGCTTGTCATCGCCAAAGGTCACGAAGTGATGCCGCCAGGCCGTGAGCTTGCCCTGCGTATCAAGGCCGCCTTTCAGCCCAACCGTGCCTCCCGGCCGGAAGGGATCGTGCGCGATGTCATCTTCGCGCGACCACAGCAGCTTGACCGGGGCATCAATGCGCTTGGCGATCCAGGCCACTTCCACCAGGTAGTCGTTCTGCAGTCGCCTGCCAAAGCTGCCTCCCGAGCGCATCATGTGCGTGGTGATGTCGCTCTCGTGAATTCCGAGTGTCTTTGCCACCAGCCCTCGGCCATCGACCGGCAGAGTGCTCGTGGACCACATTTCCAGCTTTCCGTCTTTCCAATGCGCCGTAGCTCCTTGCGGCTCAAGGGTGACATGCGCAATGAACGGATATTGGTAGGTGGCATCGACTACTTTGGCCGATGACTTCAGCGCGGCGTCCACGTCGCCATACTTCCGCAGGGTGTTTGCGGGCTGGGCTTGAAGCAGGTCCTCTGCGCGTTTCTTGAAACCCTCCGAGCTTTGAGCGGCGGCTGGGCCGAGGTCCCAGTCAACTACGAGTTGTTCGCGAGCCTGCTGGGCTTGCCACCAGTTGTCCGCTACGATCGCAATGCCCGGTTCCATCCCGGGCTCCCAGGGTGTGTAGGCGGCTGGAGCGATGCCGCCGTCAATCACCAGAACATACCGGACGCCGGGCAACGCTTTGATCTGATCGATGTTGGCTGACTTCACCTTGCCGGCAAACACGGGGGCCTTCTCAATCGCTGCATGCAGCATTCCCGGCAGTTCAACATCAATCCCGAAGATCGGCTTGCCGGTGACGATTGCATGGGTGTCGACCCCCGGCTGCGAGTGGCCTATGATGCGGTAATCCTTGGGGTCTTTGAGCTTGACTGTGCTCAGCACTGGTGCAGGCAGCGCGGCGGCCTTTGAAGCAAGTTCGCCATATCCCGCGGAGCGCCCTGATGCGGCGTGCAACACACAACCATGTTGCGTGGTGCATTCAGACTCCGGCACGCCCCACGTTTGCGCACCTGACGTAATAAGCAACTGTCGCCCCGCTGCGCCGACGCGGCGCATGGGCTCCCACCCTGTAGGTGTATTTGCGGAGCCTCCGGAAAACTGCGGGCCGTATATCTTCTCGTTCAATTCAGCCTGCTGCACGCGGACGTCCTTCCAGTCGACATCCAGCTCCTCAGCAATCAGCATGGGCAGCATGTTGCGCATGCCCTGGCCCGACTCGGAGGCGCGCGCCATGATGGTGACCGCGCCATCGTTCGCAATGTGGATGAACGCCTGCGGCGTTAGATCGGGGGGCTTACCGGGGCCCTGAGCCGCGGTGAGAGGTGACCGATAGAGATCCAGGGCGAGACCGCCTCCCGCGAGCGCCGTGAGCTGCAGAAACGATCTCCGATTCAAGCGCATCGAGTGCTCTCCTTCACTTGGGACGGGACGCGGCGTCAGCCGTTTCGTGGATGGCTTGACGAATGCGCGTGTAGGTTCCGCAGCGGCAAAGATTGCCGCTCAGGGCGGCATCAATGTCCGCATCGGTGGGATTCGGTGTACGCTGCAACAACGAAGCGGCAGACATGATCTGGCCGGATTGGCAGTATCCGCACTGCGGCACGTCCAACGCCTCCCACGCGACCTGAACCGGATGAAGGCCATCGGGCGAAAGCCCTTCGATGGTGATGATCTTCTCGTCTCCTACGGAACCCACCTCAGTCATGCAGGACCGCACCGCTTGACCGTCCAACAGCACCGTGCATGCTCCACATCGTCCTACTCCGCACCCGTACTTGGCTCCCTTGAGGTTCAGTATGTCGCGGAGTACCCACAGGAGCGGCATATCCGGCGGCGCATCCACCGAGGTTGCCACGCCGTTGACGGTGAGCTGGATGGGCATCAGTTTTCACCAATTACAGCCAAAATACGGTTGGTTGGATCACGAGCACAAGCTTGCGTCCGGAGTCTATCAAATCCACATGCCGTGTTCTATTGAGAAGATCCTTCGAGCGATCTGCAAAGCGAGCCTCCTTCGAGTCTTATTTACTTATTAAGTAATAACTGCGATATAACTTCCGTGCAGAGGGCGTCGTTAGCACATAATATGTCCGGTGTTTTTAGCAAGTGAAGTGTCCGCTTTTGGTGCGGTGAGGATGGAGTCCATGCGCGAGAGCATCGAGATCTATCCGAGGACCGCTGCGGAGCGGGCGATGAAGTTACAGGAAGTGTTGTTACGAGCCACATCGGGGAAGATCAAGTGGTGGCAGGCAGCGGAGTTGATCGGCATCAGCGAGCGTCAGATGCGTCGATGGCGGAGGCGCTATGAGGAGCAAGGCTACCAGGGACTACTAGACCGGCGACGGCGGAAGCCAAGCAGCAGGCGCGTGCCGACGAAGCAGGTGGAACAGGTTCTGACCCTGTACCGGGACAAGTACTTCGATCTGAACGTGCGGCACTTTCATGAGAAGCTCGGCGAGGAACATCAGATCGGGTTGAGCTACACGTGGGTGAAGCAGGCCCTGCAGGCAGCCGGCCTGGTGAAGCGCAAGGCCAGGCGCGGCGTGCATCGCAAGCGGCGTGAGCGGCGTCCTCTGCCGGGGATGATGCTGCATATCGATGGCAGCGATCACCAGTGGTTTCAGGATGAGCGTCGGCACGACCTGATCGTGATCCTGGATGACGCTACCAGCGAGATCTATTATGCGCAGCTGGCGGAGGAAGAAACGACCGCTGCAGTGATGGCCGGTCTGCACGCGGTGATCGAACAGAAGGGCGTGTTCTGTACGCTGTATTCGGACCGCGGAGCCCACTTCTGGTTGACGCCGAAGAGCGGGGGCAAGGTCGATTATGAGCGTCCCACGCAGGTGGGCCGCGCCATGAAGGAACTGGGAGTGCAGATGATTCCGGCCTATTCGCCGCAGGCGCGGGCCGCTCGGAACGCAATTTCTCCACCTGGCAGGGACGGCTGCCGCAGGAGTTAAGATTGCGCGGGATCCGAACTCTGGAGAAGGCTAACCATTTTCTCAACGATCACTACATCGCCGAATTCAATCGCCGCTTTACGGTTCCGGCAGCGCAGCGGGGTACGGCGTTTCTGCCCTGCCGGCACAGGAACCTGGATCTGATCTTCACGCAACGATTCGAACGTACTGTCGACCGCGATAACACGGTGACTTTTCAAAACCTGGTCATGCAGATCGAACCGGTCCGGTGGCGCGGCACGATGGCCGGATGCAAAGTGATCATCCATCAGCATCCGGACCAGACACTGACGTTGACTGTCGCAGGACATCGCATCGGAGACTACAGCGCACAAGGAAAGCTGTTGACGCCGTTGACGAAAAAGCAGGTCAAGGCCATGGAAAAGACGCGTGGCGATTATTGGGAGTTCGATGAGCGCATCGGCGATTTGTACTAAACCCGCTTCGCGGGTAGCTGGAAGTGTTTTACGATTTGTCAGGACAATTGCGAAGTGCACATCCTCGCCACCGCCGTCAGAATAATTCCGAATGAGTCGGTGTCAAAATCGCCACTGATTTGCTGCACTGCAATGAATCGCCATAAAGCAATTGTCCTGCCAAATCCCCTCAAGGTTTAGTACAAATCGCCGTATCCACACTCCTCCGCACTTGCAATCGAGACATCCGTCGAGCTCTGCGCGCGGAGCACTGTCGATACGGCACTAGAGATTTAGCGCCAATGCAGAATCACCAATTCTCGTCTTGAGAATTGACGTACTTTTAAATCTGCTGAGTGGGCAAGGCGGCTCGCTGCGCTATACAAAACGAAGTAGACGATCTACCTCCATTGGGAGTAGAGTATCTACGTCTATGAGCGAAAAAGACCAGTATAAGAACCGGATTGAGTTGCTGCAGGGAACACTTGACATGCTTATTCTTCAGACCCTGCAATGGGGACCGCAGCACGGATACGGAATTGTCCAGGCTTTACGTTTGCGAT
>Ga0187863_10000403_pt1 | contig 37418 bp, 41 predicted proteins | sample June2016WEW_11_1_FD_132975 | JGI IMG/M metagenome (GOLD analysis project Ga0187863, IMG submission 132975) | Peatland microbial communities from SPRUCE experiment site at the Marcell Experimental Forest, Minnesota, USA - June2016WEW_11_10 | ecosystem: Environmental > Terrestrial > Soil >...
GCCCTGCGGCTGCTTGATGAGTTGAAACGACGGCAGCAGACAAGCTACGTTGCCGCCGCCCCCTTTGTGAATGCTTATTTGGGACTCGGTGACAACGAGCAGGCACTTGCCTGGCTAGAGCGGGCTTACCAGGAGCAGTCAAACATGCTGCAATTGATCAAGGTCCATCCGTACTTCGATCCCTTGCGCGGCGACCCGCGTTTTGCGGAGCTCCTCCACCGCGTGGGGCTTGACCAGCCTCGATAGGCATCTTTCTTCGTTTGGAGAGGCGTTGCTCGCGAATTTAGCCTTGTTCCTAGACGCTTCTTTTGATTATCTGGGAGTTATCTCATAAATACTCGGTGGGCTACATGTTCTTTCTCGCAATGTACGACGACAGGCAATTACGCACTCCTTGGCCGATTTTCGGATATGATGCCGCACTTTGGAAGCTTCTGCGATTCTCAAGAAGCTGGCCGATAGAATTCCGCCAAGGCGGGTGAAGGCGGGCCACGCCCTGGCCGATTGTACGAGCTTCGAGTCCCAGGCCAAGTATCAGCGGAAGCGTCGCGGGATGTCGTCCGGCGCTACGGATTCATGCGCGTCCGCCAAATTAGAGCTGCCCCGGTTCATTCGGGCTTGACAGGCTGTGCGTTCACAACTAGTCTCCGCAACACCACTTTATTGCGGGTCCCGGGCGGAGACGTTTGAAAATATGGTGAGGTAAACAGCGGAGGGACAACCATGATTAGCAACCTGATTTGGTGGCTGCTAGTAGGTTTGGTCGCAGGCTGGGCCGCGGGCAAGATTATGAAGAGTGGCGGCTATGGCCCGCTCATGGACATCGTCCTAGGAATCGTGGGCGCCATCATCGGCGGATGGATCTTCAATGCGCTCGGTATTTACCCCAGCGGCGGAATCATCGCCAGCATCGTGGTGGCGATCGTGGGCGCCGTATTCTTGATTTGGCTGACCCGCCAGCTCAAACGGGCTTGATGGGATCGATCAAGAGCTAGGCCGGAACTGGCGCTTGCATCGCCTCGACTACAGCTTCAAGATGGGCCAGTGTCTCTTCGACGCTGAGGGAATACATCTCGCGCCCCAGGCCTCCTCCGGATTCCAGCGCGGTCTTCAAATAATGCCCGGCAATCTCGACGGCCAGCGAATCCGTAATGGCCTTGCCGGTGCGCTTCTTGTACTCGACCCACGCCGGGTGCGGCAGCGCCACCCACGCCGTCTTTCCATCGGCCAGAAATTTGACGTCGACGGCATCGGCGTGCCGCGTGGCGATGGCAACGATCAGCGCCTGATAGACGCAGTGAACCGGCTTTTTGGTCCAGCGGTCCAGGGCCGTAAAGTCTCCAAACATAGCTAAGAAAACTATAGCGGACAAGACCCGCAGGAGCAAATGGGCGCGGACGAATCGCCCTTATGGGGCCAGCGGACGGGCGCGCATGTCCTTGGGCAACGCTCCTGAATCAGCGCGCGTTGGAGGCACTCCGCCGCGTTTTCGGCCTGGTTTCATTCCTCAACGAGCCCTCATTTGACGATCTACTTCCGTATTAAGAACGATCCAATAAATCCCCTCGGGCGTTTAAGAGTCCCGAGCAAAATGTTGCCACGCGGCCTCTGCCAATCGGATAAAGGTGTGTGCCCCATTTCTCGCGCACTTTGCGAGAAGCGGGGTTTTGCGCTCGCTACCCGTGTTCCGTCTTCCCGTCCAGCAAATCGAGAGCATGAGGAATTATCTCGACGACCGCCTGCAGCGATTCCACGGCGCCCGCCGGGCTTCCCGGTAAATTCAAGATCAGCGTCCTTCCCCGCACCCCGCACACTCCGCGGCTCAGCGCGGCGAAAGCCGTCTTCTTGATTCCTTCGAGGCGCATGCGCTCGCCCACGCCATCGATCAGGCGATCGCAAATCGATTCCGTCGCTTCCGGCGTAACGTCGCGCTCCGCGATTCCAGTGCCTCCGGTGGTTACGATGAATCGCACCTGCAACGCCAGGTGCACGAGGATGTTCTGAATCTGCATCCCGTCATCCTGCACGATCTCATTGGCCACCACACGAAAGCCGCGCTCCACCAGAACCTCTGCGACTGCCGGCCCGGAGAGATCGGCGCGCTCTCCGCGCGCGCAAGAATCGCTGACCGTAACCACTGCCGCCGTAAAGGGCGTGGAAGATCCCGGCTCAGTTGTCGAGGAGGACATCTTCCTCCTCTTCCTCGCGCTTACCGCCGCCTGGACTTCTAGCGCTCACCTCGCCGCCGCTCGCGCTTGCACCGGCGACCCTAACTTCGGCATTGCCTCTTGCGCCTTCCTCTTGAACCTCGCCCACCCCGTCGCGCTGCGCCTCGTCCAGCAGGCGCAAGCCTTCCATCAGCAGGCCCTGAGTATTTAACTGCGTAGTTTCCTGATCGGTAGTGCCCTCGAAGTTGAGTTCGAAATTGCCGCCGGTCCAGCGCAGAACCCGGAACACCGCTGGATCTCCCACCAGCTCGCCAGAGGGCGAGAGATAGGTCGCATGCTTCACCTGTCCCTCGGCGAAGAAAACTTCACACTTGTCGCCCTGATAATTGAGCTTGAGCTGGCAGCTTTTGCGGCCCATTTCGAGCGACTGCATCAGGTCGATCACGTTCATCTGCGAAAGGTTGCCGCGCACCACTCCATCGGAGGGTGCGGTCTTCGCCATTTTCTCGAGCGCGATGCGATCCACGGTGCGCTTGATGCGGCGCGTGGCTTCCTTGAGGAAAAAAGGCTTGGCCAGGTAATCGTCGGCCACATCCTGCGGCGAGAGCCTTTCATCAATATCGCTGCGGCTCGCCATCAACACCGCTGAGAAATTAGCCGTCCCCGGCCGGCTCTTTAACTTCTCGACCAACTGACGCCCATCCATCCCAGGCATGCGATAGTCGCACACCACCAAATCCGGCGGATCGTCCACCGCTTTGAGCAACGCGTCCGCTGTGTCGGAGGCCGCGACCACCTGCGCAAACGGAGTCAGCGCCTGCTGTAGCATGTCCAACACCATCGGATTGTCGTCCACTAACAGCAGCTTGACGTCATTTGCCATGGCATCGCTCGGACTACCCGCTTACTCGAAACGCCCGTCACTGGTGGCGCGCCGATACCCTCCGCTCTTGCCGCCGCGCTTGCGCTGCAAAACAATTTCGCGAATCTCAATTCCTTTGTCCGCGCCTTTGAGCATGTCATAGATGGTCAGCGCGGAAATGCTGGCCGCGACCAGCGCCTCCATTTCGACGCCGGTTTGTGCGGTGGTGCTGACCTTGGTCCTAATAGCGACGCCATTCTCGCACACGGTCATTTCCACATCAACGTGCGAGAGCGGCAGGCTGTGGCACATGGGAATCAACTCCGCGGTTCGCTTCGCCGCCACAATCCCCGCCACCCGCGCCACTTCCAGCGGGTCACCCTTGGGATTTTTCGGCAGAGCCTTCAGCACTTCCGGCTTGATCAGGACGAAGGCGCTGGCCTCAGCCTCGCGCTTGGTCGCCGCTTTCGGCGAGACATCCACCATCCGCGCCCGGCCGGAATCATCGTAATGAGAAAGCTTCTTCGCCATCCGGAAGCTCTATCTTACATGGGATGGGGAGGCGCGATGCCGAGCAAACTCGCCCGTGCCAGGTCCTATCGCATCATCACCGCGACCCATTCCCCAGCCGCGATGTGCTCGCGATCCGAGGGAATGACGATGTAGCAATTCGCGCGCGCCTGCGCCGCAATATCGCCGGAACCCCGCCAAGGCACGAGCTCCACTTGCGAATCTTCGTTTTCGCCGGAAAGGATCGCAGGCAGAAATCTTTTCAGCCCAGTCTTGACCCGGATTTCAGATTCCAGCAGCACATGCAAGAAACACAGCGGGCGCGGCAGCATTCCAGATAGCGCTTCGACCAGGGGCCGCGCGAATAGTTCAAACGTCACCATGGTCGAGATTGGATTTCCGGGAAGGCCGAAGAAATATTCATGCCGAGCTAAAGCGCCGGAGTGGAATCTGCTCCGGCTGCCCCACGAGCGGCTCGGGACTCGCCCAAAAACTACAGGCCTGCCCGGCTGGATTTTCGCGCCGGTAAAGAAAAATTCAGCATGCATTTCGCCCAGCACCTGCTCGACCAAATCGTAGCGCCCCATAGAAACCCCGCCGGTCATGATCAGCAAATCGCACTGCAGCCCTTGCTCCATCAGTTGGCGCAATTTGTGCGGTTCATCGGGAGCGATGGGCAGCAGCACGGGCTCGCCTCCGGCGGCTTTGATCTGCGCTGCGAGCGAGTAGCTGTTGGAGTTGCGAATCTGCGCCGGACCGGGATCGGCCTCGACGTCAACGATCTCATCGCCCGTCGTAAGCACCGCGACCTGTGGCCGAGCGAACACCTGCAGGCGCGATTTGCCCACAGAGGCCGCGAGCGCAATCGCAGTTTCGTTGAGCCGCGTTCCGGCCGCCAACAATAGGCCGCCCTTCGCGGCTTCGGCTCCCTGGGCGACCACATTCTCACCGGGCGATACTCCGCGTGCGATTTGAACGCGATCATCGGTCAAAACTGTGTATTCGATCATTACCACGGCGTCGGCGCCGCGGGGTACCGGAGCTCCCGTCATGATCGAAATAGCCTCGCCCGCCTTGAGTTCCAGCCGCAAAGCAGCCGGCTGCGGCCCCGCCTTGATCTCGCCCGCGACCTTCAGCGAAGCCGGAAGCTGCGACAGATCGGCCGCGCGCACCGCATATCCGTCGCGCATGGAGCGCGCAAAGGGAGGAATATCGCGATCGGCTGCAACCGGCTCGGCGAGGGTTCTCCCGGCGGCCTGCAGCAATTCGGCGCTCTCGTACTTCCCCGCTCCGCCGCCGGCGATCAACCGCGAAGCATGTTCCTCAACCACGCGACGCGCCTCTTCGAAACTCAGCACCAGGGATTGCGCCTGCGGAAGCAGCATGCCCACATGATAAACGCGATTGCCAGTTGCAAGTCGCGCCTGCGGCAGCGACAATCGAAGCATGGCAAAGGTTTCCCATCCAGATCAGGGCGTTTCACGCTCGGCCACCAGCCCAGTTCCGTTTTCGCCGGGAGCCATGGTCGTGGTCACGCTGGGCAATCCGCGCGATAAATTCTGGGGCATGATTCTCGCGCTCGCAACCGAAGGTTTGAGTTTGACCGGCATCGAACTCGCATCCTTCGAGGATTTTGTGCTGATGGTAAAAGACGGCGAGTCTTTCCGCCCGGCAGTTGTTTTTTTCCCCATGCACCGAATTGAACGCATCGAACTCGATCTCCCCGATGGAAGTCTGCCCTCGCTCTCGCAGCGCTTCTCGGCCAAGACCGGACTCGATCCCGCCAGTGTGCTTACCCCGGGCGACCCCGCCAAAGACGCCGAGGGCGCGGAATGACCCTATCGCAAATCTTTACCGCGCCCAACCAACTCACGCTGCTGCGCATGGTATTCGTTCCTTTCATCGTCATCGAACTGGTGGAAGGCCGTTATTTCTGGGCGCTTACGCTCTTCGTAATCGCCGGTTTCAGCGACGGCCTCGACGGCCTGCTGGCGCGCAAACTGCACCAGCAGACGCTGCTCGGCCAATATCTCGATCCCATCGCAGACAAGCTTCTGCTGAGCACCATGTTTCTAGTGCTTTCCATCCTGCATAAAATTCCCTGGAAATTTACCGTGCTTGTCTTCAGCCGTGACATCTCAATCCTGGCCGCGAGCGCCGTGTTGTTCGCCATCGCCGGGCTGCGCAATTTCAGCCCCAGCATCTTCGGCAAAGCCAACACGTTTTCGCAGATCGCGGCGGTTTTCTTCGTGATGCTTTATTCCATACGGCCTGCGCGCTGGCTGTGGATCACGCGCATCGTATTCTTGCGCGCCACCTTCGCCTTCACGATCATCTCGGCGCTGCATTATGTCTTTCTGGTGCAGCACCGGCTGCGTGCGCAAAATCACGCTCTGCCGGCTCACTCCCCGGTCGATGCTCACGCCAGTTGACTCTCTGGCATCCCGCGGAATCGATCCTCCTACTCCCAGTGCATAATTAAAGATATGGCTTTGCGCCTCTACAACACCATGTCGTCGCGGGTCGAGGAGTTCCGTCCGCTGCGCGACAACGAAGTCCGCATGTATTCTTGCGGCCCCACCGTCTACGACTACGGGCACATCGGCAACTTTCGCACCTTCATCGCCGTCGACATGCTGCAGCGCTTCTTGCACCAGTCGGGCTACAAGGTGCGCTACGTGATGAACATCACCGACGTGGACGACAAAATTATCCGCAACGCCGCGCGCGATGGAATGAGCGTTCAGGAGTACACCGCAAAGTACGAGAAGGCTTTCCTCGAAGACTCCGCCATGATCGGCATCCAGCCGCCAATCCTGGTGCGCGCCACCGAAAACATTCCGCAGATGGCGGAATTCGTGGCCAAGTTAGTCGAGAAAGAGATCGCCTACCGCACCGACGAGGGTTCGTATTATTTTCGCATCCAGAAATTTCCCCGGTACGGCCAGCTTTCCAAAAAAGATTTCAGCGGAATGCTCGACGGCGCGCGCGTCGATGTCGACGAATACGAAAAAGACAGCGCCCGCGATTTCGCGCTGTGGAAGTCGCCCAAACCGGGCGAGGCGTTCTGGGATACGTCCATCGGGAAGGGCCGCCCGGGCTGGCATCTGGAGTGTTCGGTGATGTCGATGGGGCAACTGGGCGAGAGCTTCGACCTGCATGCCGGCGGCGAAGACTTGATTTTTCCCCACCACGAAAACGAGATTGCGCAATCCGAATCGTTGACCGGGAAAACCTTCGCCCACTTCTGGTTTCACGTGCGCTTCCTGCTGGTCGAAGGCGAGAAAATGTCGAAGAGCCTGGGGAATTTTTTCACCCTGCGCGATCTGGTTTTGAAGGGCCACAAGCCGTCGTCGATCCGTTATTTGCTAACGTCGGTGCCGTACAGAAATCAACTCAATTTCACGTTCGACGGGCTGAAGCAAGCTGCGGTCTCGGTGGAGCGGTTGCGCAATTTCGTCCAGCGTTTGACCTCCGGAGCTTTCCCCGCCGGCTCGGCGCCGGAGATGCAGTCGCTCGCTAGCGCGACCATCGACCGCATGCGGGATGCGCTCGACGACGATCTCAACACCGCGCAAGCGCAAGCGGCGATCTTCGAGATGGTGCGTGCCGCGAACGCCGCGATCGACGGCGGCGGGATGAAAGCTGATAACATTCCTCCATTGCTGGCGGCGCTGGCGAGGTTCGACGAGATTTTCGCCGTGCTGAACGATGACGACGGGCCCAAGATGAAACAGGTTTTCGACTGGGCGCCCACCGAAGGCCGCGGACCCGATGTCAGTGGCGAGCTGCGCGAAGCGGTACAATCGGGCCAACTCTCCGCTGCCGACATTGAAAAGAAAATCGCAGCCATGGAGGCCGCCCGCCAAGCCCGCAACTTCAAGGAATCCGACGCGCTCCGCGCAGAACTCACCGGCGCGAGCATCGTCATCGAAAATACGAAGGAAGGCGTGCGCTGGCGCAGAAAGTGAGGGCATTGAGAATTGCGTAATTGGGTAATTTGAAACCCAAGACATTTGCCTTAACTGCCGAACGCATCGGTTTTGACATGACCCAATTACCCAATTGCGAATTCTTTTCTTCATGCATTCTCTCGACCAATATCTTCGCGATGCCGAGCAAGCTCACGGGCACCTGTGCGCCGGCCAGGTTCTCGGAGTGCGCTTGGCCATGCTGGGCCTCGCGAAGCTCGGCATCGACGATCCCCGCGGCAACAAAGAAGATCGCAAGCGCCTCGTGACCTTCGTCGAGATCGACCGCTGCGCCACCGACGCGGTCGCGGTGGTCACCGGTTGCCGCCTGGGCAAGCGCGCCCTGAAGTTTCGCGACTGGGGAAAAGTTGCGGCCACCTTCGTCGACGTGAGCACGGGCAAGGGCATCCGCATCGCGGCGAAAGAATCGTCGAAGGCGCTGGCGCAGCAAATGCACCCCGAGATCGCCGACAAGAACCAGCAGCAGATGCTGGCCTACCGCGAAATCTCCGACGACGATCTTTTCACCTTCCAGTGGGTACGAGTCAAGCTCCCGCCCGAAGAGTTTCCCGGATATAAAGGCGAGCGCGTGGTCTGCGAGCGATGTGGCGAAGGAATTAATTTCCGCAGAGAAGTCCGCACCAAAGGGAAAGTGTCATGCCGCGCCTGCGCAGGAGAGAGTTACTACGAGCCAATCTGAATCGGCGAATCAAGCGGACTGGTCGTAGGCGTGCGCGATCCGCAGAATCCTGGCTTCATCGAAGTGTTTTCCGAGAATCTGCAATCCGATGGGAAGTTTCTCTTTGGTCTCGCCGCAGGGAATTGAAATCCCCGGAATGCCTGCCAGATCCGCGGTGACGGTGTAAATGTCAGCCAAGTACATGGCCAGCGGATCGTTCGATTTTTCTCCCAAACGAAAGGCTGCGGTAGGACTCGTCGGTGTGACGACAGCATCCACCTTGCGGAAAGCTTCTTCGAAGTCTCGGGTTAGCAACGTCCGCACTTTCTGCGCCTTCAAGTAGTAGGCATCGTAATAGCCGGCGCTCAGCGCATACGTGCCCAGCATGATGCGGCGCTTCACTTCGGCGCCGAAACCTTCATCGCGGCTGCGACGATACATCTCCGCGAGTGACTTCACTCCCGCGGCGCGAGCGCTGTAGCGCACGCCGTCGTAGCGGGCGAGATTCGCGGAGGCTTCGGCGGTCGCAATCAAATAGTACGTTGGAATCGCATAGGGAGTGTGCGGCAAAGAAACCGGCACTACTTCGCAGCCCAGGTTTTTTAGCTTATCGATAGCGGATTCGACCGCGTGCCGCACCTCATCGTCGAGTCCCTCGCCGAAATATTCTTTGGCCACGCCCAGTTTGAGGCCGCGCACAGGCTTTTCGAGTTCGGCAACATAATCCGGCACGGGCACGTCAGCCGAAGTGGAATCCATCGGATCGCGGCCGGCAATCGTGCGCAATACAATTGCCGCGTCTTTCACCGTCTTCGCCAGCGGCCCAATGTGATCGAGCGAAGACGCAAACGCGATCAACCCGTAACGCGAGACGCGGCCATAGGTCGGCATCAATCCCACCACGCCGCAGAACGACGCAGGCTGGCGGATTGAACCTCCCGTGTCCGAACCCAGCGCGACCACGGCCATATCCGCGGCGACGGCTGCGGCCGATCCGCCCGAAGAACCTCCCGGCACGCGGCTCAGGTCGTGCGGATTGTGCACGGGATAAAACGCCGAGTTTTCATTCGACGAGCCCATGGCAAATTCGTCGCAGTTGGTTTTGCCCAGCACCACCGCCCCCGCCGCTTCCAGGCGCGCCACCGCGGTGCAATCGAAGGCAGGAATGTATTTCGATAGGCTCTTCGATCCGGCGGTAGTGCGCACTCCGCGCGTCGACATCACATCCTTGATCGCCACCGGCACTCCGCCCAGCGGAGGCAGCGGCTTGCCCTCGGCGGCCAGGCGGTCGATGCGGTCGGCCTGCTCGAGCGCGCGCTCTCTGCACAAGGTAAGGAACGCGCCAATCTCTCTATCTTTATGCTCGATGCGCGCGTAGTGGGTCTCGGCCTGCGCGAAAGCGGTCGTCTTGCGCTCCTGCACCGAGGCACGGACGGCGTCGATGGTGACGAGGCCTTCGATCACTTGCCGGCCCTCCATTCGAAACATCTTTCTTTCGAATCCCAAAACACGTGACCCGAGTGCTTCTCCCAGAGTCGCCGCCACTTGAGCGGAAGGGCGGCGATGCCATGCTTCTCGATAAAGATGTGCAACGGGTCCACCGCGGGGAGGTGATCGCCTGGTCCTAAAAGATCGTTCCAATCCGTGCTAGGTACCGTTTGCTTCCTGTTCGTGAACCGATCGCTCAGAGGGCAAAAAGCAATATCACCGATCGTCATCTCTCCCCGGTAGCAAATGATCGGCTCTCTTGTTTTGGCTGTCCGATCGTCGGTCAGCATCCCTATCAAAACCGGCACAGCTTTCGGCCCTGCCGCCCTAAACTGTTCCATCGTTTTGGCGGGGAAATCTTGCATCCGGTTGCCGGTGTCATTGCATCTCTGTTGTCCATTGACCGCCATCCAATCTTTGAAGGATCGAACCGGAGCGGGGCCTGAGCCGTCGACTGCGCCTTCGACAAGCAGCCTGCGAGTACCGCAGCGCAATGTGAAAGGTTTTATTCACATCCGGCGCTTATCTCTCAATCACCTTTGGCACTCGAAAAAAACTCCCCTCGGCATCGGGAGCGTTCTCGAGCGCCGCTGCCTGCGACAACGACTTGCGCAATCCTTCGACCACATCTTCGCGATAGGAGTATGCAAATCGGTCGGAGTCTCGCTTGGATTGGTCCCCCCTGTAGCGATCCGAAACCTGCGCCATCGGCTCCACGTTCGACGTATCCAATTGGTTGAGCCGATCGATGTAGTCAAGAATCGAATTCAGATCGCGCAGCATGCCGGCGCGCTCCTCGGCCGAGAGTTCAAGATTGGCCAGATCGGCGACGTAGGCAACGTCTTTTTCCGCGACTTTCATAAGCGAGCACGCAGCCGTTTAGCCCTGCCGGATCTCAAACTCGATTCTCTCCACCTTCTGCCCGGCGTAGCGATTCATCGCAGCGAGATAACGCGGCGCCAGGCTCTGCATCTCACGCTTCCATCCGGCGTCGGGAACTTCCACGTGCAGAACCGCATGGTCGAACGCTAGGGCGCGCGTGCGCCCGGCCACCACCGAGCCGCAAACCAACGGCCACGCCAGCAGTGGAGCTTCGCCCGGCGGGACGCGCCGCAGCGATCCCACCACTATTTTCTCTAATCCCGAGCCCGCCTGCTCCATCCCGCCACCCCGTTGAGATTTTGATTCTAGCATTCCGTAGAGAACGCGAGCTTGAGCCACCGACGGTGGCTCACAAGGGAAACTCGCGCCTCACGAACTCCAGCGCTGTGTCGCGCGATCGCAAGCGACCTTCCAGTTGTGCATCCTCGACGCTCTCGAGGATCTCGCGAAACTTCGGCCCCGGCACATACCCCGCGGCAATCAAATCGTCTCCCGTAACCAAAGCCAAGGGGCGAATCTTCTCCGGCGGAATCTCGGCCAGCTTTTCGCGGATGAACTCAAACGTGCTCAGATCGCCGTGGCTCGCCAGGCTGTCGGCGCGGTGCAAGGCGAGATGCTCTTCGAAGCGCGGCAAACGGAGAAACCTTTTCAGCGTAGATTCTTTCATGCGCCGCGTATCACCGAAGCGCATGTGGTTATCCACCAGCGCCAGCACCTGGGCTTCGTCCTGCTTCGAGAAGCGCAGGCGATCGCAGATGTCCTCGGCGATCTTCACCCCGACCTCCACGTGCCCGTCGAAGCGAATGCGATCCGGCGCTACGCGGAAAGTCGCAGGCTTGCCCACATCGTGCAGCAAAGCGCCCCAGGCCAGCGTCGGCGGGCAGGGCTGCGGCAGATTCTCCAGGAGCATCATCGTGTGCACGAACACATCGCCCTCGGGATGAAACTCCGGCGGTTGCTGCACTCCCTTCATCGCAGAAATCTCGGGCAAAACTTCTTGGAGCAGGCCGCTTTCATCGAGCAGAAGAAAAGCGCGCCGGGCGTGGCCTTCGACCAGCATCTTGGTGAGCTCGTCGCGCACCCGCTCAGGCGAGACCAACTGGATTTCGGCTGCATGGCGTTGGATCGCGGCCCGCGTCTCGGCTTCGATCACATATGCAAAGCGCGCGGCGAAGCGCACCCCGCGCAGCATGCGCAGCTTATCTTCGGCAAAGCGCCGCTCGGGGTGGCCGATGGCGCGGATGATCCCAGCTTCAAGATCCGCGCGCCCGCCCACAAAGTCGAGGACCTCCCCGCTCACGGGATCAAGCATCATGCCGTTGATGGTGAAGTCGCGCCGCACCACATCTTGGCGCGGATCCGCGCTGAATCGCACTTCGTCGGGATGCCGCCCGTCGGAATATCCGTGATCGCTGCGAAACGTCGCCACCTCGACCGTGTGGCCGTTTGCGGGGGCACCCGAATCGGCCCGGTCGTCGACGGGCCCAGGCACCAACACCACGCCGAACTGCGCTCCCACGGCGTACGTATCGGGAAAAATCCTCATAACCTGCGCCGGAGTCGCGCTGGTCGCCACGTCATAATCGGCAGGCTCGCGCTGCAAGAGAAAATCGCGCACGCATCCGCCGGCGAGGTAGGCCAGAAACCCTTGTAGGCGCAGGGTTCGGATGATCGAAATGGAAAACTCTTTCAGCATTCCTGCCGGTTTGTCCGGGCCGTAACGCCCAGACCGCGTTTTCGATTAATCTAGAGCTGATTATGCCAGACGCCTACATCCTGGGCATCGAAAGCTCGTGCGACGAAACCGCGGCCGCGGTGGTGCGCTCTGGCGAGCAGATCATCTCGAACGTGGTGGCTTCGCAGATCGCGACCCATCAGCCCTTCGGCGGCGTCGTGCCGGAGCTCGCTTCGCGCGAGCACCTGCGTGCCATCGTCCCCGTCGTTAAGCAAGCGCTCCTCGAGGCCAATCAAACGTACGAGTCGGTCGACGCCATCGCAGTCACGCAGGGGCCCGGCCTTGCGGGGGCTTTGCTGGTCGGGATCAGCTACGCCAAAGCTCTGTCCTACGCGCTCGAGAAGCCGCTGCTCGCGGTCAATCACCTCGAAGGCCACATCCATGCGGTTCTGCTCGAAGAGCGGCAAAAGGGCAACCAGGAAGTGAACTTCCCTGTGTTGGCTCTCGTGGTTTCTGGCGGACACACGCACCTCTATCTAGCGGCGCAAAGAAATGCAGGATGGACCTACGAAAATATCGGACACACTCGCGACGATGCTGCCGGAGAAGCCTTCGACAAAGTCGCGAAATTGCTCGGCCTCGGCTATCCGGGGGGCCCGATCATCGACCGCTTAGCCCCGCACGGCGACCCCAAAGCTGTCAAATTTCCGCCCGCACAGATTAAGCATCGCGACCGCCGCACTCGAGGCGCCGACGACGACCGAAACCATAACCGCGGAAAAAGCGAAGCCGCGATCGAGCGCGAGCGCTTCGATTTTTCTTTCAGCGGCATCAAGACCGCCGTGCTGCGCTATGTCGAAGTCCACGAAATGCATCCGATCATCGAAAATCTCCGCCAGGCTATGTCGAACATTCTACGACCCAAGCTCGAAGACTATCTGGCCTACTCCGATCGCAAGACTCTCGACCTGGTCGCATCCTTCCAGCGAGCCATCGTGGACGATCTCGTGGGCAAGACTCTGGCCGCGGCGAGCGCCCACCATGTCGCCACGCTTTTCGTTACCGGCGGCGTGGCGGCCAACAGCGAATTGCGCTCTACCTTTGGACTGGCTTCGGCTAAGCAGGGCCTGCCCGTGTACTTTCCCTCGCGCCCGCTCTCCACCGACAACGCCGCTATGATCGCGGCCGCAGCCTATCCAAAATTTTTGGCCAGAGATTTTGCGCCGATGGATTTCTCGGCGGAGGCGGGATTAGTCCTGAGGTGAGCGCGGAAACGGAGCTGCATAGCGGTTCGCCTTTACAGGCTGAGGAAAGAAGCCGCGCAGGCCGGCGACGGCTGACCGCAGGCGCTGAAGCGCGGATTCATTGCGAACTTAACGGCACGAGTCGAACTCGTGTCCTCCCCAAACCATCTTCAAAGAGATTTTTTTCGCAACCCGGTTAGGCACTCCGGAAGCGGGATAGCGGAAGCCGACTTTACTTCCCTGCGCCCTTCTTTGCGGCCTTGCCGAAGACGGCATCCAGCGCCTTCGCCAGCTGAGCCTCGATATCGATATCTTTGTGAATGGCGAAGTCGGCGCGATTTTCCTTCTCGTCAAATCCGCTGGCCCGGCCCGCCACAATAATGATGGGAATCTGGGCTGTCCGGGGATTTCTTTTCAGGGCGGTGATCAACTCGCCGCCCGACATCTTCGGCATTTGCATGTCGGTGACGATCAGGTCCGGCTGCAGCCGTTCCAGAAGTTGCAAAGCCTCGACGCCATTGGTCGCCGATTCCACCGCAAAGCCGCGCTCTTCCAGGGAGCGGCACACGGTATAGCGAATCAACATCGAATCGTCCACCACCAGCGCTGCAGGCATGAGTCCTTGATCGCGTGCGAGAAAGCACGCTCCAAGCCGTTAGACTAGCAGCGCCCTTCGCGCCTCAACAAGGCGGATCGCCGCCTGCCGGTTACTTTGGTGACTTTTGTGAATTGTGTCTCAGCCCATGAGACGCGGAGGTCTGCGCCGGGCACTACGCATCCTCGGAATCGCTCTCCGCCCTTTCCTCGATGCTCATGTCCTTGAGCTCGCTCGATTCAAAGACTTCGCGGCACTCCAGGCACTCGACGAACTCGGCATCTTCATCGCGGCTCACGATTTGCACGCGCGGATGCTTGCAAGCTGGTTTCTCTGCGCTTTGGGGTTGGGAGGACGGCTGTGGGGTCATAAATCCGGAAGCTTCGCCCTTTTGGATCGATCCTCAGGGCAGATTCGCGGGATTCCCGGTATTTTAGCCCCACCGCTCCACTTGTCAAGCCCCGAGCATTATTCTTCGGCAAATTCTTTTCACCTGTATTCGGGCTCGCTCACGGCCCAGCGCGCGAATGCCAGATCAAAAACACCGCCACCGCTAAGCCACTCAACGCTCGCCACTTACCGTTCGATATCCGTTTCTGTCATCCGGCTGCGAGCACTTGCGGAGTCTCCACCGTTCGTCGTAGAATGAATTACGACGGAAAAGGTCGTAGATATATCCGGCAGAATCAGTCGGAGTTCAATCGACGGGTTGGGTTCTTAAAGCACCGAACTTGCCACAAGAGCAGATGCTCAAACTGACCAAGAAAGCGGATTACGCCTTGATGGCCATGAAGCACCTGGCCGATCACGCGCTGCCGGAGTCACGCAGCGCCAGCGCTAAAGACGTCGCCGATTCCTTCGGCATTCCGCCCGAGGCGTTAGCCAAGATTCTGCAGCGCCTGGTGAAGGCCGGGCTTTTGCATTCGCAGCAGGGCACCAACGGCGGCTATCGCTTGGCGCGTGCGGCGCACACCATCTCGGCCTTCGATGTGATTCAGGCCATCGACGGCCCGCTGTTCATTACCTCGTGCGTGACCGTTCGCGGCGAATGCGGCCAGAGCGACCGCTGCAACATTCGCGAACCGCTGCGCAAGGTCAACGAAAGCATCGAAGCCGTACTGAAGCGCATCAAGATTTCTCACATGCGGGAAGAGCCAGAAGCGGCCGAAACCGCCGCCATGAAGCCCGCAGAGCTGGTAACGATTGTTTAGCGCGACGGCTTGTGCGGCGCGATGAGGGCAGCCCCGAAGGGGCGGAAGGTGAAAGCCCGGCGCAAAAGTGCCGGGTCGGAGAGAGAAAGAAAGCCGTGTCCCGCAGGGACGGCACCAGATTCAAAAGACGGTAGGAGAAAAGCAATGATGAGCACGGACGTAAAAATCCCCCAGCAACTCCCAGCCACGCAGCACCACGCTCCGCAAGGCGTAAAGCTGCCCATTTATATGGATAACCACGCCACCACCCCCATGGACCCGCGGGTGCTGGAGGAAATGCTGCCCTACTTCATGGAGAAGTTCGGCAACTCTGCCAGCCGCAACCACTCCTTCGGATGGGCCGCCGAAGAAGGCGTGGAGCAGGCGCGCGAGCGCATCGCCAAACTGATCGGCGCCACGACCAAAGAGATTATCTTCACCTCAGGCGCGACCGAAAGCGACAACCTCGCGATCAAGGGCGTCGCCGAAATGTACCGCGAGAAGGGCAACCACATCATCACGGCGGTCACCGAGCACAAGGCGGTCCTTGATACCTGCAAGCGCCTCGAAAAGTACGGCTATCGGGTGACCTATCTGCCGGTGCAAAAAGACGGCCTGATCGATCTCGCCGAGCTCGAGCGCGCCCTGGATGACAAGACCATCCTGGTTACCATCATGGCCGCCAACAACGAGATCGGCGTGCTGCAGCCCATCGCGGAAATCGGCAAGCTCTGCCACGCACGCGGCGTGATCTTCCATACCGACGCGGTGCAGGCCATCGGCAAAGTTCCCATCGATGTGATCAAGCAGAACATCGACGTGGCGTCCATCACCGGCCACAAGATTTACGGGCCCAAGGGTGTAGGCGCGTTGTACGTGCGCCGCAAGAATCCGCGGGTCCAGATCTCGGCGATCATCGATGGCGGCGGACACGAGCGCGGCATGCGCTCCGGCACATTGAACGTCGCCGGTATCGTCGGACTCGGCAAAGCTTGCGCCATCGCGACCGAGGAGATGTCTCGCGAAGCGGTTCAGCTCGGCTCTTTGCGCGACCGGCTGCGTGACCGCATCATGAACCGTCTCGACGAAACTTACATCAACGGTTCCATGGAGCATCGCCTGCCCGGCAATCTGAACATCAGCTTTGCCTACGTGGAAGGCGAATCGCTGCTGATGGGCATCAACGACATCGCAGTTTCGAGCGGTTCGGCATGCACCTCGGCGACGCTGGAACCATCTTATGTATTGAAGGCTCTGGGCACCGGCGATGACCTGGCGCACAGCTCCATCCGCTTCGGGATCGGCCGCTTCAACACCGCCGCCGAAGTCGATTACGTAGCCGACCGCGTAATCGAAACGGTCGAACGCTTGCGCGAGCTTTCGCCGCTCTACGAAATGGCGAAAGAGGGCATCAACCTGAAAGACGTAAAGTGGGCGGGCGAAGCGCACTAGCAATGGGTTTTGCTTTGAAAAGGATTCGTATCAGGGCACGACTTGCGTCGTGCCGGAAAAGTTCTAATCTTGACGGGGATTTCGCCCGCGCGGTTCAGTTCGAACAATTCGAGGAGAACACATGTCATATAGCGACAAGGTAATCGATCACTACAACAACCCCCGCAACGTCGGCTCCATGGACAAGAGCAGCGCCGACGTTGGCACCGGCCTGGTCGGCGCACCCGAGTGCGGCGACGTCATGAAGCTGCAGATCAAAGTCAACCGCGAGACCAACGTAATCGAAGAAGCCAAGTTCAAGACCTTTGGCTGCGGCTCCGCGATCGCATCCTCGTCGCTGGCCACCGAATGGGTAAAAGGCAAGACGGTCGAGGAAGCTCTCGCCATCAAGAACATGGACATCGTGAAGGAGTTGTCGCTGCCTCCGGTGAAGATCCACTGCTCGGTGCTGGCCGAAGACGCCATCCGCGCCGCCATCGGCGACTGGAAGAAAAAGCAGGAGAGCGCCAAGCCGGTGAGCACGGCGGTCGCGCAGTAGTCTGCGGCGGGGAAATCTCGGTTCGAAAGGGCGCGGCTTCACGCCGCGCCTGGAGACGAGTCGGGAAGGGCACGACTTCAGTCGTGTCGCAATCGTCTCCGATCCGTGGCGGCTTTCGCCGCTGAGGTAACGCGCCAGCATAAGCAAGATAGGAATGACAACGCTAACCGAATCCGCACCGCAAACCGCGCCGGCCAAGGGTATTCAGGTCACCGACAAAGCCCTGGCCAAAGTCCGCAGCGCGATGGCCAAGGAAGGCATCTCGCCCGAGCAGGGCGGATTGCGCCTGGGCGTGCAGGGGGGCGGCTGCTCTGGCCTGAGCTACAACGTCCGCTTCGATACGCAGCCCCGCGAGCGTGATCGCATCTTTCAATTCAGCGACGTGCGCGTTTTCGTCGATCCGAAGAGCTTCATCTATCTGCACGGCATGATCCTCGACTACCAGGAAACGCTGATGCAGCAGGGCTTCGTCTTCGTGAATCCCCAGGCCACCAAGTCGTGCGGCTGCGGCACCTCGTTCTCCGCGTGAGGGCACGTGTGGCTCTGGCTGGTGTGGCGCGGGCTCTCCTGGCCCCGAAATCTAACCCGGCAGCGGCCCTCAGTCCAGCAGACTGCTCTGAAGCTTTTTGTTTTGACGACTGTCTATAACGAGTAACGAATGACCCTAACCACCATCACCGCGAAAGGAGCGCCAGAGGAAACGCAGTCCTGCTGGTCCTGCGGCACGATGCGCGCCGCGCATTTCTGCGCAGCCTGCGGCAAAGTGCAGCCCCCGGCTCCGGCCGACTATTTCACCTTCTTCGCGCTGCCGCGCAAGCTGGACCTGAACGTCGCCGCCCTGGAAAGAGATTTCTACGAGCTAAGCCGCAAGCTGCATCCCGATCTCAACGCCCAAGCCGGCAGCCAGGAGCAGGAGTGGAGCCTGCAACAAAGCTCCCTGCTCAACGACGCGTATCGCACCTTAAAGGATCCCATCAAGCGCACTCAATATCTGTTAACGCTGGAAGGCGTGGAACTGGAAGAACAATCCAAAAGGGCAACCGAACAGGCGCGGGCGAAAGGCGAACTGAAGAAGCAAATAGTCCCGCCCGATTTGCTCGAAGAAGTTTTCGAACTCAACATGCAACTCGAAGAGTTGCGCATGCACAAAAAAATGGGCGAAGACGATCCTGCCCTGATCGAAGAAATCGGCCGCCAGAAGCTCGAACTGGAAGAAAAGCTGGAATCGCTTCTGCAGGAATTGCAAGTGCGCTGGAAAGTCTGGGACGGCATGATTCAGCGCGCAGCCAACGGCCAGCCCGTCTCCGAAGAGGAGCGCAAGCAGGAGCGCGACAAAATGGTGGACGTGCTGAACCGCAGAAACTACATCCGGAATTTAGTAAGGGATGTGAGCGAAGCTTTAGAAAATTGAGCGATGGAGCGATGGGGTGATTGGGCGATTTGACGCCCAAAGGTTTTCGATCGCCCGATCGCCCGATCGCGAAATCACACACAATGTCCCCTGATCGCATCGTCGGCATCGACCTCGGCACCACGAACTCCCTCGTGGCCTTCATGCAAGGGGGGATCCCTGTCGTGATCCCCGGCGACGACGGCTCGAATCTGGTCCCATCCGTGGTGGCGTTAGACGGCAACGAACAGCCCGTCGTCGGCAACGCCGCGCGCAATTCTCTGATCGAGCGTCCCGAGCGCGCCGTCTACTCCATCAAACGCCTTATGGGACGCGGCCTCGATGACGTTCAGGAAGAATTGAAATTCTTCCCGTTTCGTCTCGCCGATGATCTGCAATCCGGCGAGGTTCTGCGCATTACGCTGGGCGACAAAACTTTCACTCCGCCGGAAATTTCCGCGCTGATCCTGCGCCAGCTCAAACGCAACGCCGAGCGCTACTTCGGGGCGCAGGTCACGAAAGCCGTAATCACCGTGCCCGCGTATTTCAACGATGCGCAACGCCAAGCCACCAAAGACGCAGGGCGCATCGCCGGCCTCGAAGTTCTGCGTCTCGTCAACGAACCCACCGCGGCGTCGCTAGCCTACGGCCTCGACAAAAAGCAGAACGGAATCGTAGCCGTCTACGATCTCGGTGGCGGCACCTTCGACGTTTCGATTCTCAAGCTGCACGACGGCATCTTCGAAGTTGTTGCCACCAACGGCGACACCCACCTCGGCGGCGATGACATCGACAATCGGCTCATCACCATCGCCCTCGACGACACGCTCGGCGATCTCGGCCTCGATTTACGCAATCACGATTTGCGTCGCCATGCCGAAGCCGTGCAAGCCATTCGCAAAGCCGTCATTGAAGCCAAGATCGCGCTTTCCTCGCGGCAATCCGTAAAGCTAGACGTCGAACTCCCCGGCGGCAAGCGCTACCTGCGCGAAATTACGCGCGAACAATTCGAACAGCTCATCCAGCCCATCCTCGAACGAACTGTCGGCCCGTGCAAGCAGGCCCTGAAAGACGCCGGCCTCAAGCCCGAGCAGATCGACGAAGTGGTTCTCGTCGGCGGATCCACGCGCATTCCCAAAGTTCGCGCCCTGGTGAAAGAGCTCTTCCATCGCGAGCCACACACCGATCTGAATCCCGACGAAGTCGTAGCCCTCGGCGCAGCCGTCCAAGCCAACATTCTCGGCGGGGGCTCCGAAGCCACCGAAAATATGCTGCTGCTCGATGTCACTCCCTTGTCGCTCGGCATCGAAGTTGTCGGCGGAGTCACCGACAAAATCATTCTGCGCAACTCCACCATCCCTGCCTCGGCCACTCAGTACTACACCACGCAGGTCGATGGTCAGGCCAATGTAGCGATCCACGTGCTCCAGGGCGAACGTGAGCTGGCCAAAGATTGCCGCTCGCTCGCACGCTTCGATCTCAAAGGCATTCCTGCTATGGCCGCGGGCATGGCGCGCATCGAAGTCAAATTTCTCATCGACGCCAACGGCATCCTGCACGTCTCGGCGCGCGAACAGCGCAGCGGCAAAGAATCCGAGATTCAAGTGCAGCCCAGCTACGGCCTCAGCGACGACCAGGTCGAAAGCATGATCCTCGACTCCTTTGACGCCGCCGAAGAAGACTTCCGCCAGCGCCAGGTGATCGAAGCGCGCAACGAGGCCGCAACCATTCTTGCCGCGCTGGAAAAAGGAAAGAAGAGTCCAGCCTGGGGACATCTCACCACCGACGAAAAGAAAAAGATCGCAAAAATGGAGAAGGCGCTAATCTCCGTGAAGCATGAGGAAGATTACCAGTCCATCCGCAAAAGCATCGACGCGCTCAACCAAGGCACAACGCGCCTGGCTGAACTCATGATGGATAGCGCCGTCTCCACCGCGTTACAAGGCAAGACCATGGAAGAAGCCGACCTGGGAGAAGGCCCCACGGCTCCGCATCCCATGGCGAAAGCGGAATTTGAGTGAAGAAGGATTTGGTGATTGGGTCATTTATGAATGTTGTAATTTTGTAATTTGAAAAAGCCAGTAGCTCTTTAGATTTACAAAAATTACCAAATTACCCAATCACTGCATGTCCTTCAAGGAGCGAGAATGTTAGAAGAAAAAAATCACGCCGGCACGGTCACCGCAGAAGCTCCCGGCGAAAACACGGTTGGCGAAAACACCGTGCAGGTCACCTTCTTGCCGGAAGGCAAGACCGTTCAGTTTGAACACGGCAAGCTGCCTTACCAGGATCACGGCAAAGAAGAGTCGATCCTCGACATCGCGCTGAACGACCACATCCCGCTCGACCACGCCTGCGGCGGCAACTGCGCCTGCACCACCTGCCACATCTGGGTGAAAGAGGGCGCCGAAAATCTTTCGCCCATGGACGACGACGAAGCCGACCGTCTGGACATGGCCGCCGATTTGCAGTTAAACTCGCGTCTCGGCTGCCAGGTGCAGATTACGAAGCCGGGAAGAGTCGTGGTCGAGATTCCCGCGTGGAATAGAAATTACATCTCGGAAGAACATCACTGAAATCGGGCTTCGGGCTTCAGCCCTCGGGCTTCGGCTCTTCAAGTTTTTGCCGAAGCCCAAAAGCCGAAGCCCAAAAGCCGCAAGGAGCCACATGCCCAAAACCCTAACCTGGGACGACGCCGAAGACATCGGCATCCTGCTCTCCGAACTTCATCCCGATGTCGATCCGCTCACCGTGCGCTTCACCGACCTGCACCGCTACGTCACCGACCTGCCCGACTTCAAAGGCGATCCCGCGGCTTCGAACGAAGGCAAGCTTGAAGCCATCCAGATGGCGTGGCACGAAGAATTTCAGGACCGCACCCAGGGGTGACGATTCCTCTTCGAAACGCTACTCGCGCTCAGCCCGCCAAGACCTCGCTCTCCTGCTTCAATCGCTCCACTTCTTCCTGATACCCAACGGCCGCAAAATATATGGCGCGATCAAAAAACTGCTCCAGCATCTTCAGCAGTTCGAACTCTCCCATGATCTCTACCGCGCGATCCGCCACCGCTTCGCTCTGCAGGAAATCCCAGAGATTTCCTTTGGTGAGCACAATCGCCAGAATCACCTCGGGCAGCGGCACTTTCTGCACCGCTCGCCGCGCGCCGATCTCGCGGTAGCGGCGCTCGAGATCGCCTTGGTTTTTTCCGAGCAGCCAATCGCCCAGATGCCGGTAGATTTCGTAAACGCGCTCCCGCAATTCATGCGCTGGAATCGTACGAAAGCGGGGGAGAGAATCGGAAGCCGTCACTTTCTTCTCGAGGCCCTCGGCCAGCGTATCGGCATGCGTTTCAATCAAACGCACCAGCCTGTAAGAAAACATCATGATCGCCTCCTCTCAGCCCGCGCTCGCGCTTAGCCTCGCCGAAGTCTCCGCCGCCCAACCGCCGGCCGGAACCTTGCCCACGTCGACTTGCGGCTCGGTGACCTGGGCAATCGAAATCGCACGCGAGATCGAGCACAGCGACTGGGCGCGGCGCAGAAGAACCAAGCCCTCGTGCACCCGACTCTCCGACGGCACCGTCAGCCTGGGATGCAGCACGATTTCGCTGCCGCGGTAGCCGCGCTTGCCATCGCCCCACTTCCACTCCGCTTCCACTTGCAGATCCGTATATTCGAAATTGGCTTGGAGAGCCTCGGCCCGGAACGTGGTGGTGAAGCAGCCCGCCAGCGCGCACAGCAGCAACTGCTCCGGCGTCCAGCGGCCCTGCAGTCCGCCTCGTTCCTCGGCTTCGGAGAAATGAATTGCGCTCAAGGCCGAGTCGCACTTCGCAATTCCACTGCGCCCCGAGGTCCACCACGCCGAAACTCGAGACTCATGTTCACGGGACATACGTGCTCTAGTCTCCCCCCCGAGGTTCCTCTGCCGCGTCTCTAGCCCACGAGCGAGAAAATTACGTTGATGGTGGTCTCCACCTCAATCGGCTGCCCGTTCAGCAGGTAAGGCCTGAAATGCCACTGTTTCACCGCATCAATCGCCGCCGGCGCCAGCATCGGGTGTCCACTCACTAACTGCAAGTCCTGAATTTTGCCCTCGCGATCAATGATCGCCTTCAACACGACACTGCCAGAAATTCTCGCGGCTTTGGCCAGTGCGGGATATGTCGGCTCGACTCTGTGAATCAGCAGGCCACTGGTTACGCCCTCAGAAATTCGGATGCGCTTCGGAATTACCGGAGCCACCTGCAATTTCGGAATCGAGTTCAAGTTGGAGGCTGCGTTGACGATTCCACCGATCACGCCCCCCAGTTGCCCTCCGGGAATTCCTCCGGGCACTCCTCCCGCTACGCCCGGTCCCATCGACGGCGCTTCTTCTTCTCTGATCATCTGCACCTTGGCGGGAATTCGGCTAGGCGTTCTCAGCCCGCCGTTGCTGAGCAACTCGGTCTCTTGCTTGATAATGCGGGCAGCGTGCGCCTCTGCCGGCGGAGGCGGTGGCGGGGGTGGCGGCGGAGCCGCTAGAAACGTCAGCAACTGCGACTTGGGCAGCTGCTGCGTAAAATACAGCGGCAGCAAAATCAGCGTTCCGATAAACAGGCACTGCAGGCTGAACGAGATCAGGGTGGCAAAAGTCTGCCGGCCCCTGTGCCCCTGGTACTCGACCAGACAATCGGAGAACAGCGCCGGCGCAGTGCTCGTTGCCAACTCAAGTTTCGCGGGCGCCGGCCGCCGCTGCTCAGCCGGAGTCGCCTTTACTTCCATCTCCCCCACTTCGAGTGTGGCTTTCATGGCCGCCCTCCCCTACCTGCCCTCGCGCCAGCGCCGCTGTCCTGGCACCCTTGAGCCACCACGCAGCGTTCCCTAGCCGAGCAGCATTGCCTCGCAACTTCAGCTTAATCATCACTCCAGATGCCGACGCTGCCCATGACTTGCAGCACCAATAGGAGTGATTGAGGTCACCCACCGCTGGCAAAGAGGTTAAGAGAATGTTTAGATCGAGGTGGAGAGCTAGATTCGTGTCGGGGTTGTGCCTTCGGGAGAACCTAGACATGGCTTTGGGAGTCGAACCTGGTGACGCCGCGCCCAGTGACAAGCATCACCATCGCGCGTACCCTATGTCACTTCTTCATTGATTTTCAGAGCGTACTGTCTTAACCAGGAAAGTGGGCCAAGTGTGTGGGGACAGCCGCTCTGGGCTGTCCGCGGAGCGCAACTCCGCCGCATCTTCCGCGAGCCAACATCGCGGGCTGGATGTCCACCAGGAGGCGTATGGTCTCGAACTGCGCGAATCCGGCCTGTTCCGCCACCTTCCGCTATCTGTACGACGGTCAACTCTTCCATCTGCCGGTTCAGCCCGCGCCGGGGCGAGTCGGAGACCCCGGTCCTTCTTCGACACTCGAGAGTTTTTGGTTGTGCACCGAATGCTCGCGCAAGATGACGCTCGTGGCCGGGCCGGATGGAGTCATGCTGGCGCCGCGACAAGATGTGTCGAAACCCAGGCATGCGGACCCGGCGCCCGGAGGCCGGAGCCGCCAGCACGATTACCACAGCCGATAGCGATCGCTACCGGGAAGGAGGATTATGTCAGCTCTCACAGCCGCACCGAATCAACCAGCTTCGCAACCGAATCCATCCCGCAAACCAAAGCTCTTCTCCTTTCGCCATATCCTGCTGGCCACCGATTTCTCCCCAGCCTCGGAGCGAGCCTTGGGCTACGCCATCACTCTCGCACGGCACTATGGCTCCGAGCTTTCCATCGTGCATTCGATCGCGCCCGAGCGTCGCGACCCCATCCCGCTCGAACCTCTGCCGCGGGAATTGAATCGCGCCTGGCTCGAAGCCGAGCGCCACATGCAGGATCTCGTCGAAGCCGCGCCTCTTCGCGATCTAAACCATCACAGCCTGCTCGAGCAAGGCCCGGTGTGGGGCGTGCTCGCGTCGGTAATTCAGCGCGAGAAGATCGGTCTGCTGGTGCTCGGCACTCGCGGACGCGGCGGCTTGAAAAAGCTCGCTCTGGGCTCGGTTGCGGAAGAGGTGCTGCGACTCGCGCCCTGCGCCGTGTTAACGATCGGTCCGCAGGTTCCGGTTGCGCTGCCCGGCGGCAATGAATTTCGGCGCATTCTTTTCGCCTCCGATTTCGGACCCGCGGCCGCGAAAGCCTTCCCCTATGCCCTTTCGCTGGCGGAAGACTATCGATCCCAGCTTGTGCTTCTGCACCTGGCGCCGCCTATGCCCGCACCCGATCTCAGCCCCGCTGCCTATGGTCCTTCTAATTACGCTGCTGAAGAATTTGCCGTGTGGCAACACACCATGCGCGAAGAAGGAAAGAGAAAGTTGCAGGAATTGCTTCCCCTGGACAGCAGGCTGGCAGCCGATCCGCAGTATGCGGTGGGCTGCGATTTTCTTCCCGAGGGCATACTTGACGTAGCCGCTTCGCGGCAGATCGAACTCATCGTCATGGGCGCGAACCGCACCTCTTCTCCGTGGGCGGCAGCGCACCTGCCCTGGGCGCTGACTCACGCGGTCATCAGCCAGGCCAAGTGCCCGGTGTTAACCGTCAGCGATTGATGCGTTATATCGCCGATCGCAATATTCCTAAGACTGAGCACTGCCTGCTATACTTCTGCAACGCTGCCTTGACCGGAGCGGTACGATGCCTCCGCCCTCACAACCAGAAAACGAACGGCGAAAAAATACTCGCTTCAAGGTGAACGTACCTTTCGAACTTTACCTCGAAGGCAAAGAAACGCCTTTTCGCGGAGCCACTGCCGACCTCAGCCTGCGCGGTTGCTATATCGAAAGCATCTTTCCTTTTGCCAAAGGCACGATGGTCGAGATGAAGCTCAGCTTGAACAGCGCGCTTTCGGCCTCGGGCAAGGTCGTCACCAGCGATCCTCAGGTCGGCAACGGCATCGAGTTCATCCAGATGCTTCCGGAAGACGTCGAGCAATTGCAAGCGTTCCTGGAATCCCACGAGAAACAGGCCCAGGAAAAAGGCGCCGCAGAAAAAGGTGCGGCGGCAAAACCGGAGTAAGCGGAGCCGCCCTCAACTCTTCGTGCTGGAAATATTCAAATAACCATTCACCGTTTCAACGCTCAGGCCGAGGGCGACCGCGATCTGGGAAATCGCCTGCCCCTGTTGGTAGAGCTGGTGCGCCTGCTGCGAAGGGGACAGCGTAACGGTGTCCCCGGTGGCTGCGTTGGCTTGACTGGTTTGCGCGAGGGCCGAGTTTGCCGGGTTCGTTCGAGCGGCATTCACCGCGTTCACCGACACGGTCGATAACAAACTGGAAATGGCGGAACTCACAAGACCTCCTTTTGCCCGTCGATGGGGCATGCCAGTTGAGGGATCGGCAAAGCGCGCGGGAGCATGAGCGAAGCGCCGGTTGCAATACAACTTTTGAGCTTCGCGATCCCAAGCTTGCACGTTTTCCAAATGCGGAATCTCCCGGTCCAAGGCGTTTCCCCCGGCTGCTGTGTTTCTCCCGAAGCTCACGAGGATTTGTCCAAGGTGGGGTAACGCAGGTTTGTGGTGGCGATTCGCTGAAGTTGCTGAAGTGGCAGAATAGCGTAAGTGTCAGAGCAAACACACGGCTGACAGGTTGAATCCCAGCCAGAGTGGCTTCGCCAAATGATCAGCCAATTCCTCAGGGGGGCAGTTTTCGTTCCTTCGTTGGGCAGATTACTAGCGACTAGCCCTCCGATGGAGGAGAAATTCTCGTGCCTTCCGGACGGCAGGGTTTTCTGTGTCGGCTTGAGAGCAATTCGCAAGGAGTTGCAAGAAATAATTTTCCGCCTTCCTTAAATCTCCCGCGCTCTCGGCTGCGCGACCAGCCCCATAGAGACCGTTCAAGCGCCCAGGAGCAACGTGCAAATCGGCTTCGAATGCTTCGAGGGCCAAGGCTGGTTGCTGCGATTCCAGCAGCATCTCACCGAGAAGTTCGCGCGCCGGCACGATGGGGCCCGGCGCAACCGGCGGCCGATCGGTCGAGTCTTCTTGATCGGCGGCACTTCGCATCTCGATCAGACCTTGATCCTTGTGCCCCTGTGCAAATGAGATCCACGCCGAAATTGTTTTCCGTTGGATATCGACCAGGCTTGAAGACAACTGGTCTCCACGGTGGATCAAGTCGTCGTGAATGGAGGTCAGATGTTGCAAGCCGGCTTGGGCACTTGCGCTATCTCCGCCTCGCGCCGCGCCTAGCGCTCGCGCAAAATAAAAATCCGCCTCGGTCCAACGATAGCGGCCGCCCGGAAAAGTGTTCGGAGGCAACGTCAGCGTCGCGGCATCTGTCCAGCGATGCTCTTCAATCGCAAGCCGCGCGGGGATGCTGGCCGTCGCGTACAAACCGGCGAAGTAAGCGGCGTCGTTCGGACGCACCGTGGGCATCGATTCAACTAACTTTCGTGCGTCGCGGCCCTGACCGATTTGCAGATATGCATAAACCAGGTAATCCGTGGCGTGCAGTTCGTCTCCGGCGAGACCCTGCTTTCGAGCGGCTGCGGCCGAAGCCAGATTCGAATGGATCGACTCCTGCCACAGTCCCAATCTTGTAAAGATGTGCGAAGGCATGTGCAGAGCGTGAGGAGCGTCCGGCGCAATTTGTGCATAACGGCGTGCGGCATAAAGGGCTTGAGATGCTAAGGAAGGATAGTCGTCGCAGTGAATGATGTAGTGCGCCAGACCTGGATGGTCGGGTTGTTCAGCGAATATCGCTTCCAGAATTGTGCTCGCTCGCTTCTGATCCGCGTAGGTCTTGTCACTGGGCGGTGCGTTCGCCCGCAGCGCCAGCGCATAAAAAATGGCCGCCTCGCGGTCCTCTGGGTACTGCGCGTACAGTTGTTCCATGGCGTGTTCGTAGGCGAGGGCGCGAGTGTGATGATCGATCTTGTCGCTATCCTTATAGAAGGCTTCCATCGCCGCGATGTATGCTTGCTCGCGCTCTGAACGGATCGGAATGGACTTCGCTTTCTGTACCGCAGCCCATCCGGCCCCAAGATCGGCCGGCGTTGGCGGATCCCAGAGTTGCCGGTAGTGAGTCATGGCCACGCCCCATTCCGCCATGGCGCACCCCGGATCCACTTTTGCAATCTGCACAAAGGTCTCGCCCGATTTCTGGTACCAGAACGAGTGCAGCATTGCAACCGCTCGATTGAAGTCCCCTTGCACCGCCGGACTGCAAGAAGTGGCGAACTGGACCGTGCCCAGCTTTTCAGGTTCGGTGCTGGCGTGTTCATGCTGCGCAGCAGACAACGTGCCTAGCGCGAGCCATTGGAGAAGCACTAATGACAAGCCGAAATAACTCAACGATTTTCTAATAGTCACGGTCATGTTCCGGCCTCCATCAGAGTTTTGATTGCGCTTGAGGTTTCTCATTCGCGAGGACCGCCCCTCGGAGCGGTCCTTGCTTCTTTTAGGAGTTCGTACAATCTTCGAAGCGCCTGTCAGAATCTGCGTTGGCGGTAGCAAAAAGCGCGAGCATAGTCGCCCATGGGCCGAACAAAATGAATCTCCGGCTGCAGAACTTCAATGCTTGAGCTCACCCTCGCTTGCTGACGATTTTGTTCTGACCCGGAAGTGGTGGTTGTCACGTATCTCCGCCTTCGCTGGATCGAGATTCTTAGCCTGGGTGACAAGCCGGGTTTGTGTCATCAGCCGCCCCTGTGCCTCGGTAACGTCGGTCAGCCGCACAGTTTCATAGCCCCTGCGCTTGCCCACGACGCGGAAATCGAAGGCGACCTTCGACGACCCGCCACCCAGTTCTCGCACCACGAACCCGCCGGCCGCCTTGGCTTCGACGTAGAGGCCTTTGCAATCTCCATTGGGAGTGAGGAAGATGTGATAATCTCCTGCGCTGATTGTTTCCGAAAAGGTGGGATCCAGGGCAATTTCTGCCCGCCCCGCGGAAAGCTCACCCGAACCGAAATCCTCCAGCCAGTTTTCGGGAGATTGCATGGAGTACATTGCTACTTTCTTGGCGCCCCCCGCCTGCACCGCTGCTGTAATACTTCCAGCGCATACCAGATTGGCGGACGTATCCACTGTGCACAGCCCGAGCGAACTGCCCGCCTCGAAAGCGGGATTGCCAGCCACATTGCTCAGGTTGAAGAATGCGCCGGCGGGAGCGGATGTGCTGGTGTTTTCTCCCAGAACGGCATAACCCCCGTCCGTGGCGCCCCAAACCCCGATTGAGCTTAGCCCCCCGCTCACGTCAGCCACGGTGCCAATCACGCCGAAGGGTTGCGCGCCCGAATGCGCCAGGTAAGTCCCGCTCAAATTGACCGCGGTGCCGAGTATTCCGACTCCTGTCGAGCTTGCGCTTGACGCCCACATTCCCCAGGCGTTGTCGTGGATCGAATTGTTGATACCCAGAACAGCAGCATCGCCGAAGTCATTGTTGATTCCTACCACTGCATCGCCCGAATCGGTCGTGCCCAGTACACCCGTTCCGAAATCCGAGAATCCCCCGTCTCCCCACACGCCAGCACCGTTGGAACCCACCCCAGTCTGGCTGTTCGGAAGATTAAATTGGCCATAAACCCCAATGCCCCGGCTGGACGCGCTGAAGCCCTCCACGCCGAAGCTCTGTCCCGTTGTCGCCAGGTTTTGACCGAGAATGGCCGCGCCGTTGCCCGCAGCATGTGAGGTGCCGACAATGGCGTAGGTAGATCCGCTACTGGCGTTCTGGGTGACGTTCAAAACAAGGTTTGCGCCGTTCCCAGTGAATGCCCCCGAAGAACCGCTCAGGCTGCCGGTCGCGCTGATGTTTCCGCTCACGGATTGATTTGCCGTGAAGTTGTTGCTGGCGGCCAACTGCGGAACCTTAGTGGTATCCAGGTTCAACGTAACGTTGCCGCTGCTGCCGCCGCCTGTAAGGTCGGTCCCCGCCGTCACTCCCGTGATTGTCCCCGTTCCCGTGCTGCTACAGGCCCACGCGCTCCCGCTCCATTGCAACGTCTGATTCTTGCTGCAGGCGGTGGTCAAGCCCAGGGCCAAAGTGCCGCTGCTGCCGCCACCAGTGAGTCCGCTGCCGCTTGCCGTGGTCACTCCCGTGATGGTGCCCGCCCCGGGGAAACTTTGCCCGGGGGCAAAGGTGAGTTGGCCGTTGCTGGCGATTTTCAATCCGGTCTCAGCCGGAGTCGAAGATCCCGAGCCAAACAATAAATTCAAGCTGCCGGAGGGCGTGCTGGTGTTGTTGCCCAAAGGCTCCGCTTGCCAGCGAAAATTTTCGTTGACCGCGGCGCTGCTGCTGCTGTTGAAAGCCGAGGCGGTCCAGTTCAACGCCTGCGAGTTCGATCCTGCAGCCGCCGTCGCAGTACTGATCGAGGGCAACGCGAGCAGACCACGAATCATGCTCGAGCCTTTGACGTCGAGCGCGGCGGCCGGCGTTTTCGTGTTGACACCCACCTTGGCGCTGGCGCCCGTGCCCGATTGAAAAAGCGAGGAATTTCCGATGGCGCTGGCGCTAGTCCAGAGTGGAATAAAGTTCGCCGTGCCCGCACCGGTCACATCGCCGGCTGGAGGGGGCGCTGTCTCGGTCCCATTGGCCACGGTTGCAAGCGCAGCTGGAGCCGCGGGAGAGGAAGATGTCGGGACCGCCAACACAAACGCCGAGGCCGGAAGCCCGCCCAACGTTTGTGCGTCCCCGGCCTTCAGCGCGTAAGGCACGCTGAGAAGCGCGATGCGGGGTTGCTCTGCGCCGCCGTTATAACTTACGCCCAGCCAGCGCGCTTGTCCCGCGGAGAACACATCGACGGGCAATCCGTCGGGCTTGGTTGCGCCCAACTGGACGGAAAAGGTTCCGTTCGCACTGGCGTTGATGTTCTGGGTTTCCATCCACAGCGGCGAGCCGCCGTCCTGCTCGGCATAGACGGCAAAGGTGGCTCCGATGACGCCCTTCATCACTTTGCCGTTGTCGTCTTTGGCCACGCCGGCATAGTTCACCAGTCGAGGCACCACGGAATCGGTCACGGGCACTTGTGCCGTCGCCGCACCAGTAAGCAAGAGCACGATCGATATCGTCGAGGACACTCCGAAATACTTCAACGCCTTCTTAGCCCTGGTAGTCATATTTCCAGCCTCCATTCCATCTCATCGAAAACGAACTCCGGTTGCGGTCGCGCAGCCAGTCACGAGCAACTTCCCATTCGGGTCGAAGAACTGTACGGTCGCTTTAACTGTGGTGAACCGATTCGGGTCGTCGCCCATCTCGATGGTCTGGGTAATTTTTTGAGTCTTGGCAAGAACGCCATTGAGGGTGACGAAGGCAGTTGTGGCCGCGGTGTATCGGCTCCCACCCTTAAAGCTCCAAACGCCGTGGCCCGGACTGCGCTCGGCTGGAAAGAACATAGGATTGTCTGTGGTCTCGGTCATGGTGCCTCCGCTAGCGAAGGTCAGCAGAGATTGGAAGGGAGGGCCGAGGGGATCGCCCGTACTACAATCGCGTTGAGTAACCTCAACCTTCCAGGTTCCCTCGAGTTCCTTACCAGCAGGAACCGTAGACTGTGCCCCTGCGCTAGATACGGACAATAGAAGTCCGGCGAACGCGGCGAGGGAATAAAACGGCTTGGCAAAATGCAATGTCATGGTGCTTCTCCTTGAATTCGACAAAATCGCTGCCGTCAGCGGCGTGGAGGCCATAAAACCCTTCCAAATCGAGTTCCTCACCGCAGCAACGTGGGCCCATCCTGCCCGGCTCGTGGGTTTCTGACAATGGAGAGAACCTGAATCGTCCTGTAGCGATATGAAGAAGCAAGCGGTTTTGTAATCAGGGGCTTATGGGTGGACTAGATCGCGGCGTTGTAAAATGAACACGCTTGTGGGGGCGTATGGCGGAGTGGGTTCGATTCGAAGAATTTGAACTGGACGTGCGGCGCTATGCTCTTCGCCGTTCAGGTCGTGCTCTTAAGCTCGAAAGAATCCCGATGGAGCTTCTCCTGTTGCTGGTGAATCGGCGCGGGGACCTCGTTACACGGGAGGAAATCGTCGAAAAGCTATGGGGCAAGGACGTTTTCCTCGATACGGACAACAGCATCAATACTGCGATTCGCAAGATCCGGCAAATCCTGCGGGATGACCCCGAGCAGCCACGGTTCGTGCAAACTGTTCCGGCCAAGGGATACCGATTTATCGCCCCGATCATCGAGGTCGAACCACCGGCCGTCGCCGTAAAGGCGGCTCTGTCGCCCGCTACCCCGGCTTCTGCGCTGCCAGCGGGACAGGTCGTTGCCCATTACCGCATTCTGCAGAAGATTGGAAACGGGGGAATGGGTGTGGTGTACGAGGCCGAAGACATCCGCCTGGGCCGTCACGTCGCGTTGAAATTTCTCTCCGAGAAGGTCGTTCAAGCAAAAGAAGCCTTGTCACGATTCATGCGCGAGGCCCGTGCTCTATCTGCACTGCACCATCCCAATATCTGCACTATTTATGAGATCGAGGAACATGGGGGGCGGCCCGTTATCGTTATGGAACTCCTTGAGGGAAGGAGCTTGAAAGAAGTGCTACGTGACGGACCTTTAGCCGCCGATACTCTCCGAGGGTTGGGAGACCAACTCTCCGATGCGTTGGATGCCGCACATAGTAAAGGAATCATTCATCGCGACATCAAGCCTGGGAATATCGTTTTGAATGGCCGAGGCCAGGCCAAGATCCTCGATTTCGGACTGGCAAAATTCACTTCACCACATGCCTTGCAGCCCGAGGACGGCGATGAAGCTCTGACCCGCATGGGAGTTCACCCGGGCACAACGCCATACATATCGCCGGAGCAGGTGCGCGGGGAGGAACTCGACGCTCGCAGCGATTTGTTTTCGCTCGGAGTAGTCCTCTACGAGGCTGCGACCGGGAAGAAACCCTTCACCGGCAAAAATACCGTACTCGTCATGAATGCCGTTCTCAAGGATGCTCCAGCGCCGCCGAACGAGTTGAACCCATTGTTACCCGAGGATATTGGGAAGGCGATCAACCGGGCACTCGAAAAAGACCCAGGGTTGCGGTTTCAAAGCGCCGCAGACCTAAGGGATGCCCTTCGGCCTGGCGAGAAAGCCGCCTTGGGAGATCCACCACCTGTGCGCGCGGGAGAGTCGAAGACGGTTGGGCTGACCATAGCGAGCGCGCTGAGCGTCCTCTTGCTCGTTTTGCTAGGACTTCTCGCCTACCGCTCTCGATCCGCTTCAACTCGTACGCTCAGTCGCACCGACACAGTTTTGCTCGGCGATTTCGTGAACAAGTCGGACGACTCCGCGTTCGACGAAACCTTACGGGAGGCTCTTTCCATTGGTCTTGCGCAATCGCCATTTCTCAACGGGGTGCCGGACCATGAAATTGCCGAGACACTCAAACAAATGGGGAGGCCTGCGGACGCTCCGGTCACTGGGGAGACCGCGCTGGAGGTCTGCCAGCGCGCCGGTGCGAAGGCCTTACTGGCTGGGTCGATCACGAGACTTGGAACGCAATACCTGATCAGCATTCGTGCGGCGAATTGTCAGACAGGTTCGGTGTTGGCTCAGGAGCAGGTGCAGACTGCACATAAAGAGGATGTGCTGAGGGCGCTCGGGGAAGCTGCCACGCGATTGCGACAAAAGCTGGGAGAATCGCTGGCCGCCATCCGCGAATTCGATGTTCCGCTCGAGCAGGCAACTACGCCGTCACTCGAAGCTTTGAAGGCTTACAGTTCCGGCATGAAAGTGAGGAATCAAAAGGGGCCTTCTGAAGCGATTCCGTACCTGAAGCGTGCGATCGAACTGGATCCTGATTTCGCGCTGGCTTACGGCCTGCTGAGCACGTCGTATCAACTCATGGGAGAGGACGGTCTAGGACGTGAGTATGCGCAGAAAGCCTATGCGCTGCGAAGCCGCACAACCGAACGCGAGCAGTTTGCGCTATCGGCTTACTACTTCGCTTTCGTTACGGCCGACCGGAAGGGCGCTTTGCAGAACTGCAAGCTTTGGGCAGCCGCCTATAGCCAGGATATGGTCCCGCGCATGTGTCTGTTTTTTAACACCGAGATGATCGGGCAGTATGAACGGGCGATTCCTTTCGGCGTTGATTGTGTAACCGTGGACCGCAGCGCTGGCGCTTGCTACTCGGACCTCGTGCTCGCTTATGCCGCGGTCAACAAACTCGACGAGGCGAAGGCGATCTATGAAAAAGCTTTAGCCTCGAAAATTACATATCCCGATCTGCATGTGTATCGCTACACAATCGCCGTTCTCGAAGGCGACGACGCGGAGATCGCCCGGCAGTTGGCTTGGTCTGCCGGCGATCCGGAGAATGAGAAAGCGTTGTTGCCTGCCGAATCTGATACCGAAGCGTTTTTCGGGAAATTTAAGAAATCCCGTGAACTCGCGAGTAAGGCGATTGAGTCTGCATTACGCGATGGCCAAAAAGAAACTGCCGCACGATTGCAAGTGGACGCTGCGTTGCGCGAGGCCATGGTTGGCAACGCAGCCCTAGCTGCCAAACAGTCAGCCCAAGCCCAGGCTTTCGCCTCGTTTGAGTACGTGAACTCGGTCGCGGCATTGACCGAAGCTTGGACAGGAAATTCCGGGAAGGCAGAACAGATCGCAGGCGCTCTCGGCAAGACTTACCCTTCCGACACCCTGCTTCATTCTTTCTGGCTCCCGACCGTGATCGCAATGGCCGATCTCAGTCGGCGCCGCCCAGAGGCGGCCATTGCGGCCCTGGCGCCAGCTTCGTCCTACGAGATGGGTGAACACATGCCTTTGCTGCCAGCGTACGCGCGCGGGCAGGCTTATCTGGCGGCAGGGGACGGCGCTAAAGCGGCGGCCGAATTTCAAAAACTGATTGACCACCGTGGCCTGATTCAAAACTCGGTCATCGGTGCGCTGGCGCGGCTTGGGTTGGCGCGCGCCTACGCTCTCCAGTCGAGATCCGCGGAACCAACCAGCGACCGGGACGCCGCTCACGCCAAAGCCCGGTCCGCTTATAGTGACTTCCTCAAGCTGTGGCAGAATGCCGACCCGGAGATTCCCGTCCTAAGGCAGGCAAAGCTTGAGTATCTCCAGTTGACGCAATAGCAGGCCGCGGAAAAACTCGCCAGTAAGTCCACCATGAGGAAGCGCCTAAGTCGTCCACGACTTTGCCCCCGAGCGAAGCGGTGGCCGTGCTTGCGTGCGATCGTGAGCAACCGCCCGATATCGGCCAGCGCGGGCGGGCCGGTTGGGGGAGACGTTCCTGGCGCAATGGGTATCCCTGACTCCTCGAAGAACGCTCCGATGCCTGCGGTGGCGGTCACGAGAGTTCGCGTATTAAAGGTGCTAGCGTTTCGAAATCCATGGATTTCATTGCTGGCACGTGGATTGAGTCGCCGGCTGTGACTGGGAACCACTCCTAGCCCTCCCGAGCCAAGGCAGGCGACCTCCAGTGTCCGTTCCACGATGTCGACGCCTCTTGATTCCGCGCGCTGATGCGGCGGAACACCTGCGCCGGGAGGAATAAACGTCTCTAGCATCCAGTAGTGCCCATCAGTTTCCGCTGGTGTCAAAATCCACTCCATGTAGCCTGCGAGGATGGCCATCTCTCGGCGTTCTCCACGATTGCCGCAGGGATGGTCTTCTGGGTGTTGAATGCCTCGCTTGCATCCATCGCTGGTTCTCCTCTCAGGGACTTTCTTGGTATTGCGGGCACCTCCGAGAGGGCAAGACGCGCAGGAGTCAGCTCTGCACGGAAAGAAAAGCCTCGCAGCTTGTCAGCTGGTGAGACGATTGGTGTGGGGTGACCGCTCGGGATCACGACCGAATGGCAAAACGCCGATACTCAGGTGGCTTGAGTGCTTGAGTCTTAGGAATGTTTGGTGACCCACATACTGGGAGTAAGCTCTGGAAGGCACCGGATCGGGAGATCGGAGAATCATGGAAAAGTAATCGCGCACCGGGACTTGCAGCCGACGGCAGCTTTCCACGACCGAGAGAATCGCCGCAACCTTCTGTCCCGCTTGTGGGCTGCCGATGTGCAACCAATTCTTTCGACCAAGAGCTACCGGACGCATCGAGTTCTCCGCGAGATTGGTACTTAGCTCTAATTCTGGATACTCCAAGAAGCGCGTGAGTTTTTTCCAAAGTGTGAGCGTGTATCGGCAAGCCTTACTTAGCGCGCTGGCGGGTAGTGCAACGGACTCCGCCGCCTCGATCTTGCTGCGAATAGCATCGAGAAGAGGCTTGGCCGTTTCCTGACGCCGGACATGGCGCGCTGTAATCGTCAGCGCATTGCGACGAGCTTCAGCATCAATGGCAAAGAGTTCGTCCATCCGCGCCACAATGGGGCCTGCAACCGGATCGCGGGGATTTAGCTGCACTGCCTCGAAAAACTGTCTTCTGGTAACTTCCGCTAATCAATTCTCGCCTCATGGCGGCGACCATAGGGATCAACAACTCGCCGACCTTCAGAACCCAGCCGTCCAGGGTCGCGCGGCTGATTTCCAAGCCGATGTCTCTTCCCAGAATTATGCTCTGCCGATGCAGGGGCGTGTGATTGCAATACTTGCTGACGACCGTGTCGATGACAATACGGTCACTTGCCAGGCACTTCTCGATGATCCGTGGCGGCAGGGGCGCTGAGGCGACGCCGAAATCCTCACACGACCGGCAAGCCCGCTTCTCTCGTTTCGTGACCAGTACGAAGTACGAAGTACTTCGCCGGCTCCACATCCAACTGGGAACCCTCCTCGTAGCCGATTACCATCATTTCTTTGCCGCAGCGTTTGCACATTTGCATATGCGCTGATCCGACGTGCAAGGCAGGATCCGCTCAACGCGACGAAGATTCGCTGGCAACTCCTGGCGTCCCGGATGCTTGACGGATTTCTTGGTCGAGCGATGTACTGGCTCGGGTTTGCTCTCCGCCTGCTCGATCATTTCACTGACGACAGGCTCAAGCTCGAACAATCGAACAATTGCATTTGCGCCTGCGAAAGTTTTTCTCCGCCCGCACCATACTTCTCGATCGGTCGTACGCACGCACAAAGGGAAAAGCGGAAAAGGCCAATCTGATTTCTCAGATTGGCCTTTATTTATGCCGGCAACGACCTACGCTCCCACACACTTGGCGCGTGCAGTACCATCGGCCCAGCGGGGCTTAACTTCCGTGTTCGGGATGGGAACGGGTGGATCCCCCGCGGTAAGATCACCGACAACTTGAAGCAGCTTTTAGCTATCAGCTCTTGGCTTCTAGCTTGAATCTCTTGGCGCGATCATCATCGCCAATGTCAGAGAATCGTGCTGCAAACTTGATCTGGCTCTCGGCTTCCGGCAATCAGCATGAGCCCATGCGACTGGGCTAAAAGGTAAGAGCCGAAAGCTGAGAGCTGAATTCTCAAAGAACGTGAGGGCGATGCCTCACAACTGAATAGATTGGGTGTGGCTTACTTTCTTGTGGATTGTTTCCGATTTCAACCACGCTACTTCGGCTTTGCTTTCTTCTTCGATCAAAAAGCTGGAAAGCGTCGGCGCACAGTTGTCAGTGTTGCATCTCAGTCATTCAGTTTCTAACGACTTCAACAACATTGCGAATTCCAGCTCAGTTTCGAACTGGCAACTGGCAACTGAGTACTGGCAACTGTTTTCTGCACCGAGTAAATTTTATGGTCAAGCCGAACGGGCGATTAGTACTGGTAAGCTACGTGTGTTGCCACACTTCCACCTCCAGCCTATCAACCAGGTAGTCTTCCTGGGCCCTTCTTATCCCTTACGGGTTGGGAGATCTCATCTTGAGGAGTGCTTCCCGCTTATATGCATTCAGCGGTTATCACTACCGAA
>Ga0187863_10000405_pt1 | contig 37279 bp, 28 predicted proteins | sample June2016WEW_11_1_FD_132975 | JGI IMG/M metagenome (GOLD analysis project Ga0187863, IMG submission 132975) | Peatland microbial communities from SPRUCE experiment site at the Marcell Experimental Forest, Minnesota, USA - June2016WEW_11_10 | ecosystem: Environmental > Terrestrial > Soil >...
CGACCCCGACCCCGACCTCGACCCCGACCTCGACCTCGACCTCGGAATCGACCTACGCTAGCCGGAGCGATGGACAGCTCAACCGGATGGGGCTCCGGCTCTTGCACTTCCTGCCGCGAGGCGTACCGTCACGGTGCATGGAGCCGAAACGTGAAAGCGCTGTCGTGCCCATCCCATGCATCGACGTCGTGCGCCACTGCGACGAGATCGTCAGCGCGGCCGCGGCCCTAGTCGTGGACTTGGAGTTCGTATCCGAGCGAGTCGGTGGGGAAAGCATCCCTGCATTGGACGATGCTCGATCGAGCGTCGATCGCATCGTCGAAATAGCCCAAGCCATCCGGCGCGCGCAGCAGACCGTGCCCGCGTCGTCCAACCTGGACCGCAAGAAAACCGCCTAGCGTCCCGAATGCGTCGTCGGGCATTCACGTGGCTGCCGGCTGCGCCTTAGCTCGAGCGGGCGGTACGTTCAGTCGGAGAAAGCGGTCAGTGAGGCGTAGGAGTCCACGCCTGCCGTGAAGTTCCAGTAAATGTACCCGTCGGGCCCCGCCTTGAGACCAGGCTGGTTGCCGGTGGCGATGGTGTTCAGCGTTTGTGTCGTGCTTCCCACGACCGTGACCTTGCGCCCGGATACGTTGGCTGCGGTCCAACCGCCGATGTCGCCCTTGTACGTAATGCAAACGGGTCCGGTCGTATCGAATATGACCGCGCGGTCGAGTTTGGACATCGTAAGGACGGTGTATCCCGCGTCGCACCCAGATGATGGCGCCACGACCCCGGAGCCGTCGAGAGCCTCGCCCGAGTCCGTGGGTAGGTTCGACGAGTCCGCGGAGATGCCCGTGTCGGCGGCGTCGGCGATTGAGCCCGGCCCCGTATCCGTGGGCAACGACGAGTCCGGGCCGCCCGCATCGGTCGGTGCCCCGTCTTCGGCAGGCGCAGACTCCGAGTCCGCGACGGTCGGCTCCATATTGGGCCCGTCTTCGGCGTGGGGTTGGGCATCGTCGTCTTCCGAGGACGATTCTTGCCCGGGATGGGCTTCACTCGCGATCGGATTGCCCTGGGCCGCGGCGGAACTGTCGACTTCACCCTGACCATTGCCGGCATCGATGGCGTCGATGCGGCGTTCGGTCAAGCTGCCGACGTCCAGCAGCGCTTCGCAGCTGCACAGTCCATAAAGAAGCACGCCGCCTCCGACGAGAGAGCAGGTGGCCTTTGCCCCGATCGATCGGCCCATCTAAAAGCTCGTTTGTGCCATGAGCGCCCCCCCGGTCAGCCCCACCACAGGCACCACGGTGACCGTCGCCGCTGCGGTCGCGCCCGGGCTCGCGCCCGGCGCAAACAGCACCAGCGCCGCGCCGCCGGCCAGCAAAATGCCTCCCGCAATCCAGCCGACATCCGACACCCGCGCCGCGCTCTTGATGCCGCCTACACTTCCCTGGTTGCACACGCCGTTCGCATCGCATTGCGCGGCGCTCTTGTCCTTCAACGCAACGACGCCGGAAGCGGCTCCCACGGCAAGCCCCACGACCCCGGCGCCCCCGAGCACCCAGCCCAGCGTCTTCCAGGGGCCCAACGGCTCGATCGCCTCTGCACTGGCAGCCCGCGCGACGGCGAGTGCCGGAACAGCTGCCGCCGAGACGGCTGCCGCCGGGACGGCTGGCGCCGGGACAGCCAGCGCGGAAACGGCCGCCTCGAAAACGACGGCCACCCCTTCGTTCTTCTCCCCTTCTTGGACCAGCACCTGTCGGTCGACGCTTGGACGACCACTCGACTCGAAATGAAACGTGTACGATCCGGGATTCAATGCCACCGCCTGACCGTCGAGCTTGGACGTGAGCCGCCGCCCGTCCGCGCTCACCGCCACGTCGACGACGTCTGCCCCCGTCACATCCTCGGCCGCGAATATGAGGGTGGGGAGCGCAGTCTCGACGTCGCCGAGCCAGTGAGCGCAATCGCTCTGCACGACTGCGGGGCACTGGGCCGCAGCGCATGCCCGTAGCTGCTCGCGCGCCTCGACGAGCTTGTGCGTCGCGCGAAGCCTCTGACCCTTGGAGGCCGCGTCGAGACATGCCGCTTTGTCGTCCGCGCGTGCGGGCGCCACAAAAAGCGTTGCCGGCACGAGGAGGCCCCAAATCAATCGAGCGTTCATGGGCGGTTCTTGTTCAAAGGCACTCTGGCTTGTACTGGCGGTAACCTTCCGAATCGATGACGTACGGTGGATGGCAGTGTACCTTGGGTGCGGCCGTCGAGGGTGTCGAGGGTGAGGCGGGCGGGCGGGCTTGCCGCGGCGCGGCATGAGGAGCACCCGGCGGTCGCCTCAGCGGCTCCGATCGGGGCGGCGCGATCGCCGAGACCGCAAGAGGCACCGAAGGGGGGGATGCCGAGAGCGCCGCACTTGGCCGGGGGGAGGCCGCCGCCGGCGTCTCGTCTGGGGGCGGGACCGGCGGGGCGGCAGCCACCGAGTCGGCCGAAGGGATCGGGACGCTGGAGGCGGCGGCGTGCGAAACATCCCGGTGCAGCTTGGTCTCGTGAACCCAGATCCGACTGCCAACGATGGCGACGACCACGACCGCCACCGACAGTCCGGCTCCCGCGAATACCGCGCTGCGGAACGACCCTCCCACCGTCGCTCGTTGGGCAGGCGGAACCGTCCTCGCGGAGGCCGGTGGCGGAGCGCTGTGCGACGAGCGGCTCGGACCTGTCCCGTCGGCCGATCGATCGGCCTCCGCGAGGATCCCGGCCACCCGCTCCACCGTCGCCTTGGCGCCAAGCGGGGCAAACGGCAACAGATCGCGAGCCAACGCGGCGACACTCGAGTAACGGTCTTCGCGGTCCTTTTGAAGGCACTTGAGGATGGCGGCTTCGAGCCCGCGGGGTACGTCGGAACGGATGCTGCGAATCGCGGGGGCCCGTACGCCGGCCACCCGGATGGTCAGCTCCGTCACCGAATCGGCCGCGAACGGCGGACGCCCGGCCATCAACTCGAAGAGGATGACGCCCAGGGCCCAGATGTCCGTCCGCGCATCGATGTCCGCGTGTGCTCGCAGCTGCTCAGGCGACATGTAGGGCGGCGATCCGAGCAACGACGACGCGCGATGGGCACTGGCCGGAGCCAACACGCTCGCGCGGAGGGCTTTCGAGATCCCGAAATCGAGCACTTTGATCGACAGATCGCCACCGGGGCGGCGGATGCAGAGCAGATTCGAGGGCTTGAGGTCCCGGTGCACGATCCCGACGGAGTGCGCGTCGGCGACGGCGAGGCATGCTTGAAGGAGGAACTCGACCGCTTGCTCGACCGGAAGAACCCCCCGATGTTCGACCCAATTCGCGAGATCTTCGCCCTCCAGGTACTCCGTGACCATGTAGGGGCCGCCGTTCGGGAACGTGCCGACGTCGGTGACCCGAGCGACGTGATCGCTCGTGATCTTCATCATCGCGCGTGATTCACGAATAAACCGGGTCACGGCCTCAGAATTGCCGAGCATTCCAGGCAAAATAAACTTGAGTGCAATTTTCTCGTGAACCTGGATATTCTGGCCGACCACCACGACCACGCCCGTCCCGCCGATTCCGAGCACGCGTTCGACGCGGTACTTTCCCGCGAGCACGTCCCCCTCGCGGACGCCCGCCGTCCAGTTGGAATCGCTCTGCGCCACGCTTTGCTTCTCTCTACTTTGGACGGGGCCGAGAGCCCAGGGGCGTCTTGCAAACGTCTCCGTTGAGTTGAGCGGTACGCGTTGGACCGGGAGCCGGTCGGATTCATCCGACGAGACCGGCCTCCGAGCCGACGAGGCGTGTCCCCGCCTCGGTCGCCGTATGCTTTCATGATTCCTGCCACCCCCTCCCGGTCGAGTGCCGCGCCCCTCCCCCAAGGCGAGAGCTCCCGCGAGGTGGTGGCGCCTTATTTTTTCACTGCCTAGGCACTTATCGATCCAACGAGACGGATGGATCCAACGAAAATGAGCCGCGAGCCCGACGATTCCGTGATCGGGGATGAGACACCTCGTGCCCCGCGCCGTGGCGACGACGAGGAGGGTCGTGCCGATTCGCCGGGCGATGCCGGGGCGACGGCTGCTCGGCGAGCGTCGGGCGTGATCCGACTGCTTCGAACGATGGGCGACGGGGCGCGCATCGGCGCCGGAGCGGCGGTCGGAGTCTGGTGCTGCGACGTCGTGTTGCTCGCCCCCGTGCTGCACGCCGCGGGCTGGCGTCGCTGGCTCATCGGCATGGGGGCCGCCTTCTTGGTTTCGCTGACGACGGCCGTGCTGGTGGGAGCGTTGCTCGCTCCCGTGTTCGGCCCGGCGATGCCGCTCATCGCCCAGGCGGCAAGGACGCTGCGCGCGCGGCTCGCCCGCGGGGATCGAGAGGCGCAACACGCGCTGGCGACTGGGTGGCTGGCGGCGATCGGGCTCGCCTCGCTTTGGGCGGGCGCGGGGTATGAGCTCGCATTGAGCGCCCAGCTGGCGTTTGCGCGTCCCGATTCGATTGCCGCGGCCTTGGTGGCGTCCGGGATCCTGGTGGCCGCCGCGGTCGCGCTCGCGAGTCCTGCGGCAGTCGGTTTGGCACGCGCCCTGGTGGAAGGCGCGTCGCACGTCCGCGGGCTTCGCTGGCTGATTGCGCGCCCTTGGGGAGTCCCCTGCGTGATGCTGGGCTGGGTCATGGCGGGGGGATGGTGGCTCTTCAGGGCGCACGGGGCAGAGCTCGCGGCTTACCCGTGGCACGGCATCGCGTCCTGTCCGGGCGCCCTCGTCGGGGGTGCGTGCGCCGTGGCCATGGCGCGGATGCGCCCGCCGCGGAAGCGGCGCTTGGCACGCGCGGGGGCGGTGGCCCTGGCGCTGGGCCTCGTCGGCGCCATCGTCGCGGGCGCGCAGCTGCGTCCTGAATCGACCACGGCGCGGCGACTCGCGTTCGACGCCGCGCTGAGCGGCCGCATCGGATACGCCGCGTGGACCCAAGCCCTGGACTTCGACGGCGACGGACAAATCAGCGTGTTGGGCGGGGGCGACTGCGCTCCCTTCGACCCGAGGCGGCATCGGGGCGCGGTCGAGATCCCCGGCAACGGCGTCGACGAGGACTGCGATGGCACGGACCTGCCGGCGCAACTGATCCGGCCAAGGCCCCGAATGCAGGTGGGGCAGGAGGCGCTGCCCCTGCATCCCGACATCGTTCTCGTGACGATCGACGCGCTCGCGGCGCACCGGCTCATGGCCCTGGGCAGCGCCAAGGAGCTCATGCCGCACTTGGACGCTCTCGCGGCACGCGGGATGGTGTTCACGCACTGTTTTTCGCAAGGACCCTCGACGCGCCTGTCGTTTCCGTCGATCTTCACGTCGCGCTGGGACTCGCAGCTGACCCACGTGTACTCGACCCGGATGCCCTACTCGACCGGGCCTTCGGACCGCGAGCTTCAAGAGATGCTCGACGACGCCGGCTACGCGACGGAGGCGGTGGTTCCCGCGAGCTACTTCGGTCGCGGTCGATGGGCGAGCCTCACGCGCGGTTTCCAGCAGGTGGACGACTCAGCCGTCGCGGCCGGCAAGAACAATGCGCCGCGGGTGACCGATGCCGCGCTGCGTGTGTTCTTGTCCGCGAAGGACCGGCCGCAATACCTCTGGGTGCACTACTACGATGCACACGGGCCCTACGTCGCCATCCCGGGCGTGGCGTATGCCAATCGTACGGAGGAGCTGCTCTACGAGGGCGAATTGACCTACATCGATCACGAGATCGGCCGGCTCATCGATGCGATCGAAGCGCGGTCGCAGCCCACCTACCTCATCGTCACGGCCGACCACGGAACGGTGTTCAGCACAGATCCGACCCGCAAGGGCCACTACGGGTACGACCTCTACACCGAAACGCTTCACGTGCCCCTGATCATCGAAGGGCCCGGCATTCCCGTCGGCCGCGCCGACGGCGTCGTGACGACGATGGACATTGCACCGACGATCACCGACTTATTGCGTCTGTACACGTTGCATTCGTCCGGATCGACGTTCGAGGGCACGAGCCTCCTGCCCGAGATGCTGACGGGCACGCAGGATCCGAACCGTGTGGTGTTCAGCCAGTTTTACCTGCCGGAGCGCGGATTCCAGGGCAAGGATCCCCTCCAGATGATCTCAGCCCGCAACGCTCGGTACAACCTGGTGCTCAATCGGGCATCCGGGACGTTCGAGCTGTTCGATTGGACGACCGACTACTCCGAGCATCACGAGCTCTACGAGGACGAAGCTCGATCCCCGGAGGTCGTTCGCCTGCGGTCGCAGCTCCGGGGGTTCCTCCACCAGTTCGCCCCTCAAGCCTCCACGCTGACGCTGCCGCCACCGAATCAGGAGCCTTGAAGGGCGCACCGCGATCCGGTCTTCCGCATCGACCCCGACCCCGACCGCGACTACCCCGACCCCGATCCCTCAGGGCATCGTTCGCCCGCAAGAAATGCCCACTGCATCGATGAGAGCCCCCGAACGGCCGAGGAAGCCGACGGCCGCACGTTGGCCCGGGCATACCAGTGAAAAGGCTTGACCCTGGTCGATTCCTCCGGTCGGGGTGGCCAGTTCGGCAGCCCCCCGGCGACACACAAGCCCTACGGAACGCACCCGTTCGTCCGCCGTCCCGTGAACGCCCGTAGCCCAGCTTCCCGGCGGACACGCGACTTCAAACGTCTCTTCCGAGTTTTCACCGAACACAGGGCCGATCACAAGCGAGTCATCCGCCTCAACGGCTTGCCGGTCTCCGCAGAGCGCCTGCAGCCGCCCGACCGCATGATCGGAGACGCTGTACGCTCCGCGCAGCCCGAAGAGTGCATCCCCGGATGGGCACAGCCATCGGAACGCCGAGCCACCGCTTCCGCCCCGCACTTGCTCAGGCAAGGGAGTCAGGCGACAAAATCGCTGTTCGGCTTCGAATGCGTCGCGCGGTACGTGCAAATGAGAATACGACCATGCGTGTCTTACGTTTTCAAAGAAGACTCGAAGCGTCAACGGCGCGGTGATGGCTCGGATCATCGACGCGAGATCGCCGCAGTGGAGTGCGTGTCGCGCTGCGGTGACGGCCTGGTCCTCGCCCGCGGCTGGCGTCGCGAAGCGGCCGAGGATCCACGCATCGGTCGCCTCCTTTTCGTGCCCAGGCCGCCCGCGACTACTGAGCTCGAATCGCGCCACCACGGGATCGGACAATCCGTTGAAATCCAGCACGTGCACGTCCGACGGCAGGATGTCGCCGACGACTCCGATGGCGCCGACCGTGACGACGGCCCCCACGCCCTTCTTCACTTCGTCGGACAGCGCCGACGCGGGCGGCGCAGGAACAATTCGCGGACTGTTGTCCTCCAGGTACACCACACGGCAACCAGGTCCTCCGGCGTTGCCTTGGGCCCTGCCGATGCTTGGACACGAGGATTCGATGCGCCCGAGCCATTGCTGGCCGCTCGCGTAGAAGAAGTGCTTGCGGAAATCTTCGAGATCGACTGGGTTCTGGACCGCCGCAATGCGACTGTACCATGCTCGTTCGTCGCCGATATTGCACACATTTTCTGGGCCGACGCGAAGAACCCAACCGCAAACCCCAACCCAAGTCGTGACCGCCACTGCGGTCGCTGCCGCGAAAGCCGTCGCGACGGGGCGGCCCGGAACGCGAACCGGCACCCCCATCACGGGCAAAAGGGCAGCAAACAACGGCGACACCAGCAGCCGGCCGTGCATGTAGTCGCCGCCCATCCGCACCAGGTAGACGACGTGCGCGATCGCTGCCAAAACGAGCGTTGCAGTCAACAGGAGCGCCGCCCAACGTTGCTTTACCGCGTGCCCATAGAGAGTGGCGACCCAGAACACTGCGGCGCCGATCAATGGCCAAGCCAGTTTGTACGTGCCAAAAAAGTTATCGAAGTAACACAGGCCTTGGGTCCAATTGGACGCAAATGCCTCTTTCGCAATGGCCGTATTGGGAACAGCACTGGCGAAGTAACCCATCCGCAGAAGCTGCATCGTGCAAGGCAGAAAGCCCGCACCGATGGCCACCTGCGCGAGCGCGGAGGCGACTCGGCGGCCCTGGATCCGTCCTTCGCTCTCGCTCACGACGGCCACTGCCAGTGACATCACGAAGGCGAGGCTGTAGAGCGCGAACTCCGGACGGATGAGCGAGCCCCCACCCAGGAGCGCGGCCGTCAGACCCTTCTCCACCGGCACCGTTCGCCGCGGCGCAGCCAGGACCCGTCGCGCGCTCACGTCGTACGCGATGCCAAGCCACGCGAGCCCGAGCCCGGTCTCGAGACCCGACGACGCGTAGTCCCAAATCGGCGGCAAGGCTGCCACAATCGCTGCGCCCAGGGGAATCGTTGGCCGAGTCCATCGCACCCAAACGCGTTGCGGCCCACACCCCATCGATCGGTAGGCGCCATCTTGGGCGAAAAGGATGCCCACGACGGTCAGGGCAATACCGCCGCCCACTGCGACGCGCTCCAGGCCAATGTTCAATTTGCCGAAAACCACAAGAATGAGGACCCACAACGGACTCGTGACCGCTTCCACGCGTTCGTCGAAATTGAACACGGGCCCGTGGCCCTGAAGAAGGTTACGGACAATCCGAAGATTGATGAACGCATCTTCATCCATCCAGCGCCGCTCGAAGCCAAGAACAGAAACGACGACGGCTGGAGCAAGCGCCAACGCGGCGAGCACAACCATCCGGAACGCGGCCGCCACTCCTCTTCGACGCGTGCCGACAGACGGCGGCGGCACCGGATCTGGGGGATCGTCAGCGCCCCGCGCATCCCCGTGCTCGGGCGCGCTGCCTCGCACGCAACCCGGCGCAATCGGCCCCACTCGCAAACGACCCGCCACGTGGCCATCATCCACCAGCGTAGGATTTTGGCAAGGCGAGGAATCGACCCCCCGAGTTTTGCACTCTGCATTTTGCACGATGCGCGCCCGCGCCCGACGCATCCGTAGACGCATCTCCGCCACCCTTGGCCGCCACGGCTTTCGGTGGGCCGGGAGCAGAGGGCGGTTCGTTCAATATGCGAAATACGGTCCCGCGCCCGCAGGTGTCGTCGCGTCCGTGATTGCCGTGAACACGGTGCGGCCGTAAAAAAACGAGAGGCCCCAATCGAAATAACTCGGAAGCCCAAAAGCCGTGATCGCAAGGTCGTTGAACGCAGTATTGCCGCTGCCGGAGAGCCCGTCGGCGGCCGCCACGCTGAATGGCGTTCCGATGCTCACGGCGTTCAGGCCGGTGTTCGTCGCCATGAGGCTGAGACTCATCGGCGGGCAGAAGTAGCCCATGAGGGTTCCCGAGCACTGCGCGATGCTTGCGTCGGGGAAGGCGTACGAGAGCGAACCCGAGTCGATGAAGCTCGCGGGGAGATCTTGGCCGTCGAAAGCCGTGGTGAAATAGCCGGAGCCGGGGTCAATCGTGATGACCTGCGCCGCGCCGAGCCCGTTGTTGGACGCGGTGCCGATGCCGAAGATCAGCGAACCGGTGGCCGTGGCCGCGCCCGACGGATCGATGGCGGGCAGATGCACCGCCGTGCCGTTGTGGTCGTGCGCAAACAGCCCGACGGGGTTTTGAACCTGATCGGGAATGAACACCGAGGCGGGCGTGCACGCCGTGCTCGTGCAGGAATAATAACTTCCGGTCTGTGGGGTCGTGCTGGCACACACGGTACCGCAGTCGGCCTGTTCGAATCCGATGCCGATGAGGCCGTTGCCACCAAATTCGGTGACCGTGTCTTCCTCACTGCCGACGCTCGAACAATCGGACGGAACGCTGATGGCCGCCGCCCCCCCGGCAATCTGGATAGGCACCGCGGCGCCGAGCTCGCCTCCGAGGTGCACGTCCGCGGTTGCAACGGGCCCCCAGTTGTAGCCTTCCGAGTACTGGTAGCACTCGATGAGGGGGTTGCCGTCGGCGGCCATCTGTTGCGGAAGCATCAGGGCGGGGTCGAGCACCGAAGCCACCACGCGTAGCCCGCTCGAGCCCGTGTCGACTTCGATGTGATCGATCGTTTGGCAGACGGTCGTTCCGGGTCGGCATAGGGTTACGGTGGTGTAGAGCGTGTTGATCGCCTGAACACCGGTTGGACCGTTGTCTACGACGAGGGGCGCGACGTTCATGGCCGGCCCCCCGTCCGCGTCGGTCGTGGCGTCGTCGGTTGCGTTGGCCGCGTCCTGCACGTCGGTCGCGACGTCGACGTTCTTGTCCTGGGCCGCGTGCGACCCGCCGCAGGCGACGGCGAGCGACCCGACGAGCGCCACGAGGGTGCGTCCGGCAATCACCATGCCCGCACCGTGCCGAGGTCGAAACCGTCGGGTACGTGCGTCGGAAGCCAGGCGCGCCCGATAAACCCGCCGTGATGTCCGGCCGACTGGACCGCCCAATCGGGGGTGACGACGACGCGCAGATGGTGTGCCGCTGGCCGATCGCGGGGACTGTTCGCATAGGGTTCGAAGTACGACCCGAGTAGTCGTCGCAGGTCTGGAATCACGGGCCCTCCCCACGCGAGGGCGAACACTTTGCCGCTGCGCAAGTATTCGCGCACGAGAGCGCCCGACGGCAGTCGCAACTCGTGCACCTCCCAGCTCTTCACGAGCGTAATCTTTCGTGTGCCGCCGAGCGCGGCACTGTCGGCGGCGATGGACGCCGTGTCGTCGCCGAGGGCCGCGAGCGCCGGGGAGGGCAAACCAAGGCCGAGAGCCAGAGAACCGAGTATCCAACGGGCCGCGCGGCTGGAAGTCATGGCAAATACGATCATAGAAGGGGTCGCCAGGCAGAGCGAGCGGTCTCTTTTTCTTGGGCCGTCGGGCCCTGGCCGACTCCACTCAAGCTCATCGCGTACTCGCTCGGCGTTTGCCGTCTTTTCCGTTTCCGTGAGCCGCAGAACGGCGATCGCACGCTTGCTCTGCGGTCGCCTGCGGATGTCGTTCGACTCTTCGGGCCGGTGCCGCCGTCGGAGTCGCCTCAGGATCGTTGAAGACGAGCTAACGCGGCTACGGCCTCGCCCCGTGACTGAACTCCCAGCTTCCGGAGCACGGACCGGACCTGGTTGGCCACAGTTCGCAACGAGGTGTGACGCGATCGCGATTTGCGCGTCCGACCAGCCGTCGAGCAAGGCCAGGGCGATTTCGCGCTCCGCACTGCTCAGCGATTCGGGCAACGCGGGCGCCGGAAGGGGGAAACTGAAGACCGCCACTTCCTCGCCGCCGAGGTTCACGCGGGATGCTCGAAGCCCGAACGGGGCCATCGCCGGGCGTGAAACCCTGAGACGTCCCGATCGCGCCACGGCGGAAACCATAGCGTGTGATCGGCCAAATCGGTTCGGCGTTCCGATGGGGCCGAACGCCCGACGCGCACCTTGCATTGACTCGCCGTGGCCGCCGTCCGCGACGGTACGTCGTCCGTCAGACAGCGTCGGGATGCCGCGCGAACAAAAGGAACCTCTTACGCCAACCAGTTCTCGACGCGGAGCCCCTCGAATGGCTCGACGTGCGTGGCGTTGCCGGAAACGAGCGTCGCATCGTTCACGGCAGCGATGGCGGCGATCTGGCCATCGAGAAACGGAGGCGGCCGACCCGCCGCCGCGAGTCGCGCGCGCTCGATTGCGTGCCAGCGGGCTGCGCGCTCCCCGTAGGGGAGTACCCGCACACCCCCGACCACCGTCATGAAGCGTTCGAGTTCCGTGCGGCGCCGAGAGCGTGGCAAGCGCTCGATCCCGAACCACATCCATGCACGACGATCGACGCGGTCACGAGCTCGCCGGCGTGCTTGGTGACCGCCCGCTCGACGCCGCGATGAGGCTTTGGCTGGGAAAGCGCCGCTAAGACGTTCGTGTCGAGCAGGAACGTCATCCGAAACGCACCTCGCGCCCAGGGCTCGAATCCCGCCACGAGCGGACCTCGGCCTCCGAGAACCCTTCGAACTCGTCGGGGAGCCGAGCTCGCCACGCTCGAATCGCCAGGTCGAGCAATGGTCGGCTGGCGCTGAGCGCGTGGACACCCGCGCGCCGTGATTTATACCCGCCCGCCCTTCGCGCATTACTTCCCGTAGCCAGCGGCCACGATGTTCGCCTGGACGGCGTCAGCGGTCGCGTCCGTCGCGGCTCCGGAGGTCATGACCCCTTCGAAGAAGTTTCCTTGGGCGCCGTTGGTGTTGTCGCCGCCCATCCCGAGGATGATGGCCCCCTGCTTTTTCATCGGATTGTAGCCGGTAGGACGCGCTCCGTCATAGAAAGTCGTCAGCGTCCCCGACTGTGAGTTGCCGCCTTTGAGCGCAAAGGTCCCGGATCTTCCTATCACCAACCCAGTGACGTAGCCGGAAGTCTGGGGGGTGTCGGCCGCGTTGGCGGCGAAGCTCACTCCGGCGAAAATGCCGTTTTCCATGTCCGCCATGACCCAGGGGCCGGCTCCGCCGCCCTTTCCCCATTGGGACGCGGTGCCGAAATAGACCGCTTCCATCGTGCCGTCGCCGTCGTCGGAATTGTTGGTCTCTGCGTTCCCATAGTCGAAACAGCAACCAGAGTTGTAGAAGGTGCCGCTCGTCACCATGTACTCGGTCTCCGGCAGGTCGGCGGTAGCGGTGCCCACAGCCTTGTCGTTCCGATAACCGTCGCCCGCCACGATGTGGACCCCGTACACCGGGTGACCGCTGAGCGTCAGCGCAAGCGCCGTCGCGTCGGCCGGGTTGTCCGGCGTGGCCTTGCGCTGGCCGGGGGGGGCCGGCGTGAGGTTGTTCCCTTTGCCGGACTGGTCGTAAATGATCGACATCGTGCACGTCGTACCGGCACAGAACGTGTCCTGCGTGGCCGAGTTGGCGAAGCTACCGGCGCTCAGGACTCCGATGTCCTTGGTCGTGTTGTCCGACGCGCGCGTGACCTGGTAGAGACTCCCGCTGTACGCACCGTAGAGCGCCCGCACCGTGCTGTGCGCGGCCACGCACGGCGTACCGCCGGACGCGAAGATGTCGCAAACCCCGGTCCCCCCTGGCGCGACGCCGGTGTCGCCTGTCATGCCGCCATCGGCGTCCGCGAGGCCCGAATCGGCGCCGCTGGATCCCGAGCTCGTGCTCGAACCGCCCGAGCTCGTGCTCGAACCGCTCGAGTTCGTGCTCGAACCACTCGAGCTCGTGCTCGAACCACCCGAACTCGTGCTCGTGGCCCCGGAGCCCGTGGTCGCGCTGCCCGAATTCGAGCTTGTCTCGCCCGTACTCGCACCGCCGGTACTCGAATCGGTGCCGGAGCTCTCGTTCGTCGCACCGTCTTCCAACGCGGCACCCGGTGAGGTCTCGTTGGAACCCCTCGAGCAGCCGTCCGCCGCGGCGACGGCCATCATCGCCGCGCCCGCCAGGGATGCCGGATGGGCCCTGAAAACCACCGAACGCCAAGAGCGCCTCCTCGTGCTTCTTGCTAGGTTCACGCCCAAACCATACTGCGTCCGGCTCTATTCACGCTACCTGTCCACATCGAGCCATCGCGATTGAATCAGGGCGACAAAGTTCCCTGACTGACATAGGACGTCGTCAAAGCCGGCGAGACCACGGCATTCGAAAATGTGACCGCCCCCGTCGCGGTCTCGAACCGAATGGTGCCCGTGCCTCCGCCGCCACCGCCGGCAGGCACGGCGCTGCCGGCATCCGCCGTTGCGGAGATCGCGCCGGCATTGCCCCCGGCGAGACCGTTGATGGTCGTACCTGCACCCCCGTTGCCCCCGACTCCTGCCCCAGCGCCGTTTCCACCTTGGGCGCCGTTCGCCCCGAGTTGGCCATCTTCGCCCAACGAAGCGGCTCCCCCGCCTCCGCCGCCATTGACCGCGAGAGCCCCGGCGATAGTGACTTGAAGAGACTCGATCAGAATCGCCCCGCCCGCTCCCCCGCCGGCTGCCACTTGAACGTCGCCGGACTCCGCGGAGCCTCCGGCCGCGCCCCCTCCACCTGCGGCGGTCACTGACGCCCCGTCTTCGATCGTGACGCACTGAGCTGCAACGAGTTGAACGGACCCGTCCCCGCCGGATCCGATCCTGCCAGTCCATCGGCGGCGTTGCGGTGAATTGCAATGAAATGGACGTCGCGTCCCCCCATGAGCGGCGCTGGCTCGAACGTTGCGACCCCCATTTTTGCAGCGCAAGTGACGGGATCCGCCAGGTCCGCCCGGATCAATCCACGTCGTACGCGATCACGATCGGCGTCGTCCCGGCAAGCGCGGGAACCTGGATGGCCCCGTGCAACCCGAAAGGCGCAACCGAGAATTGCTGCTCGGCACCGGGTGCAAGCGTCACGTTGGCCAAACCCGCGTCGGTTGCGCCGTACTCGATGATCAATGGTTGCGCGCATTCATTGTGCAACGTGAGCCAGCCGCTCGTAGCATCGCAAACGTCCAAGATCGACTGAATGCAGCTCTCCGCGGGAGCAATCTGGAAGTTTTGCTGATGGTCGTAGCACCCGCCTTCTTTGCACCCCGACCCCGCGCGGCGAGGATCACCGGTCCCCTTCGGTTCGCGTGACTCAGATTCTCGACGAACGCTGCCTTCGCAAGCGCTCTGCCCGCTCGACGTCAGACTCCGGAGCGCCAATTTCGGTGCCGCAGTTCAAGCAGCGCGCCAAGAACGGATTGACTCCGTACCGGCACAGCCGCTTGTCGCAGAGGGGGCACTTGATGATCGATAATGCGTGACCGAATACCCCGACCGCGACATAGTAACCACACACCAGGAACCAACCGGCCGCTCGACCCAATAGAGCATCGCCGAGCCATCGGACGGGGCCACAGACGATCGGCCAGCCGAGAGACACGACCAGCACCGTGAGGCGGGTACGACGATATCGCCTCCACACCACCAGGTAGGGGTCCGTCTCGACAGCCATCCGCACGGATACGGATCCGCGAGTGGGAACCTTACTCCCCGTGGTGTCGAAAAAAGCGTCGCCGCTGGGTCGCTCATGAATCGGCGCCTGCGATGACGCCGTCGCTCACGTGTAGAGCGTTCCCTCCTCGACGAAGCACAGCTCGTTGCCCCACGGGTCGGTCGCGTAGAACGATTTCTCTCCCCATGGGCGGACCATCAAGTCGCTTGCGGGCTGGCCGTGAACCTTGAACGAGGCCAGAACGCCGAGGGCCTTGGCGCGGGCGTGCACGGCCGCGACGTCGGCGACCGCGAAGTACAGGGACTTGGGCCCCGGCGTCGGCGGCGGGCCGCCCGCCGACACGTCGAGCACGGCGAGGATGACGCCGCCGCAGTTGAAGTACTGGCGCGCTCCGGGGTGGCGCTTGCCCGGAGTGCCGAGCAATGTGGCGTAAAACGCGGCCCCTTTTTCGATGTCGGCGACTTCGACTGTGACCCGGAAGATCTTGGCGGTCGACTCGTTGTTGCTCATGGTCCACTCCTTGTTTTGCGTCGCATCCGTTCTTCAGCTCGCGCCGGGTCCTCGGGTCCGTCGGAGCCCACGACGGCTACCAGACTCGAACCGCCAGCGAAATCGCGGCGTCGCTCGCGGCCAGCCTCGAGCCCCCCGCGAAGGCCGCCGGTGCGATCGCCGGTCTCATGGCTTCTTTCTTCGCGGCCTGGTCGCCGGCGCGGGCTGGGCCGAGCCTCGTTCGAGCATCGTGCGTAGGACGCCTCGGAGCGCCGACGGGTCTTCCGGCTCGACCTCGCCGCCGCGCGCGCGGATCATGTCGGCGATCGCCCCGGCGCCCGTCCCGCCGACGATCCACGGGACCGCAGCGCACGCGCTCGCGTAGTCGTCGACCAGCTCGCGGGCGCGCGCTCTCTCCGGAGTGATCGTGACCGAGAGCGCGACCAGCACCGGGGAGATCGCCTCGATGGCGGTCCGAACGGCCCCGGGCGGCGTGCGCGCGCCGAGGAACACCGGGCGCAGCCCCCAGCCCGAGAAGCGCATCGCCGTGCCGAGCAGGCCGAGCTCGTGCTCGTCGTCCGCGAAGCAGGCGAGCAGCGCGCGCGAATCACTCTCCGCCCCCGGGGAGAGTTGGAGCAGGTTGCGCAAGAGCGTGCCGAGACGGTGCGAAGCGAGGTGCTCCTGGGCGACCGAGATCTCGCCCCGGTGCCACCGCTGGCCGATTTCGCGGAGCACCGGCACGAGAACCCGGTCGAGAAGCGTGGTCGTGGATCCGAGGAGCAGCAAGCGCCGAAGCTGCCGATCGAGCCCTGCGTCGTCGAAGCGGGTCACGGCATCCATGAGCGCCTCGGCGAAGACGGCGTAGGGGTCGAGGCGCGCCTGAGCCTCGGCGCCGTCGCCTCGGAATCCGGACAGCAAGAGCTTCGCCGCTTCCGATGCGGCCATGCCCCCGTCGCAGAGGCGCCGCATTTCGCGCACCTGCTCGAGGTCGTGAGGACCGTAGAGGCGGTAGCCCGCGGCCGTGCGCTCCGGCATCGGAATTCCATAACGTCGCTCCCACGCGCGCAGCGTCGGCTCGGGGACACCCGTGAGCTCCGCGACCACGTGGATGCGGAGCGGGCCGCGATGTGCGCCCGTCTCGGGTGCCGGCCCCGGCGGGACCTGCTTCGAGGGCGGCGAGTCTTGATCACCCATGGCCGGTTGACATGCTTTGCATAAAGTATACATAAACATTATACAACGTGGAGGGACCGATGCCAACCACTTCCGGCGCGCGACGCGCCATCGTCATCGGCAGCGGGTTCGGGGGCCTCGCGGCAGCCGTTCGGCTCGGCGCGCGGGGCTGGGACGTCACGATCCTCGAGCGAAGCGATCGGCCGGGGGGCCGGGCGCGCGTGTGGAAGAGCGACGGCTTCACCTTCGACGCCGGCCCTACGGTCATCACCGCGCCGTTCCTCTTCGAGGAGCTTTGGGCCCTTTGCGGCAAGCGAATGGCCGACCACGTCGATCTACGCGCCGTGTCGCCGTTCTATCGGATCCGTTTTCACGACGGGTCGATCTTCGACTACACGGGCGACGCGGAGAAGATGCGCTCGGAGATCGAGCGGCTCGCGCCCGACGATCTCGCCGGGTACGAGCGATTCGTGAAGATGAGCCAGGACATCTTCTCCGTCGGGTTCGAGAAGCTCGCGCACGTCCCCTTCACCCGGTGGACGGACATGGCGCGCGTCGTTCCCGCCATGATGAAGCTCGAGAGCTACCGGACGGTCTACGGGCTCGTCTCAAGGTTCGTGGAAAACGAGCGACTGCGTCAGGTCCTGAGCTTTCACCCGCTGCTCGTCGGCGGCAATCCCTTCACGACGACTTCGATCTACAGCTTGATCCCGTACCTCGAGCGAACCTGGGGCGTGCATTTCCCCATGGGGGGAACCGGCAGGCTGGTGCGGGGCCTGCTCGACCTCATGGACGGAGTGGGCGGATCGATCCGGTACGGCAGCACGGTGGAGGAGATCCTCGTCGAGCAGCGCCAGGTTCGAGGCGTTCGGCTGGCGTCGGGCGAGATCGTCGCGGCCGACGTCGTCGTCTCCAACGCCGACTCGGCGTGGACCTACCGCCACCTCGTGCCGGCGAAGTACCGGCGCCGCTGGACCGACCGCAAGCTCGACCACGCCCGCTACTCGATGAGCCTTTTCGTCTGGTACTTCGGCACGAAGACCCGCTATCCCGACGTGGCGCACCACACGATCCTGCTCGGGCCGCGCTACAAGGAGCTCCTCAGGGACATCTTCCGACGCCACGTGCTCGCCGAAGACTTCAGCCTGTACCTGCACAGGCCGACGGCGACGGACCCGGGGCTCGCCCCGGCCGGGTGCGACGGCTTCTACGTCCTGTCCCCCGTGCCGAACCTCGACGCGGGGATCGACTGGACCGAGCGCGCGGAGCCGTATCGAAGGGCGATCGAGAAGCACCTCGAGGCCACGCTGCTGCCCGGCCTGAGCCGAAACCTCGTGACGTCGCGGCTGATGACGCCCCAGCACTTCCGAGACGACCTTCTCAGCGTGAGAGGCGCGGCGTTCGGGCTCGAGCCCGTGCTCGGACAGAGCGCGTGGTTTCGCCCGCACAACCAGAGCGAGGAGGTCGGCGGCCTGTTCCTGGTGGGCGCGGGCACGCACCCGGGCGCCGGGGTGCCCGGCGTGCTCTCGTCGGCCCGCGTGCTCGACTCGCTGGTGCCCCGTGCGGCGTAACGCGACCCCCGAAGACTTCGAGGCGTGCCGCGCCCTTCTCAGGACCGGGTCGAAGAGCTTCGCCGTCGCGTCGCTCCTCTTGCCGAAGCGGGTGCGCCGACCTGCCGCCGCGGTCTACGCGTTCTGCCGCATCGCCGACGATCGCATCGACGCCGACCCCCACGCCACCGAAACCGCGGTCGATGAGCTGCGCGACCGGCTGTACCGGATCTTCCTCGGACGGCCCGGAAACGATCCGGTGGACCGGGCGCTCGCCGACGTCGTCGAACGTCTTCGCCTTCCGCTGCAGCCGTTCGAGGCCCTGCTCGAGGGGCTCGCCTGGGACGCCGTGGGACGGCGCTACGAGACCCTGGACGATCTCCATGCCTACGCTGCCCGCGTCGCGGGCGCGGTCGGCGCCATCATGACTCTGCTCATGGGAGAGCGCGCGGCCGGGGTCCTCGCGCGCGCGTGCGACCTGGGCGTCGCCATGCAGCTGACGAACATCGCGCGAGACGTCGGGGAGGACGCCGCGCGCGGTCGGATCTATCTGCCTCTGCAGTGGATGCGCGCCGCCGGCATCGAGCCCGACCGCTGGCTCGAGCGGCCGCGCGCCGACGACGCGACGCGGTCGGTCGTAGCGCGCCTGCTTCGCTCCGCCGACGATCTCTACGCGAGAGCGGACGCCGCCATTGCGGCGCTCCCCGCGGACTGTCGGGTGGGGATCCGGGCGGCCAAGCTCATCTACTCGGACATCGGACGCTGCGTGGTCCGTGCCGGCTTCGACTCGATCACGCGGCGCGCCGTCGTGCCCCGCGCGCGCAAGTTGTGGCTCGTCCTCTGGTCGCTCCGGGCCCGCTTCGAGCGACGACGCATCCTCGACGCGCCCCCGCTCGGTTCGACGCGATTTCTCGTGGCGGCGTGCGCGGAGGGGCCGTGATGGGCGGCGAGGCGGCGCGTGCGCGGGTGCGCGAAGCCGGTGGCCCCGAACTGCTCGAGAGACTGGACCACCTGGATCGCCACCGCCAGGAGCCACCGGTGCGCGCAGATCCCCCAGCGAAGCCGGCACGGGGCGCGGACACGGACTTCGACGTCGCGATCGTCGGAGGGGGGCTCTGGTCGATGCTCGCTCCCGTGCTCGCCGCGCGCGGCGTCGGGGTGGCCGTGTTCGACCGCGCGCGGGTCGGGGCCGCGCACCGTGAATGGAACGCGAGCGGCCCGGAGCTGCACGCGCTGGTCGAGGCCGGGGTGGTCTCGGAGGACGAGCTCGCCGAGCTGATCGTCGCCCGTTACGACCACGGCATCTGCCGGTTCCACGGCGGCGCGAGCTACCCGGTCGTCGGAGTGCTCGATCACGCCGTCGAGGCGGGGCCGCTCCTGGCACGCGCCCGCGCGCTCGCGGCCAAACGGGGGGTCTGCATCTTCGACGGCTACGCGCTCGACGCGCACGCGTCTGGGCCGACGGGTGTAGAGCTTCGCTTTCGTACGAGCGCTGGGGCAACGCAACACGTCACAGCCAAGCTCATGGTCGATGCGCGTGGAACGACCAGCCCGTATGCCACGGCCGACCTGGTCTGCCCCACGGTGGGCGGCGTCCTCCAGGGGCTCGCCGAGGGGGACGGCCCGGCCGAAATGTCGCCGCGCGTCGGCGAGATCCTCGCGACTGTCGATCCGATCGAACGCGGGCGGCAACACGTCTGGGAGGCGTTCCCCGGGCGGAGCGGCGAGACTACCGTCTACCTCTTCTATTACGCACGCGCCGGAGAGAGGACCTCGCTCGCCGAGCTCTTTGCGAGGTTCTTCGCGACACTGCCCGGGTACAAGCGAGGAGACGCGAAGCTCTTGCGACCGACCTTCGGGTTCATCCCCGGCTGGTCGCGCCTCACTCCTGCGCCGCGACCCCCGGACGGCCGCGTCGTCCTCGTCGGGGACGCGGCGGCCCGGCACTCGCCTCTCACCTACTGCGGCTTCGGAGCCACGCTCCGGTCGATCGTGCCCGCCGCGGACGCGATCGCCCGTGCGCTCGACGACCCTCGGGTGGACCTTCGAACCGTGGTCCACGACGCGCCCGTCCACGCCCTCACCGGCGCGCTTGCGCATTTGATGGCGGCGCGGCAGTTCCAAGGCGACGAAGTGAACGCGCTCCTGGACGCTGCGTTTTGCACTCTGCACGAGATGGGCAACGAGCCGTACGCGCGGCTGCTCCGGGACGAGATGCGGCCGGCGGCATTCGTCGACTTTCTGCGGCGGACGGCCCGCCGTCACCCGGCCGTGTGGGGAAAGATCGTGCGCGGGCTCGGCCTCAGCGTCGTGGGCCGCTGGAGCTTCGGGCTCGCCCGGTCGATGATCGCGAGCGGCTGATGCCCTGGGCGCGAGCGAGCTCCCATTGCCCGAAGAAGAAGCCGTACGGAGCGCCGCCCGCCGCCTCGTGGTGCGCCCGATGCGCCCGTGCAACGGCCCGGAAGTAGCGGAAGCGGAGCAAACCGTGCACGGGCAGGCGCGCGTGCACGAGCCCGTCGTGCACCACGAAGTACGCGACACCGAAGAGGCTCATTCCGATGCCGGCACCGAACGCGATCTCGCGCAGAACCCCGGGCGTGCCCCGGCAGCCGACGACAATGAGCGCGATCGCGATCGGGGCATGGAGCAGGGAGAGCGCGTCGTTCGCTTCGAGGCGACCGGCACCCGAAGGAGGCTCGTGATGCGAGCGATGAACCGGCCAGAGCCGGGCGTGCCACAGCCGGCCGTGGAGAATCGCTGCCCAGAAGTCCATCGCCACGGCGACGACGAGCGCGACCGGGACCCAGGTGAGGGCTCGGAGGACGAACGGGCTCACAGCGACCCCAACCGAACGGAGCGGGTCGAACACGGAGAAGACCGCGCCGATCCTCGGCGCCTCATCCGAAACTGGAGGAGAAACTGCACCCACGAGCGCGCGAAGCGATCCAGAGAAAGGGTCTCGTGCATCGCGACGGCGTTACGCCCTTGGAGGCGCGTCTCGACAAGGGCGCGGGCATAGAACGGCGTGTCCTCGAGCTCTCGTAGGACTCTCGGCGAGGACGAGGCGTCGCCATGCGCCTCGCGTTGGATTCGCCATCGCGTGATCGGCAGAGGGGCCGGGCACGGGTCGGCCATCGGGGTGAGCGCCCCGCGCCGAGCGTCGAGGTCGAGCGCGATCAACCTCCGGTCGCCCGACCTCTCGATGACGTCGTAGGCGATGCCCGTTCGACCGTCCCCCATGCGCGCGCGAGACCAGGTCCAGCGCGCGAAGGTCGTCTCGAGCGGGGCGTCGCCGGCGTTGGCGTCGTGATACCCGTGCCCGGAGAAACGCACGCCGGGTTCGTCGAGAGACACGTCGATGCGTCCCTCAGGCGCGACCGGCCACCAGGTGTGCAGGCCCGATCCGTCCAAGGAAAACGCGGCGGAAGGCGCCGATGCGGGGCGGTAGATCACTCGGCCTCGAAGGGGCCTGGCCCACGGCAAGGTGCGCTCGTCGAGGTCGATGACGAGCACGTCTCCCACCCAGGAGACCCGGCTGCCGCCGATCCCCACGCTCCTCGCGTCGCGGTCCGCGTCGCGGACGCTTCGTTCGTGGAGGGCCCAGCGCCTACCCCTCGGCCCGTAGACCGCGACGTTGAGGGCGCAAAAGTCGAGCGCGCGAGCGCCTTGCCGCCTCCGACGCGCTCGCGCATACCCCGGTGAGAATGGGTTTCCGAGCAGGGCGATGACGACGATCGACAGAGCGCCGTCGTCGCTCACGCCGTCGAGATAGACCCACTGGTACCCACCGGGCGCGATCGGCCGATCGAGGGGAGGTCCTCTTTGAGGCTCTGGGCGGCGAGGCAACCGCTCAGGGCCGCCATCGGCACCCCAGGCCCAGGGTGAACGCTCCCGCCCGCAAGGTAGAGGCGCGCGATCCTCGTTCTCGATCCCTGACGAGACAGGGCGGAGAACGGGCTGTTCGCGATCGGTCCGTAGAGGGCCCCGCCCGTCCCCGGAAACATGCGGTGAAACTCCACCGGAGTCGTCTGGACGCTCGCGCGCGAGGAGAGCTCGAGCCCGCACCGCGCCATCGCCGAGAGCATTTCCGTCTCGCATCTCTCTCTCTCCTCGCTGCTCCAGGCCGATGGGTCGTCTCCGGTGGCCGGCGCGTTCACGACGATGAGCATCCGCTCCTCGGGGCGGTCGACCGGCTCGTCGCCCCGATCCTGGGCGCACACGTAGACCGTCGGCGCGGCGGGGACCCGGCGGTCCACCGCAAGCGACGCGAACTCGGCCGCGTAGTCGTCCGAGAAAAGAACGTTGTGGTGCAGGAGCGGCAAGCCCCGAGCGCGAGCCGCAAGCGCCCAGGTGACCGCGGAGAGCGAGCGAGACCTGCCGCCGGTGACCTTGGCGACACGTGCGACGGCTCCGCCGAGCAAGCCGCTGCCCAGCGCGGAGACATCCGTATTGGCGACGACGGCGTCGGCCTCGATCCGCTCACCGGTCCGGAGCTCGACCCCCACGGCACGCCCGGCGCGCACGAGCACCTCGGCCACGTCCGCGTCGCAACGGACCTCGACCCCGAGATCGCGCGCGAAACGTTCGAGGCCGTTGCCCAGCGCGGACATGCCCCCAGCGACCCGGTGAACGCCGAGCGACTCGACGTGGGCGATCACGTTGAGCGTCGCGGGGGCGTCGAACGGCGACGAGCCGCAATACGTGGCGTATCGCGCGAAGAGCTGGCGAAGACGCCGGTCGCGAAACGCCCCCTCGAGCGCTCGCGCCATCGTTCGACGGGCGTCGATCCGCGACAGCGCGGGGAGCCCCATCCGTGCCGCGTGCTGCAGCAAGCTGCCGAACCCCGGACGCTGAGATCGAAGAAAGGGCCCCTCCACAGTTTCGAAGATCCGGCGCGCAACCGTGCAGAAGCTCCGGTAGCGCTCCGCCTCCTGCCGCCCGCACAGCGCGGAGATGGCCTCGGCGGAGCGCTTCTGGTCAGCGAAGAGATCGAGCCGCCCGCCGTCGGGCCATGCGTGACGCGCGAGCACCTGCGCGCGCTCCAGACGGACATAGTCCTCGACGCAGCGGCCGGCGGCGGCGAAGAGCTCGTCGAACACCCAGCGCATCGTCAGCACCGTCGGCCCAGCGTCGACGCGGAGGCCCCCTACGCCGACCGTCCGTATCTTGCCCCCGACCTGCGGCGCACGCTCGAGGAGCGTCACCGCGTATCCCGATCCGGCGAGGTCGATGGCGCAGGCGAGGCCCCCAACCCCCGCCCCGATGACGATCGCACGCGGTGCGCTCCGGACCATGAACGTACTATATACATCTTCGATTGATTTTGTCTATACTTTGATTATAGTTTGAAGCATGGCGAACGTCCCGAGCCACTCCCCCCGTGAACTGCGGTCCGAGCTCGGAAATCTCGCGCCCCGGGTGGAGCACGCTCTCGATGTCGCGTTCCGGACGTGCGCGGTCGGTCCCGGCTGCCCGCCGCGGCTGCACGACGCTCAACGTTATGCACTGTTTCCTGGCGGCGGGCGGCTGCGCCCCCAGCTCTGTCTGGTCGCAGCGATCGCGTGCGGAGACGGGCGACCCGAGGTGGCCGACGCAGCGGCCGCGGCGATCGAGCTGCTGCACTGCGCCTCGCTCGTTCACGACGACTTGCCGTGCTTCGACGACGCCGACATGCGGCGCGGTAAGCCATCGGTGCACAAGGTGTTCGGAGAGGCGCTCGCGCTCCTCGTAGGGGACGCGTTCATCGTGCACTCCTTCGACGTCATCGTGCGCTCAGGCTCGACGGATCCGGCCAGGCTCCGCCCGCTGTTGCAGACGCTCGCCGCCGCGGCCGGGACCACACGGGGGATCCTGGCCGGGCAGGCCTGGGAGAGTGAGCCCGTCGCGCCGCTCGAAGAGTACCAGCGAGCGAAGACGGCCTCGCTCTTCGAGGCCGCCGCGGCGATGGGTGCGATCGCAGCGGGGGCGCCGCCACAGCCGTGGCGCGGGTTTGGTGAAGCCCTCGGCCGGGCTTACCAGGCCGTGGACGACCTGAACGACGCGATCGGTGACGCCAGGCGCATCGGCAAACCCACCGGCAGGGACGCGGCGCTCGGCAGGCCGAGCATCGTGCGTGCCTTCGGGGTCGAGGCGGCGCGCGCCCGCGTCGAGCTCCTGCTCGGAGCCGCACTCGCCGGGATGCCCCGTTGCGGCGGGGAGAACGTCGTTCTGGCCTGGCTCGAATCGCTGTCGAAACGCCTCGGGATCCGCTGAGGTGGCGCGCTGCCGATCGCTCTCGAATGCGGCGCCGCAGTCGGCGGATCGCGCGGCGACCCAGAAGCGACTAGAAGTCCAACTCGAGGCACCCTACTCCCAAGACAACGCACCCAGCCGAAAGGAGGACCCATGCGCCCTCGAAACGTCAGCCCACACCGAGCAGCTCGCGCGCGACGCGCCGGCCACTTCGCCATCGTGGGGAGCCTTGCCGCCGCATGCTTCGTGACCCCTGTCATCCGCGCTGACACCACCAAGGCCGATGAAGAGTCGGCTGCCGTGGGCAGTCCGGCCGTGAAACTGCGAATGCGGTACGCCGGCTCGTACCGATTCGCGGGAGATGCGGCCGAGCAACGGGCACGCGCCGACGCGATCGATCGAAGCGTGGCGGCGTTCTTCTTCGCCTTCCGCGGCATCGCACGCGCGAAGGTGGCGGACCGAACGACCATCGTACCCACCTGCAAGTTCGAGTTCAGCGGTGGCACGATTCGCTCGACGGTTCCGGGCCACCCGGTTGCCGTCAGCCCCGAGACCGGGGCGCCCGTACCCTACCGCGTCGACGACGAGGCCATCGTCTTGTCTCAGCGTTTCGAGGGGGAGCGTCTCGTGCAGGTATTCCGCGCCGACGACGGTGGATCGCGCACGAACGAGTTCATGTTGAGCCCCGACGGCGCGAGGCTCACGATGAAGGCGACGGTGAGCAGCCCCAGGTTGTCGATTCCGGTCGTGTACACGCTCACCTATCAACGGGTCGACTGACGGCGAACGTCGCCGCGAGAGGCTCGTTCGGGGATCGAGACGCGGATGCGCCGACCGGCGACCGTCGGCCGGCGTTTTCGAGACCCTCGTCAGCGCCGCTTGCGCGCCGTCTTTCTTTGCGGCCCACCGGCCGGGCGGGAAGAGAATGAGAGGGCCGCAAGCCCAGACCGCGAGTCGTGTGGAACAGGGAAAATTTCGGGGCTCGCAGAGGCTGCGGATGGGGGCAATGCGGGCGGGGAGACCGACGGCGGTGGCACCGCGGAGCCGACCCGAGAGCGGCTCAGGCTTCGAGCCAGTTTGTCTTCGTACATGCGCCGGTCCGCCTGCTCGACGAGCCCCTCGAGCGACAACGAATCCTCCGAACTGCACCGACTCATTCCGACGCTGATCGAGATCCGGTAGGGGCGTTCGACTCCGGCGTTGAATTGCGTGACCGCCGTGCGCAGCCGTTCACGAAGCACCTCGGCGTAATCGCCCGCATCGGGCGCGAGAACGACGAATTCATCGCCGCCGAGACGACCGACGATATCCGACGTCCGAAAGCACGCCCGCAGGACCCCGGTGACGTCCGTGAGCATGCGATCGCCTTCCGCATGCCCGAACGAATCGTTGATGCGCTTCATGCCGTTGAGATCGATGAAAAAGACCGCCGGCTGCCGCCCCGACCCGCGCGCCGCGTCGAACGCCCTTTGCGCGACGTGCAAGAAGCCACGCCGGTTGTATGCACCCGTCAGGGCGTCGGTTTCCGACTGCTCGCGCAGCTGCGATCGGGCGGCGAGCAGTTCGGTGAAATCTCGCCCCACCGAAACGGCACCGCACACGACGTCCTTGGCATCGCGTAGCGGCGCGGCGTTGACGCTGTACAGACGCCCTTCGGGATCATCGACTGAGCGGACGAAGACCTCCACGTCGCGAACGACCTCGCCTGCGAGCGCGCGCGCAAAGGGAAGGTCCTCGGTCGGAAACGGCGTTTCACCGTCGGCCTGGTAGACCCCGTAGCCATGGGCACCCGTCGGCGACCGCACGCCGGCGATGGCATCGCCGAATGCACGACGGCCCGCTTCGTTGGCGAGCACGATGTGGCCGAGCACGTCGACGGCCGCGACCGCATCGGACATCCCGCTGAGCACTCCAGCCAGCAGCGATCGCTGCTGGCTGACCTCTTGCTCGAGCGCGTGCCGCTGCAGTGCGACCTCAACGGCCGCTTGCAACTCGCGGTCCCGGTAGGGCTTGAGGACGTAGACGTGTGGCTCGGCTTCTTCTTGAGCCCGCATCAGAATCGCATCGTCGGCGTGCGCCGCGAGAAACACCACGGGGGTCGGATACCGCTCGCGAATGGCCGCAGCCCCGGCAATGCCGTCGCCGCGCTCCTCGATGTGGAGGTCCATCAAGACGAGGTCGGGTTGGTAGATCTCGACCGCGAGCAGCGCGTCCGCAGCCGACTCGGCGGTCGGGGGTACGCCGTAACCGAAGCGCAGCAGCGAAGACCGGATGTCGGCGGCGACGAGCGCATCGTGCTCGACGACGAGGATGGATCGTGGAGGTCGCGAACCGCGTGAAGCCCCGTTCAGATCGTGCATGGTTCCCCCGGATCCCCCTGCGTGTGCCTATCCGACACCCTTCGACGCCACGCGCGAGCGCCCGCCGAATCGGCGACGAAGGGCGTGCCAGCTTCGGACGTCGGGCCCAACCATGCAAGTCCTCAAATCTGAGGAGGTCGAGTCCGCGAAATGGATCGCGAACGAAGCGAGAGTTGCTCATCGATTTCGACTACCTGGGCCTCGCCGATCTTCAGGATGGGTCGAAACGCCGGTCACGCCGCGTCATCGCAGGCACGGGTGCGACCCTACGCCGGTGTGCACCTCGCACTCGCTCTTATCCTCGACGAGCGGAACCGTCTCGGAGTCGCGCAGACGGATCCATCGGGGCAGAGTCCGGCTCGACCTCTTTTTCCGTTGTTCCTCGGATCGCCGCAACGCGGCGCCGCAGATGCGTCTTGACGACGCCGGGGAAAGTGCGCGTATCGATGGGCTTTGTGATGTAGTCATCGCACCCGGCGTCACGCGCCCGCTGAGCATCGCCCTTCATCGCGTACGCCGTCAGCGCAACGATGCAGATCTCGCGCGTCCGGTCATCCGCCTTGAGACGACGTGTGAGCTCCAGGCCATCCATGCCCGGGAGCTGCACGTCCATCAGGATCAACCAGGGCCGGAAATTCTCGAGCTCGGTCAAGGCCGCTCGAGCATCGACGGCGACTCGGACATCGTAGCCGCCCTCCGTGAGGAGAAATAGAATGAGCGCGGCGTTGGCCGCGTTGTCTTCGATGAGAAGGATCGGTTCTCCGGACATGGCTCAACCTTTCAAACGTCCAACGGGGCTTGGGCGCAACAGACGCTCCAGTTCGTGAACGACGCCGGCCGTGCTGGCCCGCGCCTTACTGTGCACCGCCTGGGCCTCTTCGCGAAGGCGAGCCTGCTCGGCCGCCGTCAGGTCCTTCGCCGTCCAAATGATGATCGGCACGTCCCGGTTTTGCGCCTGGCTGCGAAACCGTCCCAGGAACTCGAAGCCACCCATCCGCGGCATCAGGAGGTCCAAGACGATGGCCGCCGGCCGCCTCGTCTCCACCGCAATCAGTGCCGACGCGGCGTCCTGTTGGCAGTCGGTTGCGTAGCCGAGGGAGGTCAGCGTCGCCGCCATGAGCTCCAGGCTTGCCCCATCGTCATCGACGATGAGCACGGTTCCCTGTCGATGCCCGATCACCCCCGCCCGCGTCAGCGACGAGATCACCGCGGCTTCGTCCACGGGGCGGGCCTGCACCGGGCCAGTGGCCTCGACGAGGACGACCGGCGGACTCGACGACAACGCGGACCTCGCCGGCGGATCCAGGGACAAGGCCGGCACTCGAGGATGACGCGGGAGAATCGCATGAAATACGCTTCCTTGGCCCACCACGCTGCGAACCCCGATGCACCCCCCTTGCGCCTCGACGATCCTCTTGGTCAAACTCAAGCCCAACCCGGTCCCGGAGTGCTTCTTGGTGAGGGTCGCGTCCAATTGCTGGAATTCCACGAACAACCGGCCCAGATCCTCTTGTCGGATTCCCGGCCCCGTGTCTTCGACTTCCAGCCGAAAGCCCGTCGGCGTGTCGACGCCAATGCGGACGTCGACGCGGCCGCCCTCGCCGGTGAACTTGATAGCATTGGAAAGGTAATTGTAGAGCACCTGCTTCAGGCGAGCGGCGTCCAGCACGACGTCGTTCAGTGCCGCGTCGACCTCCGCATTCACGCGGAGCCGTCGATTGGATGCGACCGTGCGCAACATCGTAACGACCTCGTTGACGAGCTGTGACAGGTCGACCCTCTCCGGGTAAAACTCCATCTTGCCCGCCTCGACCTTCGAGAGATCGAGAATGTCATTGACCAGCTGCAGCAGGTGATGGCCGCTCACGAGAATATGCCCCACGAACTCCTTGAGCCGGGGCGAATTCCCGTCGACCTTGTCATCGGTGATGAGCTCGGCGAATCCGATGATGGCATTCAACGGCGTGCGTAGTTCATGGGACATGTTTGCGAGGAATTCGCTCTTCATGCGGTTGGCCTGTTGCATCCGCTCTTCCATTTGCTTGCGTTCGGTAATGTCGCGGATGGCGGCCGTCACGAGCGTCCCCTCCGAAGTTTGGATTGGACTGAGGCTTATCTCCGCCGCGAACTGCGTTCCGTCCTTGCGGAGTCCGAACAGGTCCGCGCCTTTGCCCATCGGCCGCAATCGAGGCTCGACGAAGTATCCGGAACGGAGTGCAGGGTGCCGATTGCGGAACGGTTCCGGGACCAGCGTCTCGATCGGTTGACCGAGGAGCTCCTCGCGCCGATAGCCGAACAAGGTCTCCGTTTGCGCGTTGATGAGGACAATTCGCCCTTCACGATTCACGATGACCATGGCGTCGGGGGCGGATTCGAGCAGCCCACGGAACTTGTCCTCGGCCTTCCTGCGCTCGGTGATGTCGCGAATGGCGGCGGTAACCAGCCTGCCGGCCTCGGTCTCCATCGGAGACAAGCTGATTTCCGCCGGGAACTCGGAGCCATCCTTGCGCAGCCCGAAGAGCTCGAGACCGGCGCCCATCGGGCGCGTACGCGGGTCCGCGAAGTAACTGCGGCGCCGATCCGGATGAACCGCGCGGAACCGCTTCGGCACGAGTACCTCGATCGGCTGGCCCAGCAGTTCGTCGCGCCGATAGCCAAACACCTTTTCGGTCTGGCCATTGACGAGCGCGATTCGTCCGTCGTCGCCGATGATGACCATCGCGTCCGGCGCCGCCTCCAGCAAACCGCGAAACTTCGACTCGACAGCTCGCTTGTCGCGCAAGCTCTGGAGCTGGCTGCCGTCCTTCATGTTCGCGGCAATGAATCGAACGTGGCCCTCCGGGGTCCGGACCGCGCGCATCGAGACCTCGACGCTCACCGGCGATCCGTCCTTGCGCCGTCGCACCGTCTCGAACAGCGCCGTTCCCTTCGTGAGCACGTGCGCCATCATGTCGCGCGCTTCGTCGCGGCGATCCGCAGGAAGCACCAAATCGTCGAGCACGCGCCCGGTCGCCTCCTCCGGCGTGTACCCAAAGATGGATTGAGCCCCCGGGCTCCAAAAGAGGACTTTGCCTTCCGTGGAGAGCGCCAACAACCCATCGCGCGATTGCTGCACGAGCTCGTACACGAGAGACGTGGCATCCGCGCTGGGACTCTCGTCGGCCATGGAAGTGTTCCGCAGCGTTCGATCGCCCAAGATCACGCCGGCAAGCGCAGGACGAACGAGGTCGGCCACTCGGGTGTCTCCGTGACGGAAATGGTCCCTCCGAGCGCCTCGATCGCGCGCTTGCAGAAGTACAAGCCGAGGCCCGCGTTGCCCTGAGTCGTGCCCCCGTCGATCCGCGTGAATTTCTCGAAGATACGCAGCCTGTCGGACGGAGGGATGGGCGGCCCGGAATTGGAAATGGCAATCTCGATCGCGCCGTCGGAATGAGTCGCGATGCCCATCCGCCCCTGCTCGGGCGTGTGCCTCAACGAGTTGTCGAGAATGTTCTGGATGACCCGTTGAAGGAGCACGCGATCGGCCCGAACGTGGGCGCTCGTGCGGGGTGGCTCCAGCAGCTGGACCCCTCGCTCCTCCGCCTGTCGAACGTACTCGAAGAGAACCTCGCGCAGCAGATCCGAAACAACGATGAGCTCGTTGTGAATTGGAAACTCCGAATCCTCCAGACGCGAAATGACGAGCAAATTGTCGATCATCGAGCGCAGCCGCTGGCAGGCGCGCGCGGCATCGTCGAGCGCTTCCTGGTGATCGGGGCTGTCGCGGGCCGGATGTCGCGCGTACTCGAGGTTCGACCAAAGCGCTGCGAGAGGGCTCTTCAGATCGTGCACGACGAAAGCGGTCAACTCCTGCTGTTCGTGCTGCAGGCGTTTGAGCTGGTCATTTCGTGCCTCCAGCTGTTCGTTCAGCCGGCGCAGTGCATCCCTCGAGTCTTTCAGTTGCAGAAGGGTCGAGACGCGGATGCGCAGACCGCGCCCGTCGGCCGGCTTTTCGAGAAAGTCGTCCGCGCCCGCTTCGAGACCACGCAGCTTGTGTTCGGGTTCGGAATGGGCGGTGACAACGATGACCGGAACATGTTCGGCTCCGCTTTCTGCGCGGATGTACTTCAGCACCTCGAGACCATCCAGGCCGGGCATCACCAGATCCAGAAGGACCAGGTCGGGCTTGAACCGATTGAAGGCGGCGACTGCGGAGAGTCCGTCTTTCGCCATGACGAGCTCATGGCCAAGAGGGGCCAGCAGCGCTTCGAGCAGCGCGAGGTTGCGCGACTGGTCGTCGACCAGCAGGATGCGCTTGCGAGCTCTCTTCTCCGGCGGCCCGCTGTCCGGCCGGGCAGAAAAGGAGACGGCAGCGAGCCCGGACGGCGAGGCGTGTGCCGCGGGCACGGCTGCCGGGTGCGCCGAAGCCGCGGATGGGGGCCAACCGGGCCGTGAGACCGCCGGCGGCGGTACCACGGAAACGTCGCGAGCACGGCGGACGCCTCGAGCCGCTTTGTCTTCGTACATGCGCCGGTCCGCTTGCTCGACGAGGCCCTCGAGCGACAAGGAATCCTCCGAACTGCACCGACTCATTCCGACACTGATCGAGATCCGGTAGGGGCGCTCGGAGCCGGTGTTGAACTGCATGACCGCTGCGCGCAGCCGCTCTCGAAGCCCGTCGGCGTGCTCGCCCGCATCGGGCGCAAGGACGACGAATTCATCGCCGCCCAGGCGGCCGACGATGTCGGATGTGCGAAAACACCCCCGCAGCACCCAGGTAACGTCCATGAGCATGCGATCGCCTTCCGCATGCCCGAGCGAATCGTTGATTCCCTTCATGCCGTTGAGATCGATGAAAAAGACCGCCGGCTGACGCCCCGACCCGCGCGCCACGTCGAACGCCGTTTGCCCGACATGCAAGAAACCCCTGCGGTTGTACGCGCCCGTCAGGGGGTCGGTCTCCGACTGTTCTCGGAGCTCCGAGCGGGCGGCGAGCAGCTCGGTGACATCTCGCCCCACCGCCACGGCACCGCAGACGACATCGTTGGCGTCGCGCTGCGGCCCGGCGTTGACGCTGTACAGACGCCCTTCGGGATCGTGGGCGGACCGAACGAACACCTCCACGTCGCGAACGACCTCGCCCGCGAGCGCGCGCACGAAGGGCAGGTCCTCGGTCGGAAACGGCGTTTTCCCGTCGAGCTGGTACACCCCGTGGCCAACGTCGTGGCTTTGGGTCGGCGCCGGTGACTGTGCGCCGCGGATGACATCGCCGAACGCACGACGACCCGCTTCGTTGACGAGCACGATGTTGCCCTGTGCGTCGACGGCCGCGATGGCGTCGGACATCCCGCTCAGCACTCCAGCCATCAGCGATCGCTGCTGGCTGACCTCTTGCTCGAGTGCGCTTCGCTGCAATGCGACCTCGACAGCCGCCCGCAACTCGCGGTCTCCGTAGGGCTTGAGGACGTAAGCTTGCGGTTGCGCTTGATTTTGGGCCCGCATCAGCGTCGCATCGTCGGCGTGCGCCGCGAGAAAGACGACGGGGGTCGGATACCGTGCGCGAATGGCCGCAGCCGCGGCAATGCCGTCGTCTTGCTCCTCCAGGTGCACGTCCATCACGACAAGGTCGGGTTGGTAGATTTCGACCGCCAGCAGCGCATCCGCAGCCGACTGGGCGGCCGGAGGTACACCGTAGCCAAAGCGCAGCAGCGCGGACCGGATGTCGTCGGCGACGAGCGCATCGTGCTCGACGACGAGGATGGATCGTGGAGGTCGCGAATCGCGCGACCTTGCATTCAACTCATCATGCATGATCCCCCGGATTCCACTTGTGCTACCGACTCCCGTAATTGCGGCATCACGCCCGAGGGCGCGGCGAAGCGTGCACCAAGAACGCACAAGCCTCCAACGCGCGACGGAACCATACAAGCCCCTGGATCTGTGATTCGGTCTACGAAAGGGGTGGAGCGCTGTGCAAACGACGCCAAGACCCCGATCCGGCGTCCCGGCGAGGTCGTCTTCATGGACCGAAAGGACTTGGCTGACTGCGTCTTGCTCGTGACCGTGACCCCGGCCGAAACCCGCTTCGCTTCGCGGACGAGTGGCAAAGCCACGCAGGGCGCGGCTCGTTGATTTCGACTAAGGCGCTTGCGGATCCTAAGGATGTGTCAGACTCGGCCATCCAGCGCTCTTGAAGGCGGAGGTACGACGATGGGCGCGGGCGTCCCGATGGCACGATCGGCCTCCGCCCTTCCCGGTCGATTCGCGGACGCCGAACCGGGGTCGCATCGCGGGGATCCGGGGCCCAACGAGCGCGATTTACCGCTCGGCCGAGGTCAAGCCCTCGCGGATCGCGTACTTCGTGAGGTCCGCGATGTTCCGCAGGTTCAGCTTATCCATGATTTGACGTCGATGGCTATCGACGGTCGACACGGCGATGTGGAGGACGGCGGCGATCTCCTTCGATGACTTGCCGTCGGCGATGAGTCGCACGACCTCGCGCTCCCGAGCGCTCAGCGGCTTCTCCGATGCGCAGGAGGCGAGCGACCTGCCGTGCAGTGCATGGTCGACTACCCCTGCGGCGATCGCCGGGCTGAGGTACGTCTCGCCGCGACTGACCGCGCCCAAAGCGGTAAGGAGCTCGTCTGCCGCTGCGTCCTTGAGTAGATACGCGGTGGCCCCGGCTTCCAACATGGCCATCACGTTGCGCGGATCCGAGTTCATGCTCAACGCGACGACGTGGGTGCCCGGCATCTTTGCTTTGAGTCGGCGCGTGGCTTCGATGCCGTTGAGCTTGGGCAACGCAACGTCGATGACCACGACATCCGGCAGCGAGCGCTCCACCTCCGCGACGGCCGCATCGCCGTCGCCCGCCTCTCCGACCACCTCGACTCCAGCCGCCGTGAGCACGGCGCGAAGCCCGTCTCTCAGGATCCTTTGGTCGTCGGCGAGCACGACTTTCACGGCGCCCCCGGCTCGTCGTGTCCATCGTTCGCGTCGCTGCGCTGCGCCATGGCCGCGTGATCCCCCGCTCGCTCGCAAATGTATGCCGTTGACGCGTCGTGTGAGGGCAATTCGACGCACCGGCCCGTGGGGCACGGAATCACCCGGTCGAGTCCGCTGGCCGCCCGCCGTGGGCTTCCGTGGGCGACGGCGGGGAGAAGCTTGAAAACCGGATGCTTGACGGTCTCGGCCTCAGCGATGGCGGCGTCGAGCACGCGATCGTAGGCGAAGGTGCCGGGCGATCCGCCATGCCACGGTGTGCCAGGCACCCATCTCTATTTCCGGGCCGTGTCGTCGTCGCCGTCGGTCGTGTGCGGCGGCAAGGTGACGTTCGAGTGACCGGCTGGCAGCCCACGGGCGCTCGGTCGACAGAAACGTCGTGCTCCGGGTTCATCCACCGAGCTCGACCGACGTTTGCGCCTCCCGATCGCGAAGCGCAAGAAGGGATGGAAACGAGCTCACGGCCATCGTGATGGCCGTCGGCGCAGCCCCACCGCGTTCGAACCAAAGCGCGATTTCCTCGATGGCGCGCCCCGTCGTCGGGTGAATGACGATCGTGGCGATGAGGGATCTCTCGCCCACCAGCCGCCGGCCGTACGATGGGGTGCCATCGCAGCCGATGGCGCGAACCGTTCGGGGAATGTCGGCGCCGCACGCGTCTTGGTGGTCAAGCAGAACGGACCGCGCGCCGATGGCCATGCCGTCGTTCTGGGCACAGACGACGGAGACCGATCCAACCGAGCGTCCTCCACCACGCAGCCGACGCGCCGCGAGCTCCGCGGCGCCTTCAATCGTCCAATCGGAGCTTTCGACGATGAGGCGCACCGCGGTGTGGGCAAGCTCCGCCTGCGTGGCTTCGAGGCGCAAGCGGCCCGTCGACGTGCCGGGGGGACCCTGGACGTAGAAGACGTCGCCCCCATCGGGCAAGAGCATCTGCAGCTGGCGGCCATGAATGCGTCCGACCTGCCGTTGATCGGGGCTCACACTGCACACCAGAAGGTCGGGGAACTCGAGGCGCAAGTCGTCCAAGTAGTCCACGTCACGGTTCAGGCTGACCCAGTTCACGCCCGCCCGGGCGGCCATCATCGCCGTGTCGCGAAGCGAGACCTCGTCGACGGGGTTGACGAGAAGGACCGTCGGTCGAACGGCGTCCGGCTGCTTCAAGCATTCTTCGATCTGTCGGCGCTGGACGTCGGCATCGTTTTGGCCACTTGCTTCCGCCACGACGAAGCCGTACCGACGGGCGACGCGCAGGCATTCTTCGCGCTGAAGGTGCTGGTACTCGTTGTCGAGCGCCCTCAGAAAAAGCCCAATGCGGACGGGAGTCTCCGACGCCTTGGCCATGCGCTTGCCACCGACGGTCAGCGAATCGGCCGCAGCCAGGTTGGAGCTCTCTCCGGCGACGCCGACGATCTCTCCGCCGTTTCGCTCGAGCGATTCGATACGAGCCGCACGCTCTCTCAGCTCGTCACCGACCGTTCGCTCCAGCCAATCGCCGACCTCGGACGGAGAGGCGACACCGATGCACGCCTCGATGTGTGCGGCCATCTCGCGGGCGCTTTCGTAGCGCTTGGCCGGATCGCGGTGCAGACCACGCATCACCGCGCGATCGAGGGATCGTGGCAGAGCCGCAACGATCGAACTCGGAACGGCCACCTCCGCCGTGAGCATCTGCGAAAGGAGACTTGCTTCGTTGTCGGCTTCGAAAAGGCGCTTGGAGGTCAGCGTCTCCCAGAGGATGACCGACGCGCTGTACACGTCCGCACGGCGGGTCACCGGCTCGCCCCGCACTTGTTCGGGCGCCATGTAGGCGAGCTTGCCCTTGAGCTGACCGCTTCGCGTGCTCTGCAAGCGCCCCATCGCCTTGGCGATCCCAAAGTCGATGAGACGGGCGACGCCATCGGTTCCGACCAGAGCGTTCTGGGGTGAGACGTCACGGTGCACGATCTCGAGGTGCGCTCCCTGCTCGTCTTTCGCTTCGTGGGCCGCATGCAAGCCGTGAAGCATCCCGGCAACGATGGCCACCGCGACGAGCGGCGGGATCTGCTCGCTGCGCCGCCGCATGAGACGATTGACGTGCGACAGGCTCGCGCCCGCGACGTAATCCATCACGAGAAACACTTCGCCTTTGACCCTCAGAGCATCCAGCATCGGCACGACGTTGGGATGTTGAATCCGCGCGGCGAGGCGGGCCTCGTCCAGGAACATTCTCACGAATTCGGGGTCGCGCGCGTACTGAGCGTGAAGGCGCTTGATGGCGACGGGACGCGCGAAACCGGCCGGCCCCAGCAGACGCCCGAAGTGCACAGCGGCCATGCCCCCCGACCCGAGCTCGTCGTACAAGACGTAGCGTCCGATGGCGCGGGGGAACGGCGAGACCGTGTGCATCGTCGTTTCTGCCACGCCCTCCGGGCACGAAACGGGGCGATGACCCGCGAATTCAGGCAATCGAGTGCCCCTCTCTCCACGTTCCGACGGGTGACATGCCCACGGGCGCGCCCCGGACGACGGCCAGTCGGATCCAGTCGGCGGAAGCCACCCTTCGCTCTGGCTTGGCGTATCGCACGTACTCTTCGGGCGCCTGGGCGAACGGTTCGTCCAGAGCCGCCGCTTGCCATGGCCCACGCTTCAGACCGGGGCCTGGAACGGTCGAGCCCGTGGCATATTCGTCGGCGCAGAGATCGTGCCCGCGCGCCAGCGCACGTCGCATCCACGTGGACACTACCATCGCCCAGTTTCCCAGCATCGAAATGACCGAAATAGGCCCATGGATACAGCATCACGCGCAACTTATGCAGCGTCAAGCCAAGTAGCGAGAAGACTTCACTCTTCGGGTAGGACAGCGGCGTTACGCGAATCGAGTCGCCCTCAACGGGGGAGCGTTACTCACGAGCGCCCACTTGAGCGTATCGCCACGGTCCTGGATGCACGGCGGTTGCCGGCAGGGTCGAGAGCCCGCGTATTCTCGCTCGGACGCCTCCGGTGAAATGATGAAGGCTGTGCAGGACGCCTACAACCGCCATCCCCAAGATCCAGACGCCTACAACCGCCATCGCCAAGATCCATGATCTGGGCTATCTGGGACCCTCTGCGAGTCGGCGGGGTCCCATCGATCGACGTGCCCCGCTTCGCTCCCTCAACTGGAAGGGATCAAGGAGAACGGCGATGGATCGTGCGCAGGTGCGCACGCAGGGCCGCCGGGTCACCGGAGATGAGCTCGGTGGCCATGACGCCACCGCTCAACGATGTACGGCGGTGCTGCATGGCGACCGTCGCGCCCGAGGCCAGTACCGCGCTTCCGCGAAAGTTGGGCTGCTCGTTACTGTGCCGCTTTGCTTCTTCAAAGACGTCCGCAACTTCCGGTCGCAAAGGCGAGAGGTCCGAAATGTCGACCCAGACCCGGTAGTCTTGCCCCTGATAGCCGTCGATGGCTCGATTGTGAGCCTCCACGAAGGCCTTCATCTCCGTTAGCGTCAGCGCGCCCGAAAGCTTGAGGTGGAGGATGCCGGGCTCCCCGTCCACATCCACGCGCCACATGCCCATCCTTACCATTCTAATACAAGAGAACGACTTCGACCCCGACCCGACCTCGACCTCGACCTCGACCTCGACCTCGACCTCGACCTCGACCTCGACCTCGACCTCGACCGC
>Ga0187863_10000406_pt1 | contig 37211 bp, 31 predicted proteins | sample June2016WEW_11_1_FD_132975 | JGI IMG/M metagenome (GOLD analysis project Ga0187863, IMG submission 132975) | Peatland microbial communities from SPRUCE experiment site at the Marcell Experimental Forest, Minnesota, USA - June2016WEW_11_10 | ecosystem: Environmental > Terrestrial > Soil >...
CCCCGATACTAAGACTTGTACAGTGCGGCCCAAGTCCGAAGTGAGTCCGCTTCATCCAGAGCACGTTTCCCTTCCGCTTCAGTACACGGACGCTGTTGTCCGAGTCCAATGGTCGAGAACGTAGGGATACGAGTGCGAGGGTGATACGGATTCGCAAATCCTAGTCACCTTCATTCACCCTGTACCCTATATGTTTTTCGTTTCGGAACCAGGATGAACGTGTTGTCGCTCTCAAATGGCCCCAAACAATCCTGTAGGGCTTCGGTCGAGGTGGGCCGAATGACATCCCTTCTCCTCGCAGGTCAAGCGCTGACTCCATATAGGCTGGGGCTGGTGGTTTTGAACCGAACGGTCGGTTGAAAATCAGCAACGTAAAATTCTTAGCAGGTTTCGCAGGGTCGATTACGACGACGGCAAAATCTCTCACCCCATCGCTGTTGAAATCTCCGGTCACAACATACGGATGGTATCGGCGTACGGCGGACCGGCACGGACGATTCTGTAGGTAAAACTTTTGTACGCGACCCGCGCCCTCACGCCGCCCGCGCCGCCGCGATCTCTTCGTAGTCCGCTTGCGACTGCGCCGGCAACAGCACCCACAGCGTGTATACTCCCACGGCCGTGCCGAAAGGAATATTGAATAGCGAGATGAACCCCAAGACCAGCGCGGCCACGCGCGCCCAGGCTTCGCGATGCAACAACCCCCATCCCGCGAAAAATCCGCACGCCGCTTTGGCCAGGATCATGATCGCAATCACGTTTAACAGCGGCCGCAAGAAGCTGGTCGGAGCCTCGGGCGCTCCCATATCGTGCAAGTGCGCCATCAACGTGTTAGCGACGATGTACAGAATCACTCCCCCGATGGTATTGAAGGCCGAGATGGCCAGCCACAGAATGCCCAGCAGATGTACGTGGCTTTGCACTCGCCCGGCGCGCTGCGGCAAAGCCGAGATCGGGCCGACAACTTGTTTGCCGCACCGGCTGCAGAAAGCCTGGCCCGGCTGCACCGCCGCGCCGCATCCATCACAGAACATCATTCGCCCCCTGCGGCCTCAAGAAAGTTTTGCTACTTAGCTCCGAACATCTTGGGACAATCTTTCAGTGATCGATCTTCCAATGATGGATACGCTGATTCTCGCCCCGAGTTCCACTGATCTTTCTGCGAACTACGCGCCCAACGAAAAGGCCGCCCGGCAACAAGGGCGGCCTTTTCTTTTCAAGGGAGAATAGTTCCAACGGAGGCAAAGCCGTCAAAACTTTCTGGACAAAATCTTATGAGCCGAAAAAGCGGAGTGTCAAGCACTTTCTAGAGATTAAAGCACTTTGTTTTCAATGACTTCCGAAATCAATCAACAGCGCACAAAATTGTTTCAAATTGAGACTGGAAGCCCCCAAAACTGTTCTAAGCCAATATTTCTAATGCACTTAAGAAGGATTCGAAGTGCCGGCGGGACCTCTGGGCCGGCTGGAAAGAGGCTCGGTGGCAGCCTCGCCGATGTCCAGGGAAATGAACTCGTCCTGATCGGCTCGGCCAAAAACCGGCCCCGGGAAAAAACGCCGCAGCAGCACGCGCGCCCCCCCGAAGGCCACGCCCGCCGCAAGCGACAGCGCGCCCACGATGATGCATAAAATAATGATGTTCACCAGCAGGTTGGCGACGTTGTTTTTCTTATCGAAGTAGGTATTCTCGTTCCAGGTAACGCTGGCGTCCCAATTCACCGCGCCCAGCAGAGTCTGCGCATCGTTCGCGCCCAGCGGACCGGCGGCGATAGCCACGATCGGCCCGGTGCGCTTATCGAAAAATGGCCCCACATTTTCCACGCCGGACACTCCCGGCTGAGGTGCAGGGGCATGCTGTGCGGCATCGATGCGCCGCAGGTGTTCCGCCGCCAAGGCCGGCGTGGGATACTCGATCAGCATGAGCGTGGCCGCGCCTCCAGATGTCGAGTATTGCCCCAAAGCCACCTCTGGACCGGCGCTGAAATCAATCAACTCGGCGGGCAACGGAGAGCTGATCGCCGTCGCAGCCAGCGGCCCTTCCGCATACTTCTCGGTGTTTGACTGATAGCCATGATGCGGCATGAAGGCGAGGATGGGAGGCAAGTTCCCGGCATTCCCGCTGGGCCGCGGCAGCACGCCAGCCAGCTCACGCAAGCCAGCCGCCGACATCACCGAGAGCTGGCTGAACGCCGCGTCCACCACGATGTGGCCGCGATAGAAAAGCACCCGCGGACCTAGCGATGCCCCCTGATCGCCGATGGTTTCGCGCGCCATCTCCGGTTGCAGATAAAAGCTGTACGCCCCAAAGGCCCCGCTGGCATCAACGAAGCGCGCCGCGCGAATTTTCAGCGTGCGCCCGTCGTCGCTCTTGTAAGTCGCCGACTCAACATCAGTGAACCCGTACTCCTTGAGCACAGCCGCGTTCGTGGGGTCCGCGGCCGCGGCATCTTTGCTGGCCTGCGCTGCACCCTGGATCTGCCACCCGGCAAATTCCTTGGGCAGGATCGGGGGGGCGGACAAGTCCGAAGCGGAACTGGCAACGCACACCACGCGGATGAGACAGACAACGGTGGCCAGCACGAGCACTAACCTTGACGCGCGCATGGATGGATGGCTGAGCAAATAATCCCTTCCATCATTAGACCACACCGGGGAAGAAAAAGTTTCCGGGGTGGACCCACTTTCGATGAGAAAAGGCTCCGATCCGGATTGGCTTGGGGATGGCCTATAGAATAAAGCGACCAGAACAGTGCCTGCTCCGCGCCGGTCTTGTGCCCCCGTGATGGATGTGCAGGATTTCGGCGGCCTCGGGCTTCACGGAATAGACGACATAGGGCAGCGGTGTAAGCGGCAATTCATTTGTGCCGCTGCGGTGGCCGGGCCTGCCCCGATATGGAGAGTCATAAGCGAACGGATCTGCTGGTAAATTGTCCGCACCGGCGGTTCCGCGAAGTGTGCGTAGTGCGACTGCAGGCGACGGGGAGCCGTAATTGATCTGGTCAAAACATTAGGGGATAGGCCACCGTACGTCTCCACCCCGTTCGGACTTTCGGTCAAGCTGGGAGTACACCCTATTGCCCGGCCGCCTTATCCATCTTGCTCGCCACTTTCACTCCGCTCAACCCGTTGGCATATTTGGCGATGCCGCGGTAGAGCGATTCGGCAATGCGCTGGCGGTATTCGCCGGTCTCCAGGCGATGCTCGTCGCCCGGATTGCTGACAAACGAAATTTCGGCCAGTATCGAAGGCATATTGGCGCCGATCAGCACAATAAACGGAGCTTTCTTCACGCCCCGGTCGCGAATCCCCGGACTCTTCGTGGCCAGCCCGCTGTGCAGCGACTGCTGCACGTCGCCGGCGAACTCCCGCGACTCCTCGATCTTTTCTTTCAACGCGATCTTCTTCACCAGATCCTGCAGTTCGTAAACCGACTTCTCCGAAACCGCATTCTCGCGCGCCGCAACCTCGAGCGCCTCCGGCGAAGAGGTGAAATTCAAGTAGTAAGTCTCCACTCCGCGAGCCGAAGGATCGTGACTCGAATTGGCGTGAATCGACACAAACAAATCGGCGCGCGCCTGGTTCGCCACCGCTGTGCGCGTCTCCAGTGGGATAAAAGTATCGTCCTTGCGCGTGTACACCACCTCCGCGCCCAGACGCGTTTCCAGCATCTTGCCCAAACGCCGCCCCACATCGAGCACCAGGTCTTTTTCTTCCAGCCCTTCAGGACCGATCGTGCCGGTGTCGTGGCCCCCGTGGCCGGGATCGATTACGATCTTGCCGATCTTCAATCCCAGAGCGCGAATCAGAGAACGGTTGCCGCTGGCCGTCGGCCGCGCCTCGTGGATGTCAAGATCGGAAGGATCCTCCGGCTTTCCCGAGGCCAGCGCCCGCACCGTCTTGCCCCGCGCCTTGATGATTTTGCCGTGGGCGGCGCTCGAGTCCTTCGAAGCGGGCGAAGCGCGGATGCTCTGGTCGTCGTCATCGGCCTCGACGACTTTCTTCACCACCGCTCCCTGTGGCTTCTTATTGGCGGTGATCGCGCCAGGGGCGGAGATTCCAGCATCGTCGCCCACCTCCATGCTGCCGACCGGAACCTTCGCGGCTCTGGCCGCGGCAACCGGCTCCGACGCGTCCGGCATGGCTTCCGATGAGTCCGCAGAGGCATCCGCCTCCGTAACGCCCTGCGCTTGCGAACCCGCATCGCTATTGGCAACCGGGTTTTCCGCGTCCTTCCCCTGCCGCCCGCGCCCGCTCTTCCCGTGAATGTCGATGATCAAACGATAAGGATTGGGCAGCAGAAAGGCGTCGTAATCGGAGAGCGTATCGACCTCAAGCACCACGCGCGTGCGTCCCGGCGCAAACTGCGCCACGCGAACTTTCTTCAGAAAGCCATCGTCAACGTCGAAGCTCTTGCCCACTAAAGTCGAAGCCAGCTTGGTGTCGCGCAAATCAAAAAAAATGCGCGCTGGACTGTCGATGCGCTGCGACGTAAACTTCACGTCACTCTCCACGTCAATGGCGACGCGCGTGTAGTCCGGCGTGGACCAATGGCGAATGCCGGTCACCCTTGGAAATTTTCCTGGGTGCAGCGGAGTGGACTGCTTCACCGTTTCCGCGGGAGAAAGGGCGTTGTCTGGGTCAGGCCCCGCAACCTTGCCGCCGCTCTTAGCCTCGTCTTGAACTTTCTCTTCGTGTTTTTTCTCCGCACTCGGGGTCCGAGCCTTTTCCGCAGCCAACTGCCGGTTCAACTCGGCGATGGCCTCGCGAGCTCCTTCAGCCAGGCGATTGTGCGGATAAGCCCGCAAGAAGTCCTGGAAGGTCGCGCGCGCCGTAATGGGATCGTTGAGATCGTCTTTGTAGATTTCGCCGATCGTGAAGAGTCCATCGAAACGGTACTTGCTGCCGGGATACTCCCGCCGCAGGAACTTGTATTGCTCGATCGCCTCGTGCAGGATCTTGTCGTCGTCGAAGTGCCGCCCCATCTCGACCAGGGTTTCGGCGACTGCGACCACGCTCGGGTCAGCCTTGCTGGACGCGGGCGCGCCCAGATAAATATTGCGGTAGGCATTCAGCACCCGCTGGTAGTCGCGGCGGGTGCGGTCGGCCAAAGGCCGTCCATTCAGCGCCTCGCGCATGCGCTCGGCGCTCGAAAAATGCTCTCGCGCCCAAGCCTCGGAGTGGCGCACGCGGGCCTGCATCGCCGGCGCGCAAACCGCGAGCACCAGCAAACCTCCCCACAGACTTCGCCGGCAGAATAAGCTCTTCAAAATCGCACGCTGTTAAAACAACGCCGCTTCGGTGCTGCGTTTTCTGAATCAGTTAACTTCCAACCTGGGCAACTCTCGAAGCGTCGCCGAAGCCCCGCGCTTTCACCAGCGGGGCGAGGGATCTCGAGCGCCACCGCACCCGCTCTCGGGTCACACAGCCTGCGCCAACTTCACGCACCCCTGAGAGCTAGCTATTAAGAAAATACCAGTAAACAGATGCCGCAAAGCTACTCGGTGTTGCTGATGTAGAGTACGCCCCGCGCGTCCCGCTGCATCCGCACCGGATCGCGCGACACCCCGGCATTAAAATCGAAGCCGCCGTAATACAGGTTGGTAATGCGCCGAACATAATTTTGCGTCTCGGCATAATGCGGAACTCCCGAACTGCGCGCCACCGCGCCCGCCCCGGCGTTGTACGCGGCCAGGGTCAGCTTGATGTCGCCGCCATAATTTTCCAGAAGCTGCTTGAGATGGCGCACCCCGGCATCGATATTCTGCTCGGGATCGAATGGATTCTGCACCTTCAGTTGCCGCGCCGTGGAAGGCATCAACTGCATCAGCCCCATCGCGCCCTTGCGCGACACCGCATTGGGGTTGAAGTTCGATTCCACCTTCACCACCGCGCGCACCAGGTTCGGGTCCACGTTGTGCCGCGCCGCCGCCTGCGCGATGGCGCTATCGATATCCCCGGCGCTCGCGGTCGTACCAAAATTGGCCGCAGAAATCTTCGCCGCCGCCGACTGGCTTGATTCATGCCCCAGATACTGGTCGACCTCCGCCGCGGCCGAGCGCGCCGCCTTCATGCTCGCGGCATTCGGCGGAGGCACCGGCTTCCACCGGCTCTCCTTCGAACTCCAATACATCAACGCACGCCGCGGAGTCTGGGGCTGTTCCGCTTGCGCCGGAGCGGCCGCCACCGAGTCGTTGACATAGATCTTGCGCCCATGCTCATCGCTGGCGGTGATCTTTTGCGGGAAGCGTCCGCCATCCTCGGCGCCAAGCGGCGGCGTAACCGTGAAGACGAAAAAGGTCGCGGATAAAGTGCTGGCCATCAGGGCGATTTGCAGGCGCTTTCGCATTACCGGGTTCTCATCCATCTTAGTCGTTATCCTGATCCCAATCTTGATCTTGGATATTTTGGATCTTGGCGTGGGCATACCTCGCCCCGGCCCAGTCATACCCGGAACCTGACGGAGAATTCTGCAACCAGAGTGAGTCGATTATAGGCGCGGGGGTGGGGACGTTCAATCTATCTAAAGGCCGTAGAACCACCGAAGTAATCCATATAAGTTCATGGAAATAGGGACCTTAGCACCGTGGCAGATTACCTGGAGCACGCCGAGCCGGGCCGGAGAAACCGCTCTAGTGGCGACGAACCGAAATAAATCTCGCGAATGGATGACTTGTGGACGGGATTTAGTCCCCAAGGCAACGTAGACCTCCATTTTGGCTCGACATCGGTCGCCGCCGGAAGTAGTCTTGCTCGATGAATCCAACCCTAAAGGCAGTACTCTGGGCCGTGGTCTGGTTTGTCCTTGGTCATATTAGTTGCGCCGTAATGCACCACCTGCATCACTACGGGCGCAGGTAGTCGGCTGAGGCACTGTGCAGGGTAAAGGCGTGATTTGAAAACTAAGGATCTGCGCAGAGACGTGGGCGGTCCGACCGCCCGGGACCGAGGTGTTACGCCCTGGTGTCGCAAACCTCCGACTTGGGGCTAAGCTGAACGGCCCCAGTCTGGCCCGACGAGGCCTCTACGTCTCGAAAACCGACGGTGGCTTTGTGGCGGTTCCCATTACGGGACCTGAGGGTCAGTCTCAGTTCCGAAAAGCGGAGCTTGAAGGGTGTGCCACCCCCAGGATACTGCATAATCTGCGGCATCAGTATCCCAAGATCTTCTGCCTCGCACAGACGTGGGCCTCTGCTTTCGACTGCCGGCGCCGCCCGCTGCCCAGCGTACCTGCTTCGGCAGTCTCGCCATTCAGCGCGGAGTTCAGTTCGGCGACCAGCTTCGTATTGTTCACCAGAGCCTGGCGCAGAATTTCCGCCTGTTGCTTAGCAACCGTCCAATCTTGCTTTTCGACGGCCTCGGTCAGACCCGGCAGTTCGAGATGCGCGTACGTGAAGCGTGCACCATAGAGAATGTGCTTGAACCAGGGGCGGCCAGGGATGCCGTCGGGGTTGAGCCAGTTGCGTTCGACCTGCATCGTGCCGTGGTTGATCGTGGCGGCTAGCTTCGCATCGATTGGGCCGGAGGCCAGGGCGTGGCTCGCCGATTCATCGAGGCGTTTGCCGGCCGCTTCGAAGTCGTCGATCGCATCTAAGACTGGCTTCAAATCTAGTGGCGAGGGCTGACGGGCTTCGTCCTGGACAGCCGAGGGCGGCTGTCCCCACAGGTCCTTATCTCTACTCAGTTCATTTACGAATTGGCGAATGTTTGCGCCATAGCTGGCGAAGTCGAAGGGAAGCAGGTCGGCGTTGGCTAGGCGCAGCGCCAGCACTCCCCACAACTGCGACATCAAGGTGTGATAGCGGTAGCCAGGATCGCCGAAGTGATTCATCCAGAAAAAATCGTCGTAAGCGGAGTGGTAGACGCCGTAGGGGCCCTCGAATCCAAGGCCGAGGACGGGCATGCCCACAAAGTTAAGAAAAACCGTGTGGTCGCTGCCGCTGCCGATGCGCGTGTCGGCCAGATTGAAATCCGTTACTTCTTCGGATTCTTTGGCCTCGCGCCGCTGGCGCGCAGAAGACTCCTTCCACGCTTCATACAGAGTTTTGCCCGAGGGATCTTTTAAGGTGTGCGCGGTTTCCAGCAGCATCGGCGCCAGCGAGGCCACAGCCTGGCCGTGAAAGTCAGGGCCCGAGGTGGCCTCATCCACATTAAGGTAGACGACCGCTTTGCTGCGCAGTTCGTCGACGAACTGCTCTCCCCACTCGGTCGAACCGGTCAAGCCAACTTCTTCTCCATCCCAACTGCAGACCACTAACGTGCGCCGCGGCCGCATTCCGTTTTTCGCCAGCTGCCCTAGCGCCCGCGTGAGCTCCATCATGGAAGCCGTGCCGCTGCTGGGGTCGACGCCGCCGAAGACCCAGGCGTCGCGGTGATTGCCGAGCACGATCCACTCGTCGGGCAACTGCGCGCCGCGAATACGCCCTTCGACCACGTAGTAAGGTTGAGTGGAGTTATCCATCTCAATCTTCACGTGGACTTTCACGCGCTGACCGCCGAGGTGATACTGGAGCGGCAGTCCTCCTTGCCAAGCTTCGGGGGCGACCGGGCCATCCAACTGCGCAAGCAGCGGTTTCGCGTCGTGCCAGGAGAGCGGCAGCGCCATGATCTTCGGAATCGAGACGGCCTCTTCGACGGGAATGCGTTTTGCGCCCGGGACCGACGCCCAGCCCGGAGTAAGCGGATCGCCCGGCACCATGAAATCGTAAGTAATCGCTCCGCGCTGAATGTGGTACTCGGGTCCCCAAGGGCCGTTGGGAACCACTTTGCCCTTTTTAAATCCATCTTCGGCGGGATCGCTGTAAATGAGAATCGCGGCCGCACCTTCGCGCTGCGCAGTGAGCGCTTTGAATCCCCGATAGCTGTAGGGGTTCGAATACCGCACCAACACCACTTTGCCTTTGACGTCGATGCCCTGTTGGCGGAGCAGTTGGTAATCCTCGGGATTGCCGCTGTGCGCGTAAACCAGGGGAGCCGTCACCTCCCCAGAAGCCGACATGCCGCTCCAAGCCGAGCTGATGGCTTTGTTCTTCAGGTCCGCATCGCCCGGCACAGGCAACTCGCGCAGGCCGGCGCGGTAGTGCCCCGGCGCGACCATTTCCAGAAAGGTGGATTTAGGATTGCTGCCGTAAACGTCATAGCGGCGGATGATGACGTCTTCGAGCCCTTCGTGCCGCCACTGATCGGCGATGTAGCGCGCCAATTCGTTGTTGCGCTCCGACCCGGCGACGTGTGGCTCGGCGGTGAAGATGTGATGCTGGCGCCGCTCTTCGTCGGGCGAGGGGATGGCTTTGAATTTGCTCTCGATCTCAGTCTCGCGCGCCGCGCCGGCAGGCGTAAATCCGAGAATCGAAGTCTGCGAATAGGTCGGAAGAGTCGCGCAAAAAAATAAAAACGAAAGTCCCAGCGATGGCACCCTCCGCGTCCTCCGCGGCATTTCCCAGCATCCTCTGCGAAAAAAAGGTTCAAAAGCATTTATCGCGGAGCACGCCGAGAACGTCCGCGGACATCGCTGAGGTAGACCGGGCCAGTCGGAATCCACTCTTTTTGTCCTCGTCCGTGGCGCTATTTTGCGTTATAGATGTCGGTCAGCAAATCCGGCTTCGCCTCATCGCGCACCAGATGCGGATAGCGCTCGCCGCCGTGGTAATCGAGCTTGAAAGTTTTGTAATAGTCGGTGTTTTCAACCAGCAACTCGATGGGTTCGCCACCGGTCTTCGCGGCCCTGAGCGCGTCGCGCAAAATGTCGGACGAGTAGTGCCGGCCATTCAAGCCGATCAGCTTCATGCCCGGACCCACCCCGGCCGCGGCCGCCGGCAAGCCTTCGATGGTGTCGACGATGGTGCCGTCCTCGCGCAGGTTCAGGCCGATGGAATATTTCGCGTCGACGTAGTGCGAGTTGCACTCGCCCCCGCAATTCATCTCGGAAGGAATCTCGTCATACGCGAGTTTCCATCCGCTGCCCTCAACCCCGCCAAGCGGAGCCCCGGGCCCGTGGTTGCTGAGGCGCTCGGTCCAAAAGCCGCGCCAGTCGTAGGCCACGACCTGATTCAAAGTGTTTACCACATCGTCGAAGGTATAAGTCTTCACCATCGGCGGCGTGCTGGGCGCGCCGTGAAATAACTTGCAGAAATCGTCCAGCGTTTTCTTGCCCTTGCTCTGCTGGCGAATGATCACGTCCGCCCACAGCCAGTCGAGCGTACCTTCGTCATAGAAGTCGGTGCTGCGACGCCACGATTCCCAGGCGCGCGGAGAGAAATAAAGTTCCGCGGCATCGTCTGCCGTATCCTGCAAGTTGCGCCACGCGCGCCCCGGAGTGTGGTCGAGCGCCGCGGCGGTTAGGGCCAAATCGTCGCGCGACTCTTGCGCATTGAGCAATCCGCTACGCGCGGCGAGCACGGTGCCGAGATAATTGGTGAGGCCTTCGTAGACCCACAGCAGATCGTCCTGCATAGGCTGCTGGTAATCGGGAGTGGCGAGGTCGGCGGGACGGCGATATTTTCCGTTCCACGAATGCACGTACTCATGCGGCAGCAGGCTGGCCTCCATCTTGCGCTCGCTCTCGTCGACCAGGCCGCGCTCATCGACGCGGCTGTCGTCGGATTCGTGGTGCTCGAGTCCGAAGTGCGCTACGTGATCGCTCAAGCTGTAAAGAAAATGGTAGTCGCGATAGTGATGCGCGCCGAAAAGTTTGTAGGCCTGCTGCACCAGATTTTTATAGTGGTCCCAGACTTCCGGCGGAGGCTCGAGTGCGGCCGCGCTGTCGGCGGCGATATCCATTTCGACCAGGGGATCGTCGGCAAGTTTAACGACCTTTAAGAATTCGCCGGTGATTACGGGAGAGTCGATCAGCGCGGTCAGGGAAGCCGGTTGAAATTTAATCTGTGTCTGACCGTTCTCCGTTGCAATCGATGCGATTGGCAGAGGAGTTCCATACTTCCAGTTCGCGGGCAGCTTCAACCAAGCGGCATAGGTGATTTCGTCCGACTTCCAGCCCTGCGGATAAAGCAGAAGCTGATTCCAACTGATCACCGCCATCTTGTCGGTCGCCGAAGAGCCGGCGGAAAACCCCGCTTCGAAAGTCGCGGGAGAAAGAAAGTCGAGTTCGGCGTTCACTTCACTCTCGCCGGCCGGGACCTCGACGTGCAGAGTAAAAGCATCCAGCAGATCGCGGCGCCACTTCAGCGTTTTACCGCCGGCAAAAAACCTCAGTCCAGCGAGATCGATGAGCGGGCCGTCGGGAGCGTGCTCCCCGGGAATCCACTTCGGATAATACAGCGTGAGTTCGCCCGCGCTGGCGGGAATGCTCAGCTTGGCGTGGAAGACTTTGCGGGGGGCGGAGCTGGCGTCGACGAAGATGGTTACGGTCGGCGGCGTAGCGGAGAAGCCGCAAATCGACGAAAACAAAACCAAACATAACACGGTGCAGACCACTCCCAAGATTCTTGAGAGTTTCATTCGATGCCCCCTCAGTCGACGAAGTGCGTTTGTAAATCGAGTCAATGCCGTCGCAGAATTTTAGACTATAGCAGGCGGCGGGAGCATCGGTACAGCGACACACCTGCGCGGTCCTGCGCGGTGGGGGCTCCAGTAAACTTCTTCCGGAGGCGTCCTCTTGAGCGTAGCCGCCTTTCAGGCGGAGCGAAAGATCTCCCAGCCTACACGCTTTGTGTGAAAGGGAGATCCCTCCCCCGGCTGAGCTGCGCCGGGTTTCGGGAGGATGCGCCGCAAAAGAAAAACAAAGTCACACGGAGTCACTACCACCCGCGCTGCTATCATGCCACGATGTCGCGCCGCGGAAAATTTATCACCTTCGAAGGACTCGACGGAACCGGCAAGAGCACGCAACTGCGCAAGCTGGCTGCGGCTCTGCGCACCGCAGGACACAGGGTCGTCGAAACCCGCGAGCCGGGTGGAACCGCGACGGGAGAAAAAATTAGAAGAGTCTTGCTCGACTCTGGCACCCAAGACCTGTCGCCGCTCGCGGAGATGGCGTTGATGTTCGCTTCGCGGGCGCAGCATATTGCGGAAGTGATTCAGCCGGCGCTCGAGCGTGGCGCGATTGTTCTGTGCGACCGCTTCACCGATTCCACCGAGGCCTACCAGGGCCACGGCCGCAAGTTGGGCAGCGCGGCCGTGCTGGAATTGCATCGCGTGCTCTGCGGAAACCTTCAGCCCGACTTAACCATCCTGCTCGATTCCGATCCCGCCATGAGCGTCGGGCGGGCGCGCCGCAGAAACCGGCACGCCGCGCACGCTGCTCGCCAGGGCTCAAATAAAAGCGCGCCCAAACCTCACGACGAAAACCGCTTCGAGCAGGAGACCCGCGCCTTCTTCGGTCGCGTGCGGGAAGGTTATCTTCAGATTGCGGCTAAAGAAGCGCACCGCGTGGCAGTGGTGGATGCGAGCGGAACGCCGCTGCAAACGCACCGCAAGATCGTGGAAATTGCAGGGAAGAAGCTGAAGTTGTAGCGCCGCCGGCCCGGCGGCTGTCCGGCAGGCGTCCCGCCCGCCGCGCCGGTACTACGGGCGATCTCATGGCAGTCGGCAAGGATGCCGGGCGCGACTCACGCCAGAACCTGCGCCAAATTCGTACGCGATCGAGTACAACCCTTGCAAAAAACGCAAGGGTGGGGCACCCTCAGTATTGGTGATGTTACCGAAAAGCAAGGATTGGTCGACGTGATTCATAGGAAAGAAGGCCGCACAAACAAGAAGGGAACCTCTGCGGCAGCGCTTGGCCAAAGCTCAGCAAACCGTTCGCACATATGTCGCGCCGGATGTTTCTCTGGTGGATGACCTCATTGCCGAGCGCCGCGAGGCCGCCCGGCATGAATAGGATTTGAATTCAAACCGATGCCCTTCTCCGATTTTCAGGGAAACGCCGTAACCATTCATCGCCTGCGCGACATGCTGGCGCGCGAACGCTTTCCCCACGCCGTGATTCTCTCGGGCGCGCGCGGGGCGGGAAAGTACACCCTCGCGCTAATGCTAGCGCAGGCTTTGAATTGTCAGACGCCAACCGTCACCGATGGCCTGCCCGATTTCTGCGGCCAATGCTCCAACTGCCGCCGCATCGCCCAGTCTGCCGATCTCGACGCGCGCTTCGCTGAAGCCGTCGAAGCGCGCGAGGGCCTGCGCGAGGCCGACAAGAAAGACACGCGGCTCTTCGTGCAAACTCATCCCGATGTCCTGATCGTTCCCCCAGATCCTCCCCAGATGATGATCAAAGTGGATCAAGTCCGGCGCGTGATCGAGACGATTTACTATCGCCCCGCGGAGGCGCGCGAGCGCGTTTATATCTTCACGGACTCGGCTTTCATGAAAGAGGCCGCGAACTCGCTGCTCAAAGTTCTGGAAGAGCCTCCCGAATTCGCCACCATTTTCCTGCTCTCGGAAAATCCCGGCGAACTGCTTCCCACCCTTCGATCGCGATCCATGGTCTTTCCTCTGGCTGCCATGCCCGTGGAGGAGGTCGAAGCCTACCTGGCCGAACAGCGCCCGGAGTGGAAGCCGCAGCAACGCGCTCTAGTGGCAAGGCTGAGCGAAGGCGCGTTAGGGCGAGCCCGCAGCTTCGACGTGGAGGCTTACATCGCCGCACGCGCCGACGCGCTGGCCATTCTCAATTCTGCGCTCTCGGAGGGCGAACACACTCAGCTTTTCAAGATCACGGAGTCTTATCGCGCCGGAGCCGAAGGCCGCGACAAGACCGAGCAACTTCTTCGCACGCTTTACTCCCTGCTGCGCGATCTAATGTTTCTGGGCTCGGGAGCGCCGGGGTTGGTACAGAATACCGACATTCAGGGCCAACTCACCAAGTCGGCCGAATCCGCGGATTTCGAATGGATCGCCGCGGCCTCGGATCGGCTAGCCGAAGTAGAGCGAGGCATGCGCCGCAACCTGCTGCGCTCCTTGTCGCTCGATGGCTTGAGCCTAGCGCTCGAAAAGGCGTAACCGCACAAAGACCTCTGGGACATCCGACCTTGTCCTCCACAGCCCCGTCCGCCACCCTAAAAACGGAGGCTCTTCTTAGGAAGTTGCGGCGGCATGCCCTAGGCAATGAAAATTCGCGATTCGTATCTGGGCGATCATATCCCGGGGATGCGTACCTCTTGGCGACTCCTATCAGGGTACGCCTCCAGGCGCTGCCGTGCGCAAGCTAACTCCTCTGCAACCAGTATCTTGCCGGCAACATGATGATTCCAATCCCGATCGATGATTTCGCGATTTCTCGCCAAGCCCATGATTCTTATGCCGCACCGCGGGGGAAGGGGTATACCGCGGGACCTGCGTATTCAGTCGAACTCGAAAACCACCTGCTCCACCGGCGCGCCCCAAACCGGAGCGAAAGACTGCCGGTGCAAAGGCGTCGGCCCATGCTCGCGCAAGGCCGCTAAATGCTGCGGCGTGCTGTAACCCTTGTGCGCAGCCAACCCGTACTCGGGAAAGATCGCATCCCACTCGCACATCATGCGGTCGCGCTCGACCTTCGCTAGAATCGAAGCCGCCGCAATGGAAGCCGAAACCGCATCTCCGTGGATGATCGCCTTCTGCGGAAGATCGCAATCGATCCGGACCGCGTCGATCAAGAGATGATCGGCGCACGGCTGCAAGCGCATCACCGCTTCCCGCATGGCCAATCGCGAAGCCTGATAAATATTGATCTGATCGATGCGCGCCGCATCGACCGCCGCGACCGCCCAGGCCACGGCACGCTCGCGAATGCGCGGCGCCAGTAATTCGCGGCGCTCCGGCAACAGCAACTTCGAATCGCGCAGCCCGCGAATGCGATAACTGCGGTCGAGAATCACCGCCGCTGCGACGACTGGCCCGAACAGCGAACCGCGCCCCACTTCATCCACGCCGGCGACCATCGCGGCGCCCGAGGCCCAAGCGGTTTTTTCGTAACGCAAGGTGCAGCGCAATCTCTTCAGCAGCCGCAACTTCGCCGCCGCAGGCGAAAGCTCAAACTCACCAGAATTTTTCGCGATACTCGTCATTCGCAGGATGCGTGTGTCCACACATCTTCACTCGCCTGCGGAGATTCTGGCAAGCGGCAATGCGCAAATCCCGGCTTCGCCGGAAGCTTTTGTCCGGAACACCTGTCAGTAACCATTACCTCGATTACGAACGTACATTGTCCGGTCGGACATGTACTGCTATCTTTTCTAATAGATTCGAACTCCAAGGAGCAACGTAGTGAACGCAGATCTGGTTCCTGCGCCGTCGCAGCCCGAGGTTATCGGAGTGGAAAAGTTGATTCATCTGGCCCTCCCAGTTCGCCTCACGCACATGCAAAACGGCGGCCGCGGAGGACAAGAACTCGCCTGCACTTACGATATTCACCCGCGCGGCGCTCGGCTGCTCAGCTTTCGCGACGTAAAAGTTGGCGACCTGATCACGGTCGAACGCGGCCGCCACAAATCCGTCTGCCGGGTGGTTTGGACCGCCGCCCAAGACTCCGCGCTGCGCGGCCAGTTCACGGTGGAAATCCTCGCAGGCAACAGAACTCCATGGGAAGAAGAATTGCGCCAGGTGGAGGAGCAGTACTTACCCATCCTGGGGGATGGTTCGCCTGCCAAATCGGCGCTCACGCCGCTGGGCGGTCGCGATAAGAATCGCCGCCGCCGGCCGCGCTTCGAGATCGAAGGCCAGGCAGATCTAGCCGCGATCGGCGGGCAATCTCGCATGGAAGGCCGCCTCGAGCAGATATCCGAACTTGGCTGCCTTATCAGCGCCGGCGAACTTCTGGCTCCCGGCACCGGACTGAGGTTGGTTCTGAACATGTGCGACGTGAGCATCGCGCTGCGCGGCCAGGTCCGCAACAATGCGGGGAATCGCGCCATGGGCGTGGAGTTTGAGGCCATACGCCAGGGCGACCGTCCTCTGCTGGATTACGTGCTCGACCGTCTGAAGAAACCGCGCGTCGAAGATTTTGCGGATCTCGAAGTCATCACCGAGATTCCAGCGGAGGCCGCAGGATAAGTTTTCTGCAGGGAAAGAAAATCGCTCAACACAGACACCGAAGATCACGGGCTCAACCTCTGTGCCATCCTGTGTCCTCAGTGGTTGAGATTTTGATCTGCGCCTTACTCGACGTCGCGCAGGCGAGCCGCTTTGCCCTTGAGGCCGCGCAGATAATAAAGCTTGGCGCGGCGCACTTTGGAGGAGCGCAGCAAGTCGACCTTATCGATCACTTTGGAGTGAACCGGGAAGATACGCTCCACGCCCTGGCCGAAGCTGATCTTGCGCACGGTGAAGCTGGCCTGCGGCCCCTTGTCGCGCTTGATCACCACGCCCTCGAAGGCCTGCAGCCGTTCCTTGTCGCCTTCTTTGATCTTGACGTGAACACGAACGGTATCGCCGGGGTGGAACGCCGGAATATCGGTGCGTTTGGTTTTGGCCAGCAATTTTTCGATGATTAAGTTCGACATGATTGAATCCTTCTTCTGAAATTCAAAATTTTGCTCTCGTCGCGACTTGGATACCGCATGACTCAGCCGTGATTTCGTGCAATTTCGTTGCGCTTCAACTCGGCTAGAAATCTCTCGTCATCCGCTCTTAGCGTCGCGCCTTCCAGCAAATCCGGACGATTGCGCAAAGTCTTTTCCAGCGCCCGCTGCCTGCGCCAGCGGCGGATTTCTTCGTGGTTGCCCGACAGCAAAGCCTCCGGGACTGCTATTCCACGAAACTCCGCGGGCCGCGTGTAGTGCGGATAGTCGAGCAATCCATTCGACCCGCAAGTCGAATCCGCACCGTCCAAGCTCTTTCCTTTAACGTCGACCGTAAACGATTCCTGCTGGGTCGACGCTTCGTTCCCAACCGCGCCGGGAAGCAAACGCATCACCGCTTCTACGATCACTGCTGCGGCCATCTCGCCGCCGCTTAAGACATAATCGCCGATAGAAAGCTCGCGGTCGGCGAGAAAGTCGGCGACGCGCTCATCGACTCCCTCGTAACGTCCGCAGATGAAAACTAGGCGGTCGAGCGCTGCCAATTCCCCCGCGACCCGCTGCGCAAACCGTTGCCCCTGCGCCGAGAGCAAGACTACCGATTCTTTCACTCGCCCCGCCACTCGCCCTGCGCGGGGCGCAACGCCCATCGCATCCAGGCACTCAAACAGCGGTTCCGGCTTGAGCACCATGCCCTCGCCACCGCCGAAGGGCCGGTCATCCACGGTGCGGTGCCGGTCGTGCGCAAACTCCCGCAGATCGTGGACTTGAATTTTCGCCAGGCCCATTTCCTGGGCCCGGCGGGTGATGCCGTAATCCAAGGGTCCACGAAAGAAGCCCGGAAAAATCGTGACAATATCGGCCTTCATCGCGGAGACTCAGTTCTCAGTTCTCAGTTGAGGCTTTGTTCGCGCAACATTTTGTCAACGCTTTTTTCTTGTCCCTTGCTGCTGCTCTCGTTTTTCTTCGGCCGTAAGCGGCGCGTTCACTTCGAGCAGGCCTTCGGGCAAATTCATACGAACCCGCTTTCGCTTGACATCCACGCTCTCCTCGAACGCCCCCGCGAGATATGCCTCGGCGAAGGGGATTTCAAACCGCCTCGCCCGGGCGTCGCGCACGATCAACAGCGGCGCTTCGCCCGCTCCAAACTGAATGTCTTCGATCCGCCCGATGTCGCGATCGTGGTCGAGCACGTCACAACCCACAAGATCGCTGACGTAATTCCATCCCGCCTCTAATTCTGAACGCTGGCTGCCAGGAAGTTGCAATTCGCATCCCATCAGCGTTTGCGCCTCGGAAATTGAATCCACTCCGGCAAACTTAAAGACCAGCAGCCCTTTGTGCGGCCAGAGATCTTCCACATCCAACTCGCGACGCACTTCGCCATCCCGGGGCAGCGCCAGCAACTTCATCCCGGCGGAAAATCGATCGGGCCGGTTGCTGAAAATTTCTGCCGCAACCTCGCCCCGACGGCCCTGGGTTTTCACCACGCGAGCCAGCGTAATGAACTCAGCGTTTGTTTCAGGATGGCGAATGGTCCGGTTCCCTGCCTGAAGCGCAGCGCCTAAAGGCGATCTCACAACCGGCATTGGCGGCAGGCCTGAAGGCGTGCCCTGATACGAAACACCTTACAAACTTCCAGCCAACCGCGACTCTGCCTCGGCCTGCTAGTCGATGACTTCCAGCGTGTAGCGCCTTCGAGCGCGCACTCCCGCGGCGCTCAGAAGCGTACGCAGGGCGCGCACGTTGCGCCCTTGGCGGCCAATAATTTTGCCCACGTCGCCTTCCGCTACTTCCAGTTCGATCACGTCGTCCTCGAGATGGTCCACAAAAACCTCGTCCGGAGCGTCGACCATCCACTTGGCAATCTGCTCGATGAGAGCGCCGACGTTGGCGGTGGCTTCAGTCATAGCGTGCGCTTAGGCTACAGGAACGGCCGCGTCCGGTGCCGGCTTGGCATAAAGCTTGCCGACGCGGTCCGACATTTGCGCGCCCTTCGACACCCAGTAATCCACGCGTTCGCGCTTGAAGTCCACGCTGGCGGGGTTGGTCCGGGGATTGTACGTCCCCACGATTTCCACCGGGCGGCCGTTGCGCGCGCGCGCCTTCTCAATCACGACAATGCGGTAGTGCGGTTGTTTACGCGCACCCATGCGCGACAGTCGAATCATTAACACAGATGTATTTCCTTGTTCCGGAAGAGTCCGGCGAGATCTGGACAAACATTTATTATGCCGGAGGTTAGGGGGAATGGCAATAGGCAGTCAAGCAGGATCAAGCAGAGTCAAGCAGTTGCGCCTGGTGCGGGCCGGCGTGTGACTCAGCCTCGCAGTACCCTTTCGCAGCCTGCTAGACTCAAGTGTTTCGGAGGCAACGCTTGCAGGCAGTCCACATTCTCTCTGGGGTACGCACGCCGATCGGGAAGTTTGGCGGATCGCTCGCTGCGCTGACTGCGGCTGACATGGGCGTGGTGGCCGCGAAGGCTGCCATGGAGCGCGCTGGAATTCAGCCCGAGCAAATAGACGAAACCATATTCGGCAACGCGCGGCAGGCAGGCGGGGGGCCGAATCCGGCGCGGCAGATTTCTATCCGCAGCGGCGCGCCGCAGGAAGTACCCGCGTTTACCGTCAACAAAGCTTGCGCGTCGGGTCTGAAGTCGATCGCGCTGGCTTACCAGGCGATTGCGCTGGGCGACGCCAGTTGCATTCTGGCTGGGGGCACCGAATCCATGTCGAGGGTTCCCTACTATCTCGAGGCTCGTTGGGGATATCGGCTGGGCAATCAGGAACTGGTCGATGGAATGTATCGGGACGGATTTTTCTGTCCCATGGCGAGATTAGTCATGGGCGAGACTGCCGAGGTGCTGGCTGAGCACTACAAGATTTCGCGCGACGAGCAGGACGAATTTGCGCTGCTGTCGCAAAGTCGGGCGGCGCGCGCGATTGCGGCGGGGCGCTTCGACGCCGAACTGGCTCCGGTCACGATCGAAGGGAAAAAGGGCGTGACTACATTTAGCCGCGATGAACATCCCTTTCCCGACACGACCATGGAGAAGTTGGGCAAGCTGGCTCCGGTATTTTCGAAAACCGGTACCGTCACTGCGGGCAATTCGTCCGGGATTACCGACGGTGCGGCCGCCGTGGTGGTGGCGAGTGAACATTTCGTAAAGCAGAATAATTTGAAGCCGCTGGCGCGAATCGCGGCGGTGGCTTCTGCGGGCGTCGATCCGCGGACGATGGGCATTGGGCCGGTTCCGGCCTTGCGCAAGCTGGAAGACAAACACAACCTCAGGCTGCATGATTTTGGCTTGATCGAATTGAATGAGGCCTTCGCCGCGCAGGTGATCGCCTGCGACCGGGAATTGAATTTCAATCGCGACAAGCTCAACGTCAACGGCGGAGCGATTGCGATCGGGCATCCCATCGGCTGCACGGGAACGCGCATCGTCGTAACTCTGCTGCATGAGATGCTGAAGCGCAACACGCGACGCGGCGTGGCGACACTGTGCGTCAGCGGCGGATTGGGGATGGCGCTGGCGCTGGAGAATGTGGCGTGAGCGCTTCCAGGAAGCGGCTTTTTCGGCGCTTAAGGGGAGGAGGTCAAGCTTCGCTCGACGGACAGCCGAGGGCGGTCTGTCCTCGCACAAGATTCTGGCCAAGTGCCCTGCGGCCAGCCTTGCCAGCCCAGCCTTCCCCAGCATTGACGCAGGCGAAACGCGGTCGCTATACTGGATTGAAGGAAGCTTCCCAGGAGATTGAATGTCCCTTTCCGCAGTAATCGTGGACGACGAGCAACTCGCCCGCGACGAACTTGCCTTCCTTCTTAAGGGCGCCGGTGACATCAACGTGGTGGCGCTGGGAAAGAACGGCCTTGAGGCCATCAGCTTGGTCAAAGAGCACACCCCCGACCTGGTTTTTCTCGACGTGCAGATGCCCGGCCTGGATGGCTTCGGGGTCATCAAGAAGCTTCTCGACAAGAAAATCCCCCTGCCCAAAATCGTTTTTGCCACGGCCTTTGACCAGTATGCGGTGAAGGCGTTCGAGGTCAATGCGGTCGATTATCTGCTGAAGCCCTTCGATAAGAAGCGGGTGGCGCTGGCGGTGCAGAAGGCGCGGGCGCAGCAGGGGGCGGAGGGTTTGCCGGCGGAGAAAATCGACACCCTGGTGCGCATGCTGCAGACGCCCAAGCCGCAGACCTCGAAGATTCTGCTCAAAGCCGTGGGGCGGATGTTTCTGGTGGATCAAAAGGAAATCTGCTATGCCTCGATTGAGGATGGCGTGATTACCGTGGTGACGGCGGGTGCCTCGGGGATGGAAGGGCACTCCAACTGCCGCACCCTGGAAGAATTACTCTCGAGTCTTGACCCCGGATTGTTTTGGCGGGCGCACCGCTCCTACCTGGTGAATATTAACCGCATTCGGGAAGTCGTGCCCTGGTTCAAGAGTTCGTACCAGTTGCGCATGGACGATAAAAAGCAAAGCGAGATTCCAGTCAGCCGGGCTCAGACCAAGAGACTGCGGGAGCTGTTCGGGCTTTAGGTTTTGAGGCGGGTTCGCAATGGCTTCGAAATTCGCCAGCTTCGAGTGCGCCGGCGGGACGGAGCGGGATTGCTCGGCGGGCGATGAGTCTGCCGAGCCCAAAGCTGTTGAGTGCAGCTCTTCCGAAAACGGTTCGGCCGAGGACAGGTCTTCCGAGGACAGGTCTTCCGAGGACAGGTCCGCCGAGGACAGGTCCGTCGAGGACAGGTCTCCGGAAAATAAAGTTTGCCCCTCTGATCGTAGGCCGGGCTTTGAGACGGTCTTCTCCGCCCGCTCGACCGAGGCGATCAGATCGCCAAACAAATTGCCTGCATTCAAGCCAACTCTCCCAGAACACTGACCGGCAGACCAGCGGCGATTCAGAATCGGAGGGCAGCCCCCGCCCGCGGAGCTGCCCTCCAAGACCCTTGGGGGAAGGGCTAAACCGCCAAAGCCTCGAGGCCGGTGCGATCACGAATGATCAGGGTCGCTCCCTCCAGCCGGATCAGCCTCTTTTTCTTCAGGTGACTCAGTAATCGAGTCACAGTTTCGCGGGATGACCCGATGCGCTGGGCCATCTCTTCGTGAGTCATAATCGAACGCAAATGCAATTCGTCCGAGATCTGAACGCCGCGGGGAGCGCAGGACAGCAACAGCCTGGCCAACTTTCCCGAGGACGAACGGGCCAGCACCAGCTCGTGCATGTCGCGATAGGCGCTTTGGAACTCGCGGCTGAGCCACTGCGCGGCGTGCACGCCCACTTCGCTCTGGTTTTGCAACAAAGCCATCAGATCGCGGCGGCCGATAAAATTCAGCTGGCACGGGGTTGCGGTTTCGGCCGTCATCTCATAGTTGGTGCCGGAAATGGCCGCGCTCAGGCCCAGGACATCGCCCGCCTCGGCCTGTTTCAGGATCAGAACTTTTCCCTCCTTCGAAGTGGTCGAGAGTTTCACTTTTCCCGAACACAGGACGAATACGCCGCGCGGGGTCTGGCCTTCCACAAAAAGCACGGCGCCGGGGGGCATGATGGTGTGGTGGCTGCCGGCATCCACCGAGCGCAGCACGTTTTGAGAAAAGCGACAGAAAAAACCATCGCGGCTGGCCTTGCAGCCCATGCAACTCTCGATGATCTCGAGACCGTAGGGAGTCCTCATTCCCGCCTCCATGGTCGAATTTCGTTCGTAATCGTGACTGGAATTCCTGGCCTGCTCGAAGCGCGCTTGCACTTGCAGCGAGCGCTCGAGCAGCGAATGGGCATGAGCCCGAGTGTCACCGTTGGTGCTGCCGGCGGCGGCGATCACTTCCCAGCCGCTACCGGTTTCAGAACGTCTTTCCCATTCCAATTCGCAGGCAAATAAATAAAGGGGATCGATTTCATCCGGGTGCGGCGCGCTCCAGGTTGCAGGAGGCGAGGTCTCGCCTCCGGCAGCGGCCACAAAGTCCGGCACGGCACTCATATTATTTCCTTGCCGAACGGCGGGATGGGTGGCGAACGCCTCCGCATTGACCGGCACCGCGGAAGCGCTGCGGATTTTCGGCCTAAGGGTAAGGAGACGCACCAGATTGCTCGACTGGTAGTTCCTCGCTACTAACACTGTGCACCCCAAGTCTCGACCCGAACTGCCTAATCGACGAGGTACGCGGCTCGTCCGCCCATTTTCCTCTGATAAGCTCGCCTGCCGGAAGGATCCCGATATCTCTCTAGCTTTTCCCGATGAGGAAGCACAAGCAATCACTGTTCCATAACGGGGTGTGCAATAACGCGCTTGTAACTTATAGAAAATAATGGCAAGAAAGTTGGCTTGGAGAATTTGCCACAGGGGTGACTGCCGAGGGGTCGGCAATTTGTCCATCCGTCGGCACTCGGTTCGGTTTGACCTCCCTTCCCGGTACCCTCTACTCCGTTTTCGGTCCAGAATAGTCGCGGCGCTTAATTCCTAAGCGCTGCATCTTCGACTGCAGCGTGCTGCGCTTCAACCCCAGCCGGCGCGCCGCTCCCCCTGGACCGGAGATCTTTCCGCCGGTCTGCCGCAAGGTCCGAACGATAAGCTCTCGGTCCGCCGCCTCCAGAGATTGTTCGGTGGACGCAGTTCCGGGCGAGTCAATGTGGAGTTCCTCCAGCGGGGCTCGCAAAACCGCACCATCGCTCAGAATGACAGAGCGCTCGATAAAGTTTTCCAGCTCGCGAACGTTTCCCGGCCAGTGCCATCGGCTCAACGCGTCCATGGTCTCGTTGGGGATTCTTTCGATCGTCCGGCCCATGCGGCGTGCGAACTTGTGCACGAAGTAGCGCACCAGCATGGGGAGATCTTCAGGCCTTTCCCGCAGCGAGGGCAGCCGAACGGGGAATACGTTCAAGCGGTAAAACAAGTCGCTGCGAAACTCCTTCTCGGCGACGCTTTTTCCCAAGTCCCGGTTGGTGGCTGCGATCAGCCGCAGATCGACTTTGATGGTTCGCGTCCCGCCCAAGCGCTCGAACTCATGATCCTGCAGGACGCGGAGCAACTTGGGCTGCACTTCCAATGGAATTTCCCCAATCTCATCGAGGAAGAGCGTGCCTCTATCGGCCAGTTCGAGGCGCCCGACTTTCTGGCTGACGGCACCGGTAAATGCGCCTTTTTCGTGGCCGAACAATTCGCTTTCCAGCAGACCCGTGGGAATAGCCGCGCAGTTCAAGGACACAAAAAGCTGCTCGTGGCGGCGGCTGGTGCGGTGAACGGCGCGAGCGATCAATCCCTTTCCCGTACCGGTCTCGCCCAGAATCAGCACACTCGCGTCGCTGCCGGAGACGACCGAAACCTGATCCAACACCTGCTTCAACGCCGAACTCTCGCCGATAATCTCCTCGAAATGTAGTCGCGGGCGGGGCTGGCCTTCGAGATAGCGTTTTTCCTGCCGCAGGCGGCTTTTGAACTCCTCCACCTCAAGGCCGATGCGGGCGTTCTCCAACGCGATCGCCACGAGAGCGGCCACCTGGTTCAACAGCGTAAGATCGTCGGTTTTGAAGGCGTCGGCCCGGGTGCTGCCCAGCACCAGCACTCCCATCGGTCCCGTGGGCCGCAGCAGCGGGACACAACAGAGCGACCGAATGCCCTCGGCCATCAGGCTATCGGCCATGGCCGGGTCGATACCGTGTACATCATCCGGGTTGAAAATCAGAGGCGAGCCCTCCTGCAAAACTCTAGTTCCCGGGCCTTTTGCCACGCTGATATGCTCGCTCGCCCCCGAGTTCTTCGCCAACGGGAAATCCATGGCCTGCCGGACCAGTTGCCCGGTCTTTTCATCGCGGACGGAAATCGCGGCGTATTCCTGCCGCAGGAAACGCCGCAGGAAGGCTGAGATCTGGGGAAACACACGGGGCAGATCCCAATTCTCGGATAGCAGACGGCTCACCTCCGCCAGCACCTGCTGTCTTTTTCTTTCTTTCCGCAAGGTTTCGGAAACGCCTTGCAGCGATTCCTCGAGTTTTTTTTGCTGCGTAGTATCGACGACGACCACGCCGATTTGTCGAATCTCCCCGCTCGCGTCCTCGATGGGTATGTAATGCTCGACCCAGTGGCCGGGCTCGGGACGGTGGGGCAGGGTGGAAGTGATCTCCAGATTCAAAATGGGCTGCTGGGTTTCGAGAACGCGCTTGACCTGCGGCTCGACGAGTTCGGCCAAGTCTCCGCAAATGTCGCGGACGCTCTTGCCCAAGTGTTCTTCCGCCGGAACGCCGTTCATGTCGGCTAGCGTCTGATTGATCGCGAGATAACGAAGGTCAGCATCCAAAATGCAAAGACCCACTTTGGAGGCATTAAAGTATGCCCTCAATAAAGGTTCTGATTCGATCAGAGCCTCGGCCGCGCCGAACCAAGCCGCATCGCCCGCCTTGGTCTGGCCTGAATCTGCCGGGCCGAGGACGCCGTGCGACCCGCCGTCGCGAGTGGCCGTGTGACTTGCGATACGTCCTATGCGGTGACCTTCGAGCTTCTGCGATGCTTCTCTTTCTTCCAAGAGAAGGGTGTCCTTTTGGGCAACCAAAGTGGACGGGCCGAGCGTGCGGTCGAGGCAGAGAGCGGCCATCCGGGCCACGCGGTCGAGGAACTCAACATCGGCCGGGCTGAACGCGGCCGGCAATTGGCTGGCGAACGCAAGCGCCCCGAGTTTTTCCCGGTAGATAGCCAGGGGCAGCCCGCAGTAGGAGCGCAGCTTACGTTCCCGCAAAGTTCGCAGCTCGGAGGAGAATCTCTCATCCTGCGCCAGGTCCGCGATGGTGACAACACTCTGGCTACGCCAGACCGGTCCGGCCGCAGAACGTTCCACAGCAATGTCCTCCGGCCTGCTCGGCCATTCCTGTCCTTCCCAACGATAGGTTTTAAAGATTGCTGCGACGGGCGGGAATAGGGCCAAGTGGAAAAGGTCGAGGGCAAGGACCGCGCGCAGGCGCGGACCGAGGTTGCGAAACAATTCGCCGGCCTCGGGACGGAGCGAAACCAAGCCCGCGAGGGCCAGCAACACAGCATAGCGCCGCTCTTCGAGTTCTAGGCGTGGCGCGCTTAAAGGGCACACTGCACAGATACTCCTGGCGGCCGCGCCCCCCTCATAGCGCACCGCTCCACTTCATCTCGATTCAATTTGAGCAGAATTATAACCACACAATCGCGAAGGGAACGCGCTTTTCTCTGAGACATCGGTTTCTGTAACAGGGTCGTCCCAACCTGGGATTCGGGCGCCTTTGCCAGGGCCCAGGATTTTCAATCCTGTTGCGACGAACAGCTACAATGGTTTGTATGGCCCGGGGGTGGGAGAGCAAGTCGATCGAGGCGCAACAGGACGAAGCCGCCTCCAGGATAACCAGTGAGAAGCCTCGCCTGACGCGGCAAGCGGCGGATCGAGTCCGGGAGAGAGAAAAGCTTCGGCTGGCTCTGAGAAACGTACTGGAACAACTCGAGCGCGCCCAGGATGCGCGCCATCGCGGCATGCTCGCAGCCGCCCGCTCCGATCTCGAGCGCAAGCTAGACGAACTTGGCGGATAGAGGTCGAGTGACCGGACCAATCGGCCATCCGACCGGTGGAATTCCGCTTTCCGAAACAGGCCGCAATCGTCGCCCACCGGCGGGGAGCAATCAGGCAGCCCAAACCTTCGCCCCGCGAGGGCAGGACCGTGGCGCCGCCGTCCCGGCAGCTGGCCGGCGGGCCTCACGCCCGCCGACGCCGAGAACGAGGACGACCCTCCGGAAAGCTCGGGGCAGGCTCTCGGGACAGTCGGCAAGGATGCCGGCGCTACCGATGCGCACCACAAACCTCGGACTCTCCTCCCCAGTCCTCCCCAGGGGAACGAGACGATCGCACATCAGGCTCACGTATAATTAATCTTTCCATGAAAGCCTACGTCTACGTTTCGCTGAAGAAGAGCGTCCTCGATCCGCAAGGAAAGACGATCCATGGGGCGCTTAAGAAGATGGGCTATAAAGGCCTGGAAGAGGTCCGCCAGGGAAAATATTTTGAGCTGACACTCGATGGCGGGCTCAGCCGCGAAGAGGCGCAAACGGAACTGGAGCGCATTGCGCGCGAAGTGCTCACCAACCCTGTAATCGAAGAATTTCGCTGCTCCCTCGCAGAGTGAATTCCTGGAGTTCCCATGTGTGGAATTGTTGGTTATGTCGGCAAGAAGGAAGTGGTTCCCATCATTATTGATGGCCTGCGGCGGCTGGAATACCGCGGCTATGACTCGGCTGGAATCGCAGTCGCGGGCAACGGCGACAAGCTGCAGGTGCGGCGCGCGGAAGGCAAGCTGCGCAACCTGGAAGAGGCCATTCGCATCAAGCCGCTCGAGGGCACTTACGGCATCGGCCATACCCGTTGGGCCACGCACGGGCGTCCCACCGAAGAAAACGCGCACCCTCATCGCGACTGCACCGGGAAGATCGTGGTGGTGCACAATGGCATCGTCGAAAACTATCTCAGCCTCAAGAAAAAGCTGATCGAAGAAGGCCACAAGTTCACCACCGAAACCGACACTGAAGTCATCGCGCACCTGGTCGAGAAGCATTTGTTCAAGACCGGCAACGGTCACCACCCCACGCTCGAAGAAGCCGTTCGCAAGACCGTGAAGGAATTAAGCGGAGTCTTCGCTCTTGCTGTGATCTCGGTCGATGAGCCGAATAAGATCGTGGCCGCGCGCAACGGCCCTCCCTTGGTTGTGGGCCTGGGCAACGACGAATACTTCGTGGCCTCGGATGTTCCGGCAATTCTCTATCACACGCGCGACATCTTTTTTCTGGCCGATGGCGACCTCGCCGTGGTCACGGCCAACGGCGTGCAACTCACCGATTTCGACGGCAAGCCCATCCAGCGCCAGGTGCAGCACGTGACCTGGGACCCGATCATGGCGGAAAAAGGCGGCTTCAAGCACTTCATGCTCAAGGAAATTTATGAGCAGCCGCGCGCCGTCCGCGACACCACGCTGGGACGCATCTCGCTCGACACCGGCCACATCTTTCTCGACGAGATGCAAATCAGCGACGCCGAATTTCGCGCCCTGCAAAAAATCAACATCCTGGCCTGCGGCACCAGTTGGCATGCCGGGCAAGCCGGCAAGTTCATGATCGAAAGTTTCGCTCGCGTCCCGGTGGAAGTGGATTACGCCAGCGAGTGGCGCTATCGCGATCCCATCGTGGGCGAGAATACGATCACGCTCGTGATCTCGCAGTCGGGCGAAACCGCCGACACGATCGCCGCCCAGCGCGAAGCCAAAGCCAAAGGCTCACATACGCTTGCGATCTGTAACGTGGTCGGCTCGATGATCACGCGCGAAGCCGCCGGGACCATCTACACGCATGCCGGACCCGAGATCGGCGTGGCCTCCACCAAGGCCTTCACCTGCCAGCTCACCGCTCTTTATCTTTTCGCTCTTTATCTGGCGCAGGTGCGAGGCACTATGACCGCCGCGCAGACTCGAACCGCGGCGGAAGAACTAACCTTGATTCCGGGCAAGCTCGAAAATATTCTCACTCACGACGAAAAATGTGAAGACCTCGCCAAGCGCTTCCAGCGCGCCCAGGATTTTCTTTTCCTCGGCCGCGGCATTCACTATCCCATCGCGCTCGAAGGCGCGCTCAAGCTCAAAGAAATCTCCTACATCCACGCCGAAGGATATCCCGCCGGCGAGATGAAGCACGGCCCCAACGCCCTGATCGACGAAAATCTGCCCGTAGTGATCATCGCAACGCGCGACGCCACCAATCCCGAGTCGATGCTGCGCTACGAGAAGACCATGTCGAACCTGAAGGAAGTGAAGGCGCGCTCGGGTGTCGTGATTGCGTTGGCGACCGAAGGCGACGAAGAAATCAAAGAAGCCGCTGATCATGTCTTATATGTCCCCCCTGCGCCCGAGGAGTTATCGCCGATCCTGGAGATCGTTCCGCTACAGTTGCTGGCCTATCACATCGCGGTGCGCCGCGGCTGCGACGTGGATCAGCCCAGGAACTTGGCGAAGTCGGTGACGGTGGAGTAGGCGCTCCGAGCTTGGAGCTTTTAGGTGGAGCAGCGCTTCTGTCTGGCGCAGCGATGTTGGGTGGAGCAGCCCTTCAGCGCTGCGTTTTAGCTACACGGACGGCGACGTCGATTGACGCTTACGGACAACTCCATTCAGGCGACACAAAGCCAGGGCGAGCACCGCAATTGTTACGCCCCAGGCTGCAAACGCAACCTCGACGACCCACCTCGGCGCCGCTCCCACCCTGCGCAAGAGAAAGGGTAGGAAATTCCAGGTCGTGATGTGAACGTAATCCCAGGGATCTTGCCTCATGGATTCGTTGTTCAATCCCCACGCATCCATCTTGCCCAGTGCAAAGGCCGCAATGTTCTTGAAGCGCAGCGCGATCACAAACGTGGGATGCCCCAGGGTTTCCATCTGGTAAATCTCGAGCGGCAGCCAGAAGGCGAGGGATGCTAACTGGATGATGAAGCTGACCACGATCAGCGCCACCCCAAACCGCCAGATCCATTTCGACAGAGGTTTCGGGGAGGGCACGGCTTCAGCCGTGCCCTCATGAGATCTATCATCTCCGAGCCCTAGCCGGTGAGAACCGCTTTTCGCGGCTGATGAGGCTCGCATCCTCATCCACAGCGGCACAGCCAACAACGAAGCCATCTCTACCGCCGTCGAAACGTAGCGATCGCCCCAGGCGAAATCTCCCGCCCAATAGGTGTAGCGCGCGTAAAAGCTGATGTAGGCAAACACAAGCAGCAGCGACGTAACGCCATAGGCGCGCACTTCCGCGGGCAATCTCCTCCACAGCAAGACGAGAAGCACCATCGCCAGCAACAGTAGCGGATCGAAAAGAAAAATCGACTTCTCCGGCTGGAACAAAGGTCCTAAAAATCCCTCGAGAAAGGGCGTAGTCCAGGGATAGTGAGCCGGCAGAGTGGGATCCTGCAAGCGCTGCTCGGCGGCGAAGAGCGAGACGTACGTGTTGGTGAACGATCCGAAACGATAGAACTGATAAAGCCTATCGATCAGCAGGAAGAATCCGTATACCGGAGCCGCGACCTTGCAGGAATCCCAAAAGCGCTGCCCGAGTTCGCGGCCACGCACTCCTTCGAACCAAAGCACAAGAAGCAGAAAAACGCCCGCCGCCACCAGATCCAAGCCGGTCGTCAAGCGCGTCAGCAAGTTCAATCCAAGCGCGCCAGAACCAACCAACAGCGACCTCCTGCTACCTGTCCGCAACCATTCATATTGAAAGGAAAAACCGGTCAGCGTCAGCAGCATGATGTAGTTGTTCTCCATCATGTTCTGGGTGTAATGCAGGTGGGTGGTGCAAAACAAAAGGGCCAGCACGCCCAGCACCGACTCGCGTTCGCTGAAGCGCAACTGGCGAAGGAGTCGAAACGCCACCAGCGCGGTGAGCACGTTGACAAGGATGGAGGTGCTGTAGCTGACCACGATGCTGCGCACCGCCGGGTCTTCGCTATAGCCAGAGAAAATTCGCCAACCGGAAATCCATGTTCCCAGCAGATCGGCGGGCAGCATGAGCAGCGACTGCCCAATGCCATACCAGCTATAGAGCCGCCCGCCGCGGCCGTGCAGGCCAAACTCGGGATAGTCGCTGGGAAAAACCTGAGGCTCCGAAGTCCAGAGCCAGTGCGTGGCCTGCAGCCGATGCATGGTATCGGCGGTTCCCAGTTCGCCCGACTGCACCACGAACGCGAGCAAGCCCGCCGCCAGACACAACAGCACCCGCGGATCACCTAGCCAACGCCGCACACGCAAACTCATCGCTTGGATGATAGCAAGACGGACTTCGGACATCGGACTTCGGCTCGGACGACGGCTAGGGCCAGCCAGATTACGATGAAGTCCGAGGGATAAAGTGTGAGGCACTCGAAGTCAGAGGTCCCGGAGTCGAAGCCTGGCTGCGGGTAAGCGATAGCCCCTCCGAGCGATTAGTCAGACGTTTCCAGCCTTGGGACTTCAGCATTATTGGTTAAGCCACATGGGCCTGGCGACCCGTCAATTCCCCATTTTGGTCAGACAAATGGGGCCACCCAAAATGCAGGCCTGTTCATCGACTCCTTTCAGGGGTTTCCTCTGGTTTGGACGATCATGGCAGCCGAGCGTGGCAGGATTGGCGTGCGGGAGGCGGTGGTGACTTCGAAGCTAATGAACGCGGGGAGGCTCACGACTACAGGCGGGAGTGGGCGCTGGGGTAGACTGTAGCGGATAAACTCATGCCCCCCTGCTCATCCTGCGGTACCGGCGTACCGGCAAATGGACGCTTCTGCTCCGCCTGCGGCGCGCCGACCGTCAGCCCCGACGATGTCGCCACGCTCGAGGCTTCGACCCTCGACTTCCCCACCGCCGCTTCTCCACTGCCGCCGCGTCCCGCATCGTCATCTTCCTCGCGCACTTCGACTTCCGCCGAATTTCTCAGCGAAGGCCGGTTTCTTCCCGGACGCCTGCTCGCTGGCCGTTACCGCATCATCGCGCTCCTGGGAAAAGGCGGCATGGGCGAGGTCTACCGCGCCGACGATCTCACTCTGGGCCAGCCCGTAGCGCTCAAATTTCTGCCCGACGAGGCCGCGCGCGACCAGGGCTTGCTCGAGCGCTTCAAGAACGAAGTGCGCATCGCGCGGCGTGTCTCGCATCCCAACGTGTGCCGCGTTTACGATGTCGGAGAAGTCGACGGCCACACTTTCTTCACCATGGAGTATGTCGATGGCGAAGACCTGGCCTCCCTGTTGCGGCGCATTGGCCGGCTGCCCGAGGACAAAGCTCTCGACATCGCCCGCCAGCTCTGCGCCGGCTTGGCTGCCGCTCACGCCAAGGGCGTTCTGCATCGCGACCTCAAGCCCGCCAACATCATGCTGGATGGGCGGGGGCAGGTCGTCATTACCGATTTCGGATTGGCCGGTGTCGCCGACCAGATCCACGGCGCCGAAGTGCGCAGCGGAACTCCCGCCTACATGGCGCCGGAGCAGTTGGCGGGCAAAGAGGTCAGCACGCGCAGCGACATTTATTCTCTGGGGCTGGTGCTGTATGAAGTCTTCACCGGAAAGCGGCCGTTTGCGGAGGCTTCGAAAACTAAGAATGACGGCGTGAGCACCGGCGACCGTGCTCTCAGCCGGCCCTCGTCGATCGTCAAAGATCTCAATCCCGTAGTCGAGCGAGTGATTCTGCGCTGCCTTGAGACCCAGCCTGCGGCGCGGCCGGCAACTGTTCTCAGCGTAGCCGGAGCTCTACCCGGTGGGGATCCGCTAGCGGCCGCGCTGGCGGCGGGCGAGACCCCTTCGCCACAGATGGTCGCTGCCTCGGGAGAAACCGCCGGCTTGCGGCCGCGCGTCGCCGTGGTTTGCCTGATCGCCGTGCTTGCGGCTCTGGTTTTAGTCTCCTACCTCGCGATCCGCTATAACGGGCTAGCGAAAATCTCGTTGGAGCTTACCCCGGAGGTGCTCACCGAGAAAGCTCGCGAGATCATTGCTCAGCTGGGGTATCCGGAGCGCGCCGCCGATAGCGCCGCCGACATCTACTACCAGGGCGATTTCCAGGCGTATGTGGAGCAGCACGACCAGCCGCGCCCGGACTGGGATGCGGTGCTGAGCAAGCGGCCCTCGCTGCTCGGCTTCTGGTATCGGCAAAGTCCGGATGACATGACGGCGCAGGGCTTTAGCGATCAGCTCATGAACCCTGGGATCATCGCGCGCGACGATCCTTCGCAGGTTCTTTCTGGAATGATCAACGTCGAGCTGGATCCGCAAGGGCAGCTCACTTATTTCCAGGCGATTCCGCCGCAGAAAGAGATCTCGACCGTACCGGCTGCGAACTTCGACTGGAATGTGGCCTTCGCGGCGGCGGGACTCGATCCCACCAAATTTCAACAGGCCGAGCCCGAGTGGAATTCGCTGGCGGCTTCCGACGCGCGCCTGGCATGGACCGGCAGGTGGCCGGGGACAAACCGCCCGCTGCGGGTTGAAGCAGCCTCCCGGCAGGGCAAGCCCGTATTCTTCTCCCTCATCGGCGATTGGACCAAACCCGATCGCATGAAGAGCGAGCAATCGACCGGGAAGAAAGTGCAACAGATCGTCACCACGATTCTGTTGCTGGCTTTGTATTTCGGGGCGGTGCGGCTGGCGCGGGTGAATTATCGCCAGGGGCGCGCCGACCGCGAGGGCGCTCTGCGGCTGGCCGTGATCATGTTCGCGCTGGAAATTCTACTGTGGCTATGCCGCGGACATATGGTCGCGGGTATCGCAACGCTGGGCTTGCTCGTCATCGCCGTGAGCACCGCGCTGTTTGTGTCGGGCTCGACCTGGATGCTGTATCTGGCGCTCGAACCCTGGGTGCGGCGGCGCTGGCCGCAGACCATCATTTCGTGGAGCCGCCTGCTCTCCGGGCAATTACGCGATCCCCTGGTGGGGCGCGACATTTTGTTCGGCGTAATGCTGGGCGTGCTCTGGATTCTGATTATTGAGATCCGCTTCGCCATTTTGGCCCACCTGGGCATGGCGCCCAACCTCGCCCAAACCGATTACCTCGCCGGCGGGCGCGAGGCTTTGGGCGCGTGGCTGATGCAAATTCCTACTTCGATTTTAGGAACTCTCGGCTTCTTCTTCCTGCTGCTCGGACTGAAACTGGTGCTCCGCAAAGACTGGCTCGCCGCTGTCGCCTTTGTTGCCATCTATGCGCTGCCGCAAGGATTATCTTCCTCGCATATTCCCGTAGATCTCCCCATGTGGATTCTGGTCTACGCCATCGCGGTGCTGATTGTCTTCCGCTTCGGTTTGATCCCTCTGGCTTGCGCCATCTTCACCGTCAACATGTTGCCCAACGCTCCCTTCACGGTCAACTTTTCGGCTTGGTATATGAGCACTTTCGCGCTGACCTTACTGAGCGTGGTTGCCCTTGCGGGCTGGGGCTTTTATCAATCGCTGGGCGGAGAGCCGGTGTGGCGGCCGGAGCTCGAGTGACGCTTCTGAGCTCTTAGCTCTCAGCGTCGGGCTCTTAGGTTTTGGGGTTTGCTCTTTCCGGCGTCGCCGGCCAGGATCTGTCAAGAAAAATCACATCCATTCTCTCAAACTTTGTGACCTGTTGTAGTTACGCTCCATTTCATGGGCGGCGGCCCGGCAGCCGGATCACGGCACCTGGAAGCTCAGGTTGCGGGTCAGAATTCCGGCAGGCGTAGTCACCTGAACCTTGCCGGAGGTCGCGCCGGCAGGCACGGTAGTCTTGATTTCGGAGCTTGAGGTCACAGCAAATGCACTCGGCAATGCCGAGCCGGCTTGGGTGTGAATTGGGTGCCACCGTATCCGCCGTCCGCGCAGCCGGGTTGGGAGCAAAAGTTGTAAAGGACTTAAACTTGAACTTGCCGACGGTGGTGATTTCGAAGAGCGTGCCAAAACCGTTGGCTCCGCCGGCGCCTGTGGTTCCGCAGATGTCTCCATCGCCGGCTTGCACTAGCACCGAAGAGGGATCGCTTCCGTCGGTGCCGTTTCCGTCGACATTCACTGGCGCGCACAAGCGGTAAAGCGTGTTAGACGCGGGCAAGCGATTTGGATCAGATTTCGCGAGTATCGAAGAGAAGAATCTGGACGTCGCCATCGCCGGGGGCAAAACTTCTTACGTCGGCTGCGGCGGCTTGGCCCTCCGGGCTGGCAAAGGCGTTCTGCATCGCCGCTATATCGTCGAAGTACAACGTGGCAACCAGGTGATACCCAGAGGCGCCGGCCGGGCTTGCCACCGGTCCTTTGCTGACCTCGTACTTTCTGAGAGCTGGAATGCTCTTGGCGATGGGAACGTGGGTTTCGAAATAATGCTTATCGAAAGCGGCTGCATCCTTCGGAGTCTTGTAGAGCACTACCAGTCGAGCCATAATGTCGCCCCGCCTTGGTTCGCTTTTGCTGGGAAAGCTAGAGTACGGGAAAGCTCGTGCTGAAGCAACCGCAGTTCAAGAGCATGCCCTCGAGCGCGCGGGTCACCGCTGCCGATTACCTTCGTGGGAGGAATGGCACGGTCTGGCCATTTACCGATGGAGGGCTTCGGTTTAGTCTCGTGATTGAGCAGCACTTGGGGGAGGGCTGATCGACATACGTCCCATGACTCGAAAGAGTCTGGGACGTTTTGTTTTGCTAGTGCGAGGGACATTGGCGGGGGACATTGGCGGAGCTGAGGCTTTCAGAGCGGGGAACAGGGGTGGCCGCGAAAGACATTCAAAATAGCTCGACACTCGCTGCGCGTGTGGAGGCCGAGGCGAGTCGGGCGTCGCGCAGAATCAAGGCGGCGCCGAGTTTTTCGGCGAGCGCGATATAAGCCGCAGCGTAGGCCGAGAGATTGTGGCGTAGCCGCCAGAGATTGAGTAGAAACACGACGTGCGGATAGCGCGTCAGTCGCAGATCGAGTAAGTCCTGGATGGCCGAGCGGCGCGCCGCGGCGGAAGTTTCGCTTCGCGGACCCAGCGGCGCAGGACCTGTGCAACCTCCAAGTCAAAAAGGTGCGGTGTGTGAAGCGATTCGCCGCGCGAGTAGATTCGGCTCTCAATTCGCCGTCCGGCGGCGGTCTGGAGAAGCCAGTCAATGGCCGCGGATGCGTCGAGGACGATCACCGAGCTTCGTGCGCTTCCCCTTACCAGGCGCGCGGTGTCGAGTGAAAGCGCTACGGGCTTGCGACGCCGCAGGCGGTGGCGCAATTCCGCCAGCGTGGACCCCTCGGCGATCTCCCTGATCTCAGCCAGCAGAAAATCCGAGAGCGACATGCCCGCGAGGTCAGCGCCGGCCTTCAGGCTGCGATGCAGCGAAGCCGGCACGTTGCGGAGCTGGATCGTCTTTGACATGTGGGATGGCCTGCCTTCATGGGGAGCACATGTCCAAAAATTATGGGCTCGCCGGGCCGGGAGGGCCGGGAGTTTGCCAGTGCTATTCTGCCCGCCGCGTTGTAGAATGCGTCCGTCTTGGGGTTCAATATGCAAACAAAGCGATAAGGAGCGGAGTCGAGATGAGACAATCTCTTCTTGTTTTTGCGACGGCAGTGGCGATCATGGCGGCGTGGTCGCTGGGACGGGTCCAGGGCCAGAAAGCTGGTGAGAAGGTAATTTATGTTTCTTCCACGAGCGCCGCTTACAAAGCGATGGGGAAGGGCGTGTCGGAGGCCATTCTGTGGGGCGATCCCAATAAGGGCGCGCACGCCACTTTCACCAAGTTCGATCCCGGGCAGGACAACGGCATGCACACCCACACTAACGATGTGTGGATCGTGGTGCTCAAGGGCGCGTATCTCTACAAAGACGAGGCTGGCGAGAAGCGCGTGGGCACGGGAGATTATCTGCGCGTGCCCGGAGGCCACAAACATTGGAGCGGCGGCGACAAGAACGAAGGCGCGCTGTTCTATGAGGAAGCGTCGGGTAAGTTCGATCTGATTCCAGCGAAGTAGAGAGAATCCGGGACCCCACTTCGCGGGAAAAGCCGAGGGGTGGGGTGGCCTGAAAGCGGCGAGTGAGGATGGCTAGACTCGGAGCGGTAGATTAGGAAGTCAAAGGCCCCACCCTAGCGCAAAGAACGCGCTAAGGATGAGGCACGCTCGGGTTTTGCAGCGGAGACTGGGGCCGGAGATTTTGGCTGGCCACCCGCCCCAGGAATAAGGTTTCAGCTCCGAAATCACGAAAACTACTTGGTTTGCAGTTGCTGCAGATCGGCCAGCACTTCTTCGCTGTGACCCTGTGGACTTACCTTCAGATAAACCTTCCGGATCACACCCGACGGATCGATCAAGAAGGTGTTGCGCGCAGCCAGAGTCATGCCGTTGTATTCCATGATGGAGCCGTATTTTTCCACGACCGTATGGTTGGGATCGGCGAGCAATTTGAAGTTCAAGCCTTCTTTCGTGCAGAAACCCTTGTGCGAATCGACGTTGTCGACGCTGACCCCGAGAATCACCGCGTTCTTCTGCGAGTACTTATCAATGTCACGCTGAAAGTTGTGGGCTTCAAGGGTGCAGCCGGAAGTGAAATCCTTGGGATAGAAATAAAGGACCACCCACTTTCCTTTATATTGATCGAGAGAAATCTGCGCGCCTTCCTGATTGGGCAGAGAGAAAGCGGGGGCCTGCGCGCCAGTTGCGGGAGGCTGAGGCTGATCGGCACCACCGGCAGAGAGTGAAAACAGCAAAATCGCGAGCAGCAGCGAGAAAATTTTCATAACGCTCCTTTCCATGGTCGATTTTCGGTAGTCCCATAAGCATAAACGATCCGGCCTCGCGCCGCTTGTCACCAGGTTGTCAATTCTCCTCTTCGGGTCCGCGCTGCTGGAGCCGGTGGCTCGGATTCGCTTTCCGGATTCTGGCCTCGAGGAATGCTAAACGGATTTCGATGGTCATGGTTGGCTCCTTCAGAACTGGGGCGTACGGTTTGATCGGGATGCTCAGTGCATGCTCTCGCGTTTTCGCCACGTCGTAGGCGAGTTGCATGCGGAGAAGCTGATCCGTGTAGGGGCCGAAAGCCTTTTCGATGCGCAGGGCCCTTTTCCGGCGTCAGTGCGCCCTTGCGGTGCAGAAGATCGGATAGCGTTGCGCGGCGCACTTGCAGAATCTCCGCCGCCCTCGACGCGGTCAGGCGCCGGAAAAACTCACCTAGCCGTCGCCATCGGCTATCGCGCTATCCAGAATGGCTTCGAGACCTCATGCACGACTGCCGCAGAACTCAGCAGAACTCATAGGAGAGCTTTCCTATGCTAGCCAGAAGGGATGCTTGCAGGAATCCCGGCTAACCTACAC
>Ga0187863_10000408_pt1 | contig 37179 bp, 35 predicted proteins | sample June2016WEW_11_1_FD_132975 | JGI IMG/M metagenome (GOLD analysis project Ga0187863, IMG submission 132975) | Peatland microbial communities from SPRUCE experiment site at the Marcell Experimental Forest, Minnesota, USA - June2016WEW_11_10 | ecosystem: Environmental > Terrestrial > Soil >...
ACGAAGCCTTCGCATGGACCGGAATTGCAATTGAGGCCCAAAGCGTTCGTGGCGATTATGTCAGGGCTTTGGTCGCCGTTTACATCAGCGGCCGCGACCGAAAAAGGAGTCACGCCACCCGAACAGAAACCAATGGGTGCCTGAAAACTTCCGTCTCCGTTCCCCAGCATCACGGATATCGTCCCGCCGCCGCCGCAGGTGCCGCTACTATAGCCGACGACTACCAGGTCCTGGTTCCCATCGCCGTTGAAGTCGGCAACCGCAACCGCATTCGCCGAGGTTGTCCCGGAGATGTAGTTGACAGCGGTTTGGAACGTTCCATCGCCGTTGCCCAACAATACGCTCACCGAGGCCGGTTCTTCCTCGTCGCAAAACGCCCCGACTCCACACTGGTTGGCAACTATCAAGTCGGGCTTGCCGTCCCGGTTCACATCGGTGACCGCCAGCCCCTCAAATCCTGCGTCGGCGCCACCCGCGTTGTATATCACCGGGGATTGAAGGGTTCCGTCGCCATTGCCCAACAGCACAGCAGCTTGACTCGACACGAATCCATCCAACGTAACGGCTCCCGTCGTCACTACCACATCAAGTTTGCCATCACTCCTCAAGTCGGCGAGGGCCACGGAGTAGGCACCGAATCCCCCGGAACCGTAGGTCACGGCGCTCTGAAAGGTCCCGTCGCCATTGCCCAACAGAACGCTCACTACTCCATTATTGCTATCTTCATTACAATTCGGGCTGGAAATGCTGGCACAATTGGAAACCACGAGGTCAACCACGCCATTCCCTCTCAACGAGCCAACTGCGACCGACGGTGTTTCGCTCGACTGTTCCCCGAGTCCACCCGAACTATAGGTAACGGCCGGCTGAAGTGTCCCATCGCCGTTATTGAGAAGCACCGCCACGCTGCCGTTCGCGCAGCTGCTTGTGCTGGCGCACGCATTTGTCACTATCACGTCTGGATGGCCATCGCCATTCACATCGGCGACTGCGACCGAAGTGGCATTCACTCCCGCCGAGTCGTAGACCACCGCCGTCTGAAAGGTCCCGTCGCCGTTACCCAGCAGCACCGCTATCGAGCTTTCCGGGTTGTTGCCGCCGTTAAGGCAGGCACTGCTGGTGCCACAATAGTTCGCCACCACCAGATCGGGCTTACCGTCGCCATTCACATCGGCCACGGCCACCGATTCGGCCTGATACCCGCCCGAGGAATAAAGAACCGGGTTGGCGAAGTTCAAGCCGGCCACCTGGGGAGTTTCGCTGCCATGAACCGCAGCCTTCAGCTTTTCCGTCGCCCGCTGCCCTGAAGACAATACTCGCAGGGAGCTGGAATCAGTCGTGACGGTTGCCGGCTGATTCTGGTAAGAAGGATTAGCCTGCGCCAGCCCAATGGTTCCGACCAACATTAAGCTGGTGACCACGAAGTGGATAGCCCTCATGGGTGCCTCCTTGGAACTTGCCTGTATTAGGCCTTGGAGCGTCGCTGCAGATTGTGGGCAGATTCGACCGGCTTTATTCTCCGCTCGCAGGTGCTCCACGTCAACCTCGCAAACTCCTCTTTCTTCCTCGAAACTTCAGTACAGATGGCCGCCAGGAAAGAACGCCTACTGCACGATCAGAGTTAGATTCGTACTGTGGGTCAACGTGACTGAACCTGAAGTGGAGGTCCCGGTCACGGTGAGGGTATAGCTGCCGGTCGACGACCCGCGACTGCCGCCTCCGCCGCATGCGGTCATGGCAACTCCGAAGGATAGCAGGCGGAGAACCGTCATTCCGTAAAGGAACTGAAGACGCCACGGCTGGCGCCGCATCGTTCGCATCAATAACGCGGAGCTCAACGTGCCGCAGAAGACGAAGCAGAAAGCAAAGGGATTTGACCTCGTCCCGCCATCTATGGGTACCAGAGCGGCGGAGCTCACAGCACTCACAGTCACGGTTGCTGTAGCGCCAGATTTGCCATGGAGAGCGATCGAACTCGGTGTTACCGAGCAACTCGAATGCGGCGGCGCTCCGCTACAAACAAGAGTGACGGTCTGCTGGAACCCTCCCTCGGGCGCGACGGAAATCGCGTAGCTGGCAGGCTGGGTTGTCGTAACCGTCGCGGTAGTATTGCCGGTGGCGGCAAGGGAAAAGTCTTGCCCCGTGCCCGTGAGAGGAACCGTCTGCGGGCTGCCGATCGCGTTATAGGCGACTTGCAAATTTGCCGTCCGAGTGCCTCCTGCGGTCGGCTTGAAGGTCACGGTGATCTGGCAACTTGCATTGGACGCAAGCGCAGACGGGCAATTATTGGTCTGGACAAAGTCACCCGCGTTCGCGCCTGCAATGGTGACCGAGTTGATCGCAAGCGGAGCGTTCCCGATGTTTTTCAAAGTTGTTATCTGAGGCGCACTGGCGGTGCCTGTAAAAAGCGGGCTGGTATAAAGCAGCGTAGTGGGAGAAAGCAGGAGGGACGTCTGCAATAGCACGAAAGGATTCGCCGTGTTCCCGCCTCCGATGAGGTCGAGCCTGCCGTCGCCATTGAAATCCCCCACGGCCAGCGCGGAGATTCCAGCCGCGACAATGCTGGGGGGTTGGAAAGTTCCGTTTCCGTTACCCAGGGCGATGAGGCCGCCCATGTCGAGATCGAGCCTGCCGTCAGCGTTGAAGTCGCCGGAAAAAACTGAGCCACCCGACTGGGGACTCGGGTAGTTCGTGAAGGTGAAAGCCCCAGCGCCATTGCCCAGGCCTACGGCGAGCCCGGGTGTTTGAGGCTCGGTTGATTGCCCGAAAGCAAAACTGCCGGCCAGGTCTTGCTTGCCATCCCCATTAAAGTCGGCTGCGATCACCGCATACAGGGTTCCCTGTTGTCCAGCGTTGTCATCGTCATACAGCGGCTGCTGAAAGGTACCATCGCCGTTCCCTATGAGAGTGGCGAATTCGCTCTGCCCGTGTTCCAGTGTGTCTCCGCTGAGAACTAGATCCAAGATTCCATCGCCATTGAAATCCGCCGCCACCATGGTATCTAAGTAGTAAACAATCGGGGTGAGCACTGGAATCGGACTTTGTGCTCGAAAGGTTCCGTCGCCATTGCCCAGCATCACCGTAAGCTCCAGGGTTGCGGTGTCGAGTCCGGCAAAGTCGAGCTTGCCGTCTCCGTTGAAATCGCCGGCGGCCAGGAGCTCCCCCGTGCTCGCCGGCAAAGTAGCACTCGTTTGGAATGTGCCGTCGCCGTTCCCCAAGAGCACGGTCAAGCCTGCGATCACGTCGAGTTTGCCGTCGCCGTTGAAATCTGCCGTAATGATTGGAGCGACGACCGAGTCGGGAATCATCGAAATCGGGTAAGGAACCGGAGACTGGAACGTACCATCGCCCTTGCCCAGCAGAATGTAGAGATTTGAATTGTTCTGGCTGTCAACGCCCGCAGCGGCGATGTCGAGTTTGCCGTCGCCGTTGAAATCGGCGCTCATCGCGCTAAAAACGCCGATACCGGCGCTAAAGAGGTTGGCGCCCGGGCTTACCGCGACCGCCGACTGCGGTGTGGCCACCTGAAAGAAAGCCACGTTGGATGTGCCTCCTCCCGGTGCTGGATTTACAACCGTAACGAAAACCGTGCCCGCCGAAGCGACGTCGGAGGCCGCCACCGTGGCGGTCACCTGTGCCCTACTGACGAATGTCGTGGGGAGTGGAGCCCCGTTCCAGTTCACCACCGATCCAGAGACAAAGTTCGCGCCGTTGATTGTGAGTGTAAAGCCGGCGACGCCAGGCGAGGCAGCGGTTGGAACTAGTGGCTGATCGATGAAGGGAACAGGATTTGTCTGAGAGAACCCCGCAACAGTGCCTAGAGAAACGAGGATCGAAACGAGGCCAACGGACTTCATGCTGCCCTCCAAACCGATTTACAAACGAGGGGCCCGGGGTGCAACTTACTCTGCCTTCACGGCCGGGTCAACGACCTTGAAGGCTGCGGCAACAATACTGCCGGACTGTCGCGGGCGATGACTTCCTGGCAGACTCGGCTGACTTGATCGGCGAAGCGATCCCAGTTATAGGTCTCGCGAGCCAGGCGCATGCCGCTTTGCTCTATCTTGCGGCGCAGGTCGGGCTGGGTGGCCAGGGCTTCGATCTCCCTCGCCATGGCCTCGGGATTTCGCGGCGGAAAGAGCATCGCATTCTCGCCGTGCGTCAGCACCTCATGCACTCCCGCCCCCCGCGACACCAGAACCGGACAGCCGCAAGCCATGGCTTCGAGCACTACGAGTCCCCAGGTCTGCTGGTCGTTGGGAAAAACGAAGGCATCGCAGGCGGCGTAGAAGTCGCAAATCTCCTCGTCCGCTACTTTGCCGGTAAAGGTCACCACGTTCTGCAAACCCGCCTCGCTCACTAAAGTTTTGAGGGAATTTAAATATTCCGGATAGCTGCGATCGGAGCCGGCCAGCAGGAGACGAATTTTAACGCCTCTTGCGGCGACTAGGCGGACAGCGGCGATGGCGTCCTCGAGGCGGCGGTGCGGCATGAAGATACCGAGCCAGAGGAGAATGAACTCGTCTCCCGCGAAGCCGAAGCGGGCGCGGATTCCGGCGCGATTTCCTCCCGGGGCAAAGCGCGTGGGGTCGGCGCCGCTGCGCACCACGCAGGTCCGCCCAGGATAGATTTTCTGGAATTCGCTTTCGGCCCAATTCGAAAGGAACATGGTCAGATCGACTTTGCGATTCTGGCTGCGGTCGTAGAAATAATAAAACCAATAGAGCGGAGCTTTGATCCAGCCGGCCAGGGATCGCGGTCGCTGGGCGTTCTGGTGAGAATCGGGGACGTCGTTGCACATCCAGACCACGGCGCCGCCGAGCTTGTGCTTGAGCCACACCGCTCCCCATTGCGCCGGCCAGTGATGGGGATTCCAAACCTCATGCCTCTCTTCGACCTTTGCCGCCAGCCGCCGCATGTCGAGATATCCGCGAACAAAGAGCGGTCTCTTGATCCACGGCCAAGCGCCCCGCCCAACTTCTTTGATGGTGAAGTCCTTGCAGATTTCCGGGAAGCAGTTAGCGCGATCGTAGGCCGATGTGTAAAGCGTGACGCGATGCCCGTGCTGAGACAAAGCTCGGGCCAGGCAGATACATTGCCGCTCGCCCCCGCCTTCGATCAACGCCTCGTGAATGATGAGAGCTATATCCATGGGTGGCTATTAAGGATTGAGAACCAGGCCGAGCAAGCTACCGGAAGATACGTCCTAAGCCCACGGAATCTTATCCATTCTTGGAAGCGTAATAATTCCTCGCCGAAATGTGAGGGCCGGCCCTGTGATCGTCCGAGATCTGGAGTGTTGTTCCACCACCCGCTTTGATAATCGAAACCACTTCGTTCTCGGGAAGGAAATTCATGGGTATCGGGTGAAGGCCAAGCTTGTTGTAGAGAAACTTTTCGGAGAGTCCGGCGGAGCGCAAACAGCCATAAATCCGGGGACGCGCCTGCAATCTGCGCCGCAGTGGAACATAGTTAGGCAGCTGCATGACGAGAAATCCTCCCCTCTTTAGGACCCGCACGAACTCCGCGATATAGTGCCGAATCGACTCCTTATCGGGAACGTGCTGGAGTACGAGAGCGGTATAGATGAGGTCGAACTGCCCCGAGGGGAATGGCAGCGAGTCGGACTCGTTGAGTATAAAGCAGCAGTTCGGTAGAGGATTCAACGCTTCGGCCTGGCGCAGCATGGAGTGGGATATATCAATTCCCACGACATTTTGAAAATGAGGCGCAAGGGCGCGAGTCAGCCTGCCCACTCCGCACCCGAAATCTAAGGCGCAGTCACGGTTCTTCGGCAGGCCCAACTTTCCGCCGGCGCGGAGAACTGAAGAAATTTCTTCGCTGCCGGTTCCAAAAAACTTATCTACATCCCACTTCCCGTGCTTAGTGCCCGGCGAGGTGAGAATCGCCCAGTAGGGGTCGAGGTCGCCCATATCTTCCCAGTGCTTCTTGCTCCTGTCTAAAGACATGCTCGGCTCTCGCATCTTAAATCCTCGGTGGTCCGATTCGTTTTCACACCCAGCACGCGTTCGTAGACATCGAACGTTTGGCGGGCGGCGTTCTCAAAGCTGAATAGCTGGCTTCTTTTTAAGCCAGCTTGGCCCAGCCTTTTGCGTAGTTCTGAATCATTCAGAACCTTCTTCAGAGCTTCAGCGATTGATAATTCGTCTAGAGGATCCACAAGCACGGCGGCGTCTCCTGCAACTTCGTCCAGAGAAGAGCTGCGGGAGGTTATCACCGGAACACCGCAAGCCATCGCTTCGATTAACGGCAGGCCGAATCCTTCGTAAAGTGAAGGATAAACGAAAACTTCCGCGGCATTATAAAAGGTCGGCACATCTTCGGCTGCCACGTATCCGGGAAAAGAAACATTGTTCTCCAATTTCAGTTCCTGGACGCGCGCGAGGACGGGCTGAAAGAAAGAATCCTGCTGCCCAGCCAATACCAGCCTGTGAGTGAATCCCGCCTCGCGTACGCGCGCGTATGCATTCACCAGCCGCATCAGGTTCTTACGCGCTTGCAAGCGGCCAAGGTACAAGATGAAGTCGCCATCAATCCGGTACTTGCGAGCTATTTCGTTTTTAGCTTTTTCCCGGTCAAGCGGGACACACTCTTTCCCGGCGCCCTCGTAGGTCACGGTGACTTTCTCTGCGCGAATTCCGTAGGTTTCGATCAGGTCTTTTTTCGAATATTCGGAAACCGTGACAATGTGATCCGCTTTTTTTGCGGAACGGCGGATCAGGGCCTTCGACCAAGCCCGCTGATACGGCGAAAAGAATTGAGGATAATGTTCGAATGCAATGTCGGGGATCGTGGTCACGGTCTTGCACTTCAAAAATGGCGGCACAATGAACTGAGCATGAAATAAATCCAAGTTATCTAGGCGCGCACGCAGTGGCATGCTGAATGGAATTCTTAGCGTGCGATGCGAAGGACAGATATGTTTCAAGATGAACTGTTCACTGGCATCCACGTATTTGGTGATTTCAGGACTGGAATGGTAGAGCAAGAAGGTATGTTCGCTGCGAATCTTGACTAACTGTTTGATCAGTTCGCGATAGTAAGTCTCGTTGCCGCCTTTCTGGCTGCCGATGCTGTGAATATCGATTCCGACTTTCATCTGTTTCTCTGAGGGATTTCAACTATCGCAAGCTGAGTTCCAGTTGCTCGAGCGAAAGCGACTGGAAGTCTGGGACGACGGGATCGGCGCCGGCGGCGCGCAACGGCGCGGCGCGCTCGGCGGAGGCGATGCCCACGCAGCGCATTCCCGCGGCCCGCGCGGCTTTTACCCCGGAGACGGCGTCCTCCACGGCCAGTAGATTTCCTGGCGCCTCGTTCAGGCGCTCGGCCACTAGAAGGTAAATCGCCGGGTCGGGCTTGCCGTTGGCGACTTCGTCTCCGGTGACGATTGCGTCAAAGTAATGCGAGATGCCCAGGTCTTTCAAAGTACCGTGCGCCCGCCGGGTACCTGCGGAAGTGGCGAGTCCAATGCGGATGCCAAGCCGGCAGAGCGAGTCCAAAAAGTCTACGGCGCCGGGCAGGGGCTGCATATCCTCGGCCAGCAGGCGCAACATTTCATCCTTGTGAGTGCCGTGCTCCGCGATCTGCTGAGGAGTTAATTCGCCGAGGAAGTAGCGGAGAATATCCTCACGCTTATGGCCATCGAGGATGAAATCGAGTTCATCGTCGGTGACTTCGCGGCCCACGGTTCGGAGAAAAGTTTTCCACGACCGGCGATGAAGGGGATGGCTGTCGATGATTACGCCGTCCATGTCGAAAACAATTCCGCGAATCATTGGATAAGCTCAACAGGCACTCTCATAGGCCCAAAAAATCCGTCGAACTTCGCTCGGCGCACAGCCGAGTGCGGCTGTCCCCACATGAACCTCACGAACAAGCCTTCCGCGATTCAGAATCTGGAAGGCCGGGCCAGGTGGCTTGCGCCTGCAGGTAGTTTTCCATGGTACCAATATCGATCAGGTAATCGTGAATGTGAAAACCAAGCATGCGGCCGGTTAGTTTCGGCAGGACATGGAAGCCAATGTCGGCGGGGATATTCTCAGGAATGACGTCGAGCAGTTCCGGCGTGCCTATCATCAGGCCGGAGAAGGCCAGGTTGCTGGCCGGATTCTCGGGCTTTTCCACGAACTCGTGGATCACGCTGTTTTCGTCCATCTTTACGATGCCGCAGCGGCGCGGGTCGCGCACCTGGTAGAGACCGAGAGTCGCGACTGGCGTGCGCTGGCGATGGAGGCGGAGCATGCCGGCAAAGTCGGCGAGGTTGAGAACGTCGGCGTAGAAAACCCAAAAGAAATCGTCGGAGGCAACCCAGTCGCGATTGACCCGCAAAGTTCCCGCGCTGCCCAGCAGTTGCGCCTCGGCTGCGACTCGAACCGTCACGCCGTTCGGGTTACGCTCAAGGAACTCAAAAACCGCAGTGGCGTGGGCGTGGACATTGATGAGGACTTCGTCGATGCCGACGCTTTTGCACAACTGCAGCCAGATAGAGAGCAGCGGCACACCCTGGATCGGGACCAGGCACTTTGGGAGTGTATCGGTGATGGGCCGCAGGCGCACGCCGTGGCCGCCTGCCAGCAAGAATGCCCTCACCATTCGCCTCCTCTAGCTGCCATTGGGACGGCGTTCAGTGCCGCCCCTGGTGGCCGGGGGTGTCCGGAATGGTTTCGCAAAGGCGTTGGCGGAATGAGGTAAAGATGGAGTGCGTCACCGAGAGGTGCGCGTCTTCGATTACCTGCATGTTGTCAGAAGGGACGACCACGCAGAGGTCGCAAAGCGCCTTCATCTTGCCACCCTGGAATCCAGTCAAACCGACGGTGAAAGCGCGTATCTCGCGTGCAGCGGCGAGGGCGTTCAGCACATTGGGAGAATTGCCGCTACCGCTAATGGCGAAAACAACGTCATCGGGTTGAAGAAAAGAGCGCAACTGCTCGGCAAAAATGTCATCATAGCGGGCATCGTTGGCCCACGCCGTCATCAGAGGGACATTGTCCGTAAGGGCAAGCACACGAAAGCGGCGATTGCCGTTGATTATGGTGCCTTTGCCGAAGTCGCAGGCGCAGTGCGAGGCGAGAGCCGCGCTGCCGCCGTTGCCAAAAAGGTAGGCGGCGCGACTCTCCCGATAAGCGTTCCACAGGACGTCGGTGACCTGGTTGATCTGCTCGAAGGGAAGACGGTTCAGGACGGCGGAAACCGTCTGCAGGTAGAACTCGACTCCGGGTAGGGGGGCCAGTCTGGGGCTGGCTTCGGCTATCTTTCTGCGACTCGCGATTGTGCCCATGCTCGCTGCACTGCCCTTTCTCAAAAAATGTGGTGAAACGGGGCCCGTTCTGCTGTGATCTCACAAGTGCAACAATTATTGAACCGTTGCCAAAACCACACCGGATTGTTTCATATCGGAGTAAGCGTCGGCTAGTTTTTCCGGAATGCCGCCGCTGCGGTCGACCCACTCCAGGAAGTCGTCAAAAATTGCCGAAAGTTCGCGGACCGGAGCCCAGCCGAGCGCGCTCAATTTCTGAATGGAAGAAACGCTGTGCCGATTATCCCCGCGACGGTACTCGCCGGGTGAGAGGAAATCGACGTTTCGCCCCACCCTGTCGCGAACGGCTTGCGCGTATTCGAGCACCGAGGTGGAACGCCCGCTTCCCACGTTGAACGCCTGGAAGTCAGCGTCTTCTTTTTGAAGAACGAGCATGTTGGCCTCGACCACGTCCTTGACATGGACAAAATCGCGGGTCTGTTTGCCATCCTCGTAGAGCAACAAAGGCTTACCCTGGCGGGCGCGACTGACAAATATGCGGCAGATACCGGAATAATGATTGAACAGCGATTGCCTCGCCCCTTGGGTAATGGAATAGCGTAGCGCGACGCTGGGAATGCCATGCAGCCAGCCCAAGCCCAAGGCGGTTTTCTCCTGCGCCAGCTTTGAAACGGCGTATTGGTTATAGGGATTGGTATGCTCTTCAGATAACAAGGTGGGCTGGCTTTCTCGCCCGCACGAGGGGCAAGTCACTTCCCACTTGCCTGCGAGCAATTGTCGGCCACGTGGCGCGGGGAGAAACTTGCCGTGCTCCGGGCAAGTGTACTGCCCCTCGCCGTACACCGCCTGCGACGATGCTACGATGACCTTCTTCACCGGCAGGCGCTCGCGTACGATGAGTTCGTAAAGCAGCGCCGTGCCTACCGCATTTACTTGCAAAAAGCGGGAAAAGTCAGGCATGTAATCCTGGTAAGCGGCTTGGTGCGAAACCACATCTACGCCGCGCAAGGCATGCAGCAAGGCTTTAGGATCGGTGACATCCCCTTTAATGAATTCCGACTTCGGCGAAAGATAGTTCGGCTTGCCGCTGGGGTGGATCTTTTGCTCCAGGCTATCGAGGACACGCACTTGAAAGCCCTCTTCGATAAAACGATCCACCAGGTGGCTTCCAATGAATCCCGCACCGCCGATCACGAGAACACGCATAGGCGAAAGTTTACTCCTTAGCAAACACTGCGGTGTTCGAATCCTACTTGCCCGAACCCGAGAGTACGGCCGCACAAGTTCCAAGCAAAATCCGCAGGTCTAACCATATCGACCAGCGACGAATATACTCCAAATCCAACCGAACCCATTGGTCGAAGTCGCTGACCTGATTGCGACCGCTGATCTGCCACAAGCAGGTAATCCCGGGTTTCACCGCGAGCTTCTGTTTTTGATACTCGGTAAAGCGTTCGTACTCGGTAAAAAGCGGCGGACGAGGCCCGACCAGGCTCATATCGCCTTTCAACACGCTGTAAAGCTGCGGCAACTCGTCCAAGCTGTAGCGCCTTATCCAGGAGCCCACCGCCGTAATACGAGGGTCTCCCTCTATCTTGAACACGGGACCTGTCATTTCGTTGCGGTGCTCCAGATGCTTTTTCAGTTCGTCTGCATTGGCCACCATGGAGCGGATTTTGTAGCCAATGAAACGGCGGCCATTCTTGCCGACCACCTTCCAGCGATAGAAGACCGGGCCCGGGGAGGTCAGCTTAACCAGCAGGGCTAAAACGACAACCAGAGGCGCAACCAACACCAAAAGGAGAGCCGAAAAGACAACATCCAGGGCACGCTTGCAGGCTAGTTGGACAGGCCGGTTCCAACTGCTGGAAAAAATCAAAGGCTCGTGAATTTCTCCGGAAGCGATGGCCATAACGGTTATGAACCTGGGGTACGGGCCAGCTCAGGTGTCTCGGCCGCGCCAGCCCCTCCCATCAGTAGTCGATACGCGTTCGCGTGTTGCTTCACCACATCATCCCAGCGGTAATAGGTTTCAGCCCGCTCGCGGGCTCGGGTTCGATAGGCAGAGACCAGCTCCAGATCATCGATTAATCGCTGCATTTTTCTGTGCAGGTCCCTGTCGCCGTCGGCGCCAAGGTAGTGAAAACCAGAGTCCGATACTACCTCCAGATTAGAGCAGGTGTCATTCACTAACACACAATTACCGTATCCCATGGCCTCTACCAGCGCAGGATGAGTACCACCAACTTCATCCGGAAGTACAAACAGATAGGCGTGCTGCTGCAATTGCGCATAGCCGTCGCCATAGACAGCGCCCGTGAAGACGATGCGCGAATCGGCCGTGGACTTCAGCGAGCGCACATATTCTTTTTCCCAGGGATCGTCGCCCACAATCACCAACTTCTTGTCTGTCGAAACCCTCTCAAATGCCTTGATCAGATGGTGAACGTTATTCTCGGGAACGAGGCGCCCGACGAACAGGACATAGCCGCGGTCGGTCAGTTCGAAGCGCTGCAATACGTCTCGGTTCTGCGAACGGACCTCGCAAGTTCCATACACAATGCAGAACGAGGGCGCGCCGTAATTTTGCCGATAATAATTTTTTACATCTTTGGAATCGGAGATCAGACCGTGACAGCCACGCGCGGCGAGCGTTTCGGAAAAGCGCAAATACCAGCGCGGGAACCATCCCCACTTGGAGCGCTGCCAGTCAGTTCCATCCACCGAACAAACCACCTTCATGCCAAAGAGACGCGGCAGCGGGGCAAACAGGGTGACCCCAGTGGTGTAGTAATGCACAACATCCACGCGATGGAATAGAACATGAATCGTGCACAAGAATGCGTGCACGATGGTGCTTAGATTTTTGGACTTCAGGGTAGGAAGTTTAACCAGTTCCACTCCCTCATAGTGGGTTTCCGTCAAGGTTGACATCGCGGAACGGTTATAGACACGGACGGAGTGTCCCAGTTTCACCAAACCACGGGAAAGATAGTCCACTGCAGTTTCAAAGCCGCCGAAGCGGGCCGGAATCGCTTTGATTCCGATCATGGCAATACGCATGGTTTGGGATTTCTGCCTTGGCATCGGGAAGCGTATGGGATCAGGCGGATGGCGCCAGAATCAAAATATCCTGGTAACTGAGGCCGTCCTTTCTACCGCACCAGGAGCCGTAATGAATCGGCAAACGCACGCTCAGACCGGCTTCTGCGCACCATTTCTTGAAGAGCGCCTCCGGAATGCCCACAATCGATTCTGGGAACATAGGATCAGCCACGCGACAGCCATCGAGTTCGTGTACCAGAGCGATCGAACTCCGGCCTTCGGCGATTAATTTCGTGGATTCCTCGTTCAGTATAAATGCGGTGGCGAGACAACACCCCGGGGGCTTTAAAACGCGTCTCACTTCCCGCAGGTACTGAGGGACGGAGTCTTGTAGGAGATGCGTAAACACCGATTTCAGAAAAGCAAAATCGAAAGTGCCGTCTTGGTAAGGAAATCGAAAAATACCCGGCAAGAGTTTTCCCTTGGGGTTGTAGTGCTTGTTGAACAAGTCCGCATGGACGAAGGAAAAATTGGGAAATCGCGAGCCAATGTTTCTTTGCGCCCAGTCGACTCCAACCCTAACAATATCGAATCCGGCATAGGAGCCTTCCGCGTTCAGGAACTTGGTCAAGCGGGCCGCCATCACACCGATGCCACAACCGACATCGAGCACGCGGTGATGGGCTTGCAGCCCGGCAAAATCAACAAAGTAGCGCATGTATTCTTCGTTGACTGCCTTGTAGTCCCCTTCCCCTCCCACGAACCACAGGCCATGAGGAGGAATGAGAGGATCGCGACGGCCCGTCACGGACTCAAAGACGTCGCGTGGAAGGTTTACGATGCGACGCACCAGAAGGCGCGACTCGAACCCCGGCAGAAACCGCTTGGCATAGGCGCGACTATTCATCAGTTGGCTCGGAGAATGAAATTCGGTTCATAGGGAAAGCGGAAAAATGAGCTCTCAAATATTTTCACCAGGAAGCTCGGCAATGCGCAGCGCAGCCGCCAGCATACCGTAATGAATCCAGGTAAAAGCAAGGGTGGAGGCGTCCGTGAACTGATAAGCGATTAACATTACCATCACGGCGGCGCACAGGGCGCCCACGGCGGTGGTTGTGGGCCCGCGCGCTGGAGCGGCGAGAACTCGCCAGGCTCGCCGCCCGAGGCCAATAAGAAACCAAAGGAACACCATCATTCCGATTGCCCCGATATCGTGCACGATGCCAAAAAAATAGCTTCCCAGCCAGGCGTTATCGACGCCTTGATAAGTGGTGTCGCTGTCGGCAATGTAGAGCAACTGGAAGCTGCTGGTGCCGAGACCGAGCAGCGGATGCGCTTGAACATCCTGCGAGGCCAGCGCCATCATTCCGGCTCGACGAACTACTGTGGGATCATCTTCGGCCGTATCAAGACTGAGACTGGCAAGCCGGTCGGAGAGGTTTCCCATCACCGCGAATCCCACGACAAAAGCGATGATAATGCTTGCCAGGACAGGAGCCAGATGCTTCACTCGAAACTTGGTTCTTCGGAAGGTGTAAAACAAAGTCGAAGCACCGACAATAACCAGGGAGAGCCACCCCTGGCGCGCCAGACTCAGCAACAAGGCCACGGTTGTGATCAAGAACCCAGCCAGATACCAGCCTTTTTTGCCGGTGCAGTTGAGAAAGTAGAAAAGAAACATTGCGGAAAAAGAGGCGCAATAACTGCCAAAGATGTTCGGCTCCCACTGCGCTCCGTGGACTGCGGGGATGAAGCCCAAAAAGTCGAAGACACTCACTCCGAACTCCGTGTGAAAGGCCACGAAGGAGAAGAAGCAGAGAATCCCGAACAGAGCTCCCAGCGCGCCCACCAAAAGCCACCGATCCATAAATCGATCGAGTTCCTCCCGCGTGCGCACTACTTGCCAGATCATGAAGAAGGGAGAAACCACCATGGTTAAAAGCACCGCCCAACGCAAAGTGGAAGCCCTGTCGGGGGAAGTCGTTAACGAGGTAAAGTAATTCATCGCCAAGAAAGCCAGAAGCACGAGTTCGGGCTTTCCCGCAGACTTCCATTTATGCTTTTGCGTAAGGATCCGCGAAAATAAAAAAACTCCGATCACGGCAGCGACGAAATGTTCGGGCTTCGCATGCAACTTACCAATCTTGACGAACCAGCGCGGCATCGACGCCGCAACGCAAAGTTCAAGGAAGGCGCCATATGGCCAATCGACCAACAGCAGAGCAACAGCGGCGATTCCCCCAATCAGAATCGGCACCCAGGCCAAGTCTTCCGTGGCTGCAAGATACAGCGCCAGGATCGCAAGCGCAAGGGCGGCAATCCTCTCCACTGCGCGCCCGAAGCCTCGCCCCCGCCAAGGCGATCCCGATAAGCGATCGGTGTATGCGTTTTCTTTCATCAGCGTGTAAAGCGTTTAGAGCGAGCTACAAAGTTACGACGAACGACTTGGGGAGACCCAAAAACCTTTCGGTCTTTATGCTGCATCCGGGGAATAAGCCCCGCAACTTTTTCTTCGAAATCCAGGTGACGTCATAAATGTAACTCCTGCCCAGTAACCAACCAGTGAGCGTGCAGTAACGCAGGACGGTTGGAGTCAGGCACCGCCGAGGAAGCCAGTGCAGCAAGAAAGCGTTGAGATGAGGATCGACCGGAAACATGCGGCATGGGGTCTGGCAGTACACCGTTCGCCCAATTCTGAGCATTTCCTCCGCGAACCGGCTCTGGTCTTCAAAGGTGCCGACGTGCTCGATGGCAGAATTCGAAAACGCCAGGTCGACCGATTTATCCGCGAAGGGCATGCGGCGCCCGTCTCCCACGACGTACAGAAGGCGCATGTACTCTCCGGTAAGCGAAACATTCACCACCACGACATCTTTGGTACGGCCCAAGAGTTCCGTCCAGAGGTTCGGGTCTCCGCCCATGTCCACGATAGTTTTGCAGCCTGCATATCGTTCCAAGAAGCCGCGGAATCGTCGACTGCGGAAAAAACGGCGCCAGGGTGCGGTAAAGTCGTAGGGATTCATTAGCGTGTTTCCATTATCTGGGTTGTCGCCGAGCACGCCAAGGAGATCGAGATCTGTGCGAACCTTCCGAGAAGGCAAGGTTCGCCCAGGCTTGAAAAGCCTTCTCGGCTCAGAGGTCTGAGAGTTCTCCACTTCCGTTGTTGCCGCGTTCCGAGGAATGGACGCTGTTCCTGCCGAAGCGGCGGGACACGCGCACCGCCAAAGCCGCACTCGAGAATCGAACGTCCCGCACCGCACCCTGTACGAATTCCTTGCGAGGATCATGCGAGTCGATATCCTGCCACCCGCTTTCGCCAAGAATCCAAGCTGCGCCGATGCAGAACGAGAAGACGGCTCCCAGCGCCATGAGCAGGAGTCGCGGAGGCCATGATTTCCTTTCCGGGATATCCGCCATATCGTACACCTGAACCGATGGGGTCTCCTTCGCTTCGTCGATCTTCGAGATTTCATACTGCGCGGTCAGCAGTTCGTACACTTTTTCCTGAATCTTATTCTGCAGATATAGGTCAGCCCACTTCACGCCCAACAAGGGCAATTCACGAATGGCTGGATAAATATCGTTGGGGTCTAGGTCTTTAGAAGCTGATGCCGGATCGGTAACCGGTTCTTTCCCTCCGGAGCCAAAACTGGAATTGGAACCGCCCATCTTTACTAATTGCCGCTGAATCTCTTCAACGCGGGCGCGCGCGGAACGCAAACGAATATTATTATCGGTGTAGACCTGAGACAAACCCTGAACTTCGGATTGGGCAGCGATCAGTTGGCCTTGCAGAATTGCCGCCGCCTCGACCATCGCCTTGCCCTGCTCCGGTATGTCGATCGCGGTATTTTGACTGGAGAACTCACTGAACTCCTTTGCCGACGCATCCAAATCCTGCCTCGCCGTTTTTAACCGCTGCTCGATAAAAATACGCTCCCGCCGAGCCGCGGAGGTGCTCACCTTGGAGATCAAAACGTTCAACTCCTCCACATAAGCCTGCGCCAACTGCGCGGCACGATGGGGATCACTATCCGTGACCTTAATCACGATTACTCCGCTCTTACGATCCTCGGCAATCTCGGTGCGGCTGGCCAGCCTCTTGCGCGTATCCACCCAATACTTGGTTTTGTAAACCTTGCGCAAATCGAAGCGCTGAATCAAGTTGTCGGCGATGGTGCGGCCTTGCAGAACCATGGTATACAGCGCGCCCTGGCTCTTGGCCCCGAGCAAATCGCTTGCCACCTGTCCCAGGCCGGACTCGCTGGCTCCCGAGCTGTTTGAGGAGCCCGCCATGGCAGCCATCATGGCCAGCGAACCGCCCGATTGTTTCTCCGGGGGCATGAGGCGGACAGTCGATTCATAATGTTTCGGCAGCAGGAAAGCGACGATTGTCGCCAGCACCAGCCCGGTCAGCGTGAAGTGCCAGAGCAGACGCCGGTTTTCCCACAGCAACCACGCGCGGTCGAGCTTCCGGCGCCCGGAAGACTCGACTGGCTCTTGCGCCGACCCATCGCCGTTGGAAGGCGCTTGGATTTCTTGAAGAGCGTGCTCCGACACCTCCAATGCTCCAGACTGTTTCACTTTAAGTCCTTGACCGCTCCACGAAATCCATTCTATCCAAGATGCGCGGGCATTCAAAGTAATCGCGATTATACGATGTCCTCATCGTCCAAGCCGCCAATGGGGATAATACGTTAGCTGGAGCGAAGCGGTAGTGTTCGCTTGCGCGCGCGGCGAAAGATCCGGGAAGTTCCAGCGCTCATATTGCAGTGAGCTGGAAATGGTGAGTTCGGGAAAGGGCGTGAATTTACCGTTGGCAGAATAGTCGACCAATCGGCCACCCCCGATAAAATTATTGGCTGCATCCTGCAGTCTGTACCCCAGCTGCAGCTGATTCCTCGGCGAGAACGAGTATGTCAACCAGCCCTGTCCGCCGCGGCCCGCCCGGCCGATCCAATTTCCCAGAAGGTTTCCGTCATTGGTATAACCCGAGCGGTAGCGCCGCAAATCGTAATACACAAATCCAGGCGCAAATTCGTTGGCCCTGGATTCATTGATGCCTTCGGCCCGAAACTCTAGTTTGGGTAGGCCTGGCAGCTGAGGCATGTAGATACCAGGATTCACATTGGCACGAGTAGAACCGATGGGTGAAATCTCGTCAACCACTAAAGAATCCATGTACAGGGTCAACCAGTTCCTCAAACCAGGCATTCGGTAAGAGAAATCTGCGGATGAGATCCTTTTCCCGGGATTGGTGGCGGCATTTGGCGAATGCTGAGTGTAAGTACGAAAGTAGTTGCCAAAGGTGACCGGCAGGCCAGGACCACCAAACATGGCCGTGATTCCCATCCCAAACTCAAAATTTGGAGAGGGCTGAAAGCTGACCTTCTCCCCGTGAATGAACGGTTGTGGAAATGGATTCGGTCCCACTACGTCGGAAGACCCGGGAAAAGGCTGACAGCTAGGCACAGCACAATATTCCCAACGTTGACCGGAAAGCTGTCCCACGAAAAACTCTGCCCGGAACGGACCCAGTAATCGAGACAATCCTGGGATGTCGTGCGGCGCGACATCGTCCACCTTCAACATGGGAACGGGGGCGGCGTTGTTGCTCAGTAGGAACGCCCCCGATTGGCTCGGACCCAACCACAAGCTCTGTGTTCCGAAAGAAATCTGAACATTGTTGAGGTTAACCGAGGCCATGCTATCCAACAGCTCAAATTGGTTAGCTTCAGCCCTGCCATCGGCAAGAGGCGGAGTTTGATCGGCGGCCGCGGTCGCGGCTAGTGTTTGCGTTGATTCCGAAGGCATGGCGGGCGCATGCTGATATTCTCCGCGGAAGTAAATTGATACGGGGCCCGCTTCCGCGTCGGCACTTAGTCCGCTGACGTTATTGAATCCGCTCCAATAAGGGCGGCCGTAATCGTTGGTGATGGTTTGGCCGAAGTGATAGCCGTCCTGCACCGGGATGCCGGAAATTCCTATCGTCCTTGTGTAAACGGAGTCTATGCGAGCGTTGACGTTAGGCGCGCCACCCTCCCGAGCGATTTCCTCTCTGAATTCGGCAGTCAAGGCTGCATAAGTGCGTCCCGCTTCGCGGTCTTCGGCCCCGCTCCCAGAAAAGGTGTCTTCGGCGTCGTCCAGCAGGCGAGCGCAGGCCATTCGAGTCCACGGCCGCATTCCCAAAACTCCGGTCTGGATATAGCCCATTGCGATAAGCCGCTGGAGCGCGGGATAGATCCAGCTGTCCAGCGGAACATACGGCGACGCCATGTAATTAGGATTCCGCCCCTTATCTCCGCTCTTCTGCTCAAACACCTTGCTCCAGCCCGAACCGCCGAGCTCGGGATCGTGGTGAGCACGATATACCTGGCGCCCGAAGTACCACCCCAGCACGCTGCCAATGACGGCATCCGAAGGAAAATGCTGTTTCGCGGTCACGCGAGTGATGGTCACCGCCGAAGCCAAACCGTACGCTGCCGTTTGGCTCAGCCAGCCAGGATATTCGTGGGCCCACACGCTGGCCACAGACCAGGCAATGGCGGAGTGCTCGGATGGAAAAGAGCTTCCTCCCGAAAAGAAGTTGCCATGACCATTGCCCTGATAAGGCCGTTCGCGTTGACTGAATTCCTTAAAAGCGTAAGCAGTGATCGTGCTGTTGATGGCCGCCTCGCCCGCTAGCAATCCGGCTTCCGACAGATGGTCATCCTGCTTTATTCGGCCGTAAAGGAACGAAGCTCCTCCGAGCCCGATAAAAGAGTATGTGACGTAATCGGAAAATTTCTTGCTGGTGTCGATGTGGCTGGGGGGAACCTGCCTGGCCCACCAACTATCGGTGGAGATAAAGAAAGCAGTCGTCGCGGCACCGGGCAAAATCCACTTCAAATCTTCGGGATGAAAGTGAAGGGGAGCTGTCCAAAACTGCTTTTGATCTTCTAGCACATGCTTCACGAATGGGGAGACCAAGCGGTTCTCGGGATCCTCCCCGGGAGCGAGCCAGCCATGATAGTTATCATTCAGGCGGGGAGGGATCTGCGAGTTTTCCGAGGTTGGACCCTGCTGCTGAGGCGCAGGCGCCTGAGGTAGCGCGTCAGCGACGGTCTGGCTCATGGCGGATTGAACGCTCAGCAAAAATGCTAGTAAGAGGCACCCTCTTCCACACCGCATCAAAATTTAGACCCAGTTGTCGGGTAAGACCTCGCTGATGTCATGCTAACTAGTGGCCGCCGGCGTAATACGCTGAAATCGCGATTGCCGAGCCGATCGAAGCAGCGACCTGAGCTATATTCAAGTTGGATTTGAGCTTGCCGAACGTGTAGATATGTTCCGGCACCACGACCATATCGCCGGCTCGCAACTCGGCGCTTTCAACTCCGCCCCCAAGAAGGTTGCCGGCTCCGCCGACGACCGAGCCATCGGCGCGAATCACGAATGTGCCTTTTCGATTCGCCATCTGGGTCGGGCCGCCGGCCTGTTTCAAGTACCAACCGGCATCCTTGCCGGGCTTGTAGGTAATTCCGGTGGGGTTATACACCGAGCCATCCACGAAAACCATGCCAGGCCGCTTGGGAACGTAAATCGTGTCTCCGGCGCGCAGTTGCACGTCGGCCGATGTGTTGGCCCAGCGCTTGACGTCGGATGAGATATGGACCACCAGGCGGCCAGCCGGCGGCATGTTCTCCAGTTCGTCAATGGTCCTCTTGTACTGCAGAACCGAAGCTTTCGCCTCGGCCCGGTCATCCAAATCCATTTCAGGATCCAACTTAACGCTCTTGGCTTCTTCTTTAATGCGCTCAATCAAGGCCGCCCGGTTATTTTCCTCGATCTGCCTCAACTCGATCCGTTCAAAAACCGCGCCGTAGGGGTAGGCTGTGGGAAGAAATCCGCCGGCACGCGCGATCACGGAACTAAGCCGCTCGCCGGGCTGAATACCATAGCCTCCCGCATGTGCAACCTCGCCTTTGATCTGCACGGTAGCCGATAAGTCCTGCCAGTCCGATATCTGGCCAATGGTCAACACATCGCCATCGCGCAAACGAACGTCGGAGTCCGGTTCACCCAACATGGCTTTCGCGATCGGCACGGTAACATGATCGCCCATCACCTTGGTGCCTTGCACTACTTCGAAGCGCGTAAGATCGGCTTGTTCGGTATAGGCACCGCGTTTAAAACCACCCGCCAGCCGCACCAATTGCGCCGCGGTCATATCTTCGCCAAGGGGATATTTTCCCGGACGGCCCACTTCGCCTTCGACCGAAACCATGGCCGGATCAAGCTTATTGAGATCGCGATGGACAAAGACACGATCTTTAGGCGCAAGCACGATATCGTACTTGGCGTCGCCGTCCAGAGCTTTGCCCAGGTTGACGTTGATAACCTCAAGCCTGCCGTCGCCGGTCTTCCGGTAAATCTGCGCGTCGTCAAGCAGAGCATCCCGGGTAATTCCACCCGCCAGATAGATTGCATCCCGGAGATGGGGAGTTCCATTGGTGAGATGATCCCCGGGATCCCTTACTTCTCCGCTGATAGTGACGACCGGCGGATCTTCGAAATCGTATTTGCTGAAGATGCGAACCGTATCAAAGGGTTTTAGCACGAAATCCCCGTCTTTACCGGCGAGAGCGTCGCCAAGATTAAAGGCCAGTACCTGCGGCGTATAGTCGGGTAGCGCCAGACGAATGATTTCGGCGTGACTGGTAGATGGTTCCGGCAGAAGATCTTTGTAAGACTTGATGAGATCCGTCACCCTCATTCCGTCGGTATAGGCAAACTTGCCGGGACGGAAAACGTAGCCATCCAGGTAAACCGTCTTGTCGGCGTATGGGAGAATCGGAGTGATCTTGATCTTATCTCCGTCCTGAACCTTGAAATCCTCGAGCGCTTTGGTCACCTGTTCCTGATTGTTGTTTTCCGGAATATCGAGGCGAAGCATACTGCGGCTCTCATGACTTTCCACGCGTTCGACATCGACATGGCGCAACGTTCCGGTGGGGAGCACGCCGCCGGCTAATTGCAAAACCTCGGCGAGGCTGTTTTCGCCGTTCAACTCGTAAATCGCAGGCCGCCGCACCATGCCTTCGACGGTCACTTCGCCGCTGAGGGGTGGTACTTCGACTGTGTCCCCGGCTTCCAGCCGCTGCATGTTTCCCGTAACCCCATGGAGTAACAAATCGTAGACATCCACGCGCTGGACAAGTTGCTTGCCGCGGTAATGATCGAGCAAGCGCAGCGATCCACCCGAGGTCGGTCCGCCCGCGAGGTATAGAGCGTTCAGCGGTGTGGAAAGTGAGCTTACGTCGTAGGCTCCAGGACGCTCGACGTCGCCTACCACATAGACGCGCACGCTGCGAATGCGGGAGAGCGAGACGTCAGCGTCAACGCCGCGAAATTGGCCGCGAAGGACGGTTTGCACCAGGTGCTGTACATCGCCCAAACTGCGGCCCGAAACTTCCACTCCCCCGACTTCGGGGAGAGCAATGCGGCCTTCGCGATCCACTACTCGCTGCAGCCGCTGCGAAATCCCGCCGGAAAGATTAATGGTCAGGCCATCTCCCGATCCGACCACGTAGTCCGGTCCCGCAGGCATGTCCATGGGAAGTTCGTCGAGATTACCCGTGCCCTTGCGGAAGACATCTTCGCCGAACCGCTCTAATTTTGCCGACTGCCGGGGATACTGCGCGTACAGGTCGTAAAGCGAGGGAATATCGGCGTAAGGATTGGGCCGGTGGCGGAGTTTCGGTTGCTGCGACCGCCTGGGATAGCTGTAGTAAGGCGGAAATTGCTGAGGCGTTTGGTTTTCGAATCGGGATTGTTGCGATCCTAGTTCGTTAGCTCCATTTTGTCGCCCCAACGAACTCAAAAGAGAACTCCCTGAAGATCCCATCGCTGAGGCCATCCCGGACAGACCCGATCCGGGCAGGCCCGATCCGGACACGCCGGACATGGCTGACAGGCCCGACGTGCCTTCCGATCTGAATCCCTTCGGCATTCCCGATGGCAACTGACTCTGGCTGGCGCTCAACAAACCGGAAAGTTGCTCAGGCTGAATGCCGGCCATCTGCTCTTCATCCTCATCCGAGCCGAAGTAATCTTCCGAACGCATCTGGGTCATTTGCAGCTGGCGGCGAGGATCCATCGAAGGCGGCGAGGTTTGCGATGGCGGATATGGTTGCAGAGGGTACGGCTGCTGAGGCACGGCCGGTTGCTGATACTGCGGCTGCTGATCCTGAGAGGCAGGGAATGACGGCTGCGAACCGGTATTCATGGGCTGTTGGTATAGGAACTGGGCCGTTCCACCAGGAAGGTATTGGGTCAGATAGCAATCTAGGTCGTTATCGTGCTTCGTCCAATAAAGTTGTTCTTGAGACTGGACCTTCTTCATCTCCGTTTGATCGGAGAGCTTGGTTGCACTCTCTGCGATCTCTTTTTCCCCAATCACGGGTTGACGGCATGGCAGATTTCTTGCCAACTCCTCGCGCGTCGGCTTGGCTTTGACGTAGGAGCGATCTTCGATCTCACGGGTCGCGATCACGCGCACGTTTTGATCTTCCCGGATGAGGCGGAAGACGGCATCATCGGTGAGATCGTTGGGATCCAAAATTCTTCCCTGCTCGAAGGCTTTCCGCACCAGAGCTTTTTTGACCTGCAGGAGCAGCCCGGCTTCGTCACGCAGAATTTCGGTAATCTTGTCGGCCGAAAGCGAAACCATCTGCTCAGCTTCGCGCTCCGCGCGTGAGTTAGCTTGATCGATAGCCGTGCTCGGAGTATAGGAAAAACGCTGCTGCTGGCTCCAAGCCAAAGTGGAAGCGGCCACACACAAAAAGAGAGCGACCGGAAGACTCTTGCCGGCCCGGAAAAAACAAAGTCTGCCCATAACACCCCTGCCGGGCTCGTTAGAGCCGGGAATCGTCGTTTTCTGCAAGTCTACTCCGTAATTGAATTCTGGACGAAACGAGAATTCTCGAACCGCACCTGCGCCCATGAAATGCAGCTTCGCCCCCTCACTCACAGCCGAAGTGAGCCGGATTTCTATTTTCAGTTTTATATCATCATTCAACAGCCGCGACAGCCGATCCTTCCGGCTTCGTGCGTTGCACTCAAACAGCTCAAATTTGGTTCAGGACTACTGCAGATGGGTGACCGCTCTCGCAAGGCACCTCGGCGAGCTTATCCGCATTTTCTACGTCATCCAAAATCGTTATCGGTTTGACTGGAGATTATGACCTTAGCCAATTCTCGCACAGGCGGGGCCGACTTGCGAGCAGCACTCAGGCTCGCTTCATGCTTTGCTCGGCGCACAATCGACAGAACAGCTTATCTCTTCAGCAACGCGATCCGCAAGGGCAAAAACGCTTACGGGCGCTTACGGCCTTAATACTGGCGTGGGCCATCTAAGTAAAGTGTCGAACACCGAGTAGGCGGAGCGTGCTCTCGACTAACCCTCTAGGGGCCAGTCTCACCAGATTGACTTCGCCGGGGAATTGGACGACAGCTTCGGTTCTTTAACTCGGAGCGCTAGGATCTATGAAGAGGAGAAACGCTATGAGAACAATACTTTTGGTGGTGTTGGTTCTGCTCTTGCTCGGGGCTCTGCCGACTTGGCCGTATAGCTCGGGCTGGGGCTACTACCCGAGCGGAGGCTTGGGGCTGGTGCTGTTGATCGTAGTGATCCTGGCTCTAATGGGTCGGCTCTGAACCCGTGTCGCTTAAGGGGCTATTTCGACAACCCTGCCAGCGCTTCTCGGAATAGGTCTTCGAAAGATCCCGCCTTGGGCCCTGAGCTTCTCTGGAGCATCCCTGCCAGCGCTTTCTCTACCGCCGCCCGCGGGTAGCCCAGATTGATCAGAGCGGAGAGGACATCTTCTTCGGTGGCATTCAATGTGGGCGCGGCCGGGGCACTCTCGGTCCCAGTCGAGGGTAATTTGTCGCGCAATTCCAAGACCATGCGTTCGGCGGTTTTCTTGCCGATGCCCGGGATCTTTGTAAGACGAGTCAAGTCATTGCCGCGGATCGCGTCCACCATCACATGGGCTGCTATGCCGCTCAGAATTGTTATGGCGAGTTTGGGTCCAATGCCGCTGACGGTGGTCAATTTTTGGAACAATTGTTTTTCGGCAGGGTGGAGAAATCCGTAGAGCGCGATTAAATCTTCGCGCACATGGGTATGAATGTGAAGCGCTACTTCGGCGCCGGTAGCCGGCAGCTCAGAAAAGGTCGGAACACTGATGTTCACTTCGTAGCCGACACCATTGGTCTCGACCACGGCTTGATTGGGATGCTTGGCCAGGAGTCTTCCGCGCAGGTGAGCGATCATGCTTGGGACATTGTAGCTGCGAGGATGGATTCCGGTAAGCGCGGAAAAAGGTTAGCGGGCGCAGCGACGAAAAACGGCGGGGCCGATCCCCGCCGTTTCTTTTGATTCTAGAGTCCGTCGCTCTTACTTCTCGTCGATCCTACTTCTTGTTAACCGCTTTTTTAAGTTCGGCCCCTGGGGTAAACTTCGCGACTTTGCGGGCGGCGATCTTGATGGTGGCCCCAGTTTGCGGATTGCGCCCGTTTCGCGCCTTGCGCTGCGACACCGAGAATGTACCAAAGCCTATCAACGCCACTCGATCCCCTTTTTTCAACGCCCCTGTAATGTTGCTCACGGCGGTATCGATCGCAGTCGTTGCCTGCGCCTTGCTGATTTCGCAGGCGCCCGCGATCTTGTCAACCAGATCGGCTTTATTCATAGTTTCTCCTCGCAGGTCTCTTTCTTGCCCGCCAATCCGCGAGGATAGCAGTTCGCGGCCGGGTGAGAAACCTGACGGCTGGTATTTTCCTCTCTCTGGGGAGAATGTCAACTGTGAAAATCCGCGCCCGAAGCCAGTTTCGCACCCCCATGTCCCGAATTGGGGCTGCCGGGGCGGGTTTTCAGCTTTAGAGCGAGAACTTGGAGCGAGCGCCGATGGACCGAGCCCCACCCTACGAGGTGCGTCCACATGCTTTGCTGAGCCAGTTTTTCCTCGATCCTCCACAGCTCGAGTGATCGCTGCACAGCTTGTACACAGGCAATTCAGCTTTCCCACTTGCGAGAAGACCGCCTCCGGGTGCAAAGTCAGAGAATACAATTTCAAAAGATCGAGAGAAGAATTGAATGCTGACCAAGACCTCGGCGGAAGTTTGCCCGCTCTGCGAAGGTACGGGTTGGAAGACGCTTCCGGCTCAAGCCCATGCCGCAAACGACCGCCGGGTGACTCGCTGCGATTGCCGCTTGCAAGCGCGCAATCAGACTCTGCTGGCGGCGGCGCGGATTCCCAAGCGCTATGAACACTGCGAACTTGCGAGCTATACGGCCGACTTCCCCGGGGTGCATCCTTCGCTGGCGCTGGCTCATCTTTCCGCTTGCAAGTTCGCCCAAGAGTACGATCCCCGCGACGGCACCGGCCTGCTGATCATCGGAAAAATCGGCACCGGGAAAACGCATCTTGCGGTTGGGATCACCAAAGAACTCATCCTGAATTCGGGCGTTTCCTGCCTGTTTTACGACTATCGCGAGTTGCTGAAGGAAATTCAGAATTCGTATAACGTGACCGTGCAATCCACCGAGTTGGATGTTTTGCGGCCGGTTTTTGAAGCCGACGTGCTGGTTCTCGACGAATTGGGCGCGGTGAAGCCCACGGAGTGGGTTTGGGACACGGTCAGCCTGATCTTAAATACTCGCTACAACCACAATCGCACCACGATTATCACCACGAATTTTGAGGACCAACCCGCCGCCGCTGCGAACGGTTCCGCTTCCGTGGCGCGAGCGGCTGCGCGATCCGAAACGCTCGGCGATCGTATTGGAGAACGCATGCGCTCCCGCCTGCACGAGATGTGCCGGGTGATCAAGATGGAAGGGGAAGACTTCCGCCAGAAATTCCGGAGTGCCAGCTTTCGATAAACCTTATTATCACGCTTGTGCTGGGACCGACCTCTTGTGAGGCTTGCTACCATTGGCTTAGCGAGTAAAAGGGGAACAACATGCGCTGGTATCACTACCTGTCGTACTTCTTTGGGGGAGCGTTTTTAGCGAATGCTCTGCCCCATCTCGGCAACGGAATCTCGGGACATGCTTTCCAGAGCCCGCTCGCATCTCCGCCCGGGGTTGGATTGTCCTCCTCGTTGGTCAATGTCCTGTGGGGCTTCTCGAACCTTGTCACCGGCTATTTGCTAGTCTGTCGCGTTGGCAGCTTCGATTTGCGTAAGACCCAGCACGTGTTGGTTTTGGGCGCGGGAATTTTAATCATGTCGCTCAATCTTGCCCACTATTTCGGGGGGCTCCACGGCAGGCGATGAGTCTCCCTTCGCTTTCTCTGTGCCTGTGTGGTGAGCACCTGCTTACAATGAACTCGTGCTGACCGAGCGCTTGGAATTCATACCTGAACGCGATGCGGAAGTTTTCGCCACCGTCCCGGCTGCTCCGGCGGTTTTTCTGCTGCGCGGCGAAGACGCGCAAGCCGAGCCTTACGTCAGCAAGACCGCGGATCTGCGCCGCCGTCTGCACCGGTTGCTCGGGCCGGTCGAAGAGCGCGCCAAGAAACTCAATCTGCGCGATCGCGTCCGCTCGATCGAATACGCGCTCACCGGTTCCGACTTCGAATCCAGCTTCACGCTTTACAAAATCCTCCGCGAAACGTTCCCGCAGACCTACGCCCACCGCATGCGCTTCCGCTTCGCTCCGCTGGTCAAGCTGCATCTCGCCAACCCATATCCGCGAGCCTCGATCACGACGAGAATGGGACGACTGACCGGCTCCGCTCTTTATTACGGCCCTTTCCAATCCCGAACGGCTGCCGAGAAGTTCATGAATGACTCGCTCGATTTTTTCAAGATGCGGCGCTGCGTCGACGACCTGCATCCCGATCCCGCTTTCCCTGGCTGCATCTATTCCGAGATGAAGATGTGCCTGGCTCCCTGCTTCAAGGGCTGCAGGGACGAAGAATATTCTGCCGAAGTCAAACGCGTGCGCACCTACTTCGATTCCAAGGGAGAATCCCTGGCTCGCGAATTGTCGGCGCAGCGCGACGCCTTTTCCACCAATCTTGCTTTCGAAGACGCCGCCGCAATTCACCTTCGTCTGGAAAAGCTGAAGCCCATGCTCACCCAGCTTCCGGAGATCATCTGCCGCCTCGACCGCCTTTCGGCGCTCATCATCCAGCCCTCTCACTGGTCTGATTCCGTAACTTTCTTCCGTGTGTCAAGCGGAGCGATGGTCGGACCCGCAGTGTTCTGCATCCAACCCACCGAACATGCGAAGTCGCAATCCATGGAATCGCGTGTGTCGGCGTTACTCGATTCTTTGCCCGCCGCGGAGACACCGACAGCGCTCGAAACCATGGAGCATCTCGCGCTGCTCAAACGCTGGTACTATCGCGGCAGCCGCATCGGCGAAATATTTCTGGCCAACGATAAGGCGGTCTTGCCCATGCGCCGCATCGTGCGCGGCATCGGCCGGGTGCTTCGCGGCGAGGCGCCTGAGGTTGAGACGCTTCCCCAGGGCGGTGCCGCAGCGAGCGGAAACCAGGATCCCTCTCTGCGCTCGGGATGACAGGGCTATATGGCGGAACGAGGCATTGCGACCGGAATCAAGGAAGGAATTGAAATGGCGATTAAAGATCCGCAGGGCAAGCAACTGCGTGAGCATTTGCTCGAACTTCTCGACGGCGGCCAAGCTCACGCCCGCTTTGACGATGCCGTAAAAGATATGCCGGAGAAGTTACGCGGCGTGAAGCCGAAAGAACTCCCGCACTCGGCCTGGATGCTGGTCGAACATCTTGGCATCGCACAGCAGGACATTCTCGAATTCAGCCGCAATGCAAAATATAAAGCTCCAAAATGGCCCGACGATTATTGGCCAAAAACCGAAGCGCCGCCGAGCGCCGCCGCTTGGAACAAAAGCATTCAGCAGTTTCGCAAAGATATGAAAGCCATGCAGGATCTCGTGGCAAATCCGAAGACCGATCTGTACGCCCGCATCCCCTGGGGCGACGGACAAACGGTCTTGCGCGAGACTTTGCTCGTGGCCGACCACAACGCTTATCACATCGCGCAGATCATCGACCTACGCCGTTTGCTGGGGTGCTGGAAGGATTAGCGCCGCCACCTTGGCTCCTATCGCGGTTTTCAGCATCGCCGGCTGCGATGGCGGGACGCCATCGCGACAGCCGCTCAGACGGTTGCGCTACGATAGTCGGTACAAAGATCGAGCCGGCCCCTTTCGGAGCCGGCCCGACTAAGCGGCCTGACCGCTACTCAGTCCTTCTCGTTGCCCAAAACATCGCCGTCAAGGCGCCACGGTGATGGTGACGGGTGTCTCGTTGGTGAGCGAACCCGAAGTTCCGATCAGCTCGATGGTTGTGGTCCCGGTAGGCGCGCGCCTGGTGGCGCTCCACGTGATGGTTACCTTCACGCTGCCATTTGCAGGAGGCGTCACGGGGTTGGCCGAGGCCGTCGCCGAAACGTCGGTGGGAAATTCATTCACGCTCAAGCTGACTGCGGAATGGAACCCACCCACGCTGGTAACCGTGAGTGTGGTAGACACGCTGCCATTGTCATCGATGGTGAAAGAAGACGGCGACAGGGACAGAGTGAAGTTCGGCGTTGACGATGCATTCACCGTTAAAGTAATCGTGGCGCTATGGCTGGTTGAACCCGAGGTTCCGGTGATCGTCACCGTAGCCGTGCCGACGGTTGCGCTTCCCGAAGCGGTCAGCGTGAGCGTCGAGGTCGCGCTGCCGTTTGCCGGCGGAGTCACCGGGTTAGTGGAGAACGTTGACGTCACGCCCGAAGGCAGGCCGGACACGCTCAGCGTGGTTGCGGAATTGAAAGCGCCGGCGCTAGTGACGGTGATTCGTGCTGGTTCCGCTGGCGCCCTGAGTTACGGTCACTGAGGTGGGCGAGGCGCTGACGCTGAAGCTCGGCGTCGCCGACGAATTCACGGTAAGTGCCAGGGTCGTAGTTTTAGTCAGGCTACCGGAGGTTCCGGTGATCGTTACCGTCGCCGTTCCGGTTGTGGCCGTGGCGCTTGCGGTGAGCGTGAGCGTGCTGGTTCCGGTGGTTGGATTCGGACTGAAACCTGCAGTGACTCCGCCGGGCAAGCCGGACGCACTCAGCGTTACGCTGCCGGTGAATCCGTTCACGTCCGTCACCTTGACGGTGCTTGTGCCGGAGCTGCCTTGGGTAATGGTCAGGCTGCTGGGCGAATCCGAAAGCGTAAAGCTCGGCGTCGCAGCTCCTGTCAAAGTATTAATAAGGGTTGCGCCGTTTGGGCTTCCCCACCCTGTGACCATGTCATAGCCAACCACTGCGGGATATCCGTTACTGCCGCTCGTAATGTCATGGAAGTTGCTGTCATAGCTCGTACCGAAGCCGATCGGATAGATCAGCGGGTGAGGAAGCCGAGAGTCGTGCCATGATTGGTTATGTTTTGATGATTTGCCAGCGCAAGATAGCCCGCCCAGCGCGGCGCGGCGTAGCTGGTGCCGCCGGTTTCGTTGTAGGTGCAGGATCCGTCGTCGCACAGGATGTTGTCGAAGTTGGCTTCCGCCGCCACGTCGGGCAGATCGCGTATGGTCCGCGAGGCCTCATTAGAGGAATTGGCCACGCCCACCTGCCAGCTCGGAATGGCGAAGCCGTTGTCGGCGGGGCCGCCGCTACTGTCTACCCATGCGGTTTCCGATTCCCACGGGCCGCCGCCGCCGTTCGTGGTCAAGTCGGTTCCGCCGACCGCGACCACGTAATCGGACTCCGCCGGATAGCTTTCGTCGGTATTGTTATTGCCCGTATATTTTCCGGCGTCTCCTGAAGCTACGAAAAGATTCTGGCCCTGCGCCGCAAATTCCTGAAAGATGGGATCGTCATCCGAAGGATCGTCGGGAGCCCATCCCCAGGAACAACTCAAAGATTTGGAAATGTTGTCGGTGGCCATCTTATTGAAAATGTCCACATCGGCTACGCCGATGGAGGAAGTACCCGGCGCGATGTAGACCCGAACCGAACTGAGCCCAGGGGCCATGCCAATGGCCTGCGCGATATCGAGCGCTTGTTCGCCATCGTCGCCGTCGGAACCTGCGCTGCCGCCGTCGACCAGCACGTTTGTGATCGGCACGCTGTAGGTGACTCCGCCTTCGTCGCCGGTAACATCGGCGACCTCGTATCCGTCAAATTCCAGCATGCCGACGGATTGTCCAGTCCCGGTGAGCGAGCCCGAGCCGTAGTAGGCCGCCCTCATATCCGAGGGGCGGTAAGCGCCCTGCGGGCCTGATCCGGTTGCGTTGCTGTGGACCGCCGCTCCGGGGGGAAGCCTCTTTAATTTCGGCTTCGGTATGGAGAATTTATTCAGACCGGCGATGCGCCACAAGGGCACGCTTAGGTCGAGCAAAGGCTCACGGTCCGGCGAGTAAAAAGTCCAGTTCTCCATGGGATGCTGATAAACGGTCATCACCACGTGAAATGCCTTCTCGATTTGCGCCACCGTTCCGTTCACATCCACGAGCAGGCGATTCGCAGGAGTATGGGTTACGGTGAAGCCGTTGGCTTTGGCGAAATCGACCACAGCCTGGTAATTCTCTTTCGAGGGGCCGTAGGCTTTGGTAAACTCAGCTACGCTTAGAAATTGCTGATAGTCTGCGCCGCTGGGATCGTTGAGGCGCTCCAGAAAGCTGGTCAAATCGCTCTGATTGCGCAGCGGCAGCATGATGGCCAGATTCAACCGTTGCGTGGATGGAAGCACGCCCACAGGCGCCGCCTGGCCGCTGGAGACGACGGGACGCACATGATGATGCAAGACCTGCAACGGCTTCTGGGCAGCCCCTGGAGTTGAGCACAATAGAATGGTGATGAAGCACGCGGCCGCGCAAATCGACGCGGCTACCCGGGGCAAAGGGAAAGCGATTTTTCTCATTTTCTGATCCTCTCGTTTGAATGTTCTCGATGTTTTACGTTCGGCCTGCAAGGATTTGAGAGTGAGGGTTGCGAGTCGAATGTCGTTGCCGACATGCTTGCGTCTGGAGATTCGGGGAATCGTAACCCACGCGAGGCTTCCCGCTAAAAGTTTCTGCGTATTCTTACGAAAACCGAACGCCGATTTGGCACTGGTCGTCGCGATACACTACGCGGAACGAGATTGAATGGAGTTTTCGAGGTACGGCCTGAGGCCAGGCCTCTTCCGGAACACGACCTTGACTCCCTCGCGCCAGCGCTCGTCGATCCCAACAAATTCCCATTCGATTTCCGGCGACAAGTAGCGCAATGCCGTGTCTGTAGCCGGATGCACGTGCAGGGCGGGAGCCACCAGACACAGCAGCGGCTTCTGCTCCGAGAGTTCGCATCCTTCGAAATAGCCGAAGCAGGAAAACTCGCGGCGGGCATTGTGCCATTCCACGCGCGACCAGTAATCCAGCCCCTACGGCGCCATTTTCCAGCACCACGGCACCCGCCACCTCGCTCAGAAAGTCCTGCACGGTGCGGGTCAGCGCTCCCGGAGTCGCCACGGGGGTGCCGATTTATTCATGCGACATTGTCCAGCCCGCCCGCTTTCCCAGTCTGTGACAAGTGACCTTCTTTATACGTCCGCTGTGGTTGTTTCGCCCGTCTCGCCTTTCCCCGTGTGGGATAATGGGTCATCCGTCCATAGAGTCTGCGGCAGGCTCGGCGGCATCTAATTCCGGTGAGTAAATCCTTGGACAAACCAGCTTCCCTTGACCGGCAGCGCTTTTTCTTCGACCACTACGGCGTCACCGAAAACGATCTCGAACACTATTTATCGGCGGCTCTTTCCGCCGGCGGCGACTATGCCGACTTGTACTTTGAATACCTATCCTCCACCTCGCTTTCGGTGGATGAATCAATGGTAAAGTCGGCCTCGCAGGGCATTTCCGCAGGCTGCGGTGTGCGCGTGGTTTCTGGTGAACGCACCGGATACGCCTACACCGACGATCTTTCCGCCAGCCGCATTCTGCACGCGGCCCGCACCGCGGCTTTAATTGCCAGCGCTCCCGCGAAGGCTACCGTGGCTGGTTTTCAGAAGAATGCCGCCCGCAGCTTGTATCCCGTGACCCTGCCTTCGGTCGATGCCGAAATTGCTGCCAAAGTTGAACTCGTGATGCGCGCCGACAAGGCTGCGCGCGCTTACGATCCGCGTATTCAGGAAGTCCGCACCAGCTACATGGACGAGTTGCGCAACATTCTCGTTGTCGGCTCGGACGGGACGTTCGCCGAAGATTCCCAGCCGCTGGCCCGCATGAACGTTTCTTGTATCGCTAAAACCGCAAACAATTCAGCGCGCGGTGGCTCCGGCGGCGGCGGACGCGTCGCCCTCGACTTTTTCTTCGGTGACAAGAATCCCGAATTCTTCGCCAAGGAAGCAGCTCGGCAGGCGATCCTGCAACTCGACGCGCGCGAAGCTCCAGCAGGAGAAATGGAAGTGGTTCTCGGCCCAGGCTGGCCGGGAGTCCTGCTGCACGAAGCGGTGGGTCACGGATTAGAAGCCGACTTCAATCGGAAAAAGACTTCTGCCTTCGCCGGACTGATCGGAAAGCGCGTGGCCAGCGAGGGGTGCACGGTGATCGACAACGGCACCATGCCGTGGCGGCGCGGGTCTTTGAATGTAGATGACGAAGGCGAGCCCACACAGGAAACCGTGCTGATTGAAAAAGGAATCCTGAAAGGCTACCTGAGCGACAAGCTCTCGGCGCGGCTGATGGGCATCGCCGACACCGGCAACGGACGCCGCGAGAGCTACGAACACATTCCCATGCCGCGCATGACCAACACTTACATGCTGGCCGGCCAGGACGATCCCGAAGACATTATTCGCTCGGTGAAGCGCGGCATCTACGCCGTCAACTTCGGCGGAGGCCAGGTCGACATCACTAACGGCAAATTCGTCTTCGGCGCCTCGGAAGCCTACATGATCGAAGACGGCCAGATCACCGCGCCCATTAAAGGCGCAACCCTGATCGGCAATGGCCCCGATGTTCTGACCCGAGTCTCGATGGTCGGCAACGATCTGAAACTAGACGAAGGCGTCGGCACCTGCGGCAAAGACGGACAAGCCGTCCCGGTGGGCGTCGGCATTCCGACTATCAAGATCGATCGCCTAACTGTTGGCGGAACAGCTAAGAAAGATCCGGGCGGATTTATGCAGTAAGAGCCTTTCTTATGGCCGACGAAATCTACACCGTCGAAGTACAGAGAAAGTTCAAGGTTGATGGCGGTGACCTGCTTCGCTGGGTAGAGCGCCCGGTTTCCGACGTGATCCCCCAAAAAGACTCTCTTGAGTATCGGTGCAAAGATTGCCACGGCAAGGTTAGGTTGCACAGCAAGAACATCCCGCACGGACCAGCCCCTCACGCCGAACATATGTCCAGACAAGATTCGGAGTACTGCCCGTCAGGAACGTAATTTCGGGAGAGTCCAAGGTGCGAGCCGAGATTGTCTCTGAGCTCTATCGAATGACGAATTCCACTTTGCTATAGGACCCGCGCCGATACCCCAGCCGAAGAGAGCATCTCCACCGCCTTCTTATCGAACGAAACGAACGTCTCCGCGCCGAGCCATCTGCCCTCGAAGGCAATCACACCGTCGGCAAAATCCCCGCCCGCATCCAGCATAGCCAACCCCGCTTCCACCGCGGGCCGGTTCGTTTCCACATTGTCAGCCGAAGTGAGCGACCGGATCGTGTCAGCCACCTCCGCAGCCTTGAAGCCGTAGACGCGACGCAACACCCACACGAGCTCGCAAAGCGCCGACAAGGCGACTACCAGCAGGCTGGAATTCCGCAGCCATTTGGCCGCGATCTCTGCCTGCGCCCTGTCGTCGCGCACTACCGCTCGCACCAGAACATTGGTGTCGACCGCCACTTTCATTTCCGGCCGTTTATCCCCGCCCAGCCATTGGCCGCAGCTTGGTTGATCTCTTCGATGGTCGCAACTTTCTTCGTCTTTCCGGCGAGCCGTCCGATAAAGTCCTCGATCGTCCCCGAACGCTTGGCCGCGCGAATCACGCCCCGGCCATCGGGAAGCAGGTCCAACTCAATCTTCTCCCCCGGCTTGATGCCGAGGTGCTGCAACACCTTCTTGCGAAACGTCACTTGCCCCCGCGCGGTCACCGTCAATGTGGTCATGGCAATATCTTTCCATTCTCCATTGTAATGGATATTTGCATTACAGACAAATGCTGGCGCAGCGCTGAAATTTGAAAGAAGATTCGTATCGGGGCATCACTTCCGCGATGCCAACACCGCAGGGGAGAAACGGCTTCAGCCGCTGCAACATGCCGCACAGACCCGACGGCTTGAAGCCGATTTTGAGGCTCGCGTCGAGGCGGCATGCCTCAAGGCATGCCCTGTTACGAATCTGTCCTAAACTGCGACACGCCCTGCAGCTATCTGCCGACCCGGAAGCGAACGGACCGTCCTAGGACAACAGAGGCGTTTGCTGGGATAATAGAGGTTCATGCCTACAACTGAGCTGAAAGCCAGCAGCCCGAAGATAGAAACCGACCTGCACGAACTAGCCCAGGACATCGTCCGCCGCGCTATGAACGGCGGAGCCACAGCGGCTGAATGCGTAGTCCGCGAAGGCGACGAATTCTCCACGCTGGTGCGCCTCGGCCAGGTCGAAACCCTCAAAGAATCCGGATCCCGATCCATCGGAGTGCGGGTATTCAACGGCCAGCGCGCGGCCAGCACCTACTCCAGCGATTTCTCCAGCGACAGCCTCGACCGCATGGTGAAATCCGCGCTGGAGCTTTCGAAGATCACTTCCGAAGACCCGTTCGGCGGAATCCCCGAGCCTTCGCAACTAGGCTCGCTCCCCGGAGATCTCGATCTCTATCACGAAGACGTCTATTCTCTCCCCGGCGCCGATCGCATCGACTACGCCCGCCGCGCCGAAAAAGCCGCGCTCGATTTCGACCCGCGCATCAAGAATTCCGAGGGCGGATCGTTTGACGCCGCCACCGGCCACAAAGTTCTCGCCAACTCGCACGGCTTCGTCGGCGAATACCGCCGTTCGTACTGCTCCGTCTCCGCTGTTCCCATCGCGCAAACCGAGGATGGCGCGATGCAGCGCGATTATTGGTACGCCGTGTCGCGCACGCTAAGCAAACTCGAGTCGCCCGAGCAAGTCGGCAAGGTTGCGGCCCAGCGCACGCTGCGCCGCCTGGGCGCGCGTAAAGCCAAGACCGCGCAGGTGCCGATCATCTTCGATCCCATGGTCGCGACCTCGATCCTAGAACACATCTTCGAGGGCGTGAACGGCGATTCGGTTTACCGCGGCGCATCCTTTCTCGCGGGCAAACTGGGGCAGAAGATCGCCGGGGACAACGTCACCATCATCGACGATGGCACCATCGCCGGCGGCTTCGGCACCAGCCCCTTCGACGGCGAAGGCGTGCCCACGCGGCGCACGGTGGTGGTTGAGAACGGTGTGCTGAACTCCTACCTGTTGAACACCTACACTGCAAAAAAACTGAAACTCGCAACCACTGGCAACGCCTCCCGCGGACTCGCCGGCACGCCCGGCATCGGCCCCGGCAATTACTTCCTCCAGGCCGGGAGCAGGACCCCGAAGCAGATGATTTCTGAGATTAAAGAAGGTTTGTACGTGACCGAGTTTCTCGGCCACGGCGCCAACCTGGTGACCGGCGATTACTCCCGCGGCGCTTCGGGTTTATGGATCTCCGGCGGCGAGTTCGCCTACCCGGTCGAAGAAATCACCGTGGCCGGCAATCTGAAAGAAATGTTCTTCAACATTTCGGAGATTGCCAACGATCTCGAATTCCGCGGCTCCGTGGCTTCGCCGACGCTGCGCATCGACGGCCTAACCGTCGGCGGAGAGTAATTGAACGCGGTGGCAGGACGTGTGAAAATGTGGGGACGGCCGCCTCGGCCGCCCAGCAGCGAGCGGCAGCCCCAGTGACAACCATGAAATTCGCCAAGATCGTATTCTGGATCGCCGGCATCTGGGGCGTCCTGATTCTGACGCCTCTCTATTTCATGTTCGATGTAATCGGCCGCCAGGATCCGCCTCCGATCACGCACCCCGCGTTCTACTACGGCTTCATCGCTGTGGGGCTGGCGTTCCAGATCGCATTTTTCGTAATCGCACGCGACCCCGCCGGTCTCCGTCCGATGATGATTCCGTCGGCGATCGAGAAATTCGGCTACGGCGCAACCTTCGTCACGCTTTATCTGCAACACCGCTTGACTCCAGGAGATCTGGCGTTGGGCTGCGTCGACCTGCTCTTAGGCGCCCTGTTTCTAGCCGCCTTCTTCAAGACCCCCGGTTCGGCCTAGAGGTACAATCGACTGGCATGGGCGGACTAATGCAGCCAACTCCGGTCGGAGAAGAGAACGATTCCAGCCGGCGAACGATTGCGATAGCGGTCGCCGTGGTAATCGTCGTTGCAGTTGTCTTTGCGTTTCTTCTTCGCAGCCAGCCCAAGACCGCGTCCGGCCCGCCGCCTTACGCCGCGAACCTTAAGCTTTCGGATTTCAAAATGAGCGCCGCCGAGAATTTCGTCGGGGCCACCGTAAGCTATGTGGATGGAACCGTTATCAACGCAGGCGACAAGACTGTCACGCACATCATGGTGGAGGTCCGATTCAAAGACGAGATGGGCCAACTTGCTCAACGCGAAGATATTCCGCTGCAGGTTTTGAAAACCAGCGGCCCGTATCCCGAAGCAGTGGATTTCAGCGTGTCGCCGCTGGGCCCCGGGCAGAGCAAACCCTTTCGGCTGACCTTTGAGAGCATCTCCGCGCAGTGGAACCACCAGTATCCCGAGATTCAGGTCACCGATGTCGCGACGAAGTAGAGAACCTTCGT